>WBZP01000297.1_pt1 | contig 68727 bp, 65 predicted proteins | sample 5204301 | NCBI WGS metagenome assembly WBZP01 (sample SAMN12412401, study PRJNA552823) | activated sludge metagenome | isolation source: activated sludge from nitrification reactor of wastewater treatment plant... | place: USA: Pennsylvania | collected 2017 | reverse complement strand
CCTCGGTAGCTCAATTGGATAGAGCGGTTCCGTCCTAAGGAAAAGGTTGTAGGTTCAACTCCTGCCCGGGGTACCAAAGGATGAATATGAAGCAAGCACAAACGTCAGGAGTTGCATTTGAAGGTCAACGAGAGGGTGAAAAGCTGCTCTTTGTTTTTCGTCGTCATATCATCGCTATGAGGAAGGGATTTTATGGGCTTCTGATACCGTTTGCCTTAACGTCGATTCCTCCGCTTATTTGGTCCGCAAACCTTGAGTTATTTATCTTGCCGCTCGTCGGGCTAGGGATCGGATTGATCATCTTTTTTTACCACTTTATTATGTGGTATTTTACTGTTTATATTGTTTCTAATGAGCGTATACGGCAGGTGACACAACGCGGCCTGTTTGGAAAGGATGTCGTAGAGCTGCGTCTATCAAAAATTCAAAACATTAGCTATAATGTACCTGGATTCACGGGCGAAATATTTAAATTTGGCACCATCGTCATTCAAACCTTTGTTGGCGATCTCGTTATCCATAATGTTGAGCACCCGGGAAAAATATATAATAAGCTGCAAGATGCTGTAAATCATGCAATCGAGGCAGTTCCTCAAGGAGAACATGAAGAAACTGACACTTAAGTCGGTGCTAAAAGGCCGAAAGAAATCAGAAGAGTCGCCATCTCGTATTACCAACGAGACAGTAGCAGAACACCGCGAAAAGATTCTTGCGGGGGGTAGGAGGTTTAAATATCCTATACAATATGCTCGGCACAAACTTGTCATCAATGCACTGATGATAGTAGTTGCATCAGTGGTTGTTCTCGCGTTGTTGGGATGGTGGCAACTCTATTTCGTGCAAAACTCGAGCACATTTCTGTATAGAGTAACGCGTATCATACCGTTACCGGTTGCTTCTGTCGATGGCGAGTCGGTGCCTTTTGGTGATTATTTAGTTAAATATCGTGGTTCTGAGTACTACATGAGTAAGTATAGTGAGGAGAAGCTTGATAGTGCGGATGGCAAGAAACAGCTTGATCATTTCAAACGCGTGGCACTCAACTCTGCGATCGCTGATGCGTATGCTCAGAAATTAGCGCGCATCAATAATGTCACCATAAATGATAAAGACGTGGATGCAGTTATCGATTTGCAGCGTAATACTGCCAATGGTCGCATTACAGAGGAAACGTTCTATGCCTCCTCAAGAATGCTCTATGATTGGTCACCTGACGATTATCGTTCACAACTCAGCCGCAGTATTTTACGATCGAGGGTGGCATTTGCGATCGATAAGACTGCGGTAGAGCGTGAGACGAAGGCGGCAACACTCCTCGGTGAAAATAATAATGATTTTCGTCTGGTAGCTAGCCTTATGGGCGGTGAGGGAAATGCAAAGGTGCAGGCTGGAGTATCGGGGCCAGTTGATATTACGGGAACATTCGGTGGGCTACAGGTTTCTGAGGTTGCTAAGGTGCCAAAGGGGACAGTTTCGAGTGTTCTGCTTACAAGCACTGATGGTGGCTACTATTACGTTCGAGTGCTCGATAAAAATGAAAAACAAATTAACTTTGAATATCTTCATATCCCACTGACCGAGTTTGCTAATCAATTAGCACGTCTCAAAGCGGATGGCAAGATTCACGAGTATATAGCTGTTCCAAAAGAATAATAGTACCGCAAAGGAGTTATCTAGAATGCACAGTTTACCGGATTTGCCGTATGATTACGCGGCGCTCGAACCTGTAATAAGCGAGGAGATCATGCGTTTGCACCATCTCAAACATCATCAGACATATGTCGATAAGCTAAATGCGGCGCTTGAACAAGCAATGGAGTTTAAGGATACTCCATTGGTTAAACTTTTGTCAGATATAGAGAAATTACCTTCGTCAATAAAAACCGCTATTCGAAACCATGGTGGTGGTCACTATAACCATAGTCTTTTCTGGAAGTGTATGCGGCCTGGAGATGGGGGCCAACCTGGGGGCGAATTGGCAGAAGCGATTACAGCAAAGTGGGGGAGTTATCACGCGTTTGTCCAAGAGTTTTCTAGTGCAGCAACTGGATTATTCGGTAGTGGATGGGTGTGGTTGACACGCGATCTTGAGATAATCCCATTGCCAAATCAAGACACTCCCATGATGCTAGGTAAGGGTGAACCGATCCTTGGACTCGATGTGTGGGAGCACGCCTACTATCTCGATTATAAGAATAAACGCGACGAATATATTAACGGTTGGTGGAAGTTAGTAAACTGGGAGTTTGTTGAGGAACGTTACAGGAGATAATATGGAAACAAAGGTGCTAATTGTCGCAGTCGTGGAAAATGATGGTAGTATTCTGATGCGCAAAAAACCAGACGGTTCGCCACCATACAAAGAAACCTGGTACATATTCGGTGCTACGGCGACGCCCGATACATCGGTTGATGAAGCGGTGAAGCGTGAGGTAAAAGCAAAGTCAGGCGTCGATGTAGTATTAAAGAATAAGCTCTCGTGGGACACGGAGATCAAAAATGATCTTGACGGTGTAAGAAAGTTCTTTATCTACCTCGATGTGCTTTGCGAATACGTCGGTGGTGATCTAGTGGCTGGAGCGGACGTTGAGAAGCTCGAGTGGGTGGATAAAAGTGAACTTGCTCATTATGATATTGTCCCGCCATCACGCGTGTTGTTTGAGAAATTAGGCTATATACGTAACGTTTAGTCGAACGTTGCTTTGCTTTTTCGCTCGAAAGGGACACGTGCGAGCAGGAGTTTTCTTTCTCTATTCACTGAATCGCCAGCTCAAATCATACGGAACATGTCAAAATAAAAGATCCACCCGCGGGGGGGTGAATATTTTATTTTGGCGCGCCCGACCGGATTCGAACCGGCGATCTCCTCCGTGACAGGGAGGCGTACTAGGCCAACTATACCACGGGCGCATATCGCAGTGCTCCCAGTATTCTAGCAGTAGAGAGAGTTTTTTTCAACAGGGATAGACGATTCCTTCACCGGGCCCAGGGTGGTATAATGAAACATGTTTAGGTGTATGCCGCTGTAGCTCAGTTGGTAGAGCGGCGCTTTCGTAAAGCGTAGGTCACCGGTTCAACCCCGGTCAGCGGCTCCAAGGAACGTATGAGTAGAGAAGACATTAAACTATCTATAAAACGCGTCATGACGGATCGTCCGTTTTTGCTGCTTTTAGCTGCAGTGATTGTGTCTGGTCTAATTTATGTGGCAATAACTGGTTTTTCACTGCAGATTCGTGATGCTCAAGTTTATTCGCGAGTCAGCGCATTTGGCGAGCAGCATTTTTACAAAGACCACTGGCAATATTTGGCGGGATTTGCACTTTTTGGGATTGCGGTGACAATTATTCATAGCATGTTGATGATAAAACTTCACAATCTCGAGCGTCGACAGACTGCACTGCTTGTCGGTTACGCAACGATAGTCGTTTTCGTGATATCGCTCGGGTATGCTCTCTCAATAATGCGCCTGGCGTTCCGATAGTCATGATTGATCTTGAACTGCCACTAAAAAAACGCACAAGGCTCTATCGTTTTTTTGAAATATTGCCCGGTTTTTTGAGTTATGGCATGGTGATCCTGCTTTTTGTTTTGGCAATGTTGAGTCCGCTTGCCGCCGCTGTTTACCTCCTCCTGCTTATCATCACTATGTTTGTGAAGGCGAGTGGTATCGCATTTCGTTCAATCATGGGCCATCGCAGACTAGTAAGCGCACAGCGTATCGATTGGCACGCTAGGCTTGCTGAGCTCGAAGATCCGGCTATGAGTTATCACGCTATTGCAGGTGTATCATCAAGTGGTTTCGAGTATGACACGCACAAAGAAAACCTCCGTCTTGTTGCGGCTGATCCAAGCGCGTTCCCAAAACCATCCATCTTATATCAGATGGTTATTATTGCCGCTTATAATGAGGCTTATGACGTGCTCCAGCCCACCATCGAGTCAGTACGACATGCGCACAACAACAATCAGCAGACTATCCTTGTACTCACCTATGAGGAGCGTGGGGGGGTAGGAATTGCTGAGACGGCTAAGCGACTCCGTAATGAGTATAGCGGCGTCTTTCTGTCTTTCGAGACGATCATGCATCCTGATGGTCTCTCTGATGAAATACCATCAGGAAAAGGGCCTAATATTACCTTTGCTGGGCACAGAATGAAGGAATGGTGTAAAAAGAGACGAATCGATTACTCGAACGTCATTATTACGACGCTTGATGCTGACAACCGTCCACACCCCTCCTACTTTGATTATGTGGCATATGAGTATATTGTTCATGAGGATCGAAAGCGGTTGTCATACCAACCTATCTCGCTATACTTCGGTAATATATGGGATGCTCCTGCGCCAATGAGGGTCATTGCGACTGGTAACTCATTCTGGACGATCATCAGTGCCATGAGACCGCATACACTGCGGAATTTCGCTGCCCATTCACAGCCAATGGATGCACTGGTAGAGATGAATTTTTGGAGCAAGCGCAGCATCGTTGAGGATGGGCACCAGTATTGGCGGAGTTACTTTTACTACGGGGGAAATTATAGCGTCGTCCCCATCCATGTCCCCATTTATCAGGATGCAGTGATGTCCGATACGTACCGAAAAACGTTGGTGGCGCAGTTTAAACAACTACGACGCTGGGGATATGGTGCCTCAGATATACCGTATGTTGCGACAAGACTCTTTACCAAAAAGCGAAACGTTCCGTTTTTCGAGGGACTTGCGCGTTTCTTGCGACTAGTAGATAGCCATGTCACCCTTGCGGGGATGGCAATACTTGTGACGTTTGGGGGGTGGGTACCACTTCTCGTCAATTCAGAAGCATCGCGAAACTATGCTGCGCATATGCTGCCAGACGTTGTGAGCCAGATACAGAGAGTTGCAATGATTGGACTCTTCATTACCATTATATTGACATTGCGCATGCTTCCTCCGAGACCTAGCCACCACAAGCGACGGCGAATGGTATGGATAATACTACAGTGGATACTTATTCCAGTAACATCAATCGGTTACGGTTCGCTTGCAGCATATAACGCTCAAACACATCTGATGACGGGGAAATATCTTGATACCTTCGATGTCACCGAGAAGGCCACACTGGCCTCGCGCGCGCGCGCCAAAGAGCAACGGTCTTCGGCAAAAAAATAATTGATCACTTTTGAGGGATCAGATATCGCACAACAAAGAAAGCTCCCGTAGAGGGAGCTAGCTGTTAATCAGTCACTAGCAAAAGACCAAGCAGGAGACTAACTAAAGGGAACGGTTTTTAACCGATTTCCGAATGTCTGTCCAGGTTACATCGTACTCAAAAGAAAGATCGAATAGTGTAAGTGCAGAGGGTTTGAGGTTCTTTTTTGTTTGAGGAGCATCTTTACTCATGTAGACATTTTAGCATAAGCGTTCTTGTTTGTCAATAGACCGAGAACTCTCCCAATATATCACAGAGTGAATAATTACTATCTATTATCACCACCTTGGCTAGTGGAAAACTTCCGGAAAAATGAGGATAAAAAGAAACACCACTTCAATCACTGGAGTGGTGTTTCTCTGGTGGAGTTTGATGACCAAGCTCGAATTCAATTCGAGCACAGTTGCTACTGAAGCCCGGTCTCAACACTTGCGAGCACGCTGCGCTCGCTTATTCCGTCAGAAACACCTTCTGATTTGTTCTCGAGATTTGTATCGGAACTGACCCTCGCCATTTTTTTGGAACAGTAGAGCGTGTTTTCTCGGTACACAGTCACATCAGGCTATATAGACTACTAAACGTCTCGTGCCAGCGAGCAAGGTGCCCTTTATTTGACGCCGCTAAAGGTATGATATGTTTTTCGAGCCCAGCAATACTCTCTTTTGACACATGACCCTGTGCAAGAGCAGGGGTTAGGACACTTAGTAAAAACTCTGGCTTCTCCTCTGCGCGACCTTCGTCAAACGATAAGGTGTCTATCTGTATCAGCCCGTCTATGAGAATTTGTGCCGGATTGTGCGTACGTATCTCCTCTAGTCTCCTAGGGTCTATATAGTTGGCAAGATGGTAGCCATTGTATCCAAGCGTTGCCCCGTAGCGCCGTAACCAGTACGCGGCCTTCGTGTCATAATTTTTTATACTCTCACCGTGGTGGAGAAATTCATGGAGGCCTTTGAGCCGAAATGCGATATATGCATCCATAGCAAGGTGTTTACTCTCATGGGGCATGTCGTCATTATTTCCCCAAAAAGCAATTTCATAACCCTCGTCAGCTTCACAGTCCGTAATGATTTCGCCGTGAAAGACACTAATAGGAGCTGGATATTGTGTGATGCGATTCCTGACGATTTCCATGCGATCTGCCAGAGGCATTCCACTAATCGACTTCACGATCGTCTTCTTGTCACCGGTAATTTCAATTCGATCTACTGGTTCGCTTAATTTATGCGCTTCTTCAAGAAATCTTTGCGGGATAGAGCCGCCGAAAATGACATTCATCGTAGATACGCCAGCGTTATCGTCGGGCGTGACGTTCCACTCTCTCCCTACGAGGTCGAATCGATAACCATTCGCCATACCCTTGGCACGCAGCAGAGGGTTCCGTTCGTTTTCAGTGAGCGGAACCAAGAGGTTGGCAATATCTTCGATTGACAGAGAATCTTTGAGGCGAAATGATTTTGCGCTTATACCGTGGCTACGCCCATGATCGCCATGATCGTGATCGCACCCAATATGACACACATCGGCAGTGATATGATGGCCTAGCCGTAACTGTCGATCCACACCGCGTAGCTTTGCAAGTATCTCGAAATAATTTGTCGATCCTGGTTTGATAAGCTCTACTGATACCTCCGCAGGTAGCGTGGGCAGCTGCTCTAACACCTGCTCCACGACCTCAGCTTCATCTCTTTCATTCGGAATATGCGTGATACCAACAATATCGGCGACGGCGAGCTGACTTGGTAGCACTTGCCATCTTAGGTCTCGCATGACGGTTTGCGTATTGACAAGCGTCAGAATACTGAGGTCAAAACCACTTGAGCGTACTACGTCAGCAATTTCGTTACCCGGTGCGATTCCTGTTGGTTCAATAAAAAGTACGTTGACACCGCTGTCATATACCTGTTTGAGCGCCTCACGAAATTGCGTCACATCACTACATCCTATGCAGCCGGCAGTCAGAGGTATGATTTTTTCGCTACGATTTGCCGGGTGATCCCATATTCGCCGCGCGTCTATATTGTTTTCACCCACATCATTCACAACGACTGCATAGCTATCGCCTAGTGGCACCTTTTCGATAAGACTATTAAGAGTAGTCGTTTTGCCAGATCCGAGTGGACCAAGCACAGAGATAACTTCAAAACTTTCTCTTTCCATTTTAGGCTCCAAGATGTGGGAATTGTCCGTATGGCAATAGAACTATCTCACGAACATTACAGTTAGCATCGAGAGCGTATTTGGCGGCATCACCAATCTGCTCAGCGGTAAATAACGGGTAGGTTTCTTTTGTGGGATGATAGCCAAGGTTTTTCGTAATCTCAACAGCTGTTTCCAGTGTGTAGTCATTGTCAAAGAAACCCGTGTCAGTACTGCCCGGCATAATCTCAGTCACAAATATATTTTCCGGCGTAAGATCGAGTGCGACGGTGCGAATTAGCCCATGTCCTGCACCTTTTTGCGCGACATCTAGCCCGAGCATTTGTTTGGCTCGAACTGCGGCAGCGGCCGAAACGAACACAATTTTGGAGACAAGTTGATCGGCAAAGATACCCGCACGCTTCATAGCCTGTAATACGTTGACGAGCGTGACACAGTTATTGGCAACAAGATCCGGTAAGGCCTCTGTGTGCATATCCCACGTATGGGCGAGCAGGCTATCATTTGGTAGGGGCGTTTTTGTATCGGATGCTCCACCATAATGAACAAGATGTACCGGCAGTCCGCTTTTTTTCTTGAGCGCAACGACTTTCTCTATGAGGGTGCCGATCTCTCTCTTATTTAGCAAGTTGATTTCATGAAATCTACCTTTGGGTAGCCCGCACTCAGACTCGATAATACTCGCATCACTCGCTGAATATCCACTACAAATGACCTCGTAATCGGGAGTAAGCTGACGGACAATGCCGGCAGCGGCATTCATTTTATATTTTTTGCCGTCTTTCTCAAGGTAGGTCACGACCTGCCCGCCGGTAAATTCTCTCTTGAGTGGTGAGAGCTTCACTCCCGTCACTACTACAATCGCTTTTTTCATTGAACCTACCTTACCAACCAACCATACAAATTGCAAAACTGTGGCAATTTGTGTTATAGTATTGCAACAATGGGCGAGGCACTAAAAATTTTTGAATCTATTTTGCGTAGAAACGGCAAACACATCACTCGTGCCCGCTTGGGGGTATTTAAAACCCTCTACGACACTACTCCGAAGAGCATGAATGAGCTCCATAGAATCCTTAAGCACGATATAGATCGGACAAGTATCTATCGATCGGTTGAGCTGTTTGAGAAGCTTGGTATTATCCATAGAATACAAATTGGGTGGAAGTATAAGGTTGAGTTGTCCGACATCTTTGTCGAGCACCATCACCACATTAGCTGCTTACAATGCGGTAGGGTCATTGCCGTTAAAGAAGATGAGCGTCTCGAGATTCTTATTAGAGAAATTGCTCGCGCAAATAATATATCTCGTCCGGTGCACCAGATTGAAATACAGGGCTATTGTGAGCGCTGTATTTAATTTTGGATGAACGCCTAGTTGAGTCGTCAGGGCTGAGCTTTAAGTGTTTTCTTCAAAATAGGTTCGCGGACTTCGTTGTAAAAACATACCAACGATAAAACCCAGCACAAGGCTGGGCTGGTATCGTTGGTGGGCGATAGAGGATTCGAACCTCTCACCTCGTCTACGTCAAAGACGCGCTCTAGCCAAATGAGCTAATCGCCCGGAGCAATACTATAATAGCAAACAGAGGCGGTCGTTGCAATTATACGGTGTTTTCTGTAGGATAGGAGGTAAGCAATGAAGCAGACTAACCACCTGCTGAGCGCGTGGATGCGATCGCTGGACACACGTAATAACGTCTAGGGATAAGAGAAATAGCCGAGGTGGAACCTCCCGTATAGAGCGGGACCGAGGCACGCACACATTAGTTTGAGTGAGCGTGCTTTTATGTTTAAAAATGGAGGTTACTATGGATCAAGAAAAACTTAATGCTATGCGTCACAGTCTGGCTCATATAACTGCACAGGCAGTTCAGCATCTCTGGCCCGAAGCAAAGTTTGGCGTAGGGCCAGTAGTGGAAAATGGATTTTACTACGATATCGATATACCGGGAAACAAAATATCTGAAGATGATTTTCCTAAAATTGAAGCGGAGATGAACAAAGTAATCGAGGAAAACTACCCGTTTGTGCGTAGCGAGAAGGGCGTTGATGAAGCCATTTACTGGGCAAAGGACGCAAAGCAGGTATATAAGGTAGAGCTACTTAACGACCTTAAGCGTGCCGGCACAACAGTTGCCAAGGATCTAGATGCTTCCGAGATGGGCACGATCGCTGAGGGTGACGCCGCGGTAGAAAACGTTTCATTCTACACTGATGGTGATTTCACTGATCTTTGTCGTGGTCCGCATGCCGAAAGTACTGGCAAAGTTGGCGTCTTCAAGCTTATGCGTGTGGCGGGTGCCTACTGGCGCGGTAAAGAGACAAACCCCCAGATGCAACGGCTCTACGGAGTGGCATTCGCAACCCAGGAAGAACTCGACACCCATCTCAAAATGCTTGAGGAAGCAAAAGCGCGTGACCACCGCAAACTAGGCGAAGAACTAGAATTGTTCACCTTTAGCGATGACATTGGGAAGGGGCTACCATTGATGATGCCTCGAGGGTCTATAATAAAGAACCTCCTCAGTCGCTACATGCGCCAGATGGAGCAAGCACGTAACTATCAATATGTTGATACGCCGATCATCACTCACGAACGACTTTATCAGAAATCAGGCCATGCAAAGTTTTATGCAGATGACATGTTCTCGATGACAGATGCGGAAGGTCAGAGGTTCTATGTTTCACCAATGAATTGCCCCCACCATCATCAGATATATAACAGGATAGTCGAAAGTTACAAGGACCTGCCTTTAAGATTGGCCGAACATGCTGGATTGTATCGGCATGAACTATCGGGTACTCTGACGGGTCTTATACGAGTTCGAGGACCGATTACACAGAATGATGCGCATCTTTATGTCACAAAAGATCAGCTGAAAGAAGAGTTCAAAAAAGTTCTCGAACTCTTTCACGAAGTGTATGAAACTATGGGGATTAGCGACTACTGGTATCGCTTGTCACTACCTGATTTTGAGAAAGATAAATTTGAGGGCGATAAGGCTGTGTGGCAAGAATCTGGTGATATCATACGCCAGGCAATGGATGAGCTGGCCGTAAAATATGTTGAAGCTGAAGGAGAGGCGGCATTCTATGGACCGAAAGTAGATGTACAGACTCGAAATGTTTTAGGGAAGGAGGACTCAATCGCTACTTCTCAAATCGACGTTCTTATTCCCGAACGAATGGACCTAACGTATGTAGATAACGAAGGTAACAGACAGCGACCAATTATTATTCATCGGGCTATCCTTGGGTCACTTGAGCGATTTATGGGTTTTATGCTCGAAAAGACAGCTGGTTGGCTTCCGTTCTGGCTTGCGCCAGAGCAAGTACGTATCTTGACTGTTAATGATTCAGTAGGGGACTATGTAGATGAAATTACATCGATTTTATCAGAACTAGTATTGATGAAGCCATTAAAATACAACGAAGTAAGATTCACAACAGATGATCGAAACGAGTCGCTCGGCAAGAAGATTCGCGCTGCGACGGAGATGAAAATTCCCGTACAGCTTATTGTCGGGCCAAAGGACAAGGAAGCTCGACAAGTGAGTCTTCGTACACGTAGCGGAGAAGAAAAAGTGAACCTCGACGCGTTGGCTGATTACCTAAGAGGCCTATAGATGGTTAATGACGGGAACCTCCGACAGGCAGTTTACAAGCTGATGTCCATACTGCCAGTTGAAAAAGTGACAACATACGGTGACTTGGCCGTAATGGCGGGGAGCCCGGGGGCGGCGCGAATTGTCGGAGGGATCGCGCATAGTGGTCCAGAAGAGTTACCTTGGCATCGGTTAGTAAATGTGCAGGGAGGGTTGGCTATAGGCTACCCAGGAGGGCAGGATGCACAGCGACAGTTGTTAGCCCATGATGGTATCGATTGCGACAATCAGTATCGGGTTTGTGATTTTGCTACTCGTCGCTGGAGGCCAAAATTGTGACTAGGAAAGATTCTACAAAAACTGATCTACCTCTTATTGTTATTGTGGGTCCAACGGCTAGCGGCAAGACCGCACTTGCGGTGCGCCTGGCAAAGGAATTTGCGGGTGAAATTATCTCTGCCGATTCACGTGCAGTCTATAAGGGGCTTGATATCGGCACTGCCAAGCCGACACACGAGGAGCAGGCTACTGTACCACATTGGGGTATCGATCTGGTCGAGCCCGGTCAGCGGTTTACAGCGGCAGACTTCAAAGAGTATGCCTTGCAGAAAATCACACAGATTCGTGCACGTGGCAAAATACCCTTTCTGGTTGGCGGTACCGGACTCTATGTCGATAGTGTAGTTTATGACTATAGTTTTTGTGGTGAGTCAAATGATATGCAGAGCCGAGCTGAGCTTGAAAGGTCTACCCTAGAAGAACTTTATATATATTGCCATAAACACAACATTAGTTTACCGGAAAATTACAAGAATAAACGACATGTCATCAATGCAATTTTGCGAGATGGCCGTGCTTTACAGAGAAGCGTGACTAAATCTGACAATACAAGAATTGTGGGTATAACAACGGAAAAAGATATTTTGAGAGAGAGAATTAGCCATCGCGCCGATAGCATTTTCCGGGATGAGACTTATCTGGAGGCAAAAATAGCGGCAGGGAGGTATGGCTGGGACAACGAAGCCATGACGGGTAACGTTTACCCGCTACTCAAGCAATATTTCAATAATGAGTTGACGCTAGATGAGGCGAAAGAACGATTTACTGCACTCGATTGGCACCTTGCCAAACGACAGCTCACATGGTTTCGACGCAATCAAGAAATAGTATGGTTGTCACTCGATAACGCGTATACGTATATTGCTCAGCTACTCGTCCCCAAGAACAAATAGTGATATCATGGAAACAGAAAACAATAGGGGAGATGAATGATTGACGCATTATTTGGTTCAAAGACGAGAGTGAAGTTACTTCACCTTTTTCTAAATAATCCAGGCAAAGCGTTTTATGTCCGCGAGATTACACGTCTTATTGATGAGCAGATAAATTCTGTTCGTCGTGAGCTTTCAAATATGCTCGAAGTTGGGATAATCGGGAGCTCTAGTACAGACAACCGTCTTTATTATGAGGTAAACCAACGCTATGAGCACTACCTACCGTTTAGAAGCATGTTTGCGGATCAAAAGGCACCCCCCGTGTTAGAAAGTAAATCTGACTCTGCTCTACCCTGGCTAAAGTATCTTCGGGAAATAAAGGGTGTGCGTCTCGCGGTGATAGCCGGTGTTCTTGTTAGCGGATCAGCAAGCAACATTGATCTTTTGCTTGTGGGGGATGCATCTGAGAAAAAAATTACGGCGCTTGTTAGTATAATTGAAGAATCTGTGGGACGTGAGCTAAGTTATACAGTGATGAAATACGACGAGTTTTATTACAGACTTAGCGTTCACGACAGATTTATTACGACAATATTGGCAAATAAGCATTCGGTATTACTTGATTCCGACAACATACTGAAGGCATAAAGAAGGAGATACGCATGTTCGAGATTGAATACAAGGGCGCTAATACAGTGCTTATATCAACGAAGAAGACAACACTTGTTGTTGATCCTCGACTTTCGGTTGTCGGCCTCAAAGACATAAAAATAAAAGACGAGGTCCAGCTTGTTACTGAGCCACGCTTCAAGGTTGAAAACCGAGAGGCTCGTATAATTATCGACGGTCCTGGCGAATACGAAGTCGGCGATTTCGCGATACGTGGTGCGGCGGCACAACGGCATATTGATAGCGACGATAGTATAAAGCAAGGTACTATCTATAGGATAGAATGTGGGGATGTGAGGCTTGGTGTTTTTGGAAACATTTCTGCAAAACTTAGCGATGAACAACTGGAGACGATTGGTGTCGTCGATATCCTGATCTTACCAATAGGTGGTAGTGGATACACTCTTGATCCTACGGACGCCATAACGCTTATAAGGAACATTGAGCCAAAAGTGGTAATCCCTGTTCACTATGCTGATTCTGGGCTACGGTATGAGGTAGCACAAGAGACGCTCGACACGTTTACAAAGGAACTTGGGGCTCTGTGTGAAGAAGTACCACGCTATAAACTAAAAGGTGCTATAAGTATTCCTTCATCTCTGACTGTTGTCGCTATTAACCGCACATAACAAGTAGGGGTTTCCTCGTAGGAGGGAACCCCTTAAACTTTATCGCTAGAGTCTGGTTATGCGTATGTGTTTGGCGAAAAACTAGCAGCTACTTGCCCGCAACGGCAAGAAGGCCTTTTTTCTTTAAGATACGAATTGCTTGAGTTGATAAAGTCATCGTTACTTTCTTGCCATCAACAGTAAAAGTCTTCTTTTGCAAATTCGGTTTGAATGCTCGCTTTGTACGTCGAAGCGAGAAGCTTACATTGTGGCCGAATTGTTTGCCTTTGCCGGTGAGTTCACATCGTGACGCCATTTTGGTTACTTCTCCACTTGACCTATTATTATAATCCGTCTTATTTTACTCTGTTAAGAGGTTTTAGTCAATAGTTCCGCATGCTATACTTAAATAACTATGGATATTGGGTATATATTTGTTGTTATTGTCGTTATCCTTGTTTCGATGACCTTGCATGAGGCAATGCATGGTATGGTGGCGTATTGGTTGGGAGATCATACGGCTAAACTGCAGGGCCGGTTGTCGTTTAACCCGCTTGTCCACATTGATCCTTTTTTGACTCTCTTTCTTCCAGTTATACTTGCGCTGACCGGTTTACCTATTTTTGGCGGGGCGAAGCCAGTTCCTTTCAATCCGTATGCACTTAAGTTCAAAGAGTGGGGTTCAGCTCTAGTCGCAATAGCCGGACCTCTGACAAACTTACTCTTAGCTTTTGTGTCGTATGGGTTATTTGCAGTGGTTCATAGCTCTGGAGATTCTTTTGTTTCATCTGTTTTTGCTACGAGTGCTATTGTTAATCTTGGTTTTTTTGCATTTAATATCCTACCTTTTCCTCCACTCGACGGATCACGTGTTGCGTATGCGCTTGCTCCTGATTTCATGCGCCGAGCTATGGAACGTGTGGAGCAGTATGGACTATTTCTGGTCTTTGCTATTGTTCTTATTGCGTCTCCAATTCTGTCTGATGTCATCATGTTCATCAGCCATTTTTTCCTAAACGTATTTTCCAAGGTATTTGTCGGGATTTAGAGATAGGAGTATAATAGTGATGTCCCAGGAACCATCAAGGCGTGTATGATTTTCCTAACATCATAGATATGGGATTTCAACATTTATCACTCTCGAGGGAGTGGTGTGAGAAAACCCACCTTGCATATATGCGGGGAATATCTAGCGCCAACGATGCTGGGACTTTTATGACTTAACGGGATGTGGCGCAGCCTGGTAGCGCGCACGGCTGGGGGCCGTGAGGTCGCAAGTTCAAGTCTTGTCATCCCGACCAGGAATCAAATAATAAATTGGCAAAAATAAGAAAGAAACACTATACTAGTCAGTAGCAGTTGATTAGGCAATCGCTCGCCCTTGACGGGCTAGAGGAAAGTCCGGGCAGCACAGGATACGACAGTCGCTAACGGCGACCGGGGGTGACCCTAGGGAAAGTGCCACAGAAACGATACCGCCATCTCAAACAACAACTTGTTGTGACTGATGGTAAGGGTGAAAGGAGTGGGGTAAAAGCCCACAGTCGACCGCGGTGACGCGGAAGAGAGGTAAACCCTGTTGGCTGCAAGGTGGCTGGTACACATAGGGCTATCCGTCCGTACTAACCGATATCCGCTTGATCCGCCTGGCAACAGACGTGACTAGATAGATGATTGTCCTCGACAGAACCCGGCTTACAGGTCAACTGCTTATAAAAATCTCCGCATAACGTGGAGATTTTTATAGATACCACAGAAAATGTGTTATCTTGAGACACTTTTCACGAGTGAAGAAAATGCTTTCGGATCGTTCACTGCCAATTCAGCGAGCACCTTACGGTCTAGTTCGACTCCAGAGGCTCGCAGACTGGAAATGAGTTTACCGTATGTTGTGCCGTTTTCCCTTGCAGCGGCATTGATACGAGTAATCCATAAACTACGAATAGTTCGCTTTTTATTGCGACGATCTCGGTAGGCGTACTGGAGCGCACGGATAACTGCTTGTTTGGCTAGGCGAAAACTTCGAGTACGATTATGCTGCATGCCTTTTGCGGCAGCTAGGGTACTTTTGTGACGTGCGCGTGCCGTTACACTACGTTTTACTCTCATAAAATCACACTCCTAGAACTCGTTTAATGTTTTTCGCCATACTACCCGATACCGTAGCAGAGGTATTAATTGTACGCTTACGCGACTTACTCTTCTTAGAGAGCATATGATTGCCGAACGCGCGTCGGCGGGTAAGTTTGCCGGTACTGGTTAGCTTGATTCGCTTAGCAGTGCCCTTATGGGTCTTTAACTTTGGCATTATTTACTCCTTATTACGATGCTCAGGTTTCTACCTGCCATCAATGGTTTCTGTTCAAGCACAGCTTCATTCTCTAGTAACTTGACCATGCGATCGATGAGTTCGTATCCCAGCTCACGATGCGCCATTTCACGTCCTCGAAAAAAAATAAGAATTTTTACCTTGTGACCTTCCGCGAGAAACTCGCGTATTTTCCGTAGCTTTATGTCGAGGTCATTGGCTCCAATCTTGAGGCCAAATCTCATCTGCTTCAGCTCGCTCGCCTTATTGCTGCGTCGATTTCTTTGTTGTTCTTTCAGTCTCTGATACTGGAACTTCCCCCAGTCTACGACCTTTACCACGGGTGGGTTCGCGCTTGGTGATATCTCGACTAGATCAACCCCGGCCTCTTCGGCCAATCGTAGTGCTTCTGTGCGACTCATGACGCCCAGCTGCTCTCCGTTTGTTCCGATGACTCGTAACTCGGTTGCCCTAATTGCGTCGTTGATACGAATTGAAGTACTGATCGCCTCTCTCCTTATTTTTCGAGTGCTTAATACTATATAAAAAAGCTATAACTCTGAGCTAGTGTAACAGATTGAGTCATTTCGATCAAGCGCTTTGTCGATATTGTAAGGCTTCGGCGATGTGAGGAATTGATACAGAACTACTACCCTCTAAGTCAGCAATTGTTCGAGCAACTCTCAGTATCTTGAAATAGCCGCGAGCAGTTAGTCCCAGACGGGTTGCTGCAGTATCCAAAAATAGTTTTTCACTCTGCTTGAGGGGGACGTGGCGCTTAATGTCACTAGTTGATAATGAACTGTTGTTTTTATGACTACCGCCGTATCTTTTAATCTGCACATTTCTTGCAGAAATGATCGAAGATCGTGCTTCAGAATGTTGTTTACTTGACAACTCATCGGATAAGAGAAGCTTTTCTGTTGGTATTCGAGAAATGGGAATAATCATATCTATTCTGTCCAAGAGCGGTCCGGATAGCCGCTTTCTATAGGCTAAAACTTGAGCTTGAGAGCAGGTACACTCGCGCGTCTGATCTCCGTAGAAGCCACAGGGGCATGGGTTCATTGTCGCGACTAGCATAAAATTTGCAGGGAAGGTTGCTTTAGCATTTGCCCTCGAGATTGAGATAACACGATCCTCAAGTGGTTGGCGGAGAGCTTCGAGGACGACGCGGCTATATTCGGGAATCTCATCGAGAAAAAGCACTCCTAGATGGGCTAGGCTCACCTCACCGGGCTTTATCTGACTACCGCCTCCAGTGATGGCCACCATGCTTGAACTATGGTGAGGGGAGCGAAAGGGACGTTCCGTGATAATATCTCCCTCTGTTAGCCCAGCGAGTGCGTGCAGTTTCGTAACCGATAACTGTTCATCAACATCAAGCGTCGGCAGAAGGTTTGCTAATGCCTTTGCGAGCATCGTTTTACCGGCGCCGGGTAGCCCCGTAAACAAGATATTATGATGGCCTGCAGCGGCGACAATAAGGGCACGCTTGGCCTGCTCTTGCCCGTAGATATCATCCAAGAGTGGGGTTGAGGGCCCGGTGACACGACGATGTATTCGGTGACGGTATTGTTGTAGAATCTTCTCACCCTTCAGGTGGAGATATATATCCTTGAGAGATGAAATGCCAATTACTTCGATCGAAGAGAGAAGCTGTGCCTGAGGAGCATTTTCGACAGGCAAATATATTCTTTTCGCTCCAACACGCTCAGCGGTCTCTGCAACAGTAATGGCGCATAGTATAGGACGGATTGAGCCATCAAGTGCTAGCTCCCCTGCAAAAACACTGTTCTCGAGCTCATTTTGTCGTATTTGACCACTTGAAGCGAGTATAGCGAGTGCGATGGGAAGATCATAGTGTGTTCCATACTTGGGCAGCTCTGCTGGTGCAAGGTTCACCGTGATGCGTCGTGAAGGGTATTCCAAGAGAGAGTTTGCAATTGCACTTTTGACACGTTCTTTTGCTTCCTCGATAGCCTTGTTAGCTAAGCCAACAATCTGTAGACTGGGGAGGCCTTTTGTGATGTCACTTTCAACTTCAATGATGTGGCCCTCAAATCCGACTGGCGCCACAGATAACACCTTACAAACATTTCCCATATGAATGTAGTAAACCACAGGTGGCGCCTATCTGTAAACTATGTTAAAATTGTATCGGAAACGCATGGGGCTGACTAAGCTTTCGACGTGAGGACTTTAACAGGCTATTTCGGCATACCGACCTCTGACGTAATCAGAATCAATAATTGCAAACAATTTCTTTGCAAGGCTGTTTGCGCCCCTTAAGGCACAACCAGTACTCGCTTAACAATCTTGTTAAGCCACGCATTGCTTGATATCTACTAAAGCTGATGTCGTGTTATATATCGTAGACTCGGTAGAAGCTGTTTTTACGGCAGTTTCTATTTAAATTCTTCGTAAATCACCGTGTTTGTATCTTTGTCGTACTTTTAGCAAATAATGTGATTAAACAAAGTTGGGTATGACTATGTATGTAGATGAATAGCAAGTTACCTTGCGGACCCGGGGGCAGTGCCCGGCAGCTCCACCAACGAAATATACCGACTAATTAGTCGGTATATTTCGTTTCAACTGTAAAAAACAAGCACCTGCGAGTAGTGCTTGTTTTATTCGTGGAGTTTTTGCAAAATCTGTTTGTTTTTGGCTTCTGTATAATTTTTTTACTCAGAAGCTACCCCTATAATATGACGTCAAACCGCTCATGTCAATGTTTTTCTTGCAAAATCATGAGTAAAAAATACTACAATTATAATCACTTTTTTCTATAAAAATGGGTTGAGTCTGGCTGGCACTATATGGAGAGTGTGCATTGCGGTTAATAGTAGGTCTGGTAATTAGCTTAAGGTCGCTATTGCGGCGAGACAGGCGGTCGCTCCGCGAATGGCGACTAGACGCATGAATTTTACGCTGTGGTGATGAACTGCACGATTACACACAGCCTATGCTTTTATATAGAGCCTTTTTCCATTGTGACTATCACGCAAAGAAAATCACGGAGCCACAAAATTGCAACGTTTGAAAGCTTTGAGCTGGCTAACGAGAACGTTGAGATGAATTATCCGAAGGCTATTCGAATGCGATTCAATACGATTATTCGCTATGCTGGATGCCAAAATTGATGGACGGGTAGTGATCAAAAGAGGGGGGTAATGTAAAAACAATTAATATAATATAGATATTATTACAACATAAGATTTATTCGACCTACAAACATCATAAGGTGAAAAAAAGAGAATATCTGAGAGAAAACAAAAAAATTACAACGATTATTTTCATATAAATATTGACTTAATTTACTGTTTATGCTAATTTAAAGTCACGGTTTAAAAAACAAAAACCTACAACCTTAACAATTAAAGAATCTCTTGTTATCCGGGCGATAAATGAAGTTGACGGAAAAGCAGGTAACGACACGCGGCCATCGTGGTGATAAGACAGAAATGTTTCTTTCCACGGTGAAGCTGTCATTATGGCGTTACCTATGCTCCGCCAATACGGTAGATTTTCTATCTACTGGCGTTGTAGCGCGCGAAAAAAGTACTATCGCGCTTGGTTAATCCTTGGTACGCTACTTTCGGCGTAATGGGGAAGTTACCAAGCGTGATGTGGAAACTATCGCAAGGACCTATGCTCCACATAGTGGAGCGGTCAGTAGCCACGAGCGGTTACTGCGGGCGACCCTAATAGTTGTTTATAAAGGTGATTCGCTTATTTTACGCACACCGCTCACGGCACCAAGCAATTTTACTCCGACAATAGTGTATGATAAAGATATGCTAGCAAAAACTATTGCTACAGTAACACTATTGTCACTTGTTGTTCTCTCTGTCCTGTTTCAGGTTACGTCACCATCTAGTGTTCACCCGCTGGTGATATTGGTGGTGTTTATTTTGATATATTTGTTAGCACTCGGAGTGCTAACATTTTTTTTGCATGGCATACAGTCTCTCGTTGCGCTCGTGGGTCATCATCGACAAAGCGTTAGTCTACATCGTTCCTATTATTTTGCTTCGGTGCTTGCACTTGCCCCTGTTATTCTGTTAGCAATGTGGTCGATTGGTAAGCGAGATATCTACGGCATACTACTCGTAGCTTCATTTGAAGCAGTCGCTTGTTTCTACCTTGCGAAACACCGCTAAAGTCATACTCTTTTTATATTGTATATGGTATAATTTAACAGATATGGAACCAAAGCAAGCAGCGCCAACCGGTGGGTACGAGCGGCCCCTTGTATCTCAAGAAGCCGCAGTGAACCAGGCTGTTTATAATGCTGAGGCGGGGACACAGAACACGGTCGAACGGGCGGGTGAGCGAACCCACGAAGCATTACCGCTATCCTCCGAAGCCACGCTAGCACCCACACAGGCTATGCCGTCGTTGCCTATTCCGCTGCCGGTAGCCGACGACACTACGCAGACGACAACTGTAACGGCAACCGATGACAGCGGGCTAGTCGCCGGAGATGATGACTTGATCGAGAAAGAATGGGTAGAAAAAGCCAAAAAAATACTCCTTCAAACGAAGGATGATCCCTACAAACGCGAGCAAGAAGTTAGTAAGCTCCAGGTCGAATATATACGCAAGCGTTATGGGCGTACAATTAGCAATGCGGGACAATAATGGGTAGCTCACTGAATGTATTTGTAACGATGTTTGTTGTTGCGAGTTTCATTATTGTAATCTCTGTAATAGCGTTTTTGATGTATCGTAAAACTCTCCGTGAAGCAAAGAACTATGAGCGGGGACTAAAGATGGTACCAATTATGATTCATTTGCCACCCGCAAGTGATGATATTGAGGTCAACAGTCGAGATAAACGTGACGTTACAGAGGAAGCGCTCTCGCAGGCTAACGTTATGTATAATATAATCTCCAGTACAGCCACCAAAGGGTTTAAGAGTAAGGTCTACGGCCAGCGTCATCTGTCATTTGAAATAGTTGCCCGTAACGGACTCGTCTACTACTATGCGGTCGTACCCGTTGTATTGATCGATGCTGTGAAGCAGGCAGTAGCAGCCGCATATCCATCGTCTCGACTTGAGGAGGTATCGGAGCACACGGTCTTTAGTCAAGTGGGAAAATTGAGTGGTACGATTGGCGGAGAATTTACGCTTAAAAGGCATTTTTCGCGTCCGATAGCAACCTACACTGAGTCCAAGCGTGATGCTTCACGCGCACTTCTGAATGCTCTCTCTGCAGCAACTCGTGAGGATGGCATTGGCGTACAGATTTTAATTCGTCCTGCTCGTGAGAACTGGGCATCAAGCTCTCGCAGGGCTGTAGAAAAGATAAAAAAAGATCGGGCAACTGGGAAAGCATCTCATGGCGGGTTTTTTACGCTCAGAGATATGACCGAAGCGTTGTGGCGTCCTCCAAATCCTGCCGAAAATCACCCGACAGAACATACTGTGAATACACAACTTACTGCACTTGAACAACAAGAGATTGATGCAATCGAGGAAAAAACGCGATATCCTGGCTTTGAGACGTTGGTGAGAGTAGTGGTCTCATCGAATACGGCAGCACATGCGCAGGTGCTCCTAAAAAATGTCGTGTCGGCTTTTTCACTGTTTGATTCACCAAACAACAATGGGTTCTCTTTTTCGCTTTCCAAAAATATTGATGAACTCGTGTCGGCGTATGTATTTCGTTTTTTCCCCCAGACGGTATCGGGTAACATTTTAAATAGTGTTGAGCTAGCTTCGGTTTTTCATCTGCCGGATCAGGACAGTATCCCAACTTCCCAAGTGCAGCGGCAGATGAGCAAGCAAGTTGACGGCCCTACGCAAGTTATGGAGGAAGGGCTGTTGTTAGGCTATAACGAATTCCGTGGGGTCAAAAAACCGATTAGGTTGGGTGACAAAGATAGACGCAGGCATATACACATCATTGGTCAGACTGGTGTCGGTAAGTCGGTATTCCAGGAGAACCTTGCCTACCAGGATATGATGGATGGGCGTGGTTTTGCTTTCGTGGATCCACACGGTGACTCTGTTGAGGCACTTCTGAGCAAGGTGCCCAAAGAGCGTGTAGAGGATGTCGTGTACTTTAATCCAAGCGATATGGCAAATCCAGTCGGTCTTAATATGTTTGAGTTTGACCATCCCGACCAGAAAGACTTTCTTGTGCAAGAGGCAATTAGTATGCTGTATGGACTTTACGACCCTGGTCACACGGGTATCGTCGGCCCCCGTCTTGAGCATATATTCCGTAACTGTGCTCTATTACTGATGAGTGATCCGGCGGGTGGAACGTTTATTGATATACCTAAGCTATTGATTGATGAAGAATTCATGAAAAGCAAGCTGAAATACGTAACCGACCAGCAAGTACTTGATTTTTGGACAAAGGAATTCCCGGCATCACAGAGGTCTAGTGAGGCGGGAGAGGTAATCAGCTGGGTCGTATCAAAGTTCGGGCCATTTATTAGTAATGACGCGATGCGAAACATTATCGGTCAGACGAAAAGTGGCTTTAACTTTCCGGATATCATGAACAACAATAAAATCCTGCTCGTTAACCTTTCAAAAGGTAAGATGGGAGATCTTAACTCAAAGCTTCTCGGTATTATATTTGTCATGAAGTTTCAGGCTGCCGCTATGGCACGGGCTAACATGCCCGAGGAGGAGCGTAAAGATTTTACTTTATATGTTGATGAGTTTCAAAATTTTGCAACGGATAGTTTTGAGACGATACTATCTGAAGCGCGTAAATATCGACTTAGTCTCGTTCTTGGTAACCAGTTCATGACACAGTTAAAAGAAGAATTGCGTGAGGCAATTATCGGGAATGTCGGTACCACTGTTACGGGGCGCATTGGTATTACAGATGCTGAGATTATGGTGAAGAGATATGCACCGGTCTTTGATGCAGAAGACCTTACGAAGTTGCCAAACCATGAGTCTGTCGTAGTGGCGCAGATCCAGGGAGTTCCTTCAGCACCCTTTAGTATGAGTTGGATAGCGCCAATGGGTCAGTCGAATCAGCAGCTCAGTGACGCGCTGAAGCGACTGTCGGCTGCAAAGTATGGACGGCCAAGGGCTAAAGTTGAACAGGAGATATTTACTAGGCTAACTGTAAATAAACCTCTCTCGCAAGCTCCTGGGGGTCTACCTGCAATGCCGGGTACTCCTGGCGGTGGTATCCCCGCTACAACATCGCCTTCATCTGGCTCCTCCTTCCTCGATGAGTGGTTGGCAAAGCGAAAACAACTTTCGACGGCACCACCTTCTCAAGTCTCTACGCCGGCAGCCTCAGCGACGAGCCCCACTAGTACAGGTATCGTCGACACTGTCGGTAGCGAGCAAGCGCTTACCCCAACCCCAGCCCCTGTACAAGAAGCGAGCTTGCCGACTACTCGTTCGACCGATACAGAAAGTCAGTCTCAGCCGGATAAGTTGACCCTTAGGGGTGGGGCTGAGACAACACTCTCTGAGGTATCAGTAAAAATTCATTAAAGATGTAGTACGATAAACTTGAGCGGGCTCTATCGTTTTCCTGTGACCATTGATTTTAAGAAGTCAAATACGAGACCAACAATCCATCCAAATAGGAAGAACATCATTGTTTCACTCCCCGATAGGGGATAACCATTCATTCTACCTACAAGGTAAAAGCCGAGTGTAAACAAGAATGCAAAGAAGGCGCCAGAAGCGATCGCATTTGGACGTGCAACAGTTGAGCCAAGTGTCTCGCTGACCTTTTCTACTGTAGGGTTATGGATAACTTTGCTAAACGTCCGGCTTGATTTTGACATGTGTGTCCGAACATCGCTCATGGTAGACTCGAAACTTGCCTCACGCTCTTTCTTTGAAATAGCACCAGGACGTCGCTCTACGCGAGACGCTTCCTCTCTGGGTTGCTTCTCGTGAGCACTCGAGGCATTTTCGAGCGCTTCTTTTCGAGCGGTTTCTTGATTGCCTTCATGACCTTTCTCGGCGGATAAACGTTCTCTTTCGTGAGCTAATCTCTCGTGATGAGCTGTTTCCTCGAGTCGTGGAGTTTTATGCTCTCTTGCTTCGTATTGTTCTGGACTCTTTTCAATTTTATTCATACACCACCTCTAAATTTGTTTAAACATATATTAGATAGTACCCGAGTTTAGCTCGCGACGGATGAGACGAACCTCTTTTTTCATCTGACGTGATCGTGCATAGAAGTAGCATACAACTGCCAGTATAGATCCGGCAAAGAGCATGTTCTCCGTGGGACCGGTGTGGGGGAGTTGAGATACTGTTTGCTCAATAATCTTTTTCTGAGCAGGACAGTCAACCGAGATATCGACCGAGTTGCCAAAGGTATTTGTTATCTTACAATCGTACGATGTTTTGTCGCTGACACCTTCTCCCATCGCAGGGATGGTATTAAACACTTGGACGGTGAACATGCGCGTTTGTTTTTCTCCGGGCTTTAGGGTAATGGTCGGCCACGTCAAAACTTTATTTGACAAAGTACCACTGCCGTTATCGATGACGCTTGAATATTCGAGGACATCACTAAGTTCTTCGCGAATTGCTACAGATGCGGGAGCGAGACCCTTGTTTTCTATATTGAGACTGTATACGACTCTGTCGGACGGTTTTGCGACGACACTTGTTGCATCTTTACCTTGTGTAGTGTTTTGAGCAGTCTTTGTCTCTACCAGTGAGGCTTTACATTTTTTATCCTTAATCCAGAGAGTTGCATCTCCCGGACATGGTTGACACTCTGGGTCACTTTTCAGCAATGACGGGTTTTGTGGACACTTTTCGGGGGCGACAATGTGAAATGTCTTCATACAATTATCTCCGCGCATCTCGCCTAGTGAAGTCTGGACCACTAGCTCTATCGTATAGTTGCCCTCTACCCCCTTTGAGTCGAAGACATATTGATTAGCGTCTGAAGTAGAAGACGAAGGATGAGTTTGCACCACTATACCATTTCTCTTGATGGTATAGGTATATTTGGAGATAGTCGCACCATGATCAACATAGGCTTTCCCATCGAGCTGGTAAAGGTTGTTTGCGAGGGGAGTGACCGAAAGACGCTCGCATCGTGCCACGGGGTCATACTTACACCTCGCATCATCGGCGGGAATAGTGGTTTTACCGGGTATAGTACACATCTTTGGCGGCGGTGTGCAGTTCGGATACGTACCTACCGTTCCAACGGGACATTGTGGGGGTGGAGGAACTGTTTTTGTTACTAGGTTTCCGCATACTTTCATTAGGCCAAACCAGCCTAGTTTTGCCGAATATCCTACGTATATGTAGTAGTTTGATCCGGACGTAGCATTATGTGCATTATCCCAAAGAGTCAGGGAGCGATTGTAATAGGTACGCATTGCTCCCGAGGATGTTTGTATGGTGTATGTCCGTTCGCCCTGAGCATAACTATAGTGGCTTGTAAGACCCCAGCTGATGAGGCCATCACGTTTTGAATTAAGGTACTGCAACTTAGCTGCTGCCATCTCTTGACGGGTGATCCCCAGCGTGTTGTAGAGGTCGCGTATATTGTTGGTGTTCGCATCGTAGTGGTTTAGGTAGTCTTGTAGACTGGTAACGCCGCCATCAATGAAATTTGATGGATTGGATGCGTTGGCTGACTCAGGAGGTGAAAATACCGCAAATGACTGTACGACAAGCGCAAGTACGGTAAAAATAAGTCCTATACGGCGGGTTGTCTCTTCTTTTCGTAGTCTTTTTGCGTAGAACCCAAGTTGACCGACAAGAGCCGGGCTAAATGCGATGTTTGATATTAGTTTTCTAAACATGGCGTCACCTGTTGTATGTTTATATTAGGGGAATTGTATACTTCTTTCGTGTGTATTTTAGCATAAGAAATATGTTCAAGACAATACCTTGAATGAACAATTTTTTTTATGGTATAATGGGGCTATTGTAAAATAGCTGAATTGACCGAAGTGAGGGGAGAATGGCTAAACAAAAAGATGACGGCTCTTATGATGGCTCGCAGATTCAAGTCCTAGAAGGGCTTGAGCCAGTTAGAAAACGTCCAGGAATGTATATTGGGAGTACCGGATATGACGGTGTTCACCATCTCATCAAAGAAATCGCAGATAATTCAATTGACGAAGCTATCGCGGGTTATGCGACAAGGGTTGATGTGAAAATCCTTAGCGACGGTGGTGTCACAATAACAGATGATGGGCGTGGTATACCGGTGGATAAGCATCCCAAAACAGGTGTCAGCACGCTTGAGACGGTATTAACAGTTCTTCACGCAGGTGGTAAGTTTGGCGGCGGTGGCTATAAAGTATCGTCTGGTCTTCACGGAGTGGGTTCAAGCGTTGTTAACGCCCTCTCGTCTCGACTCTCTGCCGAAGTAGTAAAAGACGGTGAACTTTATCAGATTACTTTTGAACGAGGTAAGGCACTAGAACCGCTCAGGAAAATTGGAAAAACAGATAGACCACAGGGGACATTGATTACTTTTTACCCAGATCCCGAAATATTCAAAGAAACGATAGCTTTTGACTACAAATGGGTTGTAAGCTATCTCCGGCACCAAGCCTATCTCACCAAGGGTGTCTATACATCAGTCTATGACGAGCGTACAAATGAGAAGCAGGCGTTTTACTTCGAAGGTGGTATTAAAAGTTACGTAAAGAATCTTAACATTGGTAAAGAAGTGTTGGGCGATAGTGTCTTCTATGTCGAACGCCAAGTAGAGGACTCGATGATTGAGGTTGCTGTCCAATACAATGACAGCTTTGTCGAGATTATACGGCCGTTTGCGAACAACGTCTTGACACCAGATGGGGGCACTCATTTGATTGGTTTTCGTGCGGCACTTACGAGAGTAATAAATGATTATGCTCGAAAATCGGGTCTACTAAAAGAAAAGGAAGAAAACCTGTCTGGAGATGATATCCGTGAAGGTTTAACGGCCGTAATTTTAGTCAAACTACCTGATCCTCAGTTTGAGGGACAAACCAAGAACAAACTCGGAAATCCTGAAGTTCGCCGCTATGTTGAGCAGGTAATGAACGAGTATTTCGCCTATTATCTCGAAGAGAACCCCGAAGTTGCAAAGAAGATAGTTGGCAAGGCACTCTTGGCTGCTCGTGCTCGTAAGGCCGCTCGCGCCGCTCGGGATAATGTATTGCGCAAAGGTGCACTTGACGGCATGGGACTTCCAGGAAAGCTATGGGATTGCTCAAGCAAAAGTCCTGCAGAAAGCGAAATATATATTGTAGAGGGTAATTCAGCTGCAGGGTCAGCCAAAGAAGGCCGCGATAATCGCACTCAGGCCATTTTGCCTCTGCGAGGAAAAGTGTTGAATACCGAACGGGCGCGACTCGATAAGATGTTCGCCAATAAAGAGATCGTGGCCATGATTCAAGCGTTTGGTGTTGGGATTGGCGATAGCTTTGATATTAATGGACTTCGCTACCACAAAATTATTATTATGACCGACGCTGATGTTGATGGTAGCCACATTTCGACCCTGTTACTAACGTTTTTCTTCCGCTACATGAAAGAGATCGTCGAAGGTGGGTATGTCTACCTAGCAAAGCCGCCACTCTTTAGCATTAACAAGGGTCAAAAAAAGCAATATGTATACGATGAACCGCAGCTTGATGAAGCGCTTGAAGCAACAATTGCTGACAGAAAGATGCGTGGTATCGCGATCGACGAAAACGAAGATCGTATGAAGCAAGCCGGTGTCACCGTGTCACGCTTCAAGGGACTCGGTGAAATGGACGCCGAACAGTTGTGGGATACAACGATGAATCCTGAAAATCGCGTGCTTATAAAAGTAAATGTCGAAGATGCCGAGCGTGCCGATGCGATTTTCACAAAACTTATGGGTGATGATGTATCACTTCGCAAAAACTTTATTCAGTCAGAAGCGAAAAATGCAAAGCTCGAAGAGCTAGATATTTAGAGGTGAAGTATGGAAGACGACATGACGACAAATGTACCAACAAATGACGATGATATGAGCCTTGATACTCCCGCCGAAGTGGCGGGCATCGAGCATCGAACTATTGAAAAGGTAATGGAGGATAGCTTCTTCCGTTACTCGATGAGCGTGATTATTGACCGCGCACTGCCAGATGTGCGTGATGGATTAAAGCCAGTTCATCGCCGCATTCTTTATTCTATGAATGTCAATAACAACCGATCGACCGCAAAGTTCGTGAAAAGTGCGCTTATCGTCGGTGATGTTATGGGAAAATACCATCCGCATGGCGATAGCGCCATCTATAACGCGATGGTCCGCCTTGCACAACCATGGTCACTTCGCTACCCACTCATTCAGGGACAGGGAAACTTTGGTTCAATGGATGGCGACGAACCAGCAGCGATGCGTTATACAGAAGCGCGTATGGCGAAGCTTGCCGATGAGATGCTTGTCGACATTGATAAAGAGACGATCGATTTTCGCGACAACTACGATGGCTCACGCCAGGAGCCAGTTGTGCTGCCCGCGAAAGTTCCGAATCTACTGCTAAATGGTCAGATTGGTATTGCCGTGGGCATGGCGACAAATATCCCTTCGCACAACCTTAGCGAGCTCGTTGATGCAACGGTTGAGGTGATCGATAATGATGAAGCTACAACAGATGATCTGCTAAAACATGTTAAAGGTCCTGATTTTCCAACTGGAGCGACAATTTATGGTGGCGCGCCTATGCGCCAAGCGTACCAGACGGGGCGAGGCAGTGTGATGATGCGCGCTGTGGCAGATATTGTCGAGACGAAAAAGGGTAGGCACCAGATAGTGGTTACAGAGGTTCCTTATGGTGTCAACAAAGCTTCTCTCATCGAAAAAATTGCCGAGCTAGTGAAAGATAAAAAGTTAAATGGAATTAGCGATCTTCGAGATGAAAGTGCTCGCGGTGCAGTGCGGGTTGTTATTGAGCTCAAGAAAGACGCTTACCCTAAGAAGCTACTCAATCAGCTTTACAAGCTAACGCCACTCCAGACGAGTTTTAACTTCAACATGCTCGCGTTGATCGATGGCGTACAGCCTCGCATCTTAGGCCTTAAAGAAATGCTCGAAGAGTTTGTAAAGCATCGACAGCATGTCGTGCGCCGGCGCACAGAGTACGAGCTCCGTAAAGCACGTGAGCGAGCTCATATTCTCGAGGGGTACAAAATCGCACTCGATCACATAGATGAGGTGATCAAAACAATTCGTGCCAGCAAAACGCAAGAAGAGGCTGAAAAATCATTGATTGCTAAGTTCAAGCTTAGCGAAATACAGGCAAAAGCTATCCTTGCAATGCAACTTCGTAGACTTACTGGCTTGGAGCGCCAAGCAATTGAGGACGAGCTACAGGAACTTCTTACTATGATTAAACGGTTCGAAGAGATATTAGCTGATGAGAAAGAAATCCTCGCGATCATAAAAGCAGAACTGCTTGAAATGAAAGATAAGTATGGTGATGAACGTCGTAGTAAAATTATCAATCACGAGCTTGGAAAGTTTAGTGATGAGGAATTAATCCCCGAAGAGGAAGCAGTTGTGCTGTTGACAACAGAAAACTACATTAAGCGTACACTACTCACGGAGTATCGTCGTCAGCATAGGGGCGGTAAGGGCAAGCGTGGTATGACAACAAAGGAAGAAGATGTTATCGCCCAACTTGTATCGGCAAGCACACATGATTGGTTGTTGTTCTTCACGAACAAAGGGCGAGTATTTCGTCTTAAGGCGTATGAAGTCCCAGCAGCAAGTTTGGCGGCAAAGGGTGTAGCAGCCGTAAACTTACTCCAGCTTCAGCCGGAAGAAAAAATCACTTCAATTATCAATCATGCCAAAGATGCTCCAGATGACGGCTATCTCTTTATGGCGACGACAAAAGGTACTGTTAAGAAAACACCGCTTAAAGACTATGCAAATATTCGTACCAACGGGCTCATCACCATTAAGTTGGATGATGGAGATGAACTGCGATGGATCAAACAAACATCGGGTGAGAACGATGTTGTGATATCAACATCGGCTGGTCAAGCAGTAAGATTTAACGAGGCCGAGTGTCGGCCGATGGGACGGGCAGCAAGGGGCGTGCGCGGTGTGAGGCTTCGACCAAATGACTTAGTTGTCGGTATGGATGTGGTCACCGTCAGTGAACAAACGCTACTTGTCATTAGTCAAAACGGATACGGAAAGATTACAAAGGTGGCAAACTTTCCGAGTCACAAGCGAGGAGGGGTGGGAATAAAAGCCGCTGTTGTAACAAATAAAACGGGACCTATTATCACTGTTCAAACACTAGAAGCAGGAGCGAATGAAGCCCTACTTATTAGCCAGGGTGGTCAAACAATCCGTGTTTCGTTAGGTGATATCCCAACACTCGGTCGGACCACACAAGGAGTGCGTATAATGCGCTTGTCCGAAGGTGATGCTGTTTCATCAATCGGCATTATGCAAGAAACTGAAGCATCTCTCGATGGCGAACAAGAGGAGAAGGAATAAATCTATATGGAACAGATCGTCTCACCATATATACTTGCCATCGTCTCCGCATGGGTACTGGCACATATTATAAAGTATAGTATCGCTAGGTTAAGGGGAAAACGGCTCGACTTAACACACCAACTCTTTATTTCGGGTGGTATGCCGAGTTCGCATGCCGCTACCTCAGTTGCGGTTTGGGCTGTTGTCCTGCTAAGAGAGGGGTATCACTCGGCGATCTTTGGGTTGGCTACACTCGTGGTGCTCATCGTCTGTTATGATGCCGTAAAAGTCCGACGTTCAGTTGGTGAGCAAGGAAATGCAATCCAAGAGATCATAAAAAAGACGAACGTAAAGGTAAACGTGCCGCGTTCAGCACAGGGGCATACGCCACTTGAAGTAATTGCTGGATCGATACTAGGTTGCGTCATAGGGTTAGTTGTTTTTATTGCTACAAAATAAGGTATAAAACAGTCTTGACGTAAGGTGTCGTATGCGATATGATGGTTTGAGTCTGGTCGCGGGTAAGCGATAAACAACTAATGGAGTTGAACAGATGCGAGAGTTATTTAACAATTTGGTTGTGCAATAATCATCGTCAGTCTATTTTGAGTAGACGCTTCTTTTTTATCTGAGATAAAGCAGAAGCATCTTTTATGGAGAGTTTGATCCTGGCTCAGGATGAACGCTGGCGGCGTGCCTAACACATGCAAGTCGAACGGTAACAGGTTCTCACTATGCTTTTGAAGTTTTCGAAGGTTTAGTGAGAATGCTGACGAGTGGCGGACGGCTGAGTAACGCGTGGGAACGTGCCCCAAAGTGAGGGATAAGCACCGGAAACGGTGTCTAATACCGCATATGATCTTCGGATTAAAGCAGCAATGCGCTTTGGGAGCGGCCTGCGTCGGATTAGGTTGTTGGTGAGGTAATGGCTCACCAAGCCGACGATCCGTAGCTGGTCTGAGAGGATGACCAGCCAGACTGGAACTGAGACACGGTCCAGACTCCTACGGGAGGCAGCAGTGAGGAATCTTCCACAATGGGGGCAACCCTGATGGAGCAACGCCGCGTGCAGGATGAAGGCCTTCGGGTCGTAAACTGCTTTTATAAGTGAGGAATATGACGGTAACTTATGAATAAGGATCGGCTAACTACGTGCCAGCAGCCGCGGTCATACGTAGGATCCGAGCGTTATCCGGAGTGACTGGGCGTAAAGAGTTGCGTAGGTGGTTTGTTAAGTAGGTAGTGAAATCTGGCGGCTCAACCGTACAGGCTATTACCTAAACTGGCAAACTCGAGAATGGTAGAGGTCACTGGAATTTCTAGTGTAGGAGTGAAATCCGTAGATATTAGAAGGAACACCAATGGCGTAGGCAGGTGACTGGACCATTTCTGACACTGAGGCACGAAAGCGTGGGGAGCGAACCGGATTAGATACCCGGGTAGTCCACGCCGTAAACGATGGATACTGGCTGTTTGGGGTATCGACCCCCCAAGTAGCGAAGCTAACGCGTTAAGTATCCCGCCTGTGGAGTACGGTCGCAAGACTAAAACATAAAGGAATTGACGGGGACCCGCACAAGCGGTGGATCGTGTTCTTTAATTCGATGATAAACGGAGAACCTTACCAGGGCTTGACATCCAGGGAAGCACTGCGAAAGCAGCGTGTGCCTTTTGGAACCCTGTGACAGGTGTTGCATGGCCGTCGTCAGCTCGTGTCGTGAGATGTTTGGTTAAGTCCATCAACGAGCGCAACCCTTGTGAATAGTTGTATTTTTCTATTCAAACTGCCCCGGCAACGGGGAGGAAGGAGGGGATGATGTCAGGTCAGTATTACCCTTACGTCCTGGGCTAGAAACACGATACAATGGCTAGTACAATGCGCAGCAAAGCCGCGAGGTGGAGCAAATCGCATCAAAGCTAGTCCCAGTTCGGATTGGAGGCTGAAACTCGCCTCCATGAAGTCGGAATCGCTAGTAATCGCAAATCAGCAAGTTGCGGTGAATACGTTCCCGGGTCTTGTACACACCGCCCGTCAAACCATGAAAGTGACCAACACCCGAAGTCCGATTCGTCGGCCTAAGGTGGGGGGCATGATTGGGGTTAAGTCGTAACAAGGTATCCGTACCGGAAGGTGCGGATGGATTACCTCCTTTCTAGGGAGAAATATGCCTGGCTATCTTGAGAAATCATGGCCAGAGCTAGGTCGGTCTCGTTAATATGCAGAGCTTACATATTAATTTACCCTCTCACGTATGTGCAGGGCGAGACGAAAGTTCATTTTGTTAGACGAAACGATAGATGTTGCACAACCAAATTGTTAAATTAAAAAATCCCCCTATTATGGGGGGATTTTTTGTGGATAGGTTTCCTATCTGTGAAAGAGACCACCAATGAGGATATTGAGAATAAGCGTGTGGAGGTTCAACATCGCTAAGAGTCCAATTCCACAGCCAATAAGTCCCCAAAGTTTATACCGCTCGTAGCTACTAACGCCGCTCCCCAAGTTGTCTGCAATCTGTCGATACCAAACTGTTAGTGCTGCGCCTGCCAACAAAATAAGAAACCCTATGCCGAACCATGTCCAACTAAATTCGTATGTCATATATCATAGTATACCACTTGTCATTTTAGGTAGTGTACTGTACTATGGACAGAGTTCGTTTCCAAATGGGGGCATAGCTCAGTTGGCTAGAGCACCTGCTTTGCAAGCAGGGGGTCCAGGGTTCGAGTCCCTGTGCCTCCACCAAGATAAGCGATGAATGATAAAATTGATCGTTTATCTTGGTCCCCTGGAATGAGGAACCACGCACCTAATATATGGGGTGAACCAGGCTTCGGTCTGGATCACTCCACCAGATTGTTTAACACTGACCTATGGGCGATTAGCTCAGCTGGTTAGAGCGCGTCACTGATAATGACGAGGTCGGAGGTTCAAGTCCCTCATCGCCCACCAGTTAGTGTTAATCAGTCATGTACTACGGGACGGGCGCTTAGCTCAGTTGGCTAGAGCATCTCGTTTACACCGAGAGGGTCGGGGGTTCGAGCCCCTCAGCGCCCACCAAAATAAAAAATTCACCTTTGTGGTGGATTTTTTATTTTTGCGTTGATATTGTGTGGCTTGGATCTTTGACCCTCGAGGAGAGAGGGGCGGGGGTGAGGAGCGAAAGTCTTCGCTCCGCAAGGCGATGTCACAGATGAGCTATGCTCATCTTGCCTGACTCGCGGGGCCGCGGAACGTGGCCGAGCCCCTCAGCGCCCACTGGACAGTGGTGTATAATCTATTAATAAATATAAGATCACCTCTGAAAGAGACGTAGACAGGCTTATTCGTGACGATACATGGATGATGGACGTTCTTTGGGCGGCCGACGAGCTTGACTTGCCCAATTGGTGGATAGGAGCTGGATTTCTTCGTAATAAAATATGGAACGCTCTCGAGGATAAGCCGTCAGAAGTCTCACAAGACGTTGATTTAGTTTATTTCGATAAAGATAACGTCGACCCGGAAATCGACTGGGCGCTTGATAAGAAAATGCAAGATAAGTATCCATTTGCTGAATGGGAGGTGCGTAACCAGGCGCGAATGCACTATAAAAACGGCCTTGATCCGTTCAAATCCACTGAGGATGGAATAGCCACATTGGGTGGAAACGGCGACCTGTATTGCTGTAAAGAAACGTGCAGGAGAACTAGCATTCCTTTGGTGCTATGGTCTTGATGACCTACTCAATCTTGTTGCCCGCCCGATTGAGCAATATAGAACCAAAGACCTGTTGCCTATATTTATGGAGCGCCTGACAGTGAAAAGATGGCAAGAGCGCTGGCCTAATCTGACGATCAAAATAAACTAAGAATTTGCACAAAAACCCCTTGCTTTTTTGCGTAATGAGGAGTATATTAGTTCCTTAGTAAAGCGAATGTTCCACGGAACCTCTGGCGATTGACGTGATAATAAGTGAATCGTGGAGGTCCCTTTTTTATCGCCGAAATTACAACGAAAATCCACTAGACACGGTATAAACCGAGTGGTACGATGGATTGAGCTACAAAACCATCCATCTTAAACGCAGACAAAATTACATCAAGCATAAGCACGATGTATAGAAATGTGCGCTTAAGATATGGGAGCACGAATCTTAACAATTTGATGATGTAAGAAATGAAAGATTGACGGTAATGATGTGGTTGTGAATAACAATTACTAGTTAAGTCAATGCATAAAAAGGTACTCAAGGGCACTGTAGTGGATGCCTAGACGTATATTACCGATGAAGGACGTGGAAGACTGCGATAAGCTTCGGGTAGCTGTCAACAAGCTATAATCCGGAGATCTCCGAATAGGGAAACCTAACATGAGTAATGTCATGTTGCCCCTAACTGAATACATAGGTTAGTGGAGCGGGAACCAACTGAACTGAAACATCTTAGTAGGTTGAGGAAGAGAAAGTAAATAACGATTCTCGGAGTAGTGGCGAGCGAAACGGGATGAGCCCAAACCTTACAAGTTTTTGTCTGTTTACAGATAGATACGGCTGATAGGCCAATGCTTATAAGGGGTTGTGACATCACACAAGACCAAGTCAGAGGATTTAACCTTGGTTGAATAATCTGACTTGTGACCGAGCACTATCATGACTCGGGTAAGGTAAAAAATCGGCGTAGTTAGCAGAACAAGCTGGAAGGCTTGGCCAAAGGACGTGATAGCCGCGTATGCGAAAACGACGCTGACCTTATATGTGTGGTATCGAGTAGGGCGGGGCACGAGAAACCCTGTCTGAATCCGGGAGGACCACCTCCCAAGGCTAAACATAATATACGATCGATAGTGAACTAGTACAGCGATGGAAAGGTGAAAAGAACCCCGGGAGGGGAGTGAAATAGATCCTGAAACTCAGTGCCTACAAGGAGTCGGAGCCGGCTTGTCCGGTGACGGCGTGCTTTTTGTAGAACGATCCAGCGAGTTACTTTTTGTAGCAAGGTTAAGCCATTTGGCGGAGCCACAGTGAAAGCGAGCCTGAATAGGGCGATTTAGTTACAAGGAGTAGACCCGAAACCGGGTGACCTAACCATGAGCAGGCTGAAGCTACCGTAACAGGTAGTGGAGGGCCGAACCGTAGTCCGCAGCAAAGGGCCCGGATGACTTGTGGTTAGAGGTGAAATGCCAATCGAACTCGGAGATAGCTGGTTCTCCTCGAAACAGTTTTAGGACTGGCGTTGCGTAGTAGCACGTGGGGGTAGAGCTCTGTAAAGGACTGAGGGGAGCAATCCTACTCACCCTTAACAAACTACGAATACCATGTGTGTAAGCGCGGCAGTTAGAACGGCGGAGCTAAGTTCGTCGCTCAAAAGGGAAACAGCCCAGACCATCAGCTAAGGTCCCTAAATTTACGTTAAGTGGGAAACAAGGTGAGATTTCTTAAACAGCTAGGATGTTGGCTTAGAAGCAGCCATTCATTTAAAGAGTGCGTAACAGCTCACTAGTCAAGAGATCTTGCGTGGAAAATGTAACGGGGCTAAACGTAATACCGAAGCTATGGATTTGTAGCAATACAAGTGGTAGAGGAGCGTTCCTATCTGCGATGAAGCAGTGCTGTGAGGCATTGTGGAGCGTTAGGAAGTGAGAATGCTGGAATGAGTAACCATAAGATAGGTGAGAATCCTGTCGGCCGTAAGAGCAAGGTTTCCTGAGCCATGGTAATCATCTCAGGGTTAGTCGGGCCTAAGCCGAGGCGCATAGCGTAGGCGATGGACATCAGGTTAATATTCCTGAACCGGCGTAGTTTGCACACTGTTCACGGTGAGATATTCGAAGCGGATTCATGGTATGTATCCGTCCAACCACAGGGGGAACTCTGGTGGGAGTGAAAGTTATCCTTTGGATGACGATTTTGGAAAAGGCGCTGGCTAGAAAAGCAGATGTGCGCGTGACTATGTCCGCCCGTACCGCAAACCAACACAGGTGCTCGAGTCGAGTAGACTCAGGCTTACGAGAGAACCTTCGCTAAGGAACTCGGCAATACAGCGACCGTAACTTCGGGATAAGGTCTGCCCCCACTTCGGTGGATATGTGCCGCGTACACCTCACGCGAAAGTATTTGAAAAACAAGGTTAAATCGTGTAAGTGTAATGACTTACACATGAGTACGCGCTGTATCTTTGGATATAAGCGTCGAAAAATCCTTTTTTATGAACCAATATTTTTTACTGAGATAGAGCAATAATGATTTTTAAAGATCGACTTGTTCTTTTGTACGCGAACTTCACACATCTAACGATGTGGGGGCCGCAGCAAAAGAGCCCACGGAACTGTTTATCAAAAACACAGGTCTCTGCTAACACGAAAGTGGATGTATAGGGGCTGACTCCTGCCCAGTGCTGGAAGGTTAAGGGGAGCGCTTTACGGTGCGAACTGAAGCCCCAGTGAACGGCGGCGGTAACTATAACCGTCCTAAGGTAGCGAAATTCCTTGTCAGGTAAGTTCTGACCCGCACGAATGGAGTAATCATGTGGGCACTGTCTCAGCGAAGGACTCGGTGAAAGTGCATTGGCGGTAAAGATGCCGTCTGTCCATACCAGGACGAGAAGACCCCATGGAGCTTTACTACAGTTTTACATTGATCCGGGTTACACCATGTGTAGCATAGTTGGGAGGCTTTGAAGCAGATACGCCAGTATTTGTGGAGCCGCAACGTGAAATACCAACCTTGTTGTGATCTTGATCTCACGTTGGCCGTTATCCGGTCAGCGGACCGTGTATGATGGGTAGTTTAACTGGGGCGGTTGCCTCCTAAAGAGTAGCGGAGGCGTTCAAAGGTTGGCTAACTTCGGATGGAAATCGAAGTGATAGTGTATGCGCACAAGCCAGCTTGACTGTGAGGAGTACATTCCAATCAGAGACGAAAGTCGGAGCAAGTGACCCGCTGTATAGAACTTTGTTCATTGAATGTGGGATCGACAGCGCACACGGATAAAAGTTACCCTGGGGATAACAGGCTTATAGCGCCCAATAGTTCACATAGACGGCGCTGTTTGGCACCTCGATGTCGGCTCATCACATCCTGGAGGGGGAGCACCTTCCAAGGGTTCGGCTGTTCGCCGATTAAAGTGGTACGCGAGCTGGGTTCAGAACGTCGTGAGACAGTTCGGTTTATATCCGGTATGGACGTCAGGAAATTTGAGAGGATCTACCCCTAGTACGAGAGGACCGGGGCGGACGCACCTCTGGTGTACGGATTGTGGCCACCTGCTGCATTGTCCGGTAGCTACGTGCGGACTAGATAAGCGCTGAAAGCATATTAAGCGCGAAACTAACCTCAAGATTAGATTTCCCTATGAGGACACAGAGAGACTATCTGTTTGATAGGTGCAAGGTGGAAGTATGGCAACATATGGAGCCGAAGCATACTAATAGTCCCATTGCCTTTTTATGTTCTTATTTAGTGAAAATTATCGCTTGCGATAGTGACGCTAAATAAGATAGACTTAACTAGTAATTGGTGTTCATACACCAACGTTCAATCTTTCACAAGTTACCGTGTCTATGTCATTGACATCGAAATAAGGCTTTTCCCAGGTTGCCCTGCGCTGGAACCTCAGAGGAGCAAAGCCTTATTTCGGTGCCCATGGCGATGAGGAAATACCTGTTCTCATTCCGAACACAGAAGTCAAGCTCATCAGCGGCGATTATACTGCCACAAGTGGGAAACTAGCACGGTGCCGAATTTTCAAGAAGACCTCCGAAAGGAGGTTTTTTTGTAAATTCGATTTTTGGTATTTCCCGCTTTTGCGCAGTATAAACCCGACGGCGGATAAAATAAGGAGGCGAGCGAAAAGAAAACTCGTTTTATTTTCCGAGACGACGCAATTTTACATCTTTGCAAAGCAAAGATATTATACTGCCACAAGTGGGAAACTAGCACGGTGCCGAATTTTCAAGAAGACCTCCGAAAGGAGGTTTTTTGTATTTACTGCTTTTGCACAGTGTAATCCCGTGTGGTGGAAGAGTCAACGAAGCGAGCAAAGAAAATTAGCTCGCTCATTTTCTTTCGAGCGAGGCGGCTCGCCATTTGAGCCTAGCTCAAATGATTATACTGCCAACTGGATTATCGAATGATAGCGCTCTGTTATCCAGGGTTTACCCAGAACGGTATTGCCAAAATCCTGACCCACCCACACTTCACCCCTCACCCCAGAACATCAGGCCGTAGGTCTGGTGTAATTGTTCGAGTGCCTGCCTAATCCATGAGATACGCTTCTTGGGGTTACCATGGCGTTGGTGGCATTTGGCGGGTTTTGTAACTGTGTACAGCACGGCAATGCCCAGGAAGATACGCCAGAGCAGTACTTTTAAGCTGTTCGGTTTGGTCAACCGAGCATGGTGAAATTCAAACAAGTGCTTGAGGTCTTTGAATATCTCTTCTATCTCAAATCGGTGGTAGTAAATTTTCACTACTTTGTCGCGGCTACTCGCCATGTCGTTGGTCAGGATGTACCATGGCTCTGGTGCCCTGCGGCTCTTGGGTGAACGGATAACCCGGAGGGGTAGTCCGTACAGTCGAATGGTTGTATCTGTCTCCTTGAGCTCTTGGATCTGGATTCTTTGGCCGTCACACTCCACGTAGCGTCCAGCTTTGAGTCGGACGTAGAATGTAGCTCCCTCGGCCACCAGGTGGGTAACAATGGATTCGTTACCGAATCCTCTGTCAAAGACTAGTTTAGGCCAAAAGCCTAAGCGGTCAGCAAAGTCCTGTAGGGCGTCAATGGTGTGACCTGTGAAACTCTGTGAGCGACGAGCCTCAGCCCGAGCCCTGCGAAGTAGCTTACGGCGAGCGGGGGCATCTTTTCTCGCACTCAATCGGTCGCTGTAGGTAGTCTCCACGAAACATGGAACAGCTCGGCCATTCCTTGTTTGGACTGCCCCAACCAAGGCTGTCAGGCCATGCATATCAGAGTGGTCGACATTGACGTAGCTACCTGGAAGGACCAGGCCTAGTTGGTCAAAAACCACGCCGAGTTGGTTCGCGAGTTTCTTGTTGGCAAGCAGTCTCTCGCTCTTCCGAGCGGCCGTATTAGGGTTGGCTACCACCCGACGGGCATTGCCCGTCGCACTCTGAAAGGTCTGGAGAGCGTACGCCCGTAACCCAAAGTCGAGCTGTGGTCGCCACTTGCGTGGTACGGCTGGAACTAGTTTGTTTTGCATGAGGGTACGGCTACCGCGTACAATATCTGTTGGTGACATATTTTTTCCTTTGTTTGTTTTAGTAGATTTACAAAGAAAAGTATGTCGCCTTTTTGAATCTCAAACAAACAGCCAGCTAGCACTGGGGTGAAGTGTGGGTGGGTCAGGCCAAAATCATTGACATTTTATTGTGATTATGCTTATATGAATACATAACAAAAATTAATAATTAAAGGAATAAAAATAATGGCAAGTGAAAATTGTGAACGACCACAAACATCAATCGAGGTCGTTACCACTGATAACCGCTATGATGCGGTGACTAGTCTTGCAGATGGCAAGAAGGTTATTTTGTTTTATGACGACCATTATGGTATTGAAGTTACATATGATCCCAGAGGTAAAACTTCTGTCGTGGAACATCTTTCGACCTATCCTCCATATGAAGTGGATGAAGCTAGCGCATCGGGCTTAGACCGCTCATTCATGCAAGTGAGAGAAGCAGCTAATTTACTTATAGAAGTAAGAGCTACGCTTACGCCTGCTGGCATTCAAGACATGGGTGGTGATAAAAAAATTGCAGAAACAATCTATGATTACCTGAGACTTCGAGCCATCCTAGATGAACATAACGAAGAAGTCAGCGTACACGCTTAAGCAGGAATTCCTGCGTACACTTAGGGAAGAATAAAAAAATTAATCGGCCCCTTGTATTATGGGTCGATTAATCTTATGGTGGATTCTTGGATCTCGCAGAAAGCAAGAATCCGGTTTTTGATGAACCTTGTATATTTTTCAAGATTCAAACAGGTGCTTATCTATAATATCGCACGAGAAGCATAAGTGCAACATCAATATCACCATAAAAATAGCATTTGTAACCATTGACATTTTGTATCGTTTGTGCTAATATAAATTCATACACATCTCAGATGTGAGGTAAAGCGAGGGTTTTGGCGCTCCTGATCAGGGGTCGCCGGAGCCCTTATTAATTTGCCCGTTGGGGCAGGGAGAAGCTAGAAATGGCTGGAACAAAAGCTGGCGGCCTGAAGGCTGCACAAAAGAACCTTGCAAAAGACCCTAATTTTTATGCGAAAATTGGTCGCAAGGGTGGTCAAAATGGTCACACTGGTGGTTTTGCTGCAAACCCACAACTCGCTCGTATCGCGGGCGCAAAAGGTGGACGCATTTCACGTCGCACAAAAAAGACAGTAGCAACTGAAAAGTAAGCCACTGGACAAATAGGAGTCGAAATAGACTAAAAAACGTTCGTTAGCGCGAACGTTTTTTAGTGCTATATCGCCTTAGGGCACAGGTTCGCGCTTCATTGACGCGCCATTCATGTTGGCATGCAGTACAGTGGTAGTAGTTTGACGCAGTCTGTAGCCCGGTTGAGTCGCAGTGAGGACAGAGAGAACGACTGTGTAGCCAGTCTCTATAGGTATCAAGTGACTCCTCGATGTCGGAATCATCGATGACGACATGATGAATGTTGGCAAGCTCCTGTGCTTTGTCCCAGGCGGCTCGTTCCATCTCAAGTAGTTGTGTATCGTTCTGATACCCTCGATGTCCTAGTATCGCATGGCCTACTTCGTGCAAGAGATACGCGTCACACTCGCGATGCGAGGGGTCGTAGGCGACGGTATGCGTGGAATAATCCCAGCCAAAAGTCGTTCCCTTGGTGAAATTAAGGGGACTATCTTTACTAGCTTTGAGCTGCTCTATCAGCCAGGAAGTCTTTGCCATAATAGTAACATCCGTAAATTACTGCCTGTTCTGGGTGTTGAGCCTGGACAAACTTGGGGCAGGGAATATGAGGCGGTAGATGTTCGCGCAATATATCGACCAGCATATCGCCGTAGCGATCAAAATAGGTTCCGACACTTCCACCAATAATAACGATGTCCGGCTGAATAATGGGGATAACAGCGAGGAAACCACGGCTAATGCGATCGGAGATTTGATGCCAGGTGCGTTTGCTGGTGATATCTCTTGCATATTTTTTGTAGGTCTTGACAATGGCGTGACCGGAGGCAAATGATTCCCACTGTCGGACCTTACCGTCATATTCAATCAATGCGTGACCAGCTTCGCTGTTGCGCAGGCCTGGATCGATACGTCCATTAGTAATTACGCCGGCTCCGATACCAGTACTGATGGTGACATAGAGCGAGCAGGTAGGAATCGGGTGTAGGCTTCGTGTCTCGGCTAGTCCTGCGAGCTTGGCATCATTTTCAATCAATAGCGGTACATCTGGCAGTACATCGTGGAGCATTTTGGCAATGGGTACATCTACCCAACCGCTTCCAATATTGGGGCACCATACTGCAACCCCATCTTTCACGACGCCGGGTAGCGCTAGTATAATTGCATCGACTTTTTTGTGTCCGTATTGTTCACGCACAACATTCTTTAAAGTAGTTGCATATTCCTTTGGGTCGGCTGGGGTGGGGTATTTGATCGACTCACCCATTTTGCCATCGTTAGCGAACGATGCTACAAGAGTTTTTGTCCCGCCCGTATCAATTGTAATCAACATATATTTCCAGTGTAGCATAAAAAATAAATTGCCTTTTACTCTCAAAGAGGATATAATAATGAGCAATAACTTGAGAGGTGCATATGACACGGTTACGACAGCAGGGTTCGGTTCTCGGATATGTGCTGGTGGGGGCGACATTAGTAGCATTATTAGTAGCGGGTATTTATGTTATCCGTCGAAATACCTCCGCGGCGGTAGTTGCGCAAAATACTAACCAAACAGCTTCGAGCGATCAGTCTACCTCGACGGGTCAGGCACCTACAAACAGCGATAACCAAACAAATCAGACGACAGGCGATACCCAGAAGAGCGAGGAACAAAAAGCTCAGGACCAGAATGCCGCAGCTGCTGCTGAGAACAAAACGAACTCACCCGCTGCCGATTCATCACAGACCGCAAGTGGGACGTCATCATACTCGAGTACAGGCGGTTCATCCTTGCCCCATACCGGCCCAATGGAGGATATGTTTGCTGGCATTCTGGGTGCTGGGTTGTTAGCGGGTTCTGTGACGGCCTATCGACGTTCACGTGCCATACTCTAGACTGAGAGCGCTCACTAGTGTACAATAAGGGATGAGTCTTGGGCGAGCATTTCTTTGCGAGCACTAAGAAAATAATAGCAACTATAAGAGAGGAGTTTTGGTGAGTTCGTGCTCTTTTTATAGAGTGACGGATTTCATTGATAACTTATTTATGGCAACAAAAGCCACTATCACAATGGATGACCTGCTTGCGGGTGACAGCGTTAAACAACTTACCGCAGGTGAGGTAGTAATTGGGCATGTTCTTACGGTCCGAAAACATGAAGTATTGATTGATCTTGGAGCACAGGGTGTCGGTTATGTGCCCCGCCGTGAAGTTGGATTTAGCCGTCAGTTGAATATCGGTGACGAAGTGACTGCCAGTGTGGTAGATGCGGAGTTGGACAACGGTTACAGCTTGCTGAGTCTGAGGAAAGCCGCAAAGGATCGTGGCTGGGAAGAAGTTCAGGCAAAGATGGATGAGGGAGAGATCATCGAAGTAGCACCCTACGATGCAAATCGCGGCGGTATGCTTGTCGAATACGAGGGTGTACGTGGTTTCTTGCCAGTATCGCAGCTTTCTGCTGAGCATTACCCACGCGTAGGAAGTGCCGACAAAGATGAGATCTTAGCTCGTCTTAATGCACTCGTTGGTCAATCTTTGAAAGTAAGGATTTTGGACTGCGATCGAAAAGTAAACAAACTCATTTTTAGCGAGAAAGAAGCGATTAAGGATGGGTTGGCGGCTCGATTTGAGAAGTTAAAGATTGGTGATACGGTTAATGGCGTGGTGACGGGTGTTGTAGATTTCGGAGCATTTGTGAATGTCGATGGCATTGAGGGGCTCGTGCATATTTCTGAGATCAGCTGGGAGCGTGTCAATAATCCAAGTGATTATGTGAAAGTTGGTCAGACAATCGAAGCTAAGATCATCTCTATCGACAAAGAGCGGCTTAGCTTGAGTATGAAGCAGCTTACAAAAGACCCATGGCTTGATGAAGTTGAAAAGTTCAAGAAGGGTGAAAAAGTAGAAGGAACCGTTACTCGTATCACGCCATTCGGCGCATTTGTGCAAATCAGTCCGGCAGTTGAAGCACTTGTGCACATCTCTGAACTAGGGAGTGGCAGTGATGTCGACCCAGAAAAAGTCTTTACGCTAAATGAACGCAAAGAGTTTGTTATTCTTGATGTCGATAAGGAAAATCGCAAGATTTCACTGAGTCTCGCCGGTAAAAAGAAATAAGCTTACGCATATATAAAATAGTTTCTTTGATAGAGACGGAAAGGAGAGCCATGAGCCAGCCAGAGAAGAAAACGCTCATTATCGCTGATTCAATCACGGTAGGTGAGCTGGCCGAAACGCTTAATCTTCCCGTGACACAACTTGTCGGAGAACTGTTTAAAAACGGTATTGTGGCGACAATCAATCAGCGCATTGATTTTGAGACCGCCACTATTATCGTGGGTGAGCTTGGTCTTGATGTGGAGCTGCAACGTAAACAGGTTGGTACGACAGCGGTACAGCGGCTTCATGCTCCGTCGGAACGAGCTGTCGATCGACCACCAATCGTCGCAGTAATGGGCCATGTTGATCATGGAAAAACCTCATTGCTTGACGCAATTCTCGACACTAAGACTGTTGCCGGTGAGGCTGGCGGGATAACGCAGCATATATCTGCGTATCAGACTGTGCGAAATAACCGACCTATTACCCTACTTGATACTCCAGGCCATGAAGCGTTTGCTGCGCTTCGTCAGCATGGCGCAACACTTACAGATGTGGTAGTGATTGTAGTTGCGGCCGATGATGGAGTAAAACCACAAACAATCGAGGCAATTCGATTTGCAAGAACTGCTAACGCAAAAATTGTTGTGGCGATAAACAAAATCGACAAAGAAGCTGCAAATGTCGATATGGTCAAAGCGCAGCTAGCGAGCGAACACCAACTCAACCCCGAAGAGTGGGGCGGTGATACGGTGATGGTGCCAGTAAGTGCAAAAACGCGCGAGGGTCTGGATACGCTTCTTGATATGGTACTGTTGGTCGCGGATATGGAAGAACTACGAGCCGATGTTGATGTGCCGGCGGAAGGTCTTGTCATTGAAGCCCACATGGAAACAGGTCGCGGATCAGTAGTGGGTCTCTTGGTTGAACAGGGTATGCTGAAACCTGGACATTTCCTCGTTGCAGGAATCTCTTATGGAAAAGTCAGGACTCTGCTTGATTTTGCAGGAAAGCCGTTGAAGTCAGCTGGCCCGTCGACGCCCGTGACAGTCACTGGGTTCAAAGTGTTACCACAATTTGGTGATGTGTTCGCCACCGTAAAAAATGAACGTGAAGCGCGGTTGCTCGTCGAGAGAGCACGCCAAGAGGCCGAAAAGTTTGCCGCCAGTACAAACGTAACTGGTGCTGATCTCCTAAAACTTATGACACAAAAGCACGATACTCAAGAGCTGAATGTTATCGTGAAAGCTGACGTGCAAGGTTCGCTGACGTCAGTAATGGATAGCCTACGTATGGTAGACACGGGTGGCGAAGTGAATCTAAGAATTATCGGTAGCGGGGTGGGTAATATCACCGAGAACGATGTTCGGCTTGCGGGTAGTTCAAGTGCTATTATCTACGGATTTAATATCGAATTACCGCCTGCAGTGAAGCGACTTGCCGCAAGAGATAAAGTAGAGGTGAGACTCTATAGGGTGATCTATGAGCTCCTTGATGATGCGCGAAACACTATAGAAAGACTACTCGTGCCCGAAGTTGTTGAGACAGAAGTTGGTACGATGACACTGAAGGGTATATTTAGGACTGTAAGAGACGAAGTGATATGTGGCGGTGAAGTAACACATGGTAAAGTGACGGCCGGCTTGCTTGTCCGCGCAAAGCATGCAGGCGACCAACTTGCCGAAGTCGAAGTAGTGAGCGTGCAACGACAGCAACAAGAAGCCAAAGAGGTGTTTGAGGGTGAAATGTGCGGGTTGAGTCTCAAGACTCACAAAAAACTCTCACTCGAGATCGGTGATACGCTTGAGTTCTTTACTCGTGAACTCGTAAAACGTACCCTGAAATAGGGTACGTTTCTACGGAAAGCCTTAGAGGGCTTCTCTATTGTATGTTCTCGGCGTTGGCCGCTATTTCACCCATCAGAATATCATATTCGTCCTGAGCGATCTCTTGGAGATCTGAGACATTTGCAACGAGCCAATCTTGTACGGCCTGCATGTTTCCAGATTCCTGGACATGTACCAATTCTTTCAGCTGATCGTCATCGAGCGCATTTGTTACTTCCGCGCCAATACGTTCCTGGAGTGTGCTGTTGAATTGCTCGATCAGAGCATCCGCATCCGCGTCGGCAAGCTGAATACCGATGAGCGCCAAAGATTCGCGGGTAATGAGGGGAAGTTGTTGCTGGTTCATATTGTCTTAATCTACCTTTTGTTCTTATTGGGCTAGTACTATCGTTTTATTATACTCGTTAGAAACGATTCTGTTCACGGTGGGTGGCGCGGGTTGTCGCGAATGCTTCCTGGGCAGCGGCCGTTGATGCTCGTAACTCATGATAGCGGGCCTGACCACGGGCCATTGCTACACGACCAAGGATACGCGCGCGTCTAGCCGCCGCTTTTGATTTTTCATGGGTATCGCCTGCAAATGACTCAACGCTCTTTCGTGCGGAACGCGCGCCTTCAACAACATTTCGTTTCATGGTCATCCATTTCGCATGTCGACCCCATTTTCGTGTCTGGGCATCTTTTGCGCGTTTTTCTAAGCGTTTACGAAAGTTTGCCATTGCTTCTTTGGAGGCACCTACAACGTCAGAAACGTACTCGGCACCCTTATTGATCTTGTTGCCAACTTTTTCGCTGCCATCGGCCACCCACTGATCGGCACGGTCAAGTAAGTTGCCAGTTTTTTTAGTAGCATCGGTTACGTTCTCTTTTGCAGAGTTGAGTGCTTCATAAACAACGTCCCTAGAAAAGCCAACAGTACCTTTGATATCATTTTTGACAGATTCCACACCTCTTGCACCCATTTTTCCTGCGCCCTCAACGGCAATAACGGTCAATCCGAGGACTCCTCGGCCTATATTGCCTAGTATTGCTTTACCGCGCTCAAGTCGTTCACGACCCGCAAGTAGCTTACTGTCAACAAATGAGGCGACTCGCTCTGATGCTTGGGCGGCGTTAAGGCCAAAGTCACGGATACGATCTCCGGTGCTGGTTGTGGGAGCTTCGTGTCGGCCAGTGTATTCTTCATCGGCTGGCTTGCTCTCTTCGGGAGCGGCGTGTCGAGCCTGGTAGGTTTCTTTCATGGGGATTTCCTTTTTTTGATTTTTATATGTTTATATTATCATTATAAGCATAAATAGTATAAAAAGTCAATACAATTAACACAATAAAAATGATGAATAGCAACTCATCACGGGAGAGAAATAGTATTGCGCTTGTGGTAAACCCTGTGTTACCATAACCAGGTAAGTAATATACATCAAAATATAGAGAAAAAATGACAAGAGGATAGGTCGCCATGCAACAAGATCCGATGAATGATTTTATCAATGATGTGCTTGATAAGAAGCAGCTTCCGGGACTTGAGGAAGAGGGGGTCCGAGAGACTGTCGTTGATGATATTCGGACACGACTGCTGAACCAGATTGACAGGGCAATTCTCGAGGCAATGCCGGAGGATAAAATTGATGCACTCAACGCTCAGCTCGATAGCGGTGCGTCAGATGAGGATGTTCAGCGGCTTGTTGCCGAATCCGGGATTGATGTTCAGAAGGTAACACTGCAAACAATGCTGCATTTTCGTGATCTCTACTTAGGAGAGGAAGCGTAGTAGAAAAGCATGTCCGAGCGACAGACGCGACACGAAACGTATACTCCTGAAGCGCAAGCAGAGCGTGCGAAGTATCTGACGATGACCAATAAAGAGATCGCTGGTGGAGTGGGCGATCTCATTGATGGGCAACTTCACGTGGCAAGTAACGACCGTGTCCAGTATGCCGCCGGAGCAACAGCCGCGCACGAGGGAAGAGCAGGAGAAAGAGTTGGCGGGCGGTTTGTGAGTCAGTCGCAACTCGAAGACATCGCTGCGTTTGCAGATCAAATCCGCGATGGCTTAGCGGATCGTAATGAGCCAGGTACCGCCGTAGATGACCATACTGGCGATGACGTAGACCAAGATGCCTACATGCGACGTTACGATGCTCACACGCACGAAGACGAAGCTCCTGCAGAGGGACCAGAGGTGCCAGATGATGAAACATCCGATGGTCCGACAGATACCCCAGTACCTATAGAGCCCGAGCCAGAGAAACCTGTTGAGCACGAAGACTCGGTTGATGAGCCAAGACCGCCTTCTGAGCTAAAGCTCTCTTTTGTGGATCAGTCGGTGGATGCAGAAGACGCAGCTCGTTATGCAGCAGAAGCCCGCTTGACAGAAGAATTAAATGCTCCTGGCGGCAAAATCAAGAGGTTTTTGAGGAATGCCTGGAAGGGAAGTCTCGCACGTGAATTCTATATCTTAAAGTATAAGAAACATGCACTTGAGCGTATCAGTGAGGGGCAGGATATCAACCTACTGAACGATGGGTATACTAGTGACCAGCGTGTCGACGCGCAGATGGCACTTGTTGATCGATTTAGTTCAGAATATGATGAATCGGTCCATACTACGGCAGGTGAACAACGAAAAGAACTCGCTCCAGATACTGAGTTTGCGGCAGCTACAAAAGATCTTATTCGCCGATATGTATCTGGTGAAATCACAGATGCAACTGCGCTTCGAGAGGAGCGTGGTCGCTTGCTCGAACAGTTTGGCGGGCAACAAAACGGACCTCTCCTTGGGGAAGGCAAAGTTCGTGTCGATAATCTACTGGCGATAGCGGAAGCTGTTAAAGGTATGGTAGCGCACGGCGAGAGTATCGAACAAGTACTTGAAGGCATGAAGATTTACTCTGGTGAAGCACGAGAGAGCGCGCGTTACAAAGTGGACTATGGCAAAATTGACTCAATCATGGAAAAGATGCAGCAGTCAAAGATCGGATCGCTCGTTGGACCCGAAACAGTCGGTATTGCCGCTGCGCTTGCTCTCACTATTAGTAGGGTGGGTCGTGGAACGGTCCTGAAAGCGACCGGCGTAACACTCATTCCAGGAGTGATGGGGGGGGCACTTGGCGCGCTCAGAGAAAATAAACGCGTCAAAGAAGAGCGAACGCAGCATGCGCGTGAAGTAACTCAAGGGAGAGATTTCGTTAACGGCAAACGTCGTGCTGAGATGCAAGAAACAATGTACGAGACGGTTAGTGCACAGCAAACGACTAACGAACTAAATCGGCTGATCGAGGGTGGCCTCGATACTCCCGAAAAAGTGAGGGCTATGTACGAAGCACTTGCTGCCGTGCAAGCGCGGGTCGATATATCTGACACTAGGGGAACTGAGCTGTTTTCGTACTCACAGGGGCAGAGATCGGTTGAGATGGGGCTACTTGATGTTGCTCGTGGGCGTGCCAAGAAAGCGCTCGAAGGTCATTTGGCTGATCTTGATCCTGCATATCGTTCTTCACTCGGAATGACCGATAGTGATACCGTCAATCAGGCATTGCAACGCTGCGTGAGCGCGGTAGAGTCGATCCAGCAAGATATGAGCGCAAAAGATAAGGCATTTCAACGCCTTAAGGCTCGTCGAGTCGCTACGGCGGCTGCCCAGGGCGTTATTGTTAGCTCATTGTTTAGCGTCGGCGTACAAGAAGGAGTTGCATTTGCTAACCCCTCATATGATGGTCTCATTGAGCATATGGTGCATGGGGGTGCACCATCTCCTGATGGAACGCAGACAGTACTTGAAGGGTGGTTTCATGGTCAAACTGGAGCTGGGACAAGCGCGAATGTTATCGCGCCAAGTAGTACCTATAATCAATTAAACCTCGGTACGCACAGTGGTGCACTTGAGTTGCCATCGAACTATACAATGTCAACTAATCCAAATGGTTCGCTCTTTATTACTGACCCGACAGGAGCAAAAATAGTAGACAATCTTACGACCAATCCCAACGGTACGTTCACCGCTGCTTCACTGGCAGATTTGCAGCATGCAAACATCAGCGTTGCAGATACGACAAGTACTGTGGATATACCGCATAGTGTTACGCAGCAAGTGACAGCAAAACAATTTTTGGCAAATCATCCAGGTACGGGTACGCCCGTAGAACGAGATTTTTGGTATGACAACAATACTCCAGCACCAAGGTTTGATAAAAACGAGCTTGGTCTTCACTGGGGCGGGGCAAATAATACAGGAGTGACAGCAAACGGTACTGTCCAAATGAGCGTTGCTACGATGACGGCAGGGGGGTCATATCACGGTCTTGAGCACACAAACTGGGCTACCGAGGCTGACCAGGGGCATCTCAAACTAGCAGTTTCATTGTCGAGGGATACACAGGCCACGCCGATTATCTTGGATGTTCATGCGCACGATGGGGTAATCGACATCCCAACCGACCCAAACGTCATGCCACCGGGAATCTTTACAATCGAGAATGGGCATGCAGTCTTTCATGGTGCCTATGCTGAGGTGGTACAGACAAATGGTATGAGCCAAAACGGAGACCTCCACATCCGTCCACTCGCAACGATTACTGGGCATAACACACTACACTCAATGGCAGATACAGTCACGACACACGAAAAGCAAGTAGTGCCGCACTATAAACTGACGCCCCCTGTTCATGAGGGTATCGATCGCGTCGTTGAGCCCATTGTGATGCCGCCGCTGGTACTTCGTCGACCGCTTGAAGCACTCGTAAGGCGTCGCAACGGAGAGCCACCACTTTATGGGTATAGTGAGATAAGTGGAGAATATGGGCGTGGCGGTTTATCAGCTGAATATCTTGAACAGATGAAGAATGAGCGTTCCCCAAGGCTTATTGAAAAGCCAGACGCGATACTTAACCCAAGACAAGAGCTCGATTGGTACAAGAGAGAACTAGAGAAACGAAGGGGTACCGATGGGTTAAAGAAGATTGAGGAAAATGTTAAAAATACTCCCGAATTGGCGGGCTTAACTGGCGATACGAAAACAATTATTATTCTTCCAGTCGCGGGAGCCTTTGAATCAGATAATATATTTAATACCCTATCACTCTATGCGCAACAAGATAGGGTAGCGGTAGAGAAAGCAACTATACTTCTGAATGTAAACTGGCTTGATGTGGCGAAACTTGACCCTCGGCAAGCACGGGCGATTGCAAAAACTCTAACTGAGATTGATCGTGCTAGGTCTAAGTTCCCTTGGCTAAAGATAGCGGTCATTCAAAATGAGTATAAGAAGGATGAAGTTGAAGCTACTGGTGGCGTAATCGGCTATGCCGCTTCAGATCTTGTTGACACTGCTCTAATGGCGGTTCAAGCCTCTATGGAGAGTGGCAAGATGGATGATCATCATGAGGTTGGTATTCAGCGTAACGATGCTGACATGTTGGGCATGTCTCGGAATCATCTGCTGAAGTTTCAAGAAGCTTTTGAAAAAGCCCCGGAGGCAGACGTGTTTAGGGGTATGACTAGATTTGATGTCCGAGCTGCAGAAAAGTATCCTGGATGGGGTATCGCGACTGACCTCAGCCTTGCGTTGCTCACTCGACATACGGCAAACGGCGGAGTCAACACCGGTGGAGCGAACTGTTTAGTACGCGCATCAACCTTTGCAGCGATTGGTGGGCTTGGTGATATTAAGAAAAATGGAAGTGGCGCCGGCTCGGATGATACAAGCATGGGTGTTCGCATTGCATACGCTCGAGGGGCGGTCGAGGATGGTATTGAATACGGTGGGGTGAGTGGTTCAGCAGGCTCATTGTTAACAGTAAAAACTGGCAATGGTCCAGTTAGCAAATACGTCGCGGGAGCAAATATTGATACAAATTCCGATCGTCTTATTCCAATTTATCTCCGCCGAGAGTGGTGGCAGGGTGCATGGCGTGCCGACGAGGGTTCCTTTAATAAGGGCCCGGGTGGTTACGGAGCGAGAGATCATCAGCGATTCTCATCCAAAAAAGAACGACTGGTAGGCTCTACAGACAACGAATCATTTAGGCGCTTACAAACAGCTATTACGTACGAAATTGGTCGACTCAATGAAACTACCCGACAGCGTTTACTCGCTCAATTCTTTAGAAATGCTCCCGCGGGTGCATATATACTAAAGACGCTACCGTCTGGCGACGTAGCATTTGAATTTACAAAAGCGGGACGTGCCTTTGTCAGTCAGCAGATGAAGTATGATTCACAAGGTCGTCGACGCAGCTATGGAGAGCGTAAGACCCAGGGTCTCTATGGACGGACACCACTGAATAAGGAACCTGCGCTTGTTGCGCCAATTCGATAGGTGTATCATAAGGATAAGAAGTATAAAAGGGAAGGTTAGTGATGAATAGAGATGAGCTACTTGCGCTACGCGAGCAAATAGTCGATACAACGAGACAACTAGCTTTAGACGGTAATGCGTCTGCTGAGGATAAAATAGATATACTTATCGGACTAATCCATTCAGGCGATAGCTCACCAGAATTATTCCATCGAGCATACGAGACCGCATCGTCATTAGAGTCTGATGACAAGAAGATGGATGCGATGCTCGATCTGCTCTATGAAGTCGATGCACGTATTTCAGCTAATGATGCCGAAAATGCTCCTCAAGGTGAAGCCGCTGAAGTGGCTGAATCGGGTGACCAACCTTCTGTATGACAAGTGTGCTATACTGATTTTTAAGGAGTAATTGGCAATATGTTTCAATTGGATGATAAGTTTTTGCAAGATGTGGGTCTCGGGAGCCTCCCCGAGGATCAGAAAAAGGCTTTTCTTGATCACTTTCGTGAGCAGCTTGAACTACGGGTCGGAACGAGGCTAAGTGAGGGTCTGAGCGACGCTCAGCTAGCAGAGTTTGAATCATTTATTGATCGCGATGAGCAAAAGGTGAATGAGTGGATTGCGGGACATGTGCCGAACTATCAGGAAGATGCCGTCTTCAAACAATTGCAAGCGGGCGCGCCTGCAAATATCCCACCGCTTGTCGTACTCGCAGAGTATGCCTCACTTCGTTGGCTCGGGTTGAATCGTCCAGATTATAAGCAAGTCGTTGCTTCAACAATGGAAGAGCTCAAAGCTGAGATTATTGCTAACCGCGATGCGATCCTCGGTATTGATCAATCTGGATCGCAGCAGATTGCGGCCTAGCGCAAGTAGCCATTGATAAAACCCTTTGCATCCATGGTGCGTCCACTTGGAGCAACGAGTTCGTCTATCGAGAGGTAAGCACCGTTTTTGCACTGAATGTCGAGTGGGGATCTTTTGCTCATCACAGCATGTGCTTTCGTGACAATAATCTCGTGACCGGCGATCGTCATTCGTGTGCGTGGGAACCCAAGATGTGCACGAATGCGCGCTTCTGCATCACCAGGAGTTATTTTTTTGGGGTCGAGCAACGACTCCTTTTTTGATAAAAGAGGACAGTAGGTTGCCTCACTTTCGTTCTGTGGAATAGGTTGTAATGAGCCATCGACTATCGACGGAAGAGTGTGTACCAGTAGATTTGCGCCCATGAGTCCGAGTGTGTTGTATAGCTCAGGTTTTGACTCCGTTTGATCAAGTGCGTAAGGCACCTGAGCATATATGGGACCAGCATCCATCTCTCTGACAAGCCTCATGATGCTAACGCCGGTACGGCTATCGCGGTGCTCGATAGCGGCCTCGATAGGGGAAGGTCCTCGGTATTTTGGTAATAATGAGGGGTGAATATTGATAATGCCCGGAGAAAAAAGATCAAGGATTGATTGCGGGATAATTTTTCCGTAACTCGCGAGCACTCCAACAGGTGATGAAAGTGAGCTAATGTACGGGACTACGTCGCTAAGACTATTCGGTTGCAAAACTAACACGCTTTGTTTCTCGGCGTAGGATTTCACGGCGGGTTGAGTAAGGGCTCTGCCACGTCCACGTTTTGTATTGGGTTTTGTGACAACTGCCACAACAGGGAATCCTGCTTCAATGAGAGTCTTGAGGCTGTAGAGACTGAAGTCCTCAGTCCCAAAGAACACTATGGGCGACATCTTTTTCATAGTTGAGTGGTTTTAGCTCGCCTTTCGAGTCGAGTCGATAAAAGGCATCCTTGTTGTCCTTAATATGGTCGACAAATAAGATACCGTTGGTATGATCAATCTCGTGTTGGAGAACTCGTGCCAAGAAGCCTTCGGCTTTAAAGCGGATTTCGTGACCCTCGAGATTGAGTGCTTTGATACGAACTTTTGAATGACGAGGCACTTTGCCGTAGTAGCCGTTTACGCTGAGACACCCTTCTTCGGCGAGCGTGATTTCTCCTTCGAGCTTGACGATCTCGGGGTTGATAAGCGGTATGAATTCACGCACGCTTTTGTCATCGAAATCACTTCGTACGATCACGACACGTTCGAGCTGATCAACCTGAACTGCAGCGAGCGCTGCACTGATCTCGTGGGGACGTGAGTCCTCCCAGTCGAGACTAGCATCGGTCATATCGCGGACTAACTTTTTTATATCGTCAGTTACAACATGGATGCGTCGAGATTTTTGGCGCAGGTGAGGATTTGGTAGTGTAATAATGGCATCTTTTTTCACTTATCACAGTATAACAGATGATAGGGAGTATTTTACAGTAGCGTGTAGGGGTCAAGATCGACTTGCCAATGCGAGGGCGGCACGATAGAAACGATTTCAAGTAGTGTTGAGCGTTTTTTTGACTGAACCAATAGTTGCCACCGGTAGGAATTATATTGTCGTTCATAAAACGCGGGAGTTGGTCCGAGGACGGCAACGTGTGGAAATGAGTTTTTGACTGTATTGGCTAACTGTTGCGAGTTACGGATGGCCGCTCTCTCAGTTTTGTAGATACAGGTAAGCTTTAATAGATAGGTAAACGGTGGGAATCCTCGGCCACGCCGTTCGGGGAGAGTCGTCTGATAAAATTCTTGGTAGTTTTGGGTGATACCCAGCTTGATGGCAGGATGATCGGGTTGATAACTTTGCAAAATCACTGATGTCTTATGCGCTGATCGACCAACTCTTCCTATCACCTGACTGATCAATTGAAAGGTTCGCTCACTCGCTATGTAGTCAGGCAGACTAAGCCCTGCATCGGCTTGAATAACTCCCACTGTCCTGAGGTGCGGCAGATCAAGGCCTTTTGCCACTACTTGCGTGCCAATGATAATATCGATTTTCCCATCGTAAAGCTCCTGATAGCGCTTTTCGAGGGTTGTGGCAAGTTGGGTGTCACCGTCGAATCTTGCAATAACTTTTTCTGGAAAAAGTTTTGCAATTTCTGATTCAATTAGCTTTGTACCAATCCCTTTATGAATAATTTCGGCGCCATGACAACTCGGACATGCAGTAGGCACTCTATTATTTTTGCCGCACACATGACATTGCAATCGATGCAGATCGGCGTGGAGAGTGAGGGGGGTACTACAGACGGGACAGAGGGCTGACCAGCCGCAGTGTTCACAGAGGGTGATTGCAGCACTCCCTCTTCGGTTGTGAAAAAGCAAGACTTGATGACCGGCGGCAAGCGTTTCGGTAAGGTTTTGAATGAGAGAGTCTGAGAAGAGACGATGGCGACGAAAAAGGGCTTTATTGGTCATATCTATAACCTCTATGTTCGGTTCAAGAGTTTTTCTAACAGCACGCTCTCGCATGGTGAGCACGGGTTGATGTGCCATCGATGCGAGGTAATATTCACTTACCAGTGGTGTTGCAGTCCCCTGGATCACGTGTGCCTCGTGAGCACGTGCTAGCACACTTGCAACACGAAGTGCAGAATAACGGGGAGCTTGATCTTGCTTGTATGATGGCTCGTGAGCTTCGTCGACGATGATAGCGCCTATTGATTTAATAGGGAGGAATAGCGCCGATCGCGGTCCGATGACAATGACCGGGCTAAGACTATCCAAGACCTGTTGCCATACACGATGCCGCTCTGCTTCTGTCTGTTGAGAGTGAGAAACAATAATAGAGGGGAAATGCTGTTGAAACTCTGCGAGCAGTTGTGAAGTAAGCGCGATTTCTGGGACAAGGACGATAACTGATTTGCCTCTCAATAGGATGTGTTTGGCGTGCTCAATATAAACTGCAGTTTTTCCGCTGCCAGTAACACCGTGCAAGATTGTCGTACCAACTTCTATTGAGTTCAGAGCATCTACAGCCAGGGACTGCGTTTCATTGAGTAAAAAATGTGTTCGATCTCGTGAGAAACTAAGGTCGTGAGAAACTGAAGCACGCCTTTTTTTTGTGATACCCCGAGGCAGAACCATTTGTAAGACGGTTGCGAGATGCGTCGCATAGTAGCCACTCATCCAGCATGCGGTATCAATGAGTTGCTTGGGAATCGGTGGCAAGGGTAGTACTGAAGAAATTACTTTTGTCTCATAGTTTGGTCGAGAGACATTACGAATAATAATTCCTGTTAAGATTTGCTTGCCGACGCTAACACTCACCAACTGGCCGATAGATAAGATTTGGTCATGGTGATAGGTAAAGCACGCTTGCTTGGCGCGAATAATGCGCACAGGGGCTACCTCGTAATAGTGCATGAAGCCTATTATACCTTGCCGTGACATCCGACGAACTGGTATGCTAAGCATATGTATTTTGAGACACGAGCGCAGGCTGGGCAACTAATCGCCGCTCGGCTAATAGAAAAATATCGCTACGAAAATTGCGTCGTTCTTGCACTCAGTGACGGTGGAGTGTTGGTGGGAGAACAAATAGCATCTCAACTCCACTGTGTTTTGACCATGCTTGTCACGGAGAATATTGATGTACCTGGTGAATCTACGAGTTTTGGTGCCGTGTCAGAAGGAGGCAACTTCACGTATAACGGGATGTTTTCACAAGGTGAGATAGATGAATATACGAGCGAATTTCACGGCTATCTTGATGAGCAAAAGCGCCTCGCCTTCAATCGAATTAACCGACTTATTGGCGAAGGGGGGATGATCGACGAAGATTTACTTCGTAATCGAACTATTATTTTGGTGGCCGATGGGTTTGCGGATGGCTCAATTATCAGCGTCGCGCTCGACTATCTTAAGCCTATCCGTATCCAACGACTTGTCATCGCTGCCGCAGTGGCTACTGTTGCCGCTGTTGACGTGCTTCACGTCGCTGCAGACGAGCTCCATATCCTCGATGTGAAGGAGAACTTTTTGGGAACAAACCACTACTTTGAGGATAATGAGATACCGTCGCACGAGGAGACGGTAGCAAAAATTAACCAAATCGTTCTCAATTGGCGCTAAAAGGGTTGCAAAGACATTCACAGAAATGTAGAATAAAAAGCAACAGTATTTATAGGGAAGTGAGCTGAAAGGGTTCGATGCTAGACGTTTTCATTACATCAAGGGTACGCCGAAAGATAGTGGTGGTATACGCAAAGTACCCTGATTTCCATACTCACGTCCGTGGGCTTGCAAAGCTCATCAAAGAAGATCCGGGTAATATCCAGCGTGAGCTGAAACGTCTCGAAAAAGTCGGTTTTTTGACTGGCGAGAAGCAAGGTAATACCAAAATATACTCGACCAATAAACAGTTTCCGATTTTCAAGGAGCTTCAGAGCATCGTTATAAAGTCACAGCAACAAACGAGTGCTGGTCGACCGAAGCGCACCTCAACTGATATCCAGCCATAATGTCATTATTTGAAGAGATTCTGCGAGCTCGCGGGTTGCAAGATGCAACGCGCGAGTCTTTTTTGCACCCTGACTATGATAAGAAACATGACCCGTTTCTGTTGCCGGATATGGCAAAAGCCGTCGATCGTCTCGTTGCGGCACGTGAAAAACAGGAGCGTATCACGATCTACGGTGATTATGATATTGATGGTTTGACGGCAACGACTCTTCTCGTCGATGCGCTGAATCAGTTTGGCTTTCGGTTTGTGGAGACGTTTATTCCCAATCGTTTTGTCGAGGGGTACGGTATGACGGTCGACGCAGTAGAGCGTATCGCGGCGAGCGGTGCTCAACTCATACTGACCGTGGACTGTGGTAGTTTGAGCGAAAAAGAAATTATGCGCGCGAACGAGCTTGGCGTCGACGTTATCGTAACAGATCATCACAATGTGGCTTTGATACAGCCTCCAGCTATAGCAGTTGTTAATCCGAAGCGGTTGCTCCAGGATAATCCTCGTCGCTACCACGGTATAATGCTGACAAAACAAATGAAAACAAAACCACTTTACCCATTTCTCGATATTCCGGGAGTAGGTGTGGCATTTAAGCTTGTCCAGGCGTTGCAAACACGTCTCGATGGCCTGCCATATGGTCAGGAAAAGTGGCTTCTTGATCTGGTCGCACTTGGTACGGTATGTGATGTCGTGACGCTCGTTGATGAGAATCGTTTACACGTATTTTGGGGGCTCAAAGTGCTTGCAAAGACGCGGCGGCCTGGTCTCAAGGCGCTTATGGCAGTAAGTGGGGTTGAGCCAAGTAATGTAGACGCTCGAAGTCTTGGGTTTATGCTCGGACCGCGTCTCAATGCAGCTGGTCGTCTCGAGACAGCTCGCCACGCGCAAGAGATGCTACTGGCAACAAATGGTCTCGAGGCGCTCGAAAAAGCCGAATTACTCGATGCCTTAAATAAACAGCGCAGGGCGGAACAGAATGAAATCCATAAGCTGGCCACTGAACAGGCTGAAACGTACAAGGGTGATCCGGTGCTTGTAGTCAGTCACCCCGACTGGAACCATGGTATCGTTGGGATTGTGGCGGCGAAATTACTTGAAAAATACAAAAAACCCGCCTTCGTCCTACAGGAAATGGGCAGTGAGTCAAAAGGTTCTGCCCGCAGCTATGGTGACTTTTCGGCTGTTGATGCAATTCGCGCTGCAGAGCAGCTGATCACAAAAGGTGGGGGACACAGGCTTGCTGCTGGTGTGACACTGCCAACAAAAAATATCGAGGCATTTCGCAAGCATCTCAACGACTATTTTCGTTCGCTGCAATTGGCACCCCAACCCTCTCTGTTACTACCCAAAGAGGATGTGGTAACGACGGATTTCACAGAGTTAGATGAAGGACTGCTAGGAGAGATAAGCCAACTAGAGCCCTTTGGCAACGGTAACCCTGAGCCAATAATAAAAATTGATGCTGTCCGGGTTGTTTCGACGCGTCAGATGGGCAGTGATGGCCAGCACCTCAAGTTGTCACTGCAAGACCACTTAGGACAGGGGTTAGATGTTGTCGCTTTTTCGGCCGATGAGTCATGGTTTATTGAACCCGGTGAGATGGTATCGGTGTGGATTCAACCACTAGTCAACGAATGGCGAGGTGTAAAGCGAGTTGAGGGGAGACTTGTTCGTCTAGAAGTGGGAATAGATAGGGAAACAAACGAGTAGCAATGGTTAGCAGTTGTGAGAGTATAAAAAGGGCAGGTAGGTCGTTGCATAGAGACAACTAATCTGTTACAATGTGAGCGATATGGTACAAGTTACACGTAAAGATGAACGAGAGGCGAACGAAAACATTATTCGTCGCTTCAACCGCAAGGTGTTGCAGAGCGGCGTACTCGCTGAAGCAAAAGCAGCCATGCGTTTTAGTAAACCACTCAGCAAGACTGAGCGTCGCGCAAAGGCGATTATTCGTAAAGAGCGCAAAGCCGATAAGCTAGCAAAGATGCGACTAGGAATCCGCTAGCAGCGTATGGCCCTCAAAGACCACATCGCCGATGAAATGAAAGCCGCCTTACTTGGCGGCAATCGTTTTGAGGGCGAGACGCTGCGAAATCTCAGGGCGGCGATCCTCAATGAAGAGGTGGCGCAAAATAAACGAGATATCGGGCTAAGCGATCAAGAAATTGAAAAAGTAATCGTTCGCGAAGTAAAAAAGCGCAACGAGAGTGCTAAGCTTTATCGCGATAATAACCGACCCGAGCTAGCGGAACCCGAGGAAAACGAAGCGGCAGTGCTGGCGAAGTTTTTGCCGGAACAGATGAGCGAAGCCGATATACGCGCGCTTGTCGAGTCAAAAGTTACCGAGCTTGGTGTCAGCGATCCATCCGCTATGGGTCAGGTAATAGGGGCAGTAAAACAAACAGCAGGGAATACTGCCGACGGTGCATTGATTGCAGCGATTGTCAAAGAGACATTAGCAAAGTAGAAATACGAAGGGAGATACGGAATGATTCTTTTGTTTGGTCCAACTGGTGCGGGAAAAAGTATGCAAGGCCAGATGCTCGCCGTCCGTCAGGGATGGAAATGGCTGAGTACCGGTGAAATGCTTCGCGCAAGTGACGATCCAAAAGTAATTGCCGTCTTGAAATCTGGTGAACTTGTCAGTGATGAGCTAACCTATGATGTGTTCGATAAGGCTGTTCAGGATGCGAAGGCTAAGCATTTCAAGAATATCATCGTTGACGGCTTTCCGCGCACTAAAGAACAGGCTGCGTGGTTGGCAAAGTATCTCGAGAAAAATAATGAGTCCATCGATTTGGTAGTTGTGCTTGAAGTTCCAGAAGCAGAAATTATGAAACGTCTTGAATTGCGCGGTCGCATGGAAGATACGCCAGAGACAATCGCTAGGCGTATGACAATTTATCGTCAAAAAATGTATCCGGTACTCGGTATCTTTGCGGAGGAGGGCATCAGGATCCTCCACCTCAACGGCACCGGAACTGCAGGCGAAGTCCATGATCGTATCTACGCTGAGGTAAGTGAGGTATGCCAGAATTAGTCACCGGCCAAAAAACGCCGGTACAAATCGAGGCAATGCGTCAAGGTGGTCGTATTTTAGCTCGTATTTTTGCTGATCTTAGGGATTATGTTCACGCAGGTCTATCGGAAAAAGAGATCGATGCGTTTGTATCGCAGAAAATTGCTGACTATGGTGCGAGCGCAACATACCTTACTGAAGATGTAAACTTTCCAGGAGTGATCTGTATCAGTGTAAATGAAGAGATTGTGCATGGTATCCCGACCAATTATGTGCTGCAAAAGGGTGATATTGTGAGTTTTGATCTTGTCATAACCTATAAAGAAATGGAGACCGATAGCGCCTTTACGATGATGGTTGATGAGCAGCCGACGGGGGCAGCCAAGCACCTGCTTGCCGCAACAGAGCGTAGCCTCTATGCGGGAATCGATGCGATTAAAGGACCGGTCTATACTGGCGATATTTCTGCTGCCATTGAGGCAGTATTGCGGGCGTCAAAATTGGGAATTATCCGTGAGTTGGTGGGTCATGGTGTCGGGCTCTCGATGCACATGCCACCCGATATACCAAATTATGGCCGAAAAGGTACGGGGGTACTACTGAAACCTGGCGATACCATCGCGATTGAGCCGATGGCAACACTTGGGGGTGAAGCGATTGCGCAACTTGATGATGGGTGGACATATGTGACGCGCGACGGGAGTCTTGCGGCTCATTTCGAGCACACTGTTCTGATTACCGAAAACGGTGCAGAAATCTTAACGTTAGCAGTATAAGGTATCCGTAAGCGCTATGCTATAATAGCGGTATATGCAAGAACAAAATCGATATGCAGTCGGTATTGATGTCGGAACAACGATGATTCGTTGCGTGGTGGGACACGTCGATCCGGCGACCGGAACACCTACGATCGTGGGAGTCGGACAAGCGCCAAACACAGGAATGAGAAAAGGAACGGTAGTGAATCTCGCCGGTCCAGCACATGCGATCGATGAGGCGCTTGGTGAGGCCGAACGAATGAGTGGTTACGAGGTAAACGATGCCACGATGAGTATCAATGGCTCGCACATACTTAGTACGAAAGCCGACGGTATGATTGCTGTAGGGATGGCAGATCATGAAATCAATAGTGAAGATTTACGACGCATCGAAGAGGTAGCTACAACAGGCAAGGTGCCCGCTAACCGCGAAATCCTAGAAGTAGTGCCGCATAGTTACATACTCGACGGCCAAACGGGCATAAAAGACCCTCTCGGTATGTCGGGTACTCGACTAGAGATAGATGCAAATGTTATTTCGGCACTGAGTCCGTATGTTTCTAGTTTGCAAAAAGCAGCCGAAATGGCGACCGTGCACCCCAATGCCCTTGTCGTATCAGTGCTGGCGGCTGCCAAAGCATCGCTTGGTGAGCAACAGATTGAGAGCGGTGTGGCAGTTGTTGATATCGGCGGAGCCACGACTGGTGTAGCCGTATTTGAAGAGGGTGATCTACAATACGTTGGCATTATACCGATAGGTGGTGCCAATATTACTAATGATTTGGCGATTGGGCTCAAAGCTGATCCCGAGCTCGCTGAAAAAGTAAAAGTGACCCATGCGGTCGCTGTATCAAGAAAAGAAAACGAAGGTGTAAGTGTAAAACACGGCGGCGAAGTGATGTCGTTTTCGACCCAGGATATTGATGAGATTGTCGAAGCACGACTTGAAGAACTATTTGAGGCTGTCCAAAAGGAGTTGAAAAAGGCTGGTAGGGCGGGGCAGTTGCCGAGTGGTGTTGTGCTAACTGGTGGAGGTGCAAAGCTAAAAGGGATTGCCGACTACGCGAAAGAGCAGCTGGGGCTGGCAGTTCGCATCGGTAAACCTGGTGGGTTCGGAGGAGTAGCTGACCAAATAGAAGAGCCGCAGTTTGCGACAGCAGTCGGCTTGATGTTAGTGGATGTTGACGATGCGAATGTTAGACAACCCGCTACCGGTAAGCGCATAAATGGTGTCAAAGCAGTGAAGCAGGCATCGGGCATCCTCTCAAAACTGCTCAGTCGTTTTAAGGCATAGTGACTGGCTTTTATCTGAACAATAATGGTATACTAGAACAAGATAGTTATTCGATCATGATCAAGGGGAGACGAGTAAATCATGCCTGAAGTAAAACCGAGTGAAATTCAGACTTTTGCGAGCATCAAAGTAGTTGGTGTGGGAGGAGCAGGAGGGTCTGCGGTAAATAGGATGAAAGACGCCGGATTGGTAGGCGTTCAATTTATTGCAATGAATACCGACGCTCAGGCACTTCATAATTCAAAAGCCGATGTAAAGATACATCTTGGACATAACACAACGAATGGTCTTGGTGCGGGTGCCGATCCTACTGTTGGTGAGGCGGCAGCACGAGAATCAGTGACAGAGATTCGTGATGCGCTCGAAGGGGCAGATATGGTGTTTGTCACCATAGGAGCAGGCGGTGGAACTGGTTCGGGTGCTGGTCATGTAGTAGCGGAAATTGCTCGAGAGCTAGGCATTTTGACAGTAGGAGTGGCAACAAAACCCTTTAGTTTTGAGGGAGAGAAACGACGGACAAATGCAGAGTGGGCAATTGCCCAACTTGGCAAACAAGTTGATACGCTGATAACCATTCCGAATGATCGTTTACTGCAAACGATTGATCGACGGACTCCTTTGCTCGAGACGTTTAAAATTGCAGATGACGTATTACGTCAGGGCGTTCAGGGTATCTCGGAATTGATCACAGAACACGGACTTATCAACCTTGACTTTGCTGACGTCAAGGCGATCATGAGTAACGCCGGTAGTGCACTCATGGGAATCGGACGAGCAAGCGGTGATGACCGTGCCGCACAGGCCGCTCAGCAGGCCATTGAAAGTCCGCTCATTGAAGTATCGATCGATGGTGCTAAGGGAGTACTCTTTAATGTTACTGGTGGCTATGACATGAGTATGAGTGAGATTCAGGAAGCTGCCGAGATTATCACGAGTGCGGTAAGTCCTGATGCGAACATCATCTTCGGTGCGACGCTCAAGCCAGAGTTGGAGGATGAGCTTATTATTACCGTTATCGCGACGGGGTTTGATAGCGCCTACTATCATCAGCAAGCGACACCTTCGTTAGCCGGGTCATCTTCGTCTCAGGATGCAGCCCAGGACGATACTGTCGACGAAGCGGTAGGAAACATTGACATGAACCTGAACCACACGGATGCCGCCGAGCATTTTGCGAGCGATACCGATCACAATATATGGAATCAACCTCAAGAACAAGATGAGGATGATACACCAGCATTTTTGCGTCGACGAAAGAAACGTAAAGAAACAAAAGAATCGTAAGGGTACTCATATATTATGGCATTGAATTTTAAGATTGGTGACAGCCGGGTCTTAGAATCGCGTGAATCCGCTGACGGTATTACTATTCGTCGACGCCGAGAGACCATGGATGGGAAGCACCGATTTACTACCTACGAGAGAATAGAACATCCAAATCTAGCAGTCATCAAGAAAGATGGTTCACGCGAATTATTTGATCGAGACAAGTTGACGGGTGCAGTTACAAAGTCGGTTGGCAAGTTCCTGAAAGGACAAGAGGAAATTGCGGCGATTATTGATACTGTAGAGGAATCACTGTATGAGATGGGGGAGAGTGAAGTAACATCGAGGCAAATTGGTGAGCTGGTTCTCGATGAACTGGCTGAACGCAACGAAGTCGCCTACGTGCGATTTGCCAGTGTATTTCACAAGTTCAAAACGTTGAATGACTTCGTAAAGATACTTGAACAGCGCAAAAAAGACAGGAATTGATAATGAGAGTTGTGGTGGTTACAAAGCCAGAAACTGATTATGCACGGTCTGTAGAGACATTCTTAAATGATTTTAAGCGCCAGACGGGAAAAGAAGTCGAGGTACTTGACCCCGATAGTTTAGCGGGTGGGACCTTTTGCCAATCCTACGACATCGTTGAATATCCGACAATTATCGCACTAAGTAATGATGGGCAAGTCCAAAATAGCTGGCGCGGAACAGCGCTTCCAACGATTAGCGAGGTGAGTTACTATGTTTCACAAGATTAGAGACTATTTTAGGCATGAAGACAAAAAGCTTCGCGATGATCGATGGATTTTCCTTAGTATGCTGGTGGGTGCGATCGGTAGTCTCATTGCTGCATTTGTGTTGTCGGTAGAAGCAGTTGAGCTTGCCAAAAATAGTCATGCAGTTTTAAGCTGCAATTTCAACGCGGTGCTCAACTGCGGAGCGGTTGGCATTCACCCCTCGGCACACTTATTTGGATTTCCTAACAGTTTTCTGGGATTGATTGCCGAACCAGTAGTGATCACGGTCGCCGTAGCGGGACTCGCAGGTGTGAAGTTTCCTCGACTCTTTATGTTTGTCGCACAGATTTGCTATAGTTTAGGGTTGATATTTGCTCTCTGGCTGTTTGGGACGAGTTATTTTGTGATCGGAGCACTCTGTCCTTGGTGTCTGCTCGTGACAGCTACGACGCTATTTGTGTGGTTTGCTATCACTCGTTACAATATACGCGAAAATAACCTGTATCTGTCCCCGGGCGTATCGAAGTGGGCTCACCGCTGGGTTGAAAAAAGTTATGACAAAGTATTTCTCTTTACACTCGTGTCTCTATTGGTGGGCGCAATCGTTGTTAAGTACGGTAAGACACTTTTTTAAGCAAAAGCTTTGTTTTTTACAACATATAGCGTACAGTGGAGGTATATCCATTTGCTTTAAGGAGGGCAAGTAATATGGCAAAAGCTAAAAAAACGGTAAATTATGAGAAGGCATGGTACGCGCTCGCGGCCGCCCGAGTCATGGTGGGATTTGTCTTTTTGTGGGCATTTCTCGACAAGACAATGGGACTTGGCTTTGCGACAAAGCATGGACAGGCATGGCTTGACGGTGTTTCGCCAACGACAGGATTCTTAAAGTTTGGTGCGAATGAGAAAGGTCCTTTTGTCGACTTCTTTCACAGTCTTGCTGGCAATGTTTTTGTTGATTGGTTGTTTATGCTTGGGCTACTTGGTATCGGCATGGCACTCATCTTGGGTATTGGGCTACGAGTCGCTGCAGTTGCGGGTACAACACTTCTCGTTATGATGTGGGCCGCTGAGTTACCGCTTGCAAATAACCCCGTTGTAGACGAGCACCTTGTTTATGCAACGATGCTATGGGTGTTTGCCTTTGGTCCACGCAAATGGAGTTTGATTGACACGTGGCTTCAAACACCAGCTGCAAAGAACAATCCTTGGCTTTGGTAATAAGCCGAGAATATCCGTCACTAAAACATGGTCGAAAAACGGCCATGTTTTTATTTTGCGCCTGCTATTGTATACTAGTGGCAAGACGTTTGAGTGGTTATCAGCCACGAGTTGCGGGAAGAAATCATAGAGAGTAGAACCCGCCGCGAACGCTGCGATAAAGCGAACGAATGAAGTGCAAAAAAGTCTCTTTTTTTGAAACTGGATGGTACCTCCCGCGAGATGTGGGATCCAGTAGCGAAGAAGGGATTTTTATATGGGAGAAGTAATGGAAAAACAGCAGGCACCGCATTTCAACGTTTCGCCGCTGACACTTGAGCTCAGTGACGAGGCTAACGCCATGAGATTACAGTCATGGCTTGACACCTATGTTAATGAGAGCGAAGGTGTGACCCGCGAGTGGATTGAGTCACGTAACCAACGCCAAACAACTAATGAAGCTCGAAAGCGTCGTATTGAACGACTCAATAATCCACACACGATGGCATGGGTCGCTCTCGATGAGAATGGCAGTGTGATTGGGATGACATCGCCATATATTGATGATGAAGGCACTCAACACGTCGGGTCACTTTATGTTGAGCAGGGTTGGCACGGTAAGGGTGTCGGTGCCGCTCTTATGCAAAAAGTCATTGACTGGTTTGATCCGCGCAAGCCTATCGAGCTGGGGGTTGTCAACTATAATGAACGCGCCAAGGCCTTTTATCGCAAATGGGGATTTGAAGAGGTTCCTGGATCAAAAACGCTCTTAGATAGCAAGATTCCAGAAGTAAAAATGATACGTAAAGGGGATGATCAGGATGAAGTTTAAAGCAAATACTCGTCGCCGGGCGATTGAATACGAAAAGGATTGGGTGCAGCGGTGGAAGGCCAACAAGACGTTTGAAAAGTCGGTTGAGAACCGTAGCAAAGACAACAGCTATGTCTTTTATGACGGGCCGCCGTTTATCTCGGGCAGCCCGCATCATGGCACGCTGCTAAGCAGTATCGTAAAGGACGCCATCCCGCGCTATCAGACCATGAAGGGCAAGCGGGTCGAACGTGTCTGGGGCTGGGATTGTCATGGCCTGCCAGCGGAGCGATTTACTGAGAAAAAACTCGGCATCAACAGCCGCGAAGAAGTGTTTGATTACGGTCTCGAAAAATACATCGTCGCCTGCCGCAACAACATGGTCCAAACGAGCGGTGAGTGGGAAGACGTGGTCGATCGCATTGGTCGTTGGGTTGATTTCAAAGGCGCCTACAAAACCATGGACAAAGACTATATGGAATCGGTCTGGTGGGCATTCAAAGAACTCTACGACAAGGGCAAGATCTACGAGGGCGAAAAAGTGCTCATGTACTGTACACTCGATGCCACGCCGCTCAGTAAGGCAGAAGTCACCATGGACGCTGGGGCATATCAGGACGTGACCGACCCGAGTGTGTATGTGAAGTTCCGACTGAAGTCGGAACAGAGGGAAGAAGGAAGAGGAAAGAAGGAAGAGGCGCATTTGCTCGCGTGGACGACAACGCCCTGGACATTGCCAGCGAATACCGCGGTTGCAGTCAATAAGGATCTCACCTATGTTGAAGTTGAACAAAACGGCGAACGTCTTATATTGGCAAAAGAACTGCTTGCAAAAGTCATGCAAGACGAAAAGCATCAGCCGCTCGATTATGAAGTATCGAGAGAATTTAAAGGCAGTGAGTTAGTTGGGCTTGAATATGAGCCGCTGTTTGTTGATCGTGGCGAGAACGCGCACAAAGTCTGGGCGGCACCATATGTCAGTCACGAGGACGGTACGGGTATCGTCCATCTTGCACCAGCTTATGGTGAAGAAGACTTTGTACTAGCCAAAGAAAACGGTATCCCGATCGTGCATACCATCGACGAAAATGGTCTTTTCACCGAAGGCGATTGGACAGGCGAAAACGTCTGGGCGATCAACAAGACGATTGCGAAGACGCTGCACGAGCGCGGTGTGGTATGGAAGATCGATTACATTCGTCACAGCTACCCGCACTGTCACCGTTGCGGCACGAAGCTGATGTACCGTGCACACCCAAGTTGGTTTATGGACATCGACGGCCAGCGCGAGAAGATGCTCGAGGAAAATGGTCCGATCAATTGGTTTCCGCCACATGTCAAAAATGGCCGCTTTGCGAAGACTGTCGAGCAAGCGCCGGATTGGAATCTGTCGCGCGACCGCTTCTGGGCCACCGCCATGCCGGTCTGGAAGAGCCAGTCGGGTAAAGTGAAGGTTGTGGGTAGTTACGCAGAGCTCAAAGAATTATCGGGTGTTGAGTTAGAGGATTATCACCGGCCGTGGATCGACGACGTGACATTTAGTATCGACGGCGAAGTCTATACACGTATCGACAAAGTCATTGATTGTTGGTTCGAGAGCGGTAGTATGCCATTTGCGCAGTTTCACTATCCATTTGAAAATCGAGAGAAATTTGAGGCCAATTTCCCAGGAGATTTCATCGTCGAATACATAGGTCAAGTTCGCGCTTGGTTTTACTATGTCCATGCTGTCAGTGTGGCGCTCTTTGGTACACATGCCTTCAAAAACGTCATCGTGACCGGCAACGTGGCAGGCAACGACGGCCGCAAGATGAGCAAAAGTTATGGCAATTACACTGACCCCAATGAGTTGATGGATAAGTTTTCGGCCGACTCCTTGCGTTACCTGCTGCTATCTAGTCCGCTTCTTAGCGGAGAAGATTTCGCACTTCAGGACAAAGAAGTCGGTGACGTGGCGCGCAAGCTCAGCATGATCTGGAATATGTATGACTTCTTCACTATGTACGCAGAAGTAGATGGCTGGGAGTTTGAGGGTGAGATCAGTGACCCGCTCGAATCACTCAAAAACCCACTCGATATATGGATTGTGAGCCGGCTGCATCAGCTCGTTACGGAAGTCGAAAAACAGATGGATGGGTATAATTTGCCCGACGCAATGAGCCCAATTTTACCCTTCATCGACGATGCCAGCAACTGGTATGTGCGCCGCAGCCGACGACGTTTCTGGAAGAGCGAAGACGATGGCGACAAAAACGATGCCTATCGGACCTTGCACTATATGCTCGTGCACCTGGCCTATGTGCTCGCACCGTTTACGCCGTTTCTCGCCGAGGAGCTGTATCACAATTTGACGGGTGACGATGAATCAATCCATCTCAAAGATTGGCTGCCGGCTGGTCGTGTCGACGATGCAGTGATGAATGACATGGATGTGACGCGTGACTACGTCAACCAAGGGCTAAGTTCGCGTGCTAAAGCAGGTATCAAAGTAC
>WBZP01000296.1_pt1 | contig 68970 bp, 52 predicted proteins | sample 5204301 | NCBI WGS metagenome assembly WBZP01 (sample SAMN12412401, study PRJNA552823) | activated sludge metagenome | isolation source: activated sludge from nitrification reactor of wastewater treatment plant... | place: USA: Pennsylvania | collected 2017 | reverse complement strand
GTGGTTTACACTTTTCATTTGTCGTTCCTTTAGGTAAAAGTATCAGCCTCCACAAAAATTGTCAAAGAACCAGATTTTTTTTGCGTTTGCCCGTACCGCCGATCCCCCGATCGGCGACGACGCGACGTGCCGGGGACACGAACTTTCTCTTTTTCGGACAGGATTTACAGGATGGACAGGTTTTTTTTGCTTGCGGGTGTGTTGGTAGGACACGAATTTGCAAATGCGACGTGAGGAGGGGGCCAAAAGGATACTGTTTTTCGCACCACCCGGTCCAATTACTCCTGTCTTTTAGGCCGCCGAATCCGGGATTCAGACATCTCCCACACCCAAAATTCGAATTTGTTTTCGAAGGAGATTTTATTGGTAGAGAGTTTTCGGGAGGGCAAGGCCGAAGACTTTACCCCCAGGCAACTGGAAACCATAGGCCGGAAATTCATAGAGTTGTCTGGTGGGTTGTCGCAGGTGGACTTGGGAGTGCCGATCAGAGGAACCGGATCGTTTTAACTATGGCACCCCTGAGGTGTTATATGTTAAAATTTCAAAAAGTGTCATTCTGACGGCGCAGGAGGAAGAATCCGGCCATGCTCAAACATCCGTTTTTAACACTTGGGCAGATGCTTCACTGCGTTCAGCATGACACTCTGGTTAAAAACAAATGGTAGTTTTTCCCAAAGCGAGAACCGCTGAAAGATTCATAAAGTTCATATAAATAATTAAAAATTATATCATTAAATATAATTAAAAAATAAATAATTAAGTGTTAATAAAAATTTAACAGCAAGGTTGATATAATTTATATACCTTTGTCCCGCCCTTTTTGAATTTTCCGTTTCTTCTTCTTACCTGAAAAAAACACGAGTGTTCCACTCCGTGGCTTTCAAGTATTACCACTTTTTTCTATTCATCACAAAATCATTTCACACAATGGCAAACTTACTGGATTCATTTAAAGAGTACCTCACCCCCGATCTCATCGGGCAGGCCGCTACCATGCTCGGTGAAGAGCAAAGCGGCGTTGGCAAAGCCTTAGGCGGCATCGCTCCGGTCATTCTTTCGGGGCTTCTCAATAAAACGAGTGACTCTTCGGCAATGGGTACCATTTTTAATCAGCTTTCCAACTTTGATTCTGGTATTCTTAATAACCTCGGCGGCTTGCTGGGCGGCGGCAATTTGTCGCACAACGATCCCAAGGATTTGGCAGGCAACCTGATGGGCAACCTGTTTGGCCCTAAGGTACCCGCCATTCTGAACGCGCTGTCTTCTTTTGCAGGCATTAAATCTTCGTCTGTTTCTTCGCTGCTCGGTGTTGCCGGGCCGGCCGTTATGGCTTTGCTGGGCAAACGCATCAAAGGCGAAGGGCTGAATATCTCCGGCTTGGCCAATCTGCTGCTGGGAGAGAAGAGCAGCATCATGAATGCGCTGCCCGCCGGTATGAGTACGGTGCTGGGTATGAGTGATGCGGGCGACGGCACCAGTCGTTCGCGCAGCGCCGGACCGATTGTTACCGAAAGCGACACTGCGCCCACAGGCGGCGGCCGCAACTGGCTGTTGCCCCTGCTTCTGCTGGCTGCTGCGCTGCTTGGCCTGATGTATGCGCTGAAAAACTGCAACGCTCCCAAAGTGGAGATACCCCCCGTAAAAGAGGTAAAAAAAGAAGAGCCAACCGTAGATAACACTGTGAAAACAGTAGTCTATGGCTTTATGCACAAACTGACCTCCGGCTTTGAACTCAAAGGTAATAAAGACGGCATCGAAAGCAGCTTAGTTGCTTTCATTGAAGATGCCAACCGGAAGGTGGACAAAACCACGTGGTTCAATTTCGACCGCCTCACGTTTAGAACGGGCAGCGCAGAAATTGATATGGACAAGTCGAAAGAGCAGTTGACCAACATTTATGAGGTCATGAAGGCATATCCGAAAGTGAAGCTGAAAATCGGCGGCTACACGGACAATACAGGCAATGCTGCCGACAATCTGAAACTGTCGCTTGCCCGCGCCCGCGCCACCCTGACCGCTTTGGAGGCAATGGGCGTGGAGAAAGGCCGCCTTTCTGCGGAAGGCTATGGCTCTCAGTTTCCGGTAGCCAGCAATGATACCGAAGAAGGCCGTGCGCAAAATCGCCGCATCGCGGTGCGTGTAACGGAGAAATAAAGAAACAGATAAAGCCGCTATTACCGCAAGACCTTCCAGGTTTGATAAATCTGGAAGGTCTGCATGGTGAAATATGGAAATAAAAACGGGTAGATATTTCCGGCGATTTCTACATGCCTCCCCCCTGCTTCAATCCCATTTGAACCAGCCGCCCAGCGAAAAAACGCGTTGGGCAGGCACATTACGTCCTTGCAGCGCCGTCGTGGCCGCTGCCGTAATACCCCAAAAGCGACCCAGGGGAATGAGGGTTTTGACTCCGGTGGCGACCCAGCCCTGATTATTGACGTAGAGAAAAGTCAGGGCATTGTTGGGCGGCAGCAGCACGCGCCCCTTTTCCGCAGGGTGCATCCAGTCTGCATAGAGCATCCACCACATTTTTCTGATTTGTAGCCCGCTTTCCGCGCCTGTTTGCAAAAAGGGGCTGTACCCGTCTGTGCGCCATCCACAGCCTGCGTGGGCAAACCAGTACCAGCGGCCAAAGCCCATTCCGCTGCTCAACAGGGGCTGTATGGCGAAAGCCCGATACCCCGTGCGCAACCCGGAAGCGTCATCGTAGCGATTTACCGGCGTTTCCATGCGCAGCGTGGCAGTCAGGGACAGGCGGCCCGCCGTCAGTTGTCGGCGCACCATCAGCACAGGGTTGCCCGGCCCTGCAATGCGTCCGGCGTTCGGCACAGGCGGATTCACCAACGCCTCTCCCGAACGCAACTGGCGCACTGGCAGGACACCAATAAGGGTCGTTTTGGAGGAAAGGCCATATTCCGCATAGACCTGAAAGGCCTGTTCGGAAAGTCTCCGCTGTACAGCCACTTTTTCTCCGCTTTCCCCGAAGACGGAATTGTACGCCGGAAGGGTCTGAACAGTAGCCTGAACATAAAAACCGGCTTTACTGCGGACCCAGGGACTTTGTCCATGGACGGGCGTTGTATCCCATAGAAAAAATAAGAAACAGCAAAATGGAAGCAGCCGAACAGATGAAGCGACAACAGGCATAGGATAAATTTTATTGAATCGGTAGAAGCAGATCGTAAACTTGTTTTCCTGCTTACAGGACTACAATGCAAAAGTAAAAACTTCGCTCTTCTTCACATCCATTCCTACGCTTATTTTGCTGTTTCTTATTCCGCTAACTGACTCCCTATTGTCTGCTGACTACTAAGCGCTTGGCCAGCCTTCTTCCACCCGCCTGCACACTGATCCAGTACAAACCCGTCGGCCACTCTGCTGTGGGCAACAATAACACGCCTTGCGTACCTGTCCCGAGGGTCTGTTGGCGGTACAACCGTCCCTGTGCATTATAGACCAATAGATGTCCTTCTGCCTCTGTTTCGGGCAGGGCGGTCAGCGACACCAGCACCTCCTGATTCGCCGGGTTGGGAGACAAGGTGAAGTCCAGCGCCGGATCCGTATTTTTCACGGAGCTGCGCTCTGCCGCACCTTTGTCTGCTATAGCAATGGTCAGTGCAGCATCCGGATTTTGAGTCACCAATGTTCGGCTAAGGTAAATGCCGCTGATCGCTACGAATTCCGCATGGATGCTCAACGGGAATGTGCTCTTTGTTTCTGTAGTATACATACTGTCGCCCTGAACGTGTATCTCCCGGATGTTTCCGAGGCGAATAGATACGTTGTGGGAATCGTGGTTTGCTGTGGCGAAATCCTGCTTCCCGTCTCTGTTGAAATCGCCGACCACTATAAAGCGCGGGGATGTCCCTACTGCCAAGTTGGTGTTGCCGTTAAAGCCTCCCGTACCATCGCCAAGGCAGATGGACACCGTGTGGGAAAGACTGTTCGCTGTCGCGAAATCTTGTTTGCCATCCCCGTTAAAATCGCCAATCGCTACCGACTGCGGACTGGCCCCCACTGCTACGGCGGTGCTGCCACTGAAGTTTCCTTTTCCGTCGCCGAGGCGGATAGATACGTCCTGAGAACTCTCGTTTGCAGTGGCGAAGTCCTGCCAGCCGTCCCCATTGAAATCGCCGATCGCTACGGAGAAAGGATTCGTTCCAACCGCCACCTCAGTGATGCCAATAAAATCGCCTTTTCCGTCGCCGAGGCGGATGGACACGCTGCCGAAGCCCCGGTTTGCTGTGGCAAAATCCTGTTTGCCGTCTCCATTGAAATCGCCAATCGCAATGGAGTGCGGACTTGATCCTACCGATACGCTGAAATCGCCCAAGCCGTTACCGAGGTGGATGGATACATTGTCGGAAATAAAGTTCGCAGTGGCGAAGTCTTGTTTTCCATCTTCATTGAAATCGCCGATCGCGATGGAATGCGGCTCTATGCCCGCCGCTACTTCAGCGACGCTGCCAAAGCCGCCTTTTCCGTCGCCGAGGGAGATGGACAGGTTATCAGAAAGAGCATTTGCGGTAGCAAAATCCTGTTTGCCGTCTCCGTTGAAATCGCCGATCACTACGGAGTACGGGGCCGATCCCACCATTATATTAGTGGCACCACTAAAGCCGCCTTTCCCGTTTCCGAGGCGGACAGATACGCTGTTGGCGTGAGGGTTCGCGGTCGCAAAGTCTTGTTTTCCATCTCCATTGAAATCGCCAATCGCTACGCACTGCGGAGGATTCCCCACCGACACTACGCTCGTGACGGGCTTGAATTTGAACACACCCATGGTACTGGTGTGCGTCGCCGCCGGGGGGGCCATAACTTGGGAGGGAGCACTAAAAGTAACCGAAGTTTTTTGACCGAATATGAGGGTGTTGGCGGGGTAAGTGTCGAAGGCTTGGACACTCAATGCTGTCACCGGAAACAAAGACCATACTGGCAGCCATCGCACAGCATGGAAAAAAAATTTCGGGGCGCAATGTGGCTGCCCGGGGGGGTGATTAAAACATTGCATAAATGTAAAAATTAAATGATAAAATAAGCGATTAGGAGGGTAACAAATGAGAAAGGCAGACCCCTTCCCATTCTGTTTCTGCTCCCTTTCATAGGGCAAAAATGAGCTATGTGACACCATATTACCTACAAAACATTAAAAAAAAATTAAAAATTTTTGTTATTTGTTCTTTTTTTGCCCTTTTTTCGAACAAAAAGGGGCAAAAGGTCAGAAAAAATGTGTGAGGTGTTATAAAGAACGAAGTCATTAAGCGTAAAAAAACGACCCCTCTGCCTGGTCTGTACCATAGCAGAGGGGTCGTTTTTTTTCTTTTATATTCTCTTATGCTATCCGCTGACTGGCTAATTTTCCCTGACTATGAGGCGCTTGGTGCGTAACACCTCGCCTGTCTGCACGCTGATCCAGTACAGCCCCGCAGGCCACGCCTCCACAGGCAGCAGCAGGCTTTGGGTGCCTTCGACCAGTACCCGTTGTTGGTACAGCCGCCCCTGTACATCATACACCAACAGTTGCATTTCCCCGGTCGTTTCCGGCAGGGCGGTCAGCGAAACCAGCACCTGCTGATGAGCGGGATTGGGCGACAGGCTAAAGTCCAGAATGGTACCCGCGTCTTGCGTTGCACCGCGATCTGCCGCGCCTTTGTTGGCTGCTCCCGAACAGGTCACCGTGACGCTGAACGAACAGGTGGCGGTGGTGCCTCGGGCATCGGTGGCCCGAAATACATTCACAGTGGTACCTGCCGGAAAACCTGAACCCGATATAAAACCCGATTGTAAAAAGACAGTAGGCGTGCCGCAGTTGTCGCTGGCCGTCGGTGCCGGGTAACTCACATTCACCATGCAAGGACTGCCTACACCCAATACGGCTACCGAACCCGGGCAGGTGATCACCGGCGGCGTGTTGTCCGTCACCGTTACCGAAAAGGAACAGGTAGCGGTGCGCCCACTTCCGTCGGTGGCCCGCCAAACCACATTGTTGGTGCCTGCGGGGAAGGCGGAACCACTGGGCAGGCCGCTGATGCGCGTCAGGGCGGGAGCCGGGGCGCAATTATCCGTGGCTGTCGGGGTGGCGTAAGTGACCGGGGCCGAGGTGCAGGAAGCAGCCGCAGTGTTCACCGATTGGTTCGGCGGACAAGTGATAAGGGGCGGCTGCGCATCCGTCACAATAATCCGGAAGGTGCAGGTGCGGGTCAGTCCGTTTTGATCGGTGGCGCGCAGCGTGACTGTGGTGATGCCTTTATTAAAGGCGCTACCGCTGCCAGTGCCTGCCAGATACCCTGGTGTGATGGTCGCCCCGCTGAAACTATAGGCGACCGTCGGCGGCGTAGCCGTGCAGTTGTCCGACACGGTTGGAGCCGGATAAGTAGTCAGGGCTGTGCAGACACCCGGATCGGCGTTGCGGGTTTGCTGGGCCGGGCAGCTGATGGAAGGGGGCTGCGTATCCGACACCGTGATGTCGAACGTACAGGTTTTGGTGTTGTTGGCTGCATCGGTGGCCATCCATTGTACGGTGGTGGTGCCTGTCGGGAAGAAACTGCCGCTCAGACCTCCGCTGATATGGTCGAGACCGGCGCTGCCGCAGTTATCCGAAGTCACCGGAGTAGCGTAATGAATGGTGGCTCCGCACTGCCCTGGATCGCTGCTGACCGACACACTGACCGGACAGTTGATGTTGGGGGTCTGCGTATCGTTGATGGTCACCGTGAATGTACATTGGACGGGGGCATTTGCTCCATCTGTGGCGGTCAGCACGACGGTGGTAGTACCTGCCGGGAAGTAGGTGCTGCTGCCGCTGCCTGCGCCGCTGCCTGCCACTGCACCGCTCATGCTGTAGGACAGGAAAGGGATGCCGCAGTTGTCACTGATGGTGTGGCCGTACCCCACGGTGCGCCCGCACTGGTCGGGGCTGGCTGGCTGGACAATACTGGCCGGGCAGGTCAGCACAGGCGGCTGGTTGTCCAGCACCGTGACATTGAACTGGCAGGTGGCCGTGCCGCAGTCGTTGGTGGCCGTTACTGTTACGGTGGTGGTACCCTTGTTGAACGAAGCACCACTGCCCGTGCCGTTGCCGTTGCCCGGGGTCGTACCGGTGAAGGTATAGGTCAGGTCGGGCGATGGCGAGCCACTTACGGCTACCAAATAGGAGACCACTGCATTGCAACTGTTTGGGGCATTGGACTCCACGAACCCCGCAGGGTACGAGGTAAAGGAGGGAGGTGTACACGTCTGTTCGCCTTTGATGGCAAAGTCATAGGTGGCTTTGTTGCAGTCGTCGCTGACAATGTTGACGGTTGCCGTATGCACACCGGCTGCCGAAGGCATATAGGTGACATCAAAGGTGAGGCTGCCACCCGGGCTGTTGATCACTGCGGGCAGGGCAATGTTGCTCACACTGAAAAGCGACGCATGGGGGCCGCTGATGGTGATGGCCCCTGCGGCAATGTTGAGGGCCGCTGTCCCGGTATTCTGAATGGTGAAGGTTCGGGTAATGGACATACTGGTGGTCGCGCCAAAGTCTGTATGGTCGCTTGCAGCGGGTGTATTGTCGCCATCGGCAATGCCCGTACCGTTGCCTGTCAGGTTAATCTCGTTGGCCACACCGAGGCGGATGGATACGCTGCTGAGACCCTGATTGGCCGTCGCGAAGTCGTGTTTGCCATCGCCGTTGAAGTCGCCAATTGCTAAAAAAGACGGATAAGAGCTGGTTGCGACGTTCGGGGCATTTGTGAATCCGCCGTTACCGTTGCCTAACCGGACGGCCACAGACCCGGCAAAAATGCGGTTAACCGCCACAAAGTCGTGCTTGCCGTCCCCATTGAAGTCGCCAATCGCCAATGATTGCGGGCTGTCGCCAACCGCCACCTCTGTGCCGACCGTGAAGCCACCCGATCCATCTCCCAGCAGCACGGACACGTTGTCTGAAACTGAATTTGCTACCAAAAGATCCTGTTTCCCATCCCCGTTCAAGTCCTCGACCGCTATAGAATACGGCTGGGTGCCCACAGACACAGTGCTGCTGTTGGTAAAGCCGCCCGATCCATTGCCAATATAAATCGAAACGTTGCGCGCATTGCCATGCACCACGGCCAGATCCTGTTTAGTGTCGCCATTGAAATCGTCTATGGCTATTGAACGCGGCAGGTCGCCTGTGGCCATATTGGTAGTGCCACTGAAGCCGCCTGCACCGTCACCGAACCGGATAGACACATTGTCGGAAACAGCATTTGCCACAACAAAGTCCTGTTTGCCGTCGCTGTTGAATTCGCCCACTGCCACAAACTCCGGATCCGTACCCGCTGCCACTTCAGTGCTGCCCGTGAAGTTGCCCAAACCATCGCCCAGCCGGATGGATACGGTACCGGAATTCTTGTTTGATGCAGCGAAGTCCAATTTGCCGTCGCCGTTGAAGTCGCCTGCCGCTACGGAAGTCGGAAAATTGCCCACTGCCACGGAAGTAGTACCCGTAAATCCACCCGACCCGTCGCCGAGGCGAATGGCAACTGTACCGGCATTGAGATATTCCGCTATGGCCAGGTCCTGTTTGCCGTCGTTGTTGAAGTCCCCTGTTGCCACGGAAGTTGCCACACTGCTTACCGACAAATCGGCACTGGCTGCGAAGCCGCCTGCGCTACACACAGGACTGGTTACAGTGAGGAAAAACGTAGCGGTGGCGGTGCTGCCCCCACTGTTGAAAGCCGTTACCGTCACTATGCAGGTCCCTGCCTGCTTCGCATTGGTTACCGTGACTACCCCGGTGGCGGGGTTTACGGTCAAAACGCCGGTAAAACCGGGATTGGCAATGGCCGTGGCACGCACCGCATTGGTCGGCGCGGCACCGGGTACAACCGTAGTGTTGCCACCCGCTGTGACATTGGCATTGGGGTAGCTGCCGAGCGTCGGCATTTGGGCGATTGCCGTCACTGACCAGAGCAGCAGCCCGAAGCTCAGTAGCAGCAAAGCAGGGATGCCTGCGCAACGATTTTTGTCTTTTTTCATCTCCTGAAAATTAAATTTAAGCCTAACTATCTGGCACCTGGACACCGCATTGGTATCATTTGCCGGAATTCAAACTTTTTATGATAAAAACAATGAGCGGATGGAGTTTTACGCGGCAAAAGTAATGGTCTTTTGGAAAATCGCGACGGCACAAAAAAACAGACTTGTCAGGCAAGCCCCTCACGTGATTCCCCATTCTCCATTTTCGATTCCTCCATTCCCTTCTCTATCGAACGATCTGAACCCCGACCTGCGTGGAATTTGCCGACAAAACAATCACATACACACCAGAGGCCAAGTCGTTGGGCAACCTTAAATCCACCTGATGCTTTCCTGCCAGTTGCCCGGTGCGCGGCACCAGCGTCTGGATCAATTTGCCTTGTTGATCGAATAACTCTACAGCCAGTTGTTCGGGTTTAGCCAAGGTATAGGTCAGGGAGACCGCATTGTCCCGAACAGGATTGGGGTAGGCCAACATAGTATGCTGGTCTATGGAAAAATCCAGCACTCCCACATTCAGACCTGACAGGTAGCGAGCAAGCGCAAAGTAGAGCCGGTTGTCACCTACGGCCAAAATTTTGCCATCCGGCTGTATCGTGACTGCTAAAATTTGGTCGTTGGTGACCCCAAAATCGGTCATTACCTTTCCGCCGTTGCCAAAACTTTGATCCAATTTGCCATCGCTGGTCAAACGAAGCAAAGCAAAATCAAAGTTTTCATAGACTGCGATGTGGACGGAACCAGCAACCACGATTTTCCCATCGGTCTGCAATGCCACAGCATGGGCCACGTCGCCAATGCCTACAATATTGAGGGAGACGGTCACTTTTCCGCCAACGCCGAAACCATTGTCCATATCGCCGTTGGTTTCATAACGGGCAAGGGAGATGATTTTTTTTGCCATGGAAATGTCGGAGTAACCAGCCACGACGATCATGCCGTCAGGCTGAATGAGCAAGGCTCGTCCGTAGTCCTGATAAGTTTTGGGCGAAACCGTGAAATCTGTCGTCTGCCGACCGTCGTTGTGAAAAGCAGGATCTAAAGTGCCGTCGCTCTGGTACCGGGCTAATGCAAAATCTTCGTTGGCTCCGTTGAACGACCAGCCTGCTACTACGATTTTCCCGTCCGTTTGCAGGGCCATAGCCATGGCTTTGTCGTCGTGTGTACCGAAATCGGTGCGGACTATACCAGCCGAGCCGAAACTGCCGTCTAAGGTGCCGTCGGGCAGATAGCGCAGCAGTGCAAAATCAGCATTGGTGCCGTTGTCGGCATGCCCTGCTACCACGATTTTCCCATCGGCCTGAATTGTTACGGCGTACGCTTCGTCATTGTTGGGGCCTATCGCCGTAGTGACGATGCCGGTGGTGTGAAAGCTGTTGTCCAGACTTCCGTTTGGGTGATAGCGTAGCAATGCGAAATCGAAATTCGTTCCGTTGAAAATTCGGCCAGCGACCACGATCTTTCCATCTGGCTGTAGAGCGACGGCATACGCCTCGTCCTGTTTCGGCCCAATCGCTGTGGTCACTTTACCTGTTGTGCCAAAACTTGGGTCCAAGGAGCCGTTGGGGAGCAGGCGCACGAGGGCAAGGTGGTAAATTCCGCTTATTTTGGCCCGACCTGCGACAATGATTTTGCCATCCGGTTGCAAGACAACCGCTTTGGCCTCATCAAACAAGGTGCTGGCAGCGACAGTTACTTTTCCAGCGGTGCCAAAATTAGCATCCGGCAGGCCAGGCTGCGCGGATATGTGGGGGGCCAACGGAATGAACAGAAGGATGGAAAAGATGTTTTTCATCTTGCAAGACATTGAATAAAAAAGGACCCTGTGGCAAACGGGCGCAAAGTCCTTTTTGGTGAGATTCGAACTTTTGAGGATAAAAACAATGAGCGGGTAAAGTTTAATGCTGCAAAAGTAATGGTTTTCTGCGAAATCTCAGCCTGTCATAAAGAGTATTGTTTTTCCCAAAAAAGCCCCCCGGCAGTACAACAACACCGGAGGGCCCAAAGTCAATCTCTATACCTTAAATCTTGTCGAAATTACAGCCGCTGCACCACCAGTCGCTTCGTCACCTTCGTGTCATCTGCCTGCACGCTGATCCAATACAGCCCTGAAGGCCACGCCTCCACAGGCAGCAGCATGCTTTGAGTACCTGCGGTCAGCGCCTGTTGTTGGTACAGCCGCCCCTGTGCATCGAAGACCAATAGTTGCATTTCCCCGGTCGTTTCCAGCAGGGCGGTCAGCGAAACCAGCACCTGCTGATGAGCGGGATTGGGCGACAGGCTAAAGTCCAGAATGGTACCCGCGTCTTGCGTTGCACCGCGATCTGCCGCGCCTTTGTCAGCTGCCCCCGAACAGCTCACCGTGACACTGAAGGAACAAGTCGCTGTGGTGCCTCTGGCATCCGTCGCCCGGAATACGTTCACGGTGGTGCCTGCCGGGAAATTCGACCCCGACAATAGGCCCGACTGTAAAAAGACAGTAGGCGTGCCGCAATTATCGCTGACAGTAGGGGGTGCATACGTAACGTTCACCATACAGGGGGCAGCAGCACCCGACACCGACACCGATTCGGGGCAGGTAATCACCGGCGGCGTGTTGTCCGTTACTGTTACCGAAAAGGAGCAGGTGGCGGTGCGCCCCGATGCATCGGTGGCCCGCCACACCACGTTGGTAGTACCTGCGGGGAAAGTGGAGCCGCTGGCCGGGCCGCTCGTACGAGTGAGGGTGGGAGCAGGGGCGCAGTTGTCCGTGGCCGTCGGGGTGGCGTAAGTGACCGGGGCCGAGGTGCAGGAAGTCGCCGCAGTATTTACCGATTGATTCGCCGGACAAGTGATAAGGGGCGGCTGTGCATCGGTGACAATCACCCGGAAGGTGCAGCTGCGGGTCAGTCCGTTTTGGTCGGTGGCGCGCAGCGCGACGGTGGTGATGCCTTTATTAAAGGCGCTACCGCTGCCAGTGCCTGCCAAATACCCTGGTGTGAGGGTCGCCCCGCTGAAACTATAGGCGACCGTCGGCGACGTAGCTGTGCAGTTGTCCGACACGGTTGGAGCCGGATATGTAGTCAGGGCTGTGCACACACCCGGATCGGCGTTGCGGGTTTGCTGGGCCGGGCAGGTAATGGAAGGGGGCTGCGTATCCGACACCGTGATGTCGAACGTACAGGTTTTGGTATTGTTGGCTGCATCCGTAGCCATCCATTGCACGGTGGTGGTGCCTGTCGGGAAGAAACTGCCGCTCAGGCTTCCGCTGATATGGTCGAGACCGGCGCTGCCGCAGTTATCCGAAGTCACCGGGTTTTTATATGCCACTGCGGCCCCGCATTGCCCTGCGTCGTTGCTGACCAGGATGCTTCCCGGGCAGGTGATATTGGGTGCCTCGGTATCGTTTACCTTCACGGTGAAGGTGCATTGGACGGGAGCGTTTGCTCCATCTGTGGCGGTCAGCACGACGGTGGTGGTACCTACCGGGAAGTAGGTGCTGCTGCCGCTGCCTGAGCCGTTGCCTGTCAGTACCCCGCTCATGCTGTAGGTCAGGGTAGGTGCGCCACAGTTATCGCTGAGGGTGTGGCCATAGCCTACTGTGCGTCCGCATTGGCCGGGGGTGTTGGACACCGTCATGGGCGAGGGGCAGATGAGGATCGGCGGCTGGTTGTCTAACACGGTGACCGTAAACTGGCACGTGGTCGAGCTACAGTCGTTGGTGGCCGTGATCTTCACGTTGGTCAATCCTTTGTTGAACGTGGCACTGCTGCCTGTGCCGAAGCCGGAATTGGTTGTCGCGCCGATAAATTCGTAGGCATAAGTCGGATCAGGCGTACCAGTGGCAGCGGCCGAATAGATCAACGATGCCGTACACTGGTTATCGGTCGTATTCACCGATTGGGCGGTCGGGCAGGTCGTGAAGCCCGGTGACACACAAGAGCAGGGGGCGGGGGCGGTCATCAGGGTGCCGCTGGTGTAGTTGCAACCCGTGAACTCGGCGGTCAAAACCACGCCTGCGTTGTCGGCAGCCATTTGTACGTTGGAAAAAGTCCAAGTGTTGACGCAGGACAGCTGGCTGGCGAGTTTGGTGGCCAAAGCCGTCGCGCCGCGTTTCAGCGTCAGGTTTCCGATGCCAGGGGCGCGGGCGAAGGTCACGGTCACAGTGGACGTGAAATAATCGTCCGCAGCGGTGGTCGTATTGCCGGGATTGATGCAGCCGCCAGCGTCGTTGAGGGTGATATTGGTGATGCTGCAAGGGCTGTCGCTACAGCTTGCCGGGGCCGTACCCGCGTTGGCGTTGGTGAGCGTACAACCCGGCAATGCGGAGAACGTCCCAGTCAGGCCAATTGCAGCCCCATCGGCCCTGAATATCACGCCTGTAAAGGTCTGGGAGGTTGCTCCAATGCTGCCGACATTTCCGAAAGGTGGTACACCGACAATTTGCGCGCCCGTGAGGTAAAGTGTGCCGCTGCCGGGTTTGGAGGTATATGTCACCGTAACATCGGCGGTATAAGTATCATCGGTAGTGCAGGTAGTGTTGTTCCCGTCGCAGGCAGAAATGTTGCTGACACTGATGTTCAACAGGGGGCATACCGTCATGGTAATCGCATTGCTGGTCGCTGTGGCCAAGTTGGCGCATGGTTCGCTGCTGGTCATTATCACCGTGATTACGTCGCCGGTGGCGAGGGTGTTGTCCATATAGGTGGGGCTGTTGGTACCCACACTGACATTGTTTTTCTTCCATTGATAAGCAGGTGTGGCACCGCCGTTGGCAGGCGTGGCTGTGAACGTCACTGGAATACCTGCGGTGATGGAGTTGCCGGGGGCAGCGACGATACTTACTGTAGGGGTGGCTACGCAAACGTTATAAAATGTGATAGATGCCGAATATAGGGTACCTGCTATAATCGCTTCAAGATCTGAAACCCTGATGGTCCAGTCTCCGTTGCGGGAAGCCCCCACCAAAGAAGCTAAACTACCAACAGGGTAAGTGGGAGGACAACCTGTAGGAAGATAAGTGCCCGCAGGTACTACAATGGATTGAGCGTTCGGGATGAAACCTGCGGCATTCTGACGGATGCTTATGGTATTACCTGCTACTAAATCACTGTTGCTATAGCAACTGGTCCCGATCTTTCTTACAATAACAATCTCGGTACCACCAGGAGGGGTGACACCTACCTCAATGTCACCAAGCCAATCGTGCGCAATATTGAAATTAACTTGCACTTCGTCGGCCGTAGCAACCGTGCCGCTCAGACCGGAAACGGTAATGGTCCTGCTGACGTTGCCAGGGTCGGGAATAACCGCAGGCAGGCTGGTTGCGGAAAATGTGGCCTGTGCGAAAGTGCTTGTGCAGCCCGGCCCCAGACAGAGGCAGATGCTCAGGAAGAGCGGGGCAATGTAGGTGGCCCGGTGGGCCAGATAAAAACTTTTCATAATGAAAAAGTTATGCTGAATGAGTAAGAAAGGTTTTTTGGAAGCGCTTAATTTTTATGTTCCCACAATGAATTTGCCCATCATGGGAATAACCCGGTTGGGGGCAGAATGGGTACGACGATTTCAAATTTTTCCCCGCAAAAAATTTCCCCGGCATTGTTGCAACGGTGAGGAGAATGCGAAGTCAGTTGATATAACTTATGTCAGTCCGAAATTATAACCGCTGCACCACCAGTCGCTTCGTCACCTTCGTGTCATTTGCCTGCACGCTGATCCAATACAGCCCTGAAGGCCACGCCTCCACAGGCAGCAGCACGCTTTGGGTGCCTGCCGTCAGCGCCTGCTGTCGGTACAGCCGCCCCTGTGCATCGAAGACCGCCAGTTGCATTTCTCCGGTCGTTTCCGGCAGGGCGGTCAGCGATACCAGTACTTGTTGTTGTGCCGGATTGGGCGACAGGCTAAAGTCTAGGATGGTACCCGCGTCTTGCGTTGCACCGCGATCTGCCGCGCCTTTGTTGGCCGCCCCTGAACAGGTCAATGTGATGCTGAACGAACAGGTGGCCGTGGTGCCTCTGGCATCCGTCGCCCGGAATACGTTCACGCTGGTACCCGCCGGGAAGTTGGAACCTGATGCCAAGCCCGATTGTAAGAAAACCGTGGGCGTACCGCAATTATCGCTGACAGTAGGGGGTGCATACGTAACGTTCACCATACAGGGGGCAGCAGCACCCGACACCGACACCGATTCGGGGCAGGTAATCACCGGCGGCGTGTTGTCCGTTACTGTTACCGAAAAGGAGCAGGTGGCGGTACGTCCGGCCCCGTCAGTAGCCCGCCACACTACGTTGGTAGTACCTGCGGGGAAAGTGGAGCCGCTGGCCGGGCCGTTGGTGCGCACCAGCGTCGGAGCAGGGACACAGTTGTCGGTGGCGGTCGGGGTGGCGTAAGACACTTGTGCCGACACGCAGGAAGTCGGACTGGTCTCTGCCGACTGATTCGGTGGACAACTGATTACCGGCAATTGTGTATCGGTAACGATCACCCGGAAGGTGCAGGTGCTGCTCATACCTCCCCCGTCGGTGGCGCGCAGGGTGACAATCGTAATGCCCTTGTTGAAGGTGCTGCCACTGCCGCTGCCTGCTGCATACGCGGCTGTGGTGGTGGCCCCGCTGAATTTATACATGACCAATGGCAGGCTAAGCAGACAATTGTCCGATACCACCGGATCGGCATAGGCAGCCAGGGCCGTGCAGGCGTTCAGATCGGTGTTGCGCGTTTGATGCGCCGGACAAACGATAGCGGGTGCCGTGTTGTCGTCCACTGTTACCTGCCAGGGTACAATGCGCGTACAGCCCCCGCTTCCGTCTTCAATTTTTACAAAATAGAGGTACGAACTGCCGTCCGACAGTCCCACCGTGGGCGTGAATATATTGGTAGCCGCCGAGTAAGTTCCGGCAGACAGGGTGGCGTTTGCATCGGTGTACACACCTTCGACGGTGAAATCCACCGGGTTGCCCAAACCGAAGGCCGGGCCTACCCCCTGACAATTACCGGAGGTGACAGGGGCGACCACCATTTCGTTGTTGATCACATTGGGAATCACATAGGCCCCCTGCGCGTAGGTGATCAGTCCGTTGTTGATGAGCGCCGTGTTGATATGTGGTTGAGGGTGGGCGCTCGGATGTACACTCAACAGCCCGGAGTTGATAAAAGTGCCGCTGTTGTTGAGGTTGTCGAAGAGGGCGAGCCGGGCGCAGGCATTGTTGAAAAAAGAAGACGGCGCGTCATTTTGAACAGCCTCTCTTGCTGTTTGTTTAATGCTGATATCTCCACCAGCATTGTTGTTAAATACACCGCCGGCCTGTAGGTTGATAATGCCACTGGCGGATAAAGGCCCGTTCTCCCCCATCCGAATAATGCCTGCGTTGTTAACTGTGCTGATGCTTATAATCCCGCCCCCTACTTCGTCCAGATGTATTTCCGCGCCTGAAGTGCTGTTAAAAGTACCATAGTTCAGGATGCCTGTACTGTAATCCTGAGAGTAACTATTATAAATGTCTCTGATGATAATCTTACCGGCATTCATGAAGTTGCCGTTATTGTTCCATATTCCGTTGCCCCAGGGCTTTTTGATGGAAATGATGCCCATCGCGTTGTTGGTGAAATTACCGGATGATTCGTTGTAAATACCGTCTTGTGCTCTGCGCGTGTCATTGTCCACCGTTATCAGGGCGTCATTGTTAAAATTCCCGTTGTTATAAATAGAACCATTTACCTGATTGATGCGTATGTCTCCGCCCACCTTGTTGTGAAAGGTACACCCGGCTCTGTTTACAATTGCAAAACCTGCAAGATTCATCTGGCCGCCCATTTGAATGCTGCCCTCATTGTTCAGCACAGCAGATGCAGCTGTTAATTCAATTCCATGCACCCCTGTCCGATCAATTGTGATGGAACCGCCCGGCTTGTTGTTCACCACACACCCAGCCCTGATCACCATCCCAAGACCCGTAACATTCGCCTGGCCGCCCATTTGTATGTTGCCCTCATTGTTCAGCACAGGAGCCGGGGTAGTGGTAGCAGCCAATTCAATCCCGTGGATACTGATGCGGTCTATTATGATGGAACCACCCGCCTTATTGTTGAATGTGTTGCCTTCTATTTTAATGCCACGGCCAACCACCGCAGCATTGCTGCCAATTTGAATGGCACCTTCATTGTTCACGATCCCGGTGGAATAAAAGGCTTCGGCAGCAGACGTTTGGTCAATTTGGATTAAACCGTCCGGTTTGTTGTTCAGTGTGCCGCCATTGCGGTGTACAATGCCCCGGTTGGCTATTGAGGAGACATTCCCTATTTGTATCGTGCCGCTGTTGTCCAAAAGCCCGAGATTTTCCAAACCAAAGCCCGTGGAGGCGTTGATGGACAAACGCGCAGTGCTGCTGATGGTCAGCCAGGCCGCTGCCACCGTGATTTTTACTGATTTTGCCTCTGCGGCCATGCCAGCCCCAATGACGGGGTCGTTGACCACATTCGGGATCAGAACATCGTTCGCAGCGGTTGGTACCGAGCCGTCGGCCCAGTTGCCCGCCGTGTGCCAGTCTGTGGAGACGCATCCCGTCCAGGTATCAGTGGTCGTCGAGGGGGCAAAGGGCGAGACCAGCACAACCGGATTGGCTGCGTAGGCTGCCTCGCAGGCGGGGTCGGCCTGTAGGCGCACTTTGATGGAGTAATTGCCGGGGGCGAGGCCGGGGAACGTGGCAGCCGGTTGCCAGTTGGAGCCATTGTCCACGCTGTATTCCAGCGTGCCGCCGCCGGAGGCATGGACCACAATGGTCCCGGTCGGCAGCGCACAGGTCGGTTGCGTGACGGTCGGCGCGCTTAGTGTGGGTGGGATACAGGGCGCTTCAGCGCTCGCTGTGCCGTACCGCATGGTTTTGGCTTGCAGAGCAGGGGTGCCGGGGAATGCTGCCAAAGCGAAGCAGGCGAAAAGCAGGACAAAGGGTTGCTTTTGAAAAAAGCCGCCGAAGCGGTGCGCAATGCGCGGTGTACCAAGTCTCATAGAAGGTAGTAGATGAAGAAAAGATGTTTTTACAGATTCCGTTATAGGCGTTCTTCAAAAGGTATTCGCCCGCAAAGTAGTATAATACGTATCGCCCGAAGGGGTATTGTGCATTGGGCTGGCTTTGTTCATAACTCGACAGATAAGCATATGGCATACAACCCATTGGTGTTGTAAACAGGTTGGGTAGAATCAAAACTCAGGGCCGAACCAATGGCACCGCGATCAGCAAAATGGTTGTCGGACAACATTCCTTTAAGATGCAGATTTAGCTGGAGGCGGTTGTCAAAAAAAACGGGTGTAATATTCACCGCCGTGATGAGAATGATAGGTTGAAAGCACTGGTTTCGATTTTAGAATGAAATTTTATTTTTCACCGCTCCCTGCCATAACATTTGCCTAAAGGGTGAGGATGGGGTCATTTCTTCTAAAATCGCCTACAAGACTGCTTCGAGCATCAAAGATATTGATATTTCCAAAAATACAGACAGAAAAAATAGGGGATATAAATTTTTTGAAAACTTTTTTTTATAATAAATTGAAAATCAATATTTTAAGTCAAATTTTTAATTGATTCCATATAGAGACATTTTTGTCAAAAACCACCTTTTTCGGGTGCCTCCCCTATTTCCTGCACCAACCATTCCCATTGCCGCTCGTACGGTACAGGTTCAATCTCGAAGGTGCGGTCAGAAATATCCACGCCGACTTTGTACATATCTTCCAGTATGGGAGTGGCGAGTTGTTGCAGAACGGGGATGTCGTGGTTGTATTTGAGCAGTAATTTCAGGAGATCAATCATAAGATCGGTTCTGTAGTGCTCGCTGTGCGGGTCGAGGTTGCGCTGGCGGTATTTGGCGATGGCTTCCACACGGGCATCCAACTCGTCGAAGCACTTTTCCAGTACCAGAAAGTGTACTTGTAGGATGATGATGGGTATATTGGAGCCTCTTTTATCCTGCGTTACCAAGAGCAGGTCGTTGAGCCATACCTGCATTTTGAATTTGCCGAGTGCTTTTTTTTCTTCTGCGGATAGCGGAATGATACCGCGCTGCACTAAAAGACGGAGATAGCCCTGATACAAGCGCCAGGTTTCCTGATCAATAAGTGATATTGTATTTAAACGCTCATGCTTTAGTATCTCTTTTACGGTTTCCCAGGCCGCTCCGTAGGTGCCCGCATAAAGGTCTTTGGTGACGGAAAGTTCCCTGCATTTAAACCAACGGGGGGTACCTTCTATACAAAGGCCGAGCGCTTGAGTAATACAGACGGCCCCTTCTTCGTATTGGCCGAGCATGATCAAAGCACCGATTTTTTGGTTGAGCATAGCTGCAACATAGGATAATACGGGGTATTTTTTTGCCTGAAAAAAAACGATCGCCTCATCTGTCTCCTGCACCACGGCTCTCCAGTCGTGTATCAAAGCTTTGTGATATACCTTTAGTAGGATGTAATAGATTTGAAATTCAACCTGTAGAAACAGCGCAGCCTTTGGCTCGAATGTCGCAATCAGTGCTGCTGCCTGATCGGCATACGCGGCCTTATAGCCTTTTTTAACTCTCAGATCTCTGATAAATTTTTCATACTCCAATTGTATTTCAGTTTCCGCCAGCATGGCCGGGTAATATGTCTGAATAGTATCCATTACAGAATCGTGTTCTTTGTGGTATTGCGGACGGGATACAATCAACTTGGATAATTGTCTTGCGGCATCTACGATAATGAAAACATCTTCCAAATCAATGGCCAATTTCAGGCATTTCCAGGCCCGATCTATAAATATTTCATGAGCACTCCTTCTCAATAATATCTGTGTCTGCGCCCATTCTTTGCACAATTGGTGTTGCCGTCGGGCATATTCACTGAACTCAGCGCTTTCCATATTAATAAAAAAAAGAGTATCTGCGAGGCGCTCTTTGGTTTCATTTTTCAGCCGGTTGAAAGCTTTGCTTTTTTCATCCATGCCAAAATGAGCAGCCATCTCTGCTTCTGTGGCCCAGCGGTTGTCGCGCAGCCCGGTGTATAACTCCCAATATCGGTTGTCGGATTTTGTGGTTTTGCGGGCAGGATTGGTGATCACATTTACTTCCTGTACCTGATAGCGGGTGATGATGTAGGCGAGGTCTTTTAATTCTTTCATAAAAAATAAGGAGTGGTTGTTGTATGTTATCCCGGATATTCACAAAGTGTGGGTATCCAATGAATACGATTTTTTTATTTAGTTATATGGTAATCAATTTATTATAAAATTGAAAAAAATTACTACATTTGGAAGTGATGCGCATAGGTACACCTTGCCAAAGAAGCACATTCATTTTGGGGGTGTCCAAAAGATGTAAAAGTGTCCTGTGTGAGTTTTAATGCTTAAAAGCGCATCAAAAGAGGAATGTATTTATCTTTTTATCAATTTTTTATACATATAAATTTTTATATTTTATATGTATTTGGGGTGTCCTAAAACCTCCGGAGTGTCTTTGTGGGTGCCCCTGCAATACCCCCACCTTTGTGTCATCAAAAAAATGGTATTGTCGGCAACCATCTAACACTTCCTTTTCACCCAACCCAAGTTTTTATCAATATGTTACCCTGGTTTATTTACCTCCTTATCCTTTTCGGAAGACTCCAGTCCCCAGAACAATGGAATACCTTAACGCCTTCGGAACAACAGGAATTAGAGTATATTATCGGAGAAGATGTACATGGCTAATCCTAAAGTTTGGTTAGCCCCTCTACAACAAAGTACCTGAAGCATATCTTATTTGTGTGATAACAGGCGACTATCTTTACTGCTCATCCTGTTTGGGGTGTCCAAAACGTGCAAAAGTGTCCTTGTGTATCAGAAAGAAAAACCACCACCTTTGCAGCAGCAAATAAAAAGCATTTTTAGAAAATAAAAAAATGTTTTTTAAAATGACAGAATTTTCTCTGATGAGCGGTACATCTGGAACATGCAGTTCTTGGCATTTACTAATTAGCCGAACGATCTCCTTCATCTCAGTGTTTATTCAGACCGCCCTGTTCGCTCTTATTACAGAGGTGACACAATGAAATGACCATTGCGCTTGCAAATATAGCCCTAAATTCCCATCTTTGTAGAGTTTTTTTTCTTAACACTCTCATTCTTCTTTTCCATGTTCAAGTACACCATGTTGGTGTCGCTCCTCGCGGCACTGGCCTGGGTGGCAGCGCCATGCCAGGCCCATCGGGTGACAAGAGCGCAGAAGAGATATGCCGCACCCGCCAAATCAGCGCTGCGACGTTCTATAAATGGAAAGACGCAGAAAAAACGGAAGCAGACGACAACAAATGGCCTGTGATCTACAATAGGAAGCGACCACACAGTGCCATCAAGTACATGACCCCGGCCCAATATGAAGACAAAAATCCGCTTTTCTACTTTAAAGTGGTTGCGTGAAATGGGAAGAGGACAAACCCCGCCAAAAAGCAAATCCAGCAGCCCACTACATTCAGAAGCAGATGGAGCAGCACCTCCCACAAGTGGCCTCGCTGCCACAGTTGCCACGACTCTGCCGTAAAAGTAGAAAAAGTACTGAAACCGCCGCAAAAGCCGGTGGCCAGCAGGAGGCGCAGGCGGTCGTCCAAATAGCCGCGCCCGTGTGCGGCCAATACCCAGCCCAGTACCAGACAGGCCCCCAGATTGGCCAGCAGGGTGGCTGCGGGGAAGCGCAAGGCCCAGCCCTGTGTCAGGAGGCCCAGCGCATAGCGGGTCATGGAACCGAGACCACCGCCGAGAAAAACCAGCAGGAAAGAAAAAAAGTTGAAAGCGCCGATGGGAGAAAAAAGGTATAAGCGTAAAAAACAAAGAAAAAAGGAGGCAGGCCGTCTTTATACCAGCATCTCACAGGTTGCTTCAATCCAATATTTCTCTTTGGCCACCAATTCATGGGCAATGTTCTTTAGCGCCTCCAGATTTTTAGAAGAAACATCCGACATTTCGCAATTGGCCTCTGGAATTTCCGGGTTAAGGCGGATATAGTAAGGCATCCCGTCTTTGCCGGGTGGCAGCACATATTGCATCTGGTAATCCACTGCTTCCGATACTCCCTGCATCAATATATCAATGCAAGGCCGTACCCATTCTGCCAGTCCCCACGAGCAGGCATCTTTATATTTGTAGGCTTTGGTAACCTGTCCGGTTCCGAGGGAAAGCATGAAGATATCGTTGCTGCGTCGGGCGCTTGAAAGTGTAATGGGTTTGAAGCCACGCGAAGCCGTTTGGGACGGCACAGCAACCGACTTGTTTTTTGTGGCCTGTCGTTGCCTCAACATCTCAATGCCCTCCGTGTAGGCCAACATGGCAGGATTGTTGGCAAAAACGCCGCCATCTATTAAGTGCAGGAGGGGGGCTTTTTGCCATTGTATTTTTTCCGGCTCAAAGTAGGTTGGCGCAGCGGAAGTGGCGCGTGCGAGATCGCGCAACAGAAAATTCTCGGTGTCCGGATAAGCCTTTGCCAAACGCGACAGAAAGTAAAAGGGCTTGCGTTTTTCAATATCGTAAGAAGTTATTAAAATTTCGGTGCGTGTCTGTGCCAGTTCGGTATCTCCGAAATATTGCGTCAGCATAGTTTCCAGCCCTGTTTGTGTGTAGGCTTCCTCAAACACTTTAGTAATGCCGGAAATAACGCCGCCCTTTTTCTGGAAAATTTTAGAACCGCTTTTTTCATACATCAACCCTAAATCGGCAGCTGAATAACGCGATTTTGAAGGCTTTTCGGGATCGGAGATACTAAGCCCACACGCAATAATGCCTCCTGTGGAAGTTCCTGCGATCAGGTCAAACAGTTTGCTGACGGGTTTTCCGGTGAGACGCTCTATCTCTGCCAAAACAGTGCACGGAATAATACCGCGTATGCCACCGCCGTCAATGCTTAAAATTTTTATTTTGGGCTTTGCCATATAATAGAATTTATTAGTTTGTTAATGTGCTGATGTGTTAATTTGCTGATTTTCAGGCTCTCCGATATTATACACCTGCTGTGGAAGTGTTTTGTTCTTGAAGCGCATTTCACCGAACGCCTCCAAAGCAAAATCCGGCTGCAGGGCCGTTGCACAGACCTCGGCAACCAAAATTTGACCGGGCCGGGCAGCTGCCTGCAGGCGCTGGGCCAGATTGACCACATCGCCAATCACGGTGTAATCCAATCGTTTGAGGCTGGCAGATCCAATATTGCCCGACACCATTTCTCCGCTGTTGATACCCACCGACACCATTGGCACATAGTCGGGATGATTGGCCAAAGGGGCGGCGAAATCGCTGATGCGCCGACGCAAAGCCAGGGCCGCACGGGTACACCGGGCCAAATGATCGGCTCCCTGAAACACGGCCATTACCGCATCGCCCATAAACTTATCCACGGTGCCGCCAAAGGCAATAATCTCCTGCACTATGGCATCGAAATACTGGTTGAGCAACTGTACCACTACGTCCGGGGTTTCCTGTTCGGCAATGGAAGTAAAACCGCAAATATCTATGAACATGACGGTGGCCTGTATGGTCTTATTGGCCAGCAGCGATTGTTCAAACTCCTTGCAGCACATAAATTCCAGCACGCCGTGATCCACGTACATTTTCAGGATGTTATTCTCGCGGATGGCCTGAATGGTGTTTTTGGTTTGCTCCACCGAACGCAGGGTCTTTTGCAAAGTGCGCTCAAAATCGTCGAAATCAAAGGGTTTGCAAATGAAGTCGAAAGCCCCGCGATTCATGGAAAGCCGAATATTGTCCATATCCCCATAAGCAGAAATAATAACAGTGCGCAACAAGGGGTGGTTTTCTCCGATGCGCTCCAAAAGGGTCAGGCCATCCATCTGGGGCATATTGATGTCGCTGAAGGCCATATCCACGTCGGGGTCCTGTTCCAGCAGGCGCAGGGCCTCCACGCCATTGCGGGCAAATAAAAACTCGTATTCCTGTGCCCGCACCTGGCGACGAAATTTTTGGCGGACGAGTTGTTCCACATCGTCCTCATCATCCACGATCAATATTTTATAACGTGCAGACATAATAATTTCCACAGTAAAAACAATGATTAATTAAGAGGCCGCAATGGGCAGGTGAATGACAAATTCGGTAAGGGAACCATCGGGGCTGTGTACCTGTAAAGTGCCGCCGTGTCCTTTCGTAACAATGTCATAGGAAAGGGATAAACCCAGTCCCGTTCCCTGCCCTGCGGGCTTAGTAGTAAAAAAAGGTTGAAAAATTTTGGCTTTCAGGGCCTCCGGAATGCCCGACCCATTGTCGCGCACCCGAATTTCCACGCCTTCGTCTGTCTTTTTGGTAGAAAGCCACACGGCAGGAAGGTAGTTTTTGGAGGTGGCGTTCTTTTGTTTTTCATGTACCGCATAAAAGGCGTTGTTGAACAAATTCAGAAAAACACGGCCCATATCCTGCGGAACGACAGGGACAGCTCCAATGCTTTCGGCCAGATCGGCGTGCATTTCGGCCTGAAAAGTCTTGTCCTTGGCCCGCAGACCGTGGTAGCTCAGGCGCATATATTCATCTGCCAGTGCGTTCAGGTCCGTCATTTCTTTTTTGCCGGTTCCTGCCCGGGCGTGTTGCAACATGCCGGATACGATGCCGGCGGCGCGTTTGCCATGATGGCTGATCTTCTGCTGGTTTTGCGTCAGGTCATTCAACAGTTCAGCTACCAATTGCATATCTGGTTGGGGTTTGCTGACCTCTTCGTGTATTTCGGTGGCCAATTCTATGCTCAGGGAAGAAAAGTTGTTGACAAAATGGAGGGGATTTTGTATTTCATGTGCAATACCGGCTGTCAATTCACCAAGAGAAGCGAGTTTTTCCGACTGTATGAGCTGGGTTTGGGTAGTTTGCAGTTCTTCTAAGGCTTTTTCCAATACTTTTTTCTGATTGCTCAGTTCGGTGGTGCGTTCCAATACCAACACCTCCAATTCGTTCTTTTTGACTTCGGCGATGCGCAGCTGTTCCTCCTGTGCCTGTTGTATTTTTAGTTCCTTCTTATTTTGAATATAGGCATAAATACTGAAGCCCACCATCCATAAAAAAGAAAACGTAGAGCCGGTGGTGAAAAAGCCTTTAAAATCTTCGTAAAAACCGGGAAAGAGGCCCCGAAAAAACAAAGAAATGGCCTCTGTGAAAGCCATTGGCAGGAGGGCTAAGGCAAAAAGCCAGGCGGGCCGATAGTCCCGGCACAAATATACGGTATAGAGAATGGTCAGGTAGATGACTTTCCAGAAGACCTCATCTACCCACTGCTTCGGAAGTAAGATATTCAGCACCAGAAACGCCAAAGCACCCATCCAGACTTTGGACAAAAGCGCATCCCAATCCGGAATACGCTTGGGCGTGTCAAGCGTTTTCCGCAGAAGGTGAATTAAGCCAACAGCAATCAATATCTCAGCGAAAAGATCCATACATGCATCAAAAAAACAGCGGGACACTACACAAGACGCTACAGCGGAATACTGCGTTTTCCTGACCAAAAGGAGTGGCGCGCGCGCAAGGAAGAATTATGCCATCAGCCCCCGGCCTTCCTTGTTGATCTTCCCTTCCTTGGTCAACTTTTTCATCAGACGGTCCAAAATGCCGTTAATAAATTCCTTGCTCTTATCGGTGGAATATATTTTGGAAATTTCCACAAATTCGTTCAGGGTCACTTTCACAGGAATGGTGGGAAAGTGCAGCAGTTCGCACAAAGCCATTTTCAGCATCACCATATCCAAAATAGCCACGCGCTCCGCGTCCCAGTTTTTTAGCATGGGGTCAATCATGGCCAAAAGGGCCAGGTCTTCCTGACAGGTTTTGCGCAGGAGCTGCTCGCCAAAGTCGCGCACGGTCTCGTCCGAGGGCGCGTGTTCCTCGTAAAAAGGCCCAGAAAGGGGCATAGATTTCAGGGTTTTTTTGATGGCACCCGACACCAAAGACTCATCGTCCTGCCAGCTGTTGTAGCGGTCTTCGGTCATCTCCCGAAACAGGTCATGATCCTGCAGGAAGCGATAGAGTTCCACCAGCATTTTGGTGTGCTGCTCGGAGGTGGGATTGGCCAGACTTAAATAATCTGTATAATCTTCAGTAACAGAGAAGGCCAGATAGAGGGTGCGAACGTGGTCTTCGTCTAAGTTTTCGCCCGACTTATATTTTTCGACCAGATTGAGAAACTCTATGTGGTTGGCCAGGCTTTTTGTGGAAGGATTGTCATACAGGCGCGGTGTGAACTGCTTGTCCTGTTCGCTCGGAAGGAGTTTGGAAGCCCTGTTGGCAGCGTCTTTTTCTGCATACCGGGCTACTTTGAGCAGCAGATAAAGCTGAAAGATGTAAATCTCGTACGTTTTCCAAATGCCATCGTTGTACTGCTTCAGAGCATCGGGGAAAGTAAGTTGCTCATCCCGATTCAGCATATACAACAACTGCATGACTTTGATACGGACACTGCGACGACTAAGCATAATATGTCAAAGGACTTTAAAAATAAAAATTTGGCCGCGCAAAGGTAGCCTATTTTGGCGAATCGCCAATAGGAATCAGGAAATTTTTGATACAGAATATGCGAAACAGCTGTTCAGAAACGCCAGCCCACTGTAAGAGTACCGGTTGAAGACAACCCGAGTGCAGTGCCAAAACTAATGTCGTCACCCAGTGTGGTAATATTCAGCGAAGCACCCGGAACAATTTCCACACTGACAAAAGCGATAGCCAAAACTGAAAACTGCCACCGAAATAAAACCGGCATTCAATTCCACTACATTGAAATTATCCCTGTACAGGCTCCTTGAAAAACCAATCGAAAACACCGGCAGGGTTTCTACGCCCGGAAAAAAAGGTTCTTTGAATTGATACTGCCCCCCCAGTGCATAACCAAACGCTACCCCAGTATGGCTTATTCCTTATTTCGGCCGCTTTGCCTGAGCAGGTCTCTGTTCCCTGCAAAGGCGCTTCCAAAAAAAAAATTTCTGTTTTTAGCGCTTCTTTAAAAAAATCTTTTACTTTTGCCCTTGGTATATCCCATTTGGCTGATGGATTGACTGAAGTGCATCTCTTTGTAGTGCCTGTATTTTTAATCCCCGGGGGTCAAAGGTTAGTTGTCGCCCCTTTTTCTTCATTGGTATGGATTCATAGTTCATTTTACTGCGTGTGTCGGAAGATACATGCCCGGTAATGCTATTGACTTTTTTAACCATATTCGTTCATTTTTAAAACAAAATTTTTTTGAACATGAAGAATTTTCAATTAAATTCTCCTAATCTGGGGGGGGGGGCAAACAAAATGCTGTCCCGATGTTTTTTTAAACGCAAGCAGCCGCGATAAAATGGCTGCAAAAATGTCTGACATTTTTCGTAATGGCGGGCTATTCTTCCTATTGCTCATTGGCTTTTTTGACAATGCCTGGACACAGGGAGAGACCTGTCAGCCGCTCCAAAGTTGTAACGATGTGAAAGTGGAAATGATCCGTTTGGGGAGCTTGGGAGCGTTGAGCGACTGTGCCGGAGGCAGTCCCTGTGGTAAGATTTACTACAAAGTATATCTTCGCTACACAGGTCCTCAAACCAACACCTTCAACCTGCCCTATCAGGAACTTACAGTCAATGTGGAACTCGAATCTGAGCAGGAGATTTCCTACATAGACGAAAAAAGCACCACACAATGTTTCAAAAATGCAGGCAAGTGGCCAACCGATGTCTTTCAGGTTTCAGGCAAGCAGGCAGGGATCCATCTCATGGTAGGAGAAGGGCAATCAGAAAATACTACCTGTCAGGATCCCAAAAAACGGGTGACTTTTCAGCCCGGAAGCGCTCCTCCGGGCAGTGCCCCCTGCCCCAATCCGAATGGCAGTTGTATGTACCTCGAACTTTTCACTCTGGTAGTAAATGGAATACCGGGAGACAGGATTTCTTTAAAACTGCTACCGGAATCTCTTCTGAAGTCTGGTAATAGTATGTGCGGTACTTTGTCTTACGAGAACAGCTTCAATTCCAGTAATACCCATGTAAATGCCATTGTGCCATACCTCATTCCCATTCCTTCTGCACCTGTTGGAAATAGTGCCAACGTTGCTTTGGAAGTTACGGGCGGCCCTACAGGTCCTTCTCCACGTTTAGATTTTCAGATAGCACTGCGCAATAACAGTGCTACTACTGTGAATGTCACCCGTATAGAGTTCTCTATAGAGGTTCTTACCTCTTCTCCGTTGGACTTTCCTGATGTCCGCCTGTCTTATGGCAGTATAAAACCTGTTCATATACTGCCTTCCTCCACCAACCCCAATTTATATACACTGCGTTATGTACTGACAGGCATTACAGTGCCGGGAAGCGTGCCGGGCAATACAGGAGTAGTTCCTTTAAGTACAATATCCATCGAGGCCCCTCAGCCCCACAATCGGCAGTGGTGGGGACGTGTGACGATTGTGGGGGAAAAAACGCTATTGGAATCCGCCGATGGCTGTAGCAGGGCCAATATATCGGCCACAGCCGGCACCCTTTATTTGGACTATCACAATGGAAGCGGTGACCTTTTTTGCGATGTAAATACAACACCTCTCACCACCTTTTTCGTCAGAGAGGGTACGAAGGAATGTCAAAATGAATATGATATAGAGGTAGGCTTGGCAGCACCGGAAGGGTCTTCCCCCATTATAGACTTTTTGCGCTTTGAAGTGCAATTTGAAATGCCCAACGGTACTCAGCTCTTGCCCTTTATGGACATCTCTGAATGGTTCAACTGTTCCGATTGCACCCCTCCAGTGCTGAGTGGCAATACCCTGACCTGTGATTTTACAGCTACTACAGGGGTCAGCCTACAGGGCGAGAAAAAAATTATCCTGAGTTATGGTAACGCGGAGGGATGTATAAAAGTGGTTTTAAAGCACCTTTCTATAGAGTATAAGGGTTATTCACGGTGTATTCCTCAAATATCCTCTAAGATAATCTGTCCTCCGAATATATCCGGCACCATCATAACAGAAGCCCAGGCAGGGGTGAGTCAGGTGACGGTAGAAGTGGCTCCCCATACAAATACCTGCACTTCGAAAACGACCATGACTTTGAATAGTGGGAAGTATGGTGTTTGTGTACAAGGATGTGAGGCAACCTTGTATAAAGTCACTCCTATACGTGAGGATAATCCTTTGAATGGGGTGACGACTTTGGATTTGGCAATAATAAGCAAACACATTAGTGGTATTGCTTTACTTAACTCTCCCTATAAACGGATTGCTGCGGATGCAAATAAATCAGGTGTTATTAGCACTTTTGATATTGTAGCGATACGAAGGTTGATCTTAGGACTAGATGAGGAATTTGAAGTGGCGGAGGCGGAGAACGGCGCACGGGGGAAAGTGGTTTTGGAGTGATGCGTCCGTACCGCCGATCCGCGATCGGCGAAGTCGCGGGCGGGCGCGGGCGGAAGCCTTCCTCTTAGACTTTCCAAGTCGTTCTCTTCCCCCTTGGACCTTGCAGGCTGCCCCTTAGACCTTCCAAGTCTTCAAGACTTGGAAGGTCTGCATCAGTGGTGATTTCAAAATAAAATTTCTAATTTGATTATGATTTCGTAATTAAATATTAATCATTTTCAAAAAATAAAACATTGTTATAAAATTTAACTCCGCCGATCGGGGATCGGCGATACGTTTTAACCCCGCCGATCGGGGGATCGGCAGTACGTTTTAACCCCGCCGATCAGGGGATCGGCGATACGTTTTAACCTCGCCGATCGGGGATCGGCGGTACATATTAACCTCGCTGATCAGGGGATCGGCGGTACATTTATTAAAACTCATGAAATTACTCTTTTTCCTACTCCTGCCCTTTTGCGCCTTCTCGCAACAGCGCATCTACGTCAACGCTGCCGCGACGGGGGACAATACCGGCACCCGTTGGGCCGATGCACACCCTGATTTGCAAACCGCCATGCAACGCGCCAAAAAGGGCGATACCATCTGGGTGGCAGCCGGAATGTACCGACCCACCAGCACCAACAATCGGCGCATCTCCTTTGAATTGCCATCAGGCGTACACCTCTATGGCGGATTTAGTGGCTCCGAAACGCAGGCCACACAGCGCAATTACAGAAAACATACCACCCTTTTAAACGGCGACATCGGCGTGCCAGGCGATTCCACCGACAATACCCTTTGTATTCTTTACCTGCACTTCCCGGACAGCAACACCGTAGTGGATGGCCTGACTTTCAGCGACGGATTTGCCAACATTCTCGATCCCTCTCCGGATTATTTTAATCGCATGACAAGTGGGGCGGGGGCCTATGTAATGGGACGGGGCGGCGAAGCTTACCCCGATTTTCGCAACTGCACTTTTATCCACAACACATCTTTCAACGGCGGCGGCGGCGTATTTGTCAACGGCGGAGAGACGGAAGGCTCGGTCAGTCCCCGGTTTTTTAACTGCCGTTTTGAGAACAACCGCGCGGTGCGCAACGATGGCGGCGGTCTGGCCCGCTGGGGAGGTGGTCTGGCAGAGCGCGGGGTAGATTTAGACAGTTGCGTATTTATCAACAATTACGCCGGGCGTCGGGGGGGCGGTTATCAGTACTGGGACAGCCACAATGAGCAGAAAGATTGGCAGCACATCCGCAACTGTGTTTTCATTGGAAACGAAGCCAAAGACGATGGCAGCGCCATTTATTTGATATTGGGCCGCCGACTCCCCAAGCCTTTTTTGATAGAGGGGACGACGTTTGAGGGGAATGTAGCGCGGAAGGGAGGGATTGTGCGCGTATTTCCTTCCTATTTGTTTTTCGGCAGGACTTTTACGATGCGCAATTGTGTGTTTAAAGACAATACTTTTATAGGAAGTCAAAGAGAAGATTATTCAAATCTTTTGCATTTCGATCAATTAGGCGTTAATGGTTCCAGTTTGCAATTGACCAATCTCGTTGTTAATAACAATAACAATTTTAACAATGTGATTCAGGTGGCTTGGGACAAACTCCATATAACTTGTGAAAATATAAAAATATTAAATAATGACTGTAGTAATATTATATTTCTGGCGGACATTACAAGTATGAGCATGAATAGATGCTTCTTAGGAAAAAACAGAATGTTCTCAAATATCATCCGTTGTGGAGGCTCTATCCGATCATTAAAAATAGATAATTCTGTTATAAACAATAATATTCTTTATAAAAACACAAGTGATATGATATCATGTGAAGCAAGCGACTCTTTGATCATTCGGCAATCTGATATTGTACAAAATGATATACATTTTAATCCTATCGCCCTTAGTCGCCCCAACAGATTCCTTTTTCAAAATAACTTTTTTGGCGGCAACTTCAACCGGGATACGTTTTTTGCCTCTTTGCGGGGTACCTATATAGACAACTGCGCTTTTGATACCTTTTTTGACTGTGCCGCCATTCCCCCTGCCTATAAAGTGAAATGCAGCCCCAATAACCTCGTTGGCATAGACCCGATGTTCCGCGACACCGCCCAGGGCGACTATACCCTGCTGCCCTGCTCCCCCCTCATCAATGCAGGCAGCAATGCCGCCGCCGCACGCATAGGTACCACCGATCTGGCGGGCCGTCCCCGCATACAAAGCGGGCGGGTGGACATCGGCCCTTACGAGACCCCGCCCTTTGCACCTGCTGCCTCACCCTCAGTGCAAGCCGCCTGTGCCGGAGGCAGCAATGGCCGCGTGTCCCTCAACAGCACAGGCGGCTGCCCGCCCTACACCTACCGCTGGCGCACCGACGGCGGTGCGGAAGGCAGCGACACCACGGGGCTGGCTCCGGGGCGCTATGTGTTTACCATCACCGACATGCGCGGGCAAATTGCCTTAGATACCCTGACTGTGGGGGAAATACCGCCGACAGCCCCCCAAATGGAGGTGGAAGATATGTTTTGTGGCAGCGGCGCGGGAGGTGCCATTCGGGCCGTACTGCCCAATAGTGCGCCCCTGCCCCTGCGCTACCGCTGGAGCGATGATTCCACCGCCCGCACCGGACTACGCAATAACCTGCTACCGGGCACCTACGGCCTCACCGTCACCGATGCCCTGGGTTGTCGCTATGCCGCCGCTGCCACGCTGGCCCGCGTGGGTACGCTGGCTTTTGGGGCGGGCGGTACGCCCATTTCCTGCTTTGGTCGCGCCGACGGCGACATCTGGGTAGCGCCTTCTAACGGCAAAGCCCCCTTTCGCTACATCTGGAGCACCGGACAGACGGATTCCATCATTCGGCAGGTCACGCCCGGTACCTATATTGCCACCATCACCGACGACGTGGGTTGCACAGCCACCTTCCCGTTTTACATCACCCAGCCCGATTCGCTGCACTTTGTGGCAGAGGTGCAGGATGCCACCGACACCCTGACGGCCAATGGCCACATCGGCATCACTAATGTGTCGGGTGGTACTCCCCCCTACGGCTACCAGTGGAGTACGGGAAGCATGGGCACAGAAATCAGTGGCTTGCGGCCCGGCACCTACATGGCCACCGTAACCGACAAATCGGGCTGCACCTCGGTGCGGGGTTTTTCGGTGCAATTTTTGGTGGGTACCGGAGCGCCGGAGGAGGCCCAGCGCCCGGCCCTCGTCATCTGGCCCAACCCCACGCCGGGGCTGACGCACCTGGCGGGCATAGCTGCGCTGCGCACCCCGCCGCCGCAACGCCTGCGGCTGTGGGATGCCCAGGGCCGCTTGGTGCTGGAAACGGCGGTTTCGGAGGCGGCCGACGGGCGCTGGCAGTGCAGCGTGGATTTAAGCGGCCTGCCCGCCGGGGTGTATGTGGCAGAGGCAGAGAACGGCGCACGAGGGAAGGTGGTTTTGGAGTGAGGGGGTCGGCTCACCGATTTAAAAAAGGAGGCTGGATAGTTACCCAAACTTTCATTAATAAACAGGCGATCTTCATAAAAACTTAATCTCTGCGCAGTCGGCAAGGCCTGCCACAGTCATTATTTTCCCCTATCTTTGCCCGCACTATGTCCAATCCGTCTCCGACTCATTTGCGCAGCCGCATGGAGCGCATCTGGCGCAATCTGCGGGCAGCAGAACAAAAAACGGCTGCGCTTATTGCTCCTGTCCATTTGAAGCAACGGCGCAGTGCCGTCAATCTCATACACTATCTGGCTTTGCGCTTAGAAAATCTGCGCCCCTTGCAGGATCAGCTCCATGATGCCGGGCTTTCCTCCTTAGCCAGTGCAGAGGGGCATATTTTATGGCAGGTACAGGCCGTTTTGAAGCGCCTCGGGGCATCCTTCTCCCACGAAGAACAGGCTCTCACCAACGCTGGTGCGGGTACGCGTTTGCTCCGGCAACGGGCTGCTGCTCTTTTCGGCTCTAAGGCAGATGCTGCACTGCCCCACATCATGGTCACCTTCGATACGGATATGGCCGATGATTATGCCGCCGTGGAAGCCCTCCTGAAAGCAGGTATGCAAATTGCACGCATCAATTGCGCCCATGATGACCCCGAAGTGTGGGAACGCATGGCAAAACATGTACGCAAAGCAGCCAAGGCGACCGGATTACCCTGCAAGGTATATCTGGATTTGGCGGGGCCTAAGGTACGGACAGTCCTGTTGGGCAAGGGTCGCTACAAAAGGCGCGTCAAACTCAAGGAAAACGAGACGGTATGGATGGCGGAAGAAGGGGCGACTTTCAATAAAAAAGAAAAAGTAATCGGCTGCACCCTGGCCGGAGTGGTGAACGACCTTCGGACAGGCGACCGGGTACTCTTTGACGACGGATTGTTCGAGGCCGTCGTGGAAACCCCCGGCAATCAAATGGCCGCCCTGCGTATTACCCGTATATCGGCTGTCAAACCGCGTCTTAAAGCGGAAAAAGGTATCAATTTCCCCGATACCTCCCTGTCGGTGCGGTGTCTGACCAATTTTGACAAGTCGCTGCTTCCTTTCGCCCAAAAACACGCTGATCTGCTGGGGTTTTCCTTTGTGCGCACCCCTGCCGATGTGGCCGAATTGCAGACCCTGCTGCGGCAGGGCAGCCAACGCCCCTTGCCCATAGTACTCAAAATTGAAACTCTGGAAGCTGTACAGAATCTCCCCCGACTATTGTTACAGGGCATGACTGAACCGGTATTCGGAGTGATGATCGCCCGTGGCGACCTCGCTGTGGAAATCGGTTTTGAGCGGCTGAGCGAGATTCAGGAAGAAATCCTCTGGTTGTGCGAAGCCGCCCACGTTCCCGTTATCTGGGCTACCCAGGTACTCGAAACCCTGAACAAAAGCGGCATTGCCACCCGCTCCGAAGTCACTGATGCCGCCCGTGCTGCCCAGGCTGAATGTGTGATGCTTAACAAAGGCAAATACCTGCTCGCCACCCTCAGCACTCTGTTGGACATTTTAAAACGCAGCGAGGGCCACCGCGCCAAAAAACGCTATGTATTCCGCCCGCTTCAACTGGCAGAACGCTTTTGGACACAGGAAGAAAGAAGCCCCGCAGAACCCGCTCTTAAAAGCGATAGCCAAAACTGAAAACTGCCACCGAAATAAAACCGCCATCAAATTCCACTATATTGAAATTATCGTTATTCAGGCTCCTTGAAAAACCAATCGAAAGGCCCGGCAGGGTTTCTATGCCCAGAAAAAAAGGTTCTTTGAATTGATACTGCACCCCCAGTGCATAACCAAACGCTATCCCATTATCTACAAACAGGTTGCGGGGGCTTTTTCGCCTGAAATCCCTTGTCCAGCCCATAAAAACGCTGGCTTCCGGCCCATGTACAAAGTACAATTGATCCACTATAGGCTTGCGCATTTCCAATCCGTACGCCAGACCAACCGCCAGATATCTTTCAATGGGGTCGGCATGTATGCGCGACAATTGGAAATCCACAAGGCCCAGCCGCCAGCGGTCGTACTTATTTTTACTGCCTGACTTAGGACGGCGGTAAATGGCATTGAATTCATTATACGCATTGGTACGAAAGCCCAACTCGCGGGCGCTTCCCCTTTGTGCGGAAGCAAAATGGGGTAAAAAAAGCAGGAACAAGCCTGCGAAGATGCTTTGTTTCAGGTGCATGAGTAAATGTGTCAATTTGTTAATTTGTTAATTTTCAAATATTTACATTGAACATACTATAAAGTAATTTCAATCAGGTATTTATATGCGAGGGGTAAAAGTCCGTTTCAGGCAGCACTGTAAAACGGAGCAGGGAGCCAACAGCACCCTCTAAGGGCTACTGTTGCGCTCCGCTGTGGAAGGCGTGTTCGTATCGGGTGGTAAGCGCTGTGTCGCCCGCTTCAGGCAGGCAAATGCAGGCGAATGCCCAGCTCATCCATCTGCTTGTCTTTGATGTCACCCGGTGCGTCAATCATCATATCGCGGCCCTGGTTATTTTTCGGGAAAGCAATGAAATCACGGATGCTGTTGGCTCCGTTCATCACCGCATTGAGGCGGTCGAAACCAAAAGCAATGCCGCCGTGGGGCGGAGCGCCATACTCAAAGGCACCCAACAGGAATCCGAACTGATTTTCCGCTTCTTCCGGCGTGAAGCCCAAAAGGCGGAAATTGCGGCTTTGCAGGTCGCGGTCGTGGATGCGAATGGAGCCGCCCCCAATCTCCACGCCATTGAGCACCAAATCGTAAGCATCGGCACGGATGGATTTGAGTACCTGGTGGTCGTCGGAATCCATTTTGGCAATATCGCCGGGTTTGGGCGACGTAAACGGATGATGCATGGCAAAGAAGCGGCCCTCATCCTCGTCCCACTCCAACAGGGGGAAGTCCAGTACCCACAGCGGCTTGAACTCGTCGGGGCGGCGCAGGCCAAGGCGATTGCCCATTTCCAGACGCAACTCGCCGAGTTGCTTGCGGGTTTTTTCTTCCTCGCCGCTCAATACCAGCAACAGGTCTCCCGGTTTGGCATTGGCATGATGGAGCCAGTCGCGCAAATGGTCGGGTGTATAAAACTTATCCACCGACGATTTGACGCTGCCGTCGGCTTCGTATTTGACATACACCAAGCCTTTGGCACCTATCTGTGGGCGCTTGACCCACTCCGTCAGCTCGTCTGTTTGTTTGCGCGAATAGTCGGCGCAGCCCTCAGCGCAAATGGCCAACACGGCCTCTGCACTGTCGAACACCGGGAAACCATGTCCTTTGGCCACCCTGGACAGATCGCAAAAGGCCATACCAAAGCGCAGATCGGGTTTATCGGACCCGTAGAGACGCATTGCGTCGTCGTATTGCATCCGGGGAAACTCCGACAGTTCGATGCCGAGGGCTTCGCGAAACAAGTGTTTGGTCAGCCCTTCAAAGGTATTGAGAATGTCTTCCTGGTGTACGAAAGCCATTTCGCAGTCAATTTGCGTGAACTCCGGCTGGCGATCCGCCCGCAAATCTTCGTCTCGAAAACACTTAACAATCTGAAAATATTTGTCAAACCCGGCCACCATCAGAATTTGTTTAAAGGTCTGGGGCGACTGGGGAAGGGCATAGAATTGCCCTTTGTTCATGCGCGAAGGCACCACAAAGTCGCGTGCTCCTTCCGGTGTGCTTTTGATGAGATTGGGGGTCTCCACTTCGATGAATCCCTGTCCTGCTAAGTACTTCCGCGTTTCTAAGGCCACATTCGAGCGGAAAAACAGGTTTTTCTGCACCACCGACCGTCGCAGGTCTAAGTAGCGGTACTTCATCCGCAGGTCGTCTCCTCCGTCCGTGTCGTCCTGAATGGTGAAAGGCGGCGTTTTGGCTGCATTGAGTATTTTGAGCTCAGTCACTTTGATCTCAATATCGCCCGTGGGGATTTTATTGGTCTTGGCAACGCGTTCAATGACGGTACCCGTGGCTTGCAGGACAAACTCCCGTCCTACGGAGCGGGCTATATCAAACAGCTCTTTGGCCGTGTAGTTTTCGTCGAAAACCAACTGCGTAATGCCGTAGCGGTCGCGCAGGTCAATCCACAAAAGGCCGCCTTTGTCCCGGATTACCGATGCCCAGCCGGCCAGGGTCACTGTTTTATTAATATCTGTCAGGCGCAATTCGCCGCAATGATGAGAACGAAACATTTTTTTAATTGTTAATTATTAATTGTTAATTGTAACTGCCGCATTCCAAATCCTAAATCATAAATCCTAAATCATAAATCCTAAATCATAAATCCTAAATCATAAATCCTAAATCCTAAATCAAAAATCATAAATCATAAATCATAAATCTTAAATCTTAAATCGTAAATCGTAAATCGTAAATCAAAAATAAAAAATCGTAAATCTTAAATCGTAAATCTTAAATCGTAAATCGTAAATCGTAAATCGTAAATCAAAAATCAAAAATCAAAAATCAAAAATCAAAAATCAAAAATCAAAAATCAAAAATCAAAAATCTCTCTATCCTTTCCTATCCAAAACATCCTTAACCGCCCAAATCACATCTTTTTGCCCCAGGCCATATTTATCCAGCAATTCAGCGGGTTTGCCACTCTCCCCAAAGGAGTCATTCACCCCCACATATTCCATCGGAACCGGCAGGCGGTGCGCCAGCAGGTTGGCAATCGCATCGCCGAGGCCGCCGTTGCGTTGGTGTTCTTCGGCCACCACCACGGCGCGGGTTTTGCTGACCGCATCCAGGATCGTCTCTTCGTCCAAGGGTTTGATGGTATGGATATTGATGAGGCCACACGAAATGCCTTCTGCCGCAAGGGCCTTGGCGGCTTCCACGCAGGTCCATACCAAATGTCCAGTGGCGAAAATGGTGACATCGGAGCCATCTGCCAGCGGCAGGGCCTTGCCAATTTCAAACTTTTGGGTTTCCGGGATGAAGACCGGCCAGGCGGGCCGTCCGAAGCGGAGATAGACCGGGCCGTGGTGTTCAGCAATGGCGAGGGTAGCCGCTTTGGTCTGGTTATAATCGCAGGGGTTGATCACCGTCATGCCCGGCAGCATCCGCATCATGCCCATGTCTTCCAAGATTTGGTGAGTAGCCCCGTCCTCGCCGAGCGTCACGCCTGCGTGGGAAGCACAGATTTTGACGTTTTTATGAGAATAGGCAATGCTCTGTCGGATTTGGTCATACACCCGTCCGGTGCTGAAGTTGGCAAAAGTGCCGGTAAAGGGTATTTTTCCCCCAATAGCCAGCCCGGCTGCGATGCCCATCATGTTGGCTTCTGCGATGCCACATTGGAAGAAGCGCTCCGGAAAGGCTTTTTTAAAGTGCTGCATTTGCAGCGACTCCAGCAGGTCAGCGGTGAGGGCCACCACACGTGGATCGCGCTGGGCAGCTTCCAGCAGTCCCTGCCCGAACCCGTCGCGGGTTGCCTTAGTGCCAGTGGATTGAATGGCATATATGTTCATAAGTGATGAGCGGTGAGTGATGAGTGATTTAAAAACTGGAATGCAAGAGCAGGGTACGATTGAAAGATTGCCCGTTTTATTTTTTGTGTTCCCTTTATCGGCATATTTACGAGATAAACACATATAAATATAAAATATATAATATTGTTAAATCGTAAATCCTAAATCAAATATCATAAATCGTAAATCATAAATCGTAAATCATAAATCGTAAATCGTAAATCGTAAATCGTAAATCATAAATCGTAAATCGTAAATCAAAAATCTCAAATCAAAAATCTCAAATCAAAAATCATAAATCGTAAATCGTAAATCGTAAATCGTAAATCGTAAATCGTAAATCATAAATCTCAAATCAAAAATCGTAAATCGTAAATCAAAAATCTCAAATCAAAAATCGTAAATCATAAATCGTAAATCGTAAATCGTAAATCGTAAATCGTAAATCAAAAATCTCAAATCAATAAATCGTAAATCATAAATCTCAAATCAAAAATCATAAATCGTAAATCGTAAATCATAAATCGTAAATCATAAATCGTAAATCATAAATCGTAAATCGTAAATCAAAAATCCTCAAAAGTCTTTCAGTTCAGTAACAGGCAATTGTGTCATAGCCAGATCGTGTTGTTCCTGGTTGGGCGCTTTGCCATGCCATTTATGGGTGCCTTGCATGAAATCCACGCCGTAGCCCATTTGGGTGCGCATCAGAACGACCACCGGTTTTCCGTGGCCACTCTTTTGCTTCGCCTGTTCCAAAGTGGCAATCACCTGTGCGAGGTCGTTGCCATGGTCCAGCTCCAGCACCTCCCAGCCAAAAGCGCGCCATTTGGCGGGTAAATCGCCGAGCGACATCACTTCGTCGGTCGGGCCGTCTATTTGTTGGCCATTCCAGTCCACCGTGACGATGAGGTTATCTACCTGATGGTGGGCAGCAAACATCAGCGCTTCCCAGCATTGGCCCTCCTCCAATTCGCCATCGCCCGTCAGGACATAGATGCGTTTGTCGTCGCCCTCCAACCGCTTGGACAGCGCAGCACCGATGGCCACCGAGATGCCCTGCCCCAACGACCCCGAAGCCACCCGGATGCCCGGCAGCCCTTCGTGGGTGGCGGGGTGTCCCTGGAGGCGGCTGTTAATTTTGCGAAATGTGGCCAGTTCTTTGACCTCAAAGTAGCCCGTGCGCGCCAACACACTGTACCACACCGGCGATACGTGCCCGTTGGACAGAAAGAACAGATCCTCCCCCTTCCCTTCCATCTTAAAAGAAGGATCATGGTGCAGGATGTGTCCGTACAGAGCCACAAAAAACTCCGTACAGCCCAACGAGCCGCCCGGATGCCCGCTCTGACACTGATAGACCATGCGGACAATGTCGCGGCGCACCTGTTGACAAAGTACCTGCAAATTGGAAATGGACATTTTCATAGTTGTATAGATGACCCGCACCGGGGCGATGGAGTTTTGCCAAAAATGGAATACGCCAAAGAAACCATCAGCGTGTCCAAAGAGCGGGCGCAAAGGTAAGATGTCGGGCCGATTTTTTATCAGTATTGGTGCAAAATCTTATGTAAAAAACGGAAAAGTAAAAAACCGGGACTACTGAACCAACGATTTTTGCTTTTTTTGCGTCTTTAATAAAAGGCTGGTTTTTCGTGCGGCAGCTACATCAGGGATTCTGTGCATGATGCGTCCGCCGCTTCCTGAAATGCTTCTCTCATTTGTTCATCATTCACTTTGCACCTTAATGCTAAAAAGACACGTACTTCCTGTTTGTAGCGTTTTTGCGCTGTTGCTCACCTCTTGCGCCCGGGAGCAGGAAAATTTCCACTATTACTACTTTACGGAGGACGAAACCCAGGTACTGAACCAGTACCTCAATTTGCCGGAATTGCCCGACGACTATACCCAAAATATTCCGGTGCATTTGCGCATGTCCGGGGTATTACCACGCGCCTCCCAGAACGAAATAGCCATGTTGGGCCGCGTTTTGTTTTATGACAAAAAGCTGTCGAAGGATGGCAAAATTTCCTGTGCCAGCTGTCACCAACAGGACGCAGGTTTTGGCGACAAAACAGCGGTCAGTAAGGGAGTTTTTGACCGCAGTGGCGATCGCAATTCCATTCCCTTAGGTTCTGTGACCAGTTTTGGCAGCACATATGGCGATAATACCCTGAGTCGCATTGGATTTTTCTGGGACAATCGCGCCAGAACAGCTGAGGAACAGGCACAAGGCTCCATGGAAAACGAGAAGGAAATGGCCATGACCATGCAGGAAGTGGCCGAAGTGGTGCGCAGGCAGCCTTATTACGCCCCTTTGATCAGAAAAGCCTTTCCGGGCAATAATGCGCCCATCGAAAGTCCCCAAATTCTATTGGCCATTGCCGAATTTGTAAACGCTATGGGGTCTTTCAACAGCCGCTTCGACCAGGCGGCAGCCCAACAGGGGGAAGGGTTCCGGGTAGAAAGTCGCTTTGCCAATTTTTCGGAGCAGGAAGAACGTGGGAAAAGCATCTATCTCAATGCCTGTTCCAGTTGCCATGGCAGAACCATTGCTGTGCCGGCCAAAAGCCACGCCAGCAATGGCCTGGATCAATCTCCTTCAGATCGTGGTGTCGGTAAGGTCTCTGGCGTTCCGGCTGACGAGGGGACGTTCAAGGTACCCACACTGCGCAACGTCGCGCTTACCGCTCCTTATATGCACGACGGGCGTTTTGCCACTCTGGAACAGGTGATTGAGCATTACAGCACTGGTATTCAACCCCATATCAATTTAGATGCCGAGTTGAGAAGTTTCGCAGGTGTACCAAAGAAATTTAACTTCACAGCACAGCAAAAGCAGGATTTGACTGCCTTTCTGCACACCCTGACAGACGAACAACTGAAGAAGGACGGACGTTTTTCCGATCCGTTTATCCGATAGTTTCAGGGAGACGCAAATACATTGTTGGGCATATTGACAAAATTAATAAGAGATCGGAAGAAAGTATTGCAGCCGTTTGGCAGATCATGTGATCTGTCAAACGGCTTATTTTTTGCATTTTTCCGCAAAACGCGGAAATCTTTTTTCACATTCCGCCAAATGCATCTATCCTGCCCTTGTGCAGGGAGCAGGCAGAGGCGTAACTTTGTGGCATGATACAGAAGGAAGAATGCAATAGATTTGCCATACCCATATAATTAAGCCAGAAAAATGCGATCCTCCTTTTAAAAACCGTGTATTTCGTATCTTTTCTCAAAAAATTAGAAAGAATCTTTCTTTTTGTTAGCATCATTAGAAATTTCTTTCTTTTTTTGCGACCGAAATATCCGAAAGCACAACTAAACCAACACATGTTTCATTGACTATGAAAAAAAATTACATTTTCTTATTTCTCACCCTGCTATTAACCGCCACCGTGTCTTTGTCAGCCATTGCACAGACTGTTTTTAAAGGAAAAGTGGTGGACGGCGAGAACGGTGAAGACCTGATCGGCGCTGCGGTGTCCATTATAAGTGGCGGTACAGGCGGAGCCATCACCAACTATGAGGGCGAATTTGCCATCAAGATAGACAAATTTCCCGCCAAAGTCAAAATATTCTATACCGGGTACCAGGCGCAGGAAATAGACATTGCCGATGCCAACCAGCGGTTAGTGGTCAAATTAAGTTCAGGGGATGTGGTGCTGGAGGAAACCGTCATTCGAGGACAGCGCATTGATGACAAACAGAAAGCTGCCCCGTTGACGGTTGAAAATTTAGATGCCATTGCCATTAAAGAAACCCCGGCAGTCAGCTTTTACAATGGCTTAGGGAACTTAAAGGGCGTAGATCTTACAACGGCCTCTCTGGGTTTTACGGTCATCAACATGCGGGGATTCAACAGCACCAGCCCTGTGCGCTCCTTGCAAATCATTGACGGAGTGGATAATCAGGCACCGGGTCTCAACTTTTCTCTTGGCAACTTCCTCGGCGCTTCCGATCTGGATGTCAATAGTGTGGATTTGGTTGTAGGGGCCAGTTCCTCTTTCTATGGCCCCAATGCATTCAATGGTGTAATCTCTATGGAAACCAAAAATCCTTTTATCCATAAAGGGTTAGCCGTATCCCTGAAGGGCGGCGAACGTAACCTTTTTGAAGGTGCTTTTCGCTACGCCGATGCTTTTAAAAACAAGGCTGGTAAAGATGTAATGGCCTTCAAAATCAACTTCTTTGGTCTGAGAGCATACGATTGGGTGGCCGACAACTACGATCCGGTGAGCGGCAGTGAGGGCAATCAGGTATTTGCTGATCCTGCAAGCAACCCTGGGCGCTTCAATGCCGTGAATGTTTACGGAGATGAGCCTAACCCTATTTTCGAGTATTCGTCACTATTCGACCTTCGTGCAGGTTTGAACTCCATCAGAAGAACAGGATACCGGGAGGTAGATTTGGTAGATTATAACACCCGCAACATCAAAACAAGCGCGGCCTTGCATTTCCGCCTTCGCCCCGATCAGACCTACGATTCTCCGGAGTTGATTCTGGCTTCCAATTTCGGTACTGGTACCACTGTATATCAAGGTGACAATCGTTTTAGTCTGAAAAATCTGCTCTTTTTTCAAAATCGCATAGAATTGCGAAAAAAAGATAAGTATTTTGTACGTGTATATGCTACAAATGAAGACGCGGGTGATTCTTATGACCCGTATTTTACGGCGCTGATTATGCAACGAAGCACCAGCAACGGCGACTGGAAGAGTAGTTACGAGCGCTGGTGGACCAATAATACGCTTGGCAATGTATTCAACAGAATGAAAGAGAAAGGATATGGCCCTCCCAATGACCCTGCAAGACTAAGGCAATGGCAAATAGATAACGCAGACTGGTTGTCTGAACAACACGACGCAGCAGCAGCTTATGCCAATAGCCGCCAGACCATTGGGAATTCGGTAGATTTCTTCCAACCTGGTACCGCACGTTTTGATTCCCTTTTCAATGCCATTACAACGCATAAAAATACTGAAGGAGGTACTCTTTTCTATGATAAGTCAGCGCTTTACCATGCGCATGGCGAATACACATTTACCCCTACTTTTCTGGATAAATGGGTAGTGGGAGCCAATGCCCGTGTTTATCGTCCGGTTTCAGAAGGCACTATTTTCTCTGACAGTATTTCCCGCATCACCAATTCAGAGTTTGGTGTCTATACCGGAGCCGAAAAACAGGTCAGAAAATTCAAATTCTCTGCCACAGTACGGGTGGACAAAAATCAGAATTTCAATTATTTAGCCACTCCTGCTGCTTCCATTGTATGGACTCCACGCCCGAATGACTATTTGCGGATTTCCTTTTCCTCTGCCATTCGCAATCCTACGCTCACCGATCAGTATCTGAATCTCCGTGTAGGCCCTGCTACATTAGTGGGTAACCTTAATGGTTTCGACAGCCTCTGTACTCTGGAGTCTTTGGTAGAATATCGCAAGGATCTCTTTCCGGACGCAACGAAGTTGAATTTTCTCAATTTAGACCCTATCCGGCCTGAAAAAGTAAAAACAATCGAACTGGGTTATCGTACTACGCTCTTTAACCGTGTTTATTTGGATGCCGGCTATTATTTCAATATTTACAATGATTTTATTGGTTACAATATCGGAGCTACTTTTGATTTTGTCCCTGTATTTAGGCTCATAGACTACAACACCCTGCAAGTCTGGCGGGTAGCCTCCAACGCCAAAGAGAGGGTTACTACGCAGGGGATAGCCATAGGATTGAACTATTACTTCGGAAATTACTATATGGTTCAGGGCAATTACAGCTGGAATCGCCTCAACACACAGGAAACAGATCCGATTGTACCTGCTTTCAATACCCCTGAACACAAATTCAACGTAGGATGGTCGGCCCGCGACATTCCTTTGAAAATCGGCAGCAAACAGAATGTTTGGGGATTTAATATCAACTACAAGTGGATAGAAGGTTTTATCTTTGAAGGTTCTCCACAGTTTACTGGAAATATACCCACCTATTCTCTGATGGATGCCCAGATTAACTGTACCATCCCGAAAATACACACCACTTTTAAACTGGGAGCGGCCAACGTGCTTGATAACCAACAGTTTCAGGTATATGGTGGCCCTCGTATAGGGCGAATGACTTATCTGAGCGTTACCTATAACTTCCAGAAAAAAGCACTTTAAACTACTTTTTTTCACACCTGCTTTTAAAATAACAAATTTTTTCAATGAAAAAAATTATTGCACTCTCATTTTTGGCGCTGGCTGTTTCTATAGCTACGCTCAAAGCACAGACCCGCTACCTCAATCAGGTATTTTCTGCGGCTTCCAGTACTACGGTTGTTTATGGTAATAACCACACCGTGATTACCCTCTCTTCCCAAGGGCGTACCAGAGCGCTTCCGCAGCCGGTTACTATATATACCCCTACGGGTGATACAGAGACTGCGCGACCACTTATTATTTACCTCCATACAGGCAACTTCCTTCCTATTCAGGTAAATGGTTCCTGCGGTGGCACTATGACCGATTCTTCCGTCGTGGAGTTCGCCACTCGTCTGGCCAAAATGGGTTACGTTGTGGCGGTAGCTTCCTATCGTCAGGGCTGGCGTCCTGATTTGCCGCAGGAATTGCTGAAGCGTTTCACGCTCATCAATGCAGCCTATCGCGGTATGCAGGATGTTCGCTCTTGTATTCGCTTCTTTAGAAAATCCGTAGCTGAAAATGCCAATCCTTATGGTATAGACCCGAATAAGATTGTTGTCTGGGGGCAGGGTACAGGCGGTTATGTTTCTTTGGCAGCAGCATATCTGAATACCTACAATGAAATTCTGACCACCACAGACCCGTTCAAGTATCAGATTCCGAATGCAGCCTCTCCTACCGGATTTTTGCCAATGGTCATTCCTCAATACAATGGAGACATCAATGGTTTCCCTCCACCTCCGCTGACAGTATGCCGGGTAGATGCTAATTATGCACTTGCCACAGGCTTCCCGGTGGGTGACACACTTTGTACGGTACAGAATCCAGGCTATCCTTCCAATTTTAATCTTTGTGTTAATATGGGTGGAGCACTGGGTGACAGCACTTGGTTGGACAAAGGCGAAATGCCCCTGATCTCTTTCCATGTTCCTACCGAAGCCTTTGCGCCTTGCGGAACGGCCGTACTCAATGTTCCAACGCTCAATGGCCCGGAACCGGTAGTAGAGGTAACAGGTTCCTGCGATCTACAGCCTTTAACCGAGAAGTATGGAAATAATGATATTTTCGAGACTATTCCTTCTTGGGCTTTGCCTTTCAGTGTGGCAGGTTTTAGCGGTTATCGTCCGTTTAGCGGTACTCCGCTCAATACAGGCTCCCCGTGGGAATGGAGAGCAGGCCCAAATCCGGCACCACCGTCTCCTTTGGCTACCTGCAATAATGATGCGGCTTCTGCACGTTCTTATATTGATACCATTATTGCTTATTACGCTCCCCGTGCCTGTTTCTCATTGGGCCTGCAATCTTGTATTAATAAAATTGTGAGCAACAAAGATATTCCTGCTTTTGAAGTAGGACTTCAAACTACTCCGGTTCCGGCTATTTCAGAGATCAACTTCAATGCCACTGAAATCATAAAGACCATCAATCTCTATGATATCAATGGTCGTACGGTCAGAAATGTACCCGGCGTTGAAACCAACAGCTACTCACTACAGCGCAATGGCCTGCCCAACGGCATATACATTGCACAAATAAAGTTTGATGCGGGTACCGTGCGCAGGAAGGTGATTTTCGAGTAGTATCCGGTTTGTTTTAGAAGCGAAGTAAATTTGATTATACCCACTTTCGTGTAATTTTTTGCGTGAAAGTGGGTATTTTATTTTTTTGATCCCTTATTCTGTATTTTTGATTACATTCGATAAAAAAAATGCACAATACAATACAATACAATACAATATTATGATATTTCGTTAAAGCACTATTTAACCACTCAAACGTTTTCATTATGAAAAATTTCATTTTTTGCGCTACAGCGTTTTTAACATTACTCTTCTTCAGTTGTAACAAATCATCTGAAAATGAGATTGATTCCTTAGAAACGGCAAGAGATGAAAATTTCGAAAATGTAAAGCCATCAATTAGCGTTACTAATCCTGACGGAACCAAAACACAGTATGACCTGACTAAGATGCCTATTGATGAAAAGGCTATGCCTCTCTTTATGAGGTTTGCCGAAAAAAAGAGTTCCATTAAAAAAGAAAGTGAAGAAACGGATCGTTGTTGTGATGCGTTTGTTACACCTTACCTCCAACCAGGAGCGTTTTTTGTTGAAGGCGTTTTAGAGGCTCCATATTTAGGTAATCCTTTTGTAAATGTTTTCATCGGAAGATATACCGAATTTCAGGGCATGTATTATTATGCAGAGACTCTAAGTTGGACATCATACTCCAACTTTTTCTGCCACTCATTTAGGTATAACGGGACAGTACCATGTGATGGCGGAAGGCATGCAATTTTCGCAATTATTTATTATGGGATATGGTCTTATGATACCAATGCTGCTTGTTCTGCAAGGTTTGTGGAAATACCTACTTGTATGAATGAATAATAACAACTGGGTAAGTAGCAAAAGCGTAACGAAGATTTGAAAAAAATTCGTACTGGTTAAAAACCTGATTTATACAAAACTCCGTTACCCCCCCGTGAAACGTTGGCGGAATCGTTGCCTTGGAAGAACTTTTTGAGAGCAGTCGTCTGGTTAAATAGAAAACGAATGCTTTTTAAAGAATGCAGAACGTGATTGGGTTTTCTTCCAACTCGGAAGAGAACCCAATTTTTTTACCATGCGTATTGTGCCATGTCGTATCTTTGCGCCCCTTTTCAACACCGGTTTTCCAAAAACCCGTGTGTGGACACCCCGCAGTAGTAGCACATGATCAAAAAAATAACCATCACCGGCGACCTCGGGAGCGGCAAAAGCGCCCTTTCCCGCATTTTATGCGAAAAAACAGGTTTCGAGTATGTTTCTACCGGACAGGTACAGCGCAAATTGGCCTTAGAAATGGGCATGGATACCTTAGAAATGAATCGCCGCGCCGATACCGACCCCACTATAGACGAGCGCATAGACGGCATTTTTGTCGCCCTGAACCAGGACCCGAACGGCTATGTGGTGGACAGCCGTTTAGCCTGGTTTTTTCTGCCCGATTCCTATAAAATATATTTGCAAACCGACATACAGGTGGCTGCACGGCGCATTTTGCAGGACCCGCGCCGCAACAGCGAGCAGTATGCGGACGAAGCAGAGGCCGTGCGCAAAATATCGGCCCGCAAACAAAGCGAAAATGCACGTTTTTTGCAAAAATACGGCGCTGACTGCACCGAACTGCACAATTTTGACCTTGTGATAGACACCACCGAACGCACTCCCGAATTGGTAGCAGCCTTAGTACTGCAAGGCATCCGGCTGAGGGAAAGAGGAGTACCTTTCGCCCGCTTTCATGCGTGATAAGCATGTGAGCAGCGATAAACCGCGTTTGGGTTAACTCCGAGTTTATGGTTTATGAAACACATCACCCATCGCTTGTAAATCATCCCTTTATGATGAATCCGGTCAAAACCCTGCTGGAGGCCCTCACGCCGCGCTATGGCCCCGCTGAAGCCGCTGCCATTGTGCGCATCGTAGCGGAGGACAGTTTCGGCCTGAAAATGGCCCAGGCCCAAAATAACCTCTGGACAGCAGGGCAATTAGAAAAGTGGCAATCCATACAGACCCGTCTGGCAGCAGGCGAACCCGTGCAATATGTGGCAGGGCAGGCGCATTTTTTCGGCTATTTTTTTGCGGTAAACCCACACGTCCTGATTCCCCGGCAGGAAACAGAGGAATTAGTGGCCTGGATATTGGAAGAAAAGGATAAAATGCCCTGTCGGGTGTTGGACATTGGGACGGGCAGCGGTTGCATTCCCATTGTATTGAAGGCCAAACGCCCGGCATGGACCTTATATGGGCTGGAGATCAGCAGGGATGCCCTGACAGTCGCCCGTGCAAATGCCGCCCGCATCCTGCCAGCTCCCGATGCAGTGCATTGGATAGAAGCCGATATTTTGGAGGCTGACCTGCCCCTGCCCCCCCCCTTTGACATCATTGTGAGCAATCCGCCCTATATTCCCCGACGCGAAGCCCACCTGATGCCGGAACACGTATTGGCCCATGAACCCGCACTGGCCCTTTTTGCGCCCGACGACGACCCGCTTGTGTTTTATCGAGCCATCGCGTCCTTTGCCAAAAAGCACCTCACCTCAAATGGAAGTCTTTACTTAGAATGCAACGAGTTCAACGCGTCCGATGTGGCAGCCCTGTTGGTGGAGAGTGGCTTTCAGGCGGTTGTTTTAAAAAAGGATTTGTCGGGCGCAGATCGAATGGTGCGCGGTCGCTTCTGATTTTTTCAGAGTTCGAAATGCACCACCGTGCGGGTAGTCAGGGCGCTGCGCACTTCGTGGGGATAGAGAAAAGCGCGGTCTCTGAAAATTTCACGCAGTTCTGCATCATCCAAAAAAGTCAGTTTTTCGCCGTATTGCTCTGCTTTCTCAAAGCATTTTTGTAATTTTTCGATCAAAATCTCCTCGTCTTTTAACCAGACCAAAGCAGGCATCGGCAGAATGTCCAACAGGGACACCTTCTCGCTTTGCTGAAAACGGGTATTCAAATTGGGCACAATGCTCAGGCGGTCCAAGTGCTGCTGCGACAACTGGGTAAGCGGATCGAAAATGCGAATGCTTTCCACTTCATCATCGAACAGCTCGATGCGATAGGGCAAATCGTTGCTATAAGAAAACAGGTCAATAATACCACCGCGCACCGAAAACTGCCCCGGCTCGAACACAAAATCCACGCGCTCGAAGTGGTATTCCACCAGCACCTCAATCATCCAGTCCACATCCAATTTTTCTCCTTTTTGAAGGTCAATGCGGTTTTTGACTAATACATCCGGGCGGACCACTTTTTCAAAAAGCGCTTCCGGGTAGGTAACAATTACTTTGGGCGGATCGGGCAGGGTCATTTTATTGACCACTTCGCTGCGTTGCAGTATCTGAGTGGCATTCAGCAACTCGTAGGCCATGGGGCTTTTAAACGAATCCGGAAAGAAGCATACATCCAAAGTTCCCAGCAGCCCCTGCAAATCGTTGTAGCGATAGGCAGCCTCTTCTTTGCCGCCTGCTATCAACAGGTGTAAGCCATAACGCCGGTCTTGCGCGAGGGCAGCCACCAAAAAGGATTCTTGTGCGCCCCGCAAGCCTGCTATGTGTATCTCTGACAATGGCGGTACCACATTCAGATCGTGTCGCAGGCGTTCGACGGCAGGGTGTTGCCGGAAGCGATCCAGCAAATAGGTAAGATTACTCATGGGCAGAGGCACAGGAGGCGGGTACAGGCCGCAGCGAAGCCGGTGTATGCGGTGTTATTTCCACCACTGGCAAGTTATGTATGGTTTTTTCAAACCACTTTACAGAAGCCTGCGTTTTATCGCCGGTCTGGGTATCGCATTTAAAAAAAATATAATATAAATTCAAGAATCCTTTTACACGCTCTAATAAATACGCTAAAGATTTATGCGGGTTTTCTTCCCTGAACCCTTCGCTTTTCATGGCCAACCAGGCATAATATGCCTCATCGTGCAGTTCTATAATATCCAATACAACCGAATCGTTGGTATAGGCTTCCATGAAACGACGGGCCAGCATGGCATGGTGCTTAGACCAGTCGCGGGGTCGGCTGCGGTCCTCCTGATACTTGAAGGCATCGTGTATGAGGGCCACAAGGCGCAACCGTCGGCGGTCAGCTGCCACCAAATAAGGCAGGTGTTCAATATTGTCCAATACCTCGCGTACATGGATGCCCACTTTTCCTTCCGGATGCCCAAAACGCGGCTCGCCCCAAAGCAACCCTGTGCGCACCTCCGGGTGCGCCAGCAGTGTCTGCTCCAAGTCTGTCTCCGGCCTTAGCAGGCAGTCTAAGGTACCGGGGTCTTCTGTTAAGCGTTTTGTCCAGGGCATTAGTCGGTAAGGGTCTTTCGTTGGTCGGTTTTCAAAACCTTCGACACATCAAATTTGTTCAAAAAAGCGATAATAATACCATAACTGTCCTGTGTAAAAGAGGTGCCGTTGCCACGAGCGCAAAATTATGAAACAATTGACACTTCTGAGTGGTTTTTTCATTCACCCGTTTGCACGAGTACGTTAATATGCCGTTAATACGCCGCTGATAAACAGCAAAAGCGGTGTTTCAACGTTTACAAATAATATCCAATCCACAAATCATTCTGTTTAAAAATGCAAAAATTCTGGTCAACTTTATTAGCAGGTGCCATGGGTGGTCTGCTGACGTTTGGTGCCACACAGTGGATACAAAAACCTCAAATGGCTTCACAGGATGCCGGTCGCAGTGCATCCGGAATGGTACGACAGGTCAACTACGGAGGAGCAGTAGCGCCTTTTGACTTTGTGAAAGCCGCCGAACGCGCCATGCCCACCGTTGTACATATTAAGGCTTCGGAAAGCCGCCAGGCCGCCCGTCAGCGCTACCAGCAGGAGCAGGAAAGCAACCCTTTCCGCTACTTTTTTGGAGAAGATTTTTACAACCGCCAGCCCCAGCAGCGCAGCGGTACGGGTTCCGGGGTGATTTATACCTCCGATGGGTATATCCTGACCAATAATCACGTGATTGAGTTTGCCGACGAGTATTTAGTGACGCTGCACGACGGGCGCGAGTTCAAAGCCCGCTTAGTGGGCCGCGATGCCAATACCGATATGGCAGTCATTAAAGTGGATGAAAGTAACCTGCCCAGTATTGAATTGGGCAATTCCGATGATGTGCGCGTCGGAGAATGGGCCGTGGCAGTGGGCAATCCCTTCGATCTGGCCTCTACGGTTACAGCGGGCATTGTGAGTGCCAAAGGCCGCGACATCAACATCATCAAAGGCGGCTCTTCTTTGGAAGCGTTTATCCAGACCGATGCCGCTGTCAATCCGGGCAATTCGGGCGGTGCTTTGACCGATTTGGACGGGCGATTGATTGGCATCAATTCTGCCATCGCTACGCCGACCGGTACTTTCGCAGGCTATGCTTTTGCTATACCGGTCAACCTTGCCAAGCGCATTGCCGATGATCTGATTAAGTATGGCGAGTACCGTCGGCCCTATCTGGGTGTGGATATTGCCCCGATGGATCAGCACGTTGCACAGGAGATGGATTTGCAATATACGCCGGGTGTATTGGTTATGACCGTTTACGAAGAAGGGTCCGCTGCCAAGGCAGGTGTGCAGGAGAAAGATATCATTGTTCGCATCAATAATAAAAATGTAGCCAGTGTGGCGGAACTAAGGGAGTTGGTTGGACGTTCTAAGATTGGAGAGACGGTGCGGGTAGATGTAGTCCGCAATGGTAAAGAGAAACAAATTGATGTTAAATTGGTGACTCGAAAGAATAATTAACGGGTCCTGGCGTTTTATAAGTCCATACATTTAGCGGCGGGCTGACTTATGCCGTTTTCTAATGGAGATTTCCCGCAGTGGCGGATAAAAGATAAAGTTGGTTTTTCGTTTTGTTTTGATGTGTCGGCTCTGCGCAATGCAGAGCCGACTTTTTTGTGTGTACACCAAGGCTTTCATTGCATGTTTAATCGGCAAAGAAAGCGATTTTAATTTCCTGCTATCCGTATTAATCCTACCTTTGCCCGCTAAAAAACTTCCCTTTTAACGCAAATATTATGAAAAAATGTGTTTTCATCTTTTCGCTTTGCCTTGGTCTGGCAGCAGCCTCTTTTGCGCAGGATGGCGATAACTGGCAATACTCGGACGGCAATTTCGAGGGTTTCAGTACAGGCGGTCAATGGTACACTTCTGTGACTGATGCCAATTTGCGCAGCGGCCCTTCCCTCACGGCCTCCGTACTCGGCAAATTGCCCATTGGCACACTGGTTACTGTGAACGAAGTCAGCAAAGACACGTTTGAACAGCGCGGGCTGCGCTACCCCTGGCTGTTGGTCAATTGTCAGGTGGGCGGCAATACCCTGAAAGGCTATGTGTGGGGGGGCTTCATGGCGATGGCCCACCTCCAGACCCCTACAGATAAGTACCAGCCGAATGCAGGTGTTCTCTATCTGACCAATTTGTCAGCGTATAATCCACAAAAAAACCAGATTACCGTGCAGGTGCGGGTGGCAAAAGATGGCAAAGAATTGGCCCAGACCGAATTTCTGACTACCGGCGACCCGTCTTATACTCCCCAATTTGAAGTAGGCTTTGAGTCCTTACAGGGAGTAAAGGCTGTACTGACGGTCAATTATTCCTATCCCGCCTGCGGTTATCCTTCGGGCAATAATCTCGTGTTTTGGACCAATACTGCGCTGACGCGGGTACTCGAAACCAGCACAGTGGCCGATGGCGGGGTATTTTACGACTCCGAAGAATGGATATTGCCCAACCAGCGCGGCGGCATCGGCGACCACGTATTGGTGGTAAAAGACCAGTCAGAATTTACGGAAATGGGCGACGATCTGGTCCGCACCAAACAAAGTTATCGCATCACCTTGTACAAGTGGAACGGACAGAAGTTGATGAAGTTAAAGGAAATACGTTAGACACACAACACCAATGCCTCGTGTTGAATAAGTATGAGGACAGAATTTTTGATATTATCTTTCGACAGGATTGACAAGATTTACAGGATTAAGTTATTGATAAACAAATAGTAAAACCCTGTATATCCTGAAATTCTCTCTGATCATGTTGTTTATTTCTGTCCTCGTACATACCTGCAAACAATGGAATCAATCTTTGCCACACCGACTGTCCATTGTCATTATACATTTTGATGCGCTTTTTTTTACTTTTCATACTTGGTGCGGCATCCTGCTTTGCGCCGGTTTTTGCTCAGGTAAGCGGCTCCGTATTGGATGAAACAGGGAACCCCCTGCCGTTCGTTTCCGTTTATGTACGCGGCACCTCTGTCGGGACCTCCGTCAACACAGAAGGAAATTTTCGATTGGACGTACCCAAAGGTCGTCAGGAATTGGTTTTTCAGTACATCGGCTACAAGCAACACCTCGAATCCGTAACGGTGGGTACAGCTCCCGTGCGCCTCACCGTGCGTATGCAGCCCGACGAATTGGTGCTGGCAGAAGTAGAAATACGCGACGAAGACCCCGCTTATCGCATCATGCGGAAGGCCATTGAAAAACGCCGCGAATATCGATATAAAATCACAGACTACAGTTGCGATGGTTATGTAAAAGGATTTCACCAGCTGATAGACGCTCCAAAGAAAATATTCGGACAAAAGGTCGGCGACATGGACGGCTTGTTGGACACCAACCGCACCGGAGTACTTTATCTGTCTGAATCTGTCTCCAAAGTCTATGTGCAGGACAAAAAACTCAAAGAAGTAATGGTATCGTCCAAAGTCAGCGGCGACGACAACGGGGTGAGTTTCAACCGCGCCCTTGCTGCCGATTTCACCTTCTACGACGAGCAGATAGACTTGGTACGCAACCTGCTTTCGCCATTGGCAGAGAATGCTTTTGCCTATTACCGTTTTCAGTTAGAAGGAAAATACCAGGACCTGAACGGACAAAACATTTATAAAATAGCGGTCTTGCCCAAACGTCCGACCGACCCCGTGTTCGGAGGGTATATCTATGTGGTAGATGACTGGTACAACTTAGCAGGTGTGAATTTATTTGTCACCGGTGCCACCATCAAGCAACCCGTTTTGGACACCATGCGGATTCGCCAGGAATTTGCCCTTCTTCAGGAGCCTGACACGCGGGTACTGATCAATCAACTCATTACTTTTCGGTTTAGTGTACTGGGTTTTAAAGTACAGGGGCTTTTCAACAGCGTTTTTTCCAATTACAACATACAAAAAAAATACGATGAAGGCTTTTTTGGTCGCGAAGTCTTTCGGGTGGAAGAAGATGCTCCAAAGCACGACAGCGCGTACTGGACCAAAATCCGCCCCATCCCGCTGACTGCCATTGAAAGCCGCGACTATGTACGCAAAGACAGCATACAGCGCATTCGGGAATCCAAATCCTACAAAGACAGCATAGACCGAAAAAACAATCGTTTCCGCCCCGGCGCACTATTGAGCGGCTACACGTGGCGCAACTCCTCAAAACACCTCCGTGTCAATTGGCCAAGCGTCTGGGACTGGATACAATTCAACACCGTACAGGGCCTGGCACTCGACATACACCCCACTTTTAAAAAAGGTGCCGACGCTGACGACACGCGCTTTTGGCGATTGGAGGGCATCGCCAATTACGGCTTTGCCGAAAAACGCTGGCGCGGTGCTGCCTTTTTGCGCCGCCGCTTCGAGAGCCTTCATTATCGCACCGCTGAAATAAGCGGCGGGCTGCTGACCGAACAATTCAACACCCGTTCGCCGGTCACCCCTTTTATAAATACCTCTTCTTCTTTGCTCAAACGCCTCAACTACCTGAAAATATACGAAAAGGCATTTGGTCGTTTCAGCTGGGAAGGGCGCAGCCTGCCGCCCCTCTGGACGCGCATCTCGGCCGAATATGCCGACCGTCGCCCCTTAGTGAATCACAGCGATTACAGCTGGTATAAAAAACCTGACCGTGCTTATACGCCCAACCACCCCGCCGGTCTGACCGTTGAATCGCCGGAGGAGCCTCAATTTCAGCGCCATCAGGCATTTGTAGTGGAGCTGGAAGGACACTGGCATTTCCGTACCCGCTATTCTACCATCGCCAATCGCCGCGAATACCAGACTTCCAAATGGCCTGTCCTGACCCTGCAATACCGAAAAGCCCTTGCGGGGGTGGGTGGCAGCGATGTGCGCTACGACTTCGTGCGGCTGGGTGCGGCCACCGAAGAACTTTCCACAGGTCTGGCCGGTTATACCCATTTGAGTGTCACCGGAGGTGTTTTTTTCAATAAGGGCCGAATGGAATTGATGGATTATTACTTCCCCAATGGCAATCGGCTGCTATTCATCAACCCTGCCCTGCGCCACCAGACGTTTTTCCTGCTGCCCTACTACGAGTATGGCACACAGCGTGACTTTGTGGAAATGCACTGGGAACACCATTGGGAAGGCTGGCTCCTGGACCGCGTCCCCGGTCTGCGCCGCCTGAACTGGAAAGAAGTGATGGGCGCACACTTTTACTACACCGACCAATACTGGAGTGTCCCGGAACGTACGGAGCGAATGCCTTACTGGGAAGTGCATTTTGGTTTTGAGAATATTGGCTGGAAAGTATTTCGCCCGCTGCGAGTGGACGTGGCTACCGGCTTTTTCGGGAAGGATTACTATCGAACGGGGATTGTTATGGATTGGAAATTTTAAAAAATCTTATCTTTTTTTACGCTTTCCGTAAAAACCGCTTTACCTTGCGCCCCATTTAAAACTCATTTTTCAAACCGCAACCAACTTTCTATCCGCATTATGTCAAATATTTGGGTAAAAAAACCCCTGTCTCAACTGCTGGCTACTGCCGCAGACTCTGATAAAGGGCTAAAGCGCACGCTGGGCGCATACAACCTCGTAGCGCTCGGCATAGGAGCCATTATCGGAGCAGGTCTTTTTGTGCGCACAGCGGCAGCCGCCTCTGAAGCCGCCGGCCCTTCTGTCACGCTCTCTTTTGTGGTAGCCGCCATTGGGTGTGCTTTTGCGGGGCTGTGCTATGCAGAATTTGCTGCCATGATTCCTGTTGCAGGCAGTGCCTATACTTATGCTTATGCCACTATGGGCGAGCTGCTGGCATGGATTATTGGCTGGGCACTGATTATGGAATATGCCCTCGGTGCCGCTACTGTGTCCATCGCGTGGAGCGAATACCTCAATAATTTGCTGGGGGGGGCCATACCTTATGCCTGGTGCCACTCGCCCTTAGAACACGTCCATCGCGTAGTGGGCGATGCCATCGCGCAATTCCCTGCCGACATTGCTTCGGCTGCAAAAAGCGGGGTACTGCTGTTGAGCGACACGCAGGTAGCGGCCCTCGACCCTGCGCTGAAGTCCTTGGTGCAGACCCAAAGTGGCATCTTCAATGCCCCGGCTCTGATTATTTTGCTCTTGCTCACCCTGTTGCTCATTCGCGGCACACAGCAGTCGGCTATGGTCAATGCCGTCATTGTAGCCCTGAAAGTGGCCATTGTATTGATTTTTATCGCGGTAGGTTGGGGTTTTGTCAATCCAGCCAACCATGACCCCTATTTCATTCCCGCAGGTACCCCCGGTCATGAAGGCATGTTCAAGCACGGATGGGGCGGCGTTCTGGGGGGTGCGGCCATTGTTTTCTTTGCCTTCATCGGGTTCGATGCCGTTTCGACTGCTGCACAGGAAGCCAAAAATCCGCGTCGGGATATGCCCATTGGTATCCTCGGCTCATTGGCCATTTGCACCATTCTGTACGTCTTGTTCAGCTATGTGTTGACCGGAGTGGCCAACTGGACAGAGTTTAAACTGGCCGGGAAAGAAGCCTCTGTAGCGTATGCTATTAAAAATCACATGGAAGGCTTCGGATGGTTGGCCACCGCCGTCAATGTGGCTATTTTGGCCGGCTTCTCTTCGGTGATTTTAGTGATGCTGCTTGGCCAGTCGCGGGTGTTCTACTCCATGTCCAATGACGGCCTCATTCCAAAGGTGTTCTCTGATTTGCATCCTGAATACCGCACGCCTTATAAGTCCAACTGGCTCCTCTTCCTGTTTGTTGGGCTTTTTGCGGCCTTTATTCCGGGCAGCATGGCAGGCGACCTGACTTCTTTTGGCACCCTGCTGGCCTTCGTTTTGGTGAGTTTGGGAGTATGGCTCATGCGCATCAACGATCCGGCTACCGAACGGCCTTTCCGCACGCCCTTAGTACCACTGGTACCGATTTTGGGCGCGGTTATCTGCGCAGGTATGATTATCGCTTTGGATAAACACACTCTCCAGGCAGCTTTCGCGTGGATGGCTGTTGGTCTGGTGGTTTATTTCCTGTACAGCCGCCACACCAGCAAACTGCAACAATAAGGGATACTACGCACCTTCGAAAGACAATAACAGGACGATTCCGCCTGCTTTCCTTTTTCTTTTTCTATGACCCTACGTTTGTCAGAATTTAATTTCTGGTAAACGTAGGGTCATTTATAAGGGTGTCCTTGCCTATAAGGGTGTCAAAACGTTGTGTTGGACATTGGCTTTTTTTTGAATACACTCCCTGCAAAGGGGAGCAGGCTGAGGTTTTACAGGGTTTCCGCAGTGGCGGTGTAGCAGGAAAGCAGATTTTGAAAAATCAAGTGTTCATCACTATCTTCGTTTCGGAGAACAAACACATCAGACCTTACCTAATCTATGCTTATTTCTGCAATAGTTGCCACCGCCCATCAGGGAGTGATCGGCAAAGACAATCAAATTCCCTGGTACCTGCCTGCCGATCTGGCATGGTTCAAACGCCATACCCTCGGGCATTGCATCATCATGGGACGCAAATGCTTTCGCAGCATCGGGAGGCCCCTGCCCAAGCGCACCAACATCGTTGTTACGCGGGATGTGTTTTTTGTGGCGGACGGCGTAGAGATCTTCCATTCCATAGAAGCTGCCTTAGAATATGCATTCGATCAGGGCGAAACAGAAGCCTTCATCATCGGCGGTGGCGAAATTTATAATGTGACTGCCGCAATGTGGGATCGCATTTATTTGACGGAAGTAGATGTAGAAGCAGAAGGCGATGTATTTTTTCCGGCCTTTTCCGAATCGGAATGGCAGGAAATATTCCGGGAGGACCACCTTCCCGACGAAAAGAATGCCTTTCCGTGGAGGTTTCGAATATTGGAAAGGATCAATCTGTGACGATATTTTGGTGTTTAATGCCCGATAATCAGGCATTAAACACCAAAATGAAACATTAGCGCGGCAGTTTACGCCTTTTTGTCACTATGGGTCAAACCAATGCGCACCAATACGAAGGCAAGCGCTGCAAAGAACAGTACCCCCAGCAAATGATAGCCCCCTGTACCCAGTGCGTTGTTCAGGTTGTGTTCCTGACTGATGCTTTCCAAGGCTTTGGCACTGCCGTCGGAAGCCTGCAACAAAGCCACTACCACACCCGCAAGTGCCCCCCCGGCCACCAAACCTGTGGCAAAGAGGCTGCCGCGTCCCAAATCCTCATCCTGTTTAACACCGCCACGCCGCGTGGTGAGCCAGTCGGTCAGGCCGCGCATCACGCCGCCAAGCCAGATGGGCAAAGTGGTACTGAGGGGCAAATAGAGGCCAACAGCAAAAGAAAGCGACTTAACGCTACACAATTCGAGGGTGATGGCCACAAAGAGACCCACCAACACAAACTGCCAGTCTAAGTTGAAGGACAGCAGGCCCTTAATCAGGGTAGCCATGAGGGTAGCCTGTGGGGCATTGAACTTTTCACCGATGGCATGCACCATGCCGTTGGCCCTTTCGGCAGTGGTGGGATTATCTAAAAACAGGACGGTCATACCAATCACGATGGAGGAAACAATGACCCCGATGAAAAGGGCGATTTGCTGATAGCGCGGCGTGGCACCCACCAAATAGCCGGTTTTTAAATCCTGCGAAGTGGCCCCCGCATTGGCGGCGCTGATGCAGATCATACTGCCCACCACTAAGGCCATGGGTTCGAACACTTTTCCGGTCCAACCCACACCAATAAACACCAAAGCCGTACCCATGATGGTAGCAATGGTCATCCCGGACACGGGACTGTTGCTGCTGCCTATGATGCCCACAATACGACTGGCTACGGTAACAAAGAAAAAGCCGAAAATAATGACCAATACGCCCAAAAGCAGTTTACTCAGGATGCCGTCGCCGGGAATGCTGGGCAGAATGGCCATTAACACAATAAGAACAAGGCTGCCAATGGCCACCACTTTTACGGAAAGGTCGTCGTCGGTGCGGGCCACTTTTGTGTTGGCATCGCGGTTGCGCAGGGAGCCGAGACTTTCGCGGAAAGAGGCCACGATGGTGGGCATGGTCTTGATCAGGGTAATAAATCCGGCACCTGCCACGGCACCTGCACCGATCTGACGTACATAGGCCCGGTAAATGGCACTTGTGAGATCGCCGAAGGTATGGGTCTCGGGATTCCAGCCAAAAGGATAGCGCAGAATGTTGCCGGCAGCATCGGTGACCGGACGCAACAGGTCAAGTTTAGTCAGCTGTGCCGCGATGGTGTCGGGGGGAACCAGCGTGGCCAACAAGGGTATGAGGCCCATCCAGGCCAGTACGCCGCCTGCCACTAATACGCCTGCAATGCGCGGCCCGATGATGTAGCCCACGCCGAGGTACTCGGGCGTAATTTCGCCACTGAGGCGGGCTGCGGGCAGGTATTTGTTCACTGCGGAAGTGGTCCAGGCAGGTACTTCGGCAATGACGCGAAATACTTTCTGCAAGAGGGCATAGCCAAATGCAAAAGCCAGCCCCTGATAGGCCGTTTTAGCAAAATCGCCGCCCTTTTCGCCTGCAATCAGGACGTGGGCACAGGCAGTGCCTTCCGGATAGGGAAGGTTGGCATGTTCTTTCACGATGAGCGACCGACGCAGGGGAATCATCATCAGGACTCCCAAAATACCGCCAAAAATGGCCAGCATCAGGATGGTCCAGTAATTGAAGTAGCCCTTGCCTATACCGTCACTCAGAAAGAGAAAGGCCGGAATGGTGAACACCACGCCTGCTGCCACCGATTCGCCGGCAGAGCCTGTGGTCTGAATGATGTTGTTCTCTAAGATGGTAGTACCCAAAAAACGCCGCCCCAACGAAATGGCCAGCACGGCAATGGGAATGGAAGCAGAAACGGTCAGACCTGCTTTAAGAGCCAGATAGACGGTAGCGGCCCCAAATAAGACCCCAAAGGCCGCCCCTAACAGGACGGCCCGCAGGGTAAACTCTTTGACGGAGGTGTCACCTGCTGCAATATAGGGTTGAAATTCGGAGGAAGAGTCAGTTTGTTGCATGTATGAAACGTTGTGTTTAGACAGGCAAATGTAGGAGTATTCCTGAATATGCAAAAAAACTTTTGTGTCCCCGAAATAAACCTGTACTTGTACCGATGCGGTTTTCAGATCAAAAACAAACTTTTCTCCGGCAAACAGGATCACCATGTCTATGAAGCCCAAGCCGGAGACATGTTCCCGCCGGATATAGCCCCCGCCGTTCACAAGGCGCTGGAGCCAGTCCATAAAGGCTAAGTGGAGATATAAAAAACATTGTATGACCAGACACCCGATTGCGCTCCTCCGGGTACCCTGTGGCTACTCCCCTACCCCGACTCCTGCGCCTGCATACACCTCTTCCACCTCGTCCAAAATGCCAAACAGCACTTCCGGCTCCATTTCGGTGACCAACCGCATCCGATAGGCTTTGATATTGGGCAAATCGCGCAGGTAGGGTGCGTAGTGGCGGCGCATCTCCAGAACGCCCAATTTGGGGCCTTTCCACGCCAGGCTGTCGGACAGGTGCTGCCGGGCGGCCTGCACCCGCTCGTGTACGTCGGGCGGTGGCAGCAGTTCGCCGGTGGCCATGTAGTGTCGGATTTCGCGGAATACCCAGGGGTAGCCGATGCTGGCGCGCCCGATCATGATGCCGTCGGGGCCGTAGCGGTTTTTATACTCCACAGCGCGTTGTGGCGTGTCCACGTCGCCGTTGCCAAAAATTGGAATGTGCATCCGGGGGTTTTCCTTTACTTTGGCGATCCACGCCCAGTTGGCTTCGCCCTTATACATCTGGGCGCGGGTGCGGGCGTGAATGCTCAGGGCCTGAATACCCACATCCTGGAGGCGTTCGGCCACTTCCACGATGTTGATGCTCTGATCGTCCCAGCCGAGGCGGGTCTTGACGGTCACAGGGCGGCGGGTACTTTTCACCACTTCGGCGGTGAGCTGCACCATTTTCGAAATGTCGCGCAGCAAGCCCGCCCCGGCCATGCGGCAGGCCACTTTGGCCACCGGACAACCAAAGTTGATGTCTATCACGTCGGGATTTTTGGCATCTATCATTTCGGCGGCCTGTATCATATTTTCCACCTGCCCGCCAAAGTACTGAATGCCCACTGGCCGTTCATAATCGAATATTTCTAATTTTTTCAGGCTGTTCAGGGCATCGTGTACCAGGCCGTCGGCGCTGATGAATTCGGTATAAACCATGTCGGCACCCTGCTCTTTGCACAAACGCCGAAAGGGCGGATCACTCACGTCTTCCATAGGTGCCAGCAACAGCGGAAAATCGCCCAACTCTACATTGCCTATTTTAATCAAACTTTTTTAATTGTTAATTGTTAATTGTTAATTGTAAGTAGTTGACTATCAAATAATAATTGATAATTAACAATTAACAATTATCAACGTACTTTGGTATATTTCAGTTCTACTTTTGCCGGGAAAACCGTGCTGCCGGGGCCGTACAAAATGGCGCGTGTGGCATAGCTGCGGTTCAGGTGAACTTTCAGGTAGAGGGTTTTCAGCCGCTGGGTGTTGCGGGTGTCGTCCACCATGTTCTGAAAGCGGTCGGTCATGTTCAGGCGGTAGCGTTGCACCGTTTGGCCACCGACGGTTTCTGAAATTGGCGTGCCGCCAAAAGCACGCAGGTTGCCGTCAAGGTTGACCCCAAGCGACACATACATATCGCTGATCATGTCCTGGACGTAGTTGCCGATGACACTTCGCACCACCACCGAGTCGCCGCGCGACAGGTTGCGGGTGCGTTCCTCGGTCAGCGCCAATTGCGAAGGCAGGGTAAAAAGCGGGTTGGAAGGGGCGAGGGCGGTGATCACCAACTCGGCCTTGTTGACCGCGATGTTGTCCAAAGCATCCACATGGGGCAGTTGCACCTTTACACGCAATCCTTTGGCGGCCTGCAGGTACATCAATTGGGGATTGGCCTGTCCGATGGATTTTTCGGCAGGGGTATTGGTGTAATCGTGGGTCAGGCGGTTGAATTTATTGAGCGACACTTCGCGGCCCTCTGCAAATCGCAGGTTATATTCCTTTTTCACCGTGTCCTCGCGGTAATAGAGGCGGATCATGCTGTAGTTTTCGTCGTTCAGGTTGAAGCCCAGCATCACGCCCGGGCCACCTGCGGCGGGCAGGCAGCTGATGTGCAGTCCTTTCAGTCGGTTGTAAAAAGCCGTGTCTTTCGTCAGTGTCAGGCTGTCCATATTGACAATGTCTCTGGCTAAGGCTGTATCTAAACGCATCCGCAGAAAAGGCGCAGACAAAGTGGACGACAAGCTCCGCTTGGTGCGGGGACGCGGCGCAAAGCGCTGTTCGCCGAGAAGTCGGCCGGTGGGCAGCGACGACGAGGCCGTGTACTCGCTCAAATAGGCAATCGGTTCGCTCAATTGGCGCACCCGCAGGATATGTTCTGCCAGGGTATCGCCATAGGCAGGGCTGGCATCGTAGCGCAGCAGCAGGACGATGGAGTCAATTTTGACCTTGGATTTGATTTTGTCGAAGCGAACGGCAGTACCCGGCAGGCCCGCCAGGGTATAAATTTCGGCAGTGGTTTTGCCAAATTCCGAATCGTCCAAAGTGCCGCAAAGCAGATAGGGAGAACTGGCTGAGCGGTCGGAAGTAAACACTTCGTCCTCCGGCTCCACGGTGCAGCGCACGGTCAGGGTGTCGGTAAAGACGTAATCGCCCAATTGGTCGTCTAAGAGGTCTGCGCCAAAGGGAGTGATTTTATTGCAGGAAAGCCACAACAACGCCCCCGCTGCCAGCAGCACACAAAAAGAATAATATCGCATGAATGGGTTTGCATCCTGCGTCCATCGGGTGGTCGGGCAAAAGCCGGTTGGCGAAAGTTCCGGTGAAGGGGTGATTCCGCTTGTCAGGTTTTATGCTGCCACGGGTGGGCGCATGTATGTCGTTTTTATGTTTAAAATGTCAAGGTGTTTTCAAACGCTTACTGGTTGTTCTGCCAAATGCCGGAAAAAATCTAAGTACGCCGGTTTTAGTTCTTCCTGGGGTTTCCAGCCCAGCATGGGTTTTTCCTGAGCGACGAACAGTTCTTCAACGTTTGGATCGAAGTTTTCGCTGCCGAGGATGATGGCATCGGCATAAGCAGCCGCACCTTTGTGCATGGAGGCCCCATGGTCGTTTCGGAAAGCAGCGAGATCGTCTAAGGAAAGGTGGTTGATAGCAGATTTCTGAAAAAAGCGGTCGCCCGGTATGCGCTCATGGGGCGTGTCATAGGCCATATAGACAATGGTGGAATTGACGAAAATGGGTTCCGTTTTGTAGGCCGTGCGCAAATAAATGGGTACCAGACTGGACAGCCACCCCTGACAAAGCACAAAATCGGGTGACCAGCCAAATTTTTTCACCGTTTCGATGGCTCCTTTGCAGAAAAACACGGCCCGATCGGGGTTGTCTTCAAAAGCAATACCGGTTTCGTCTTCAAAAACAAACTTCCGCTTGAAAAAATCTTCGTTATCGAGAAAATAGACCTGTAAACGGGAATTGGGAAGCGAAGCTACTTTAATCAGCAGGGGATAATCGTCGTCATCTACTATAATGTTCATGCCGGACAATCGTACCACTTCGTGCAATCTGTGCCGCCTTTCATTTACTACGCCGTAACGGGGCATTAAAATCCGCAACTCGTACCCGTCGTCGTGGAATATTTTGGGGATTTTTGCGAAAATTTCCGCGATTTCACTGCCTTCCGTATAAGGATCAATCTCGGAGGCAATAATAAGCATACGCTTCTTTTCCATGTAACTGTTCAATAGCAGGGTGTTGTGTATGGTAATTTGGCCGCAAAATTATAAAAAAAAATGCACTTAATTATGCAATAGTGCCGCAAAATTATTTCCCCCCCCCGTTTCCCCGACTTTTCTGCTAATATTTCACTGTGATCTCCTGCAACAAATCGTTGCTTTTGGCATCGTGGGTTTGCATAATGACGGTGGGTTTCGGCCCGCTCCACTGGACTTTCAGCACCCCGAAATTTTCTTTTACAATCATGTCGCCCTGCCGGAAATGGTTCTTCTCGCTGTTGCCAGAGCGGACGTGGGTGAGGCCGCTACTGGTAAAATCGTAGAGCGGATAAGACAGACCCTCTAAGGTCATTTTGGAGACTTCTGCCATGTGGCGATCGCCGGAAATAATCAGGAGATTCTTCGGTTTTGTTTCGGCAATCAGGTTGAGGAGGCGCTTGCGCTCGTTGGGGAAATTACCCCATTTTTCGTGGGGCTGCTCGTCGGCAATGACCTGCACACTGGAACAAAGGATGTTGAGGTTGGCCTTGCTGTTGCGCAATTCGCGCTCTAACCACTTCCATTGGGTGTCTCCAAGCACCGTGCCTGTGGTATTGGGCAGGTAGCGGCGCTGTTTGGAAGGATCGGGTACTAAGGCATCGCGAAAATAGCGCGTGTCCATTACAATTACCTTAATGGACTGTTCCCCTTTGCCAAAGGTGTAGGACTGGTAGGCTCCCTCGTGTTTGCGTACACCGGCGTACAGGGGAATGTCCATGAAATCCATCAGGCATTTTTTGGCCTCTTTCTTTTTGGGATAATCCTTGCAGGCATCGTTTACGCCGTAGTCATGGTCGTCATACACGCCGATTACCTGCGTGGAAGCGCGCATTTTTTTGTAGCCCGGATGGGTTTTCAGGGCGCGGTATTGCCGTGCCAGTTCTTTCATGTCGGTGGTGTCGGCGTAAATGATGTCGCCCAGCCAAATCCACAATTTGGGTTGGTTGGCCATGACGTGGGCCCAGTGGGGCTGGGGCTTATCCGCCTTATTGCAGGAACCAAAGGCAATGATCTGCGGGGCGGCAGTGGTATCTATGGGCTTGGGAGCGAATGCCTCTATGTCGGGCGCAATAAAATAATCCACTTTGTCGGGAGCCGCTGCGGTCGGCAACGGCTTCGAAGCAGGCGAAGTGGCAGCCGGAGCCTTTTGTGCCGTAACACTTGTTGGCTTAGCCTCTGTTTTGGCGGGCGCTCCGGTTTTTTGTGCAAATAAAGGGCAGCAACAGGAGAGGAGCAGGAGACAACCTGCACTTGCAATTCGGATGTGACACATAACAGGCATGAAAGGGCAAAGGGTTATAGGTACTTTGCCACAGCGTAGAGGTTCATTTCATAAAAACAGTAAACGGTAAAAGAGAAGTTTTGCGTATTTAACGGAAAGTTAAAGGGCTGTTTGGCTACCACATTTTGAGAGAGGAGGGACGAGAGAGGAGGGAGGAGTGGGGGGCGGGACATATTTTTTCGACATTAAGTAGGTTGAATGTAGATGGCAACCTTAATTTTTGATTTTTTTAAAAAAAAGTTTTTTATTTTGCTGAATGGTTGTACCTTTGCGCCCTCAAATTTTGAAGCAGTTAAATACGCTACTATATTATGAAAGAGTTGGAAGCCATTCAGTTTGTACACGATCAGTTGTTGAGCGCTCCGAAGTTTCCGGAATTTAGAACCGGCGATACCATTGTCGTTACTTATAAGATCGTAGAAGGCGACAAAACCCGCGAACAGGATTATCGCGGCGATGTGATTCAAATCAAGGGACACGGCCTCACTAAGACCTTCACAGTGCGCAAAATGTCGCACGGAGTCGGCGTAGAGCGTATTTTCGCCTATTCCAACCCGAACATTGCCGGCGTACAGGTGGTGAAACGCGGTCGCGTTCGTCGCGCACGTCTGTACTACCTGCGCGGATTGGTCGGTAAGAAGGCGCGCATCAGAGAACAAAAAATGGGGGCCAATTAAAATTCGTCCTTCCCGTTCTGTTGACGGTCCTATTGTCCCCGTACATTCAGCGCTCCGAAAGGGGGCTGAGTTTACGGGGATTTTTTTATGCCCTGTGTCAGGGGGGCTTCCGGAATCGAAATTTGTCAAATTTCAAATCCTGACAAATTTAAAAACCTTTTACATGCTCCCTTGTTCCACTAAGTGCCTAAATTCACTTAATTTGTGCTGTTTTCAATACAAGTATTTGAAAATAAACACATTATAAAATTAACAAATTAGCACATTTTCTGCTCTATGAAGGTATTTAAATTTGGCGGTGCCAGTCTGAAGGATGCCGCCGGTGTCAAAAATGTGGCCGATATTCTGGGTCGCTACGCCGGGGAACAATTGGTTGTTGTTGTGTCGGCCATGGGCAAAACCACCAATGCATTGGAGGCGGTGATCGAAGCGCACGCCAAACAAACCGGCGAAGCACGCACGCTGTACCAGGGTTTTAAGGAGAACCACTACGCCCTGATGCGCGGCCTGTTTGAGCCAAACGATGAAATTTTTGAATTGGTGAACGATGTGTTTGTGGAAGGAGAATGGGTGCTGGATGAAAAACCCGCCGATAATTACGATTATATGTACGACCAGATCGTCTGTGTGGGCGAGCTGGTATCTTCCCGCATTACGTGGGCCTATCTGAATAAAATGGGGCTTAAAACGGCCTGGCTGGATGCCCGCGATGTGGTGGCCACCGACAACACGTACCGCGAAGGCTGGGTCATCTGGGATAAAACCAAGGCCAACGCCCAAAAACATGTGTTGCCGTTGTTGCAACAGGGCAATTTCGTGATTACCCAGGGCTTTATTGGTTCCACCTCCGAAAACTTCACCACCACGCTCGGCCGCGAAGGCTCGGACTATTCAGCAGCCATTTTTTCTTACTGCTTAGATGCCGAAAGCATGAGCATCTGGAAAGATGTACCGGGCGTACTGAACGCAGACCCGCGTGCTTTTGAAAATACGGTTAAATTGGATCGCCTTTCCTACCGCGAGGCCATCGAAATGACCTACTACGGCGCATCCGTCATCCACCCGAAGACCATCAAGCCCCTCCAGAACAAGAGTATTCCGCTGTTTGTAAAGTCGTTTTTAGACCCTGCCGCGCCGGGGACGGAGATCAGCAGTGATACCGAAGACACCTACCCGCCCATTGTAGTTTTGGAGAAAAATCAGGCCCTCCTGCACATCAGTACCAACGACTATTCTTTTGTGGCCGAACACCACTTAGCCCATCTGTTTTCCAAATTGTCTGACCTGCGTATTTTCGTGAATATGATGCAAAATACAGCCATCAGTTTCACCATTTGCGTACCCAATGTGCCGGACCGCCTTGAAAAATTCCGCAAATTGGTGGCCGATGAATTTAAAGTAAAAATGGAGGAGGGACTGGAACTGATTACGGTGCGCCACTACACTGCCGACACCATTGAAAATCTGAAAAAGGGCAAGATCGTCCTGTTTGAACTGCGCATCCGCAATACTATGCAAATGGTGGTGCGCAATATCCCGGCCATTGAGCGCCGCGAAACGGAGATGGAGCGGGCGAAGGGCTAATTGGCAGCACCATTTTAAGTAATTCCGGGTAGCGTGCGTTCGGATACGTCCTGAAAACTCACTGCTTTTGTAAAAAAAGGTGTCCTTTGGGTTTCACCTCCATAGAAAATGGAATTGAGAAGGAGCAATTAGCAATACTGTTTATCTTTGTGCGCGATTTACGGACTTGTCGAACAGTCTGTGAATATCCTCAAAAGCATTACACCCCGGTTGAAATTTATGAAAAGACCCGCTAAAAGCGAATATGCCCCTTTCCATCAAACTTATATAGATGCCCTGCCCAGAACCGGCAATGCCGCTGTGCTTTTGAAAAACAGCTGGAAAATGACCAAAAAACGCCTTTCGGCCTTGTCGCCGGAGCAGGGCGACTATGCCTATGCTCCCGGCAAATGGACCATCAAACAAATGCTGATGCACCTCATAGACACCGAGCGCGTTTTTGCCTACCGAACCCTGTCTTTCATGCGCGCCGACCGAATTCCCCTGCCCGGTTTCAATCAGGACCACTGGATGGAACAGGTGGACGTGTCCGACAGGACGGTGCAGAGCCTGTTGAAAGAGTGGGAAGCCGTGCGACGCAATACGCTTTTCCTGCTTCAACAGTGTACCCTGCAGCAATCCATTTTTATGGGTACTGCCAGCAACTGGAAGGTGTCCGTCCGCGCCTATTTTTATATTATCGCAGGACACCACTATCACCATTTGCAGATATTGGAAGAACGATATCTGGGAAGTATGCCGGTTTGAACGGGCGGTTCCCGAGGATTCGATCGTTTGCCTTCGTTTTGATCCCAAAGGCACAACAGTAAAGCATTTAAAAAAACAAAAAGTCTTATAATTGTCAGGCTGAAGCAGAATTACAGCCCGACAAAACAGGAGCAACCAGACCGCACCTAAAAAGATACAGATACCCCCCCGCCAGCATATAAGTATAGGTTGGATATAAGAGAGGAAATCGGGGGGGGCCTTCATTCAATATGCAGGATTATTTTACTGTCCAAATAGTCTGTATGTAGCCCCCAATTGTAGGCCATGGCTGCCAAAGGTCCTTGTACCGCGCACAGTCTCCAAACGATCAATAGGACGTAGAAAACGATAATAACGCAAAAGAACGCCCCATTTACCTAAAGAATAAACCCCTCCCAACCATCCCGTGAACAAGGGGTCATTCGCATTTCCATAATCGCTGACAGTTGTAAGCCCCGTACCGATGCCGCCTTCTATTGCAAAGCGGTCTGTGAGTCTGTATGAAGGCAGTATATTCAGCATCAGGTACTGCGGGTAATACGTACCTGTTACATACTTAGGAACGTGTAAAAAACAAGTTGTCAAATTGTGTACCGAATGAGGTAGTTCCATTTTGGGCATTTTGAATCAAAAGTAACGAATTGTTGAATCTGGTTTGT
>WBZP01000295.1_pt1 | contig 68972 bp, 60 predicted proteins | sample 5204301 | NCBI WGS metagenome assembly WBZP01 (sample SAMN12412401, study PRJNA552823) | activated sludge metagenome | isolation source: activated sludge from nitrification reactor of wastewater treatment plant... | place: USA: Pennsylvania | collected 2017 | reverse complement strand
TGCTAGATCGCGCATGAGGGCCTATCCCCACGAACGCGGGGAAACCTCTTGTAGATAGGCCTATGATCTACAAAAGAAAACTTCAAAAGTGATTCAAATTTTTAAGGAACAGTTTGCAACATCCTTTTAACCAGCCAAAGGCCATCAACCTCCACAAGTTCCCTCGGAGGTTCACCTAACGTCTTGATGCCGACCCCGCCCGTTTCATTCATATCCCGCCAAACCATAACAACGCTTCCTTGCGGCTCTGCCGCAAACCAGCCGGCCAAGGTCTCCCAAGCTCGCGACCTCACACCGGGATTCATTCGGGGTGATATGTAGACCGCCGGGGCAATCTCCAGCATCACTGACGCCAGGAAACCCCGAAAACGGTAAGGCACATCACGCGTCACGATCAGTACTAGCGCCATCGTTTTCCTCTGTCCGCAATACTTGTTTGATCTTGTCAATCATGGTGGCAATGACATCCTGCTTTCGAAATACCGTAGATGCCTCACGCCTGACCAGTCGGTCGATGCTGGTCTGGTCGCCATTAATGGCCTTCTTGGCCACCGAGAAAGCAATTTGCAGGGTAATCGTGTCTCGAAACAAATCCGCGATATCAAGCACAAATGCCTGCCCAGAATCCTCGTGGATGAAGCCCAATTGAGGAATCGCCGCCAGTGACTGCACCGCAATCGCGGCCGCACCCTGCACCGCAGTTGCCGCATGGTTGATGGCTTGATTCGGTATATCCGTCGCTTCCGGATTATTCCTGTCGTAGTGCCGACCATTCCACTGGATACCGTACTTCTCAGCCATCAAGTGATAAATCGCCTTGACCCTTGAGCCTTCGATACCGCGCAATGTGTCCAGATCGCGGTGAGGCAGAATTTCTCCCAAACGCAGGGCATACATGTGCCGTGCAACGCTGACCCGACGACGTGGGTTGCCCCAAAGTTCAGCCTGTCGCCGAGCCACATCGGAGCGATCGGGCAGCAATGGGGGCGCCGTGTAGGTGCGAACCCCGTCTTGGCCGACAGCTGCCATCAAGGTGCCATGCCGGGCGAGAAGGCGTAAGGCATCATGGGTCACGCTACTTCCCGGCCCAAGCAGGATCATCGATACCGCCTGGTGCGGCACCTGTAGCACGTAGGGCGTCAGCGAATCTTTGCCAGCCATGAAATGCAGGCAGCCATCAATCACGCAAAGCTCGCCGCGCTCCAGCCAGATCAAACCATGTCGATCCGCATGGGGAACGCGGGCTGTTTCCAGCCCGAGCCGCCCTTTCAACATGACTTGGCTGGCCTGAGCAACAACATACCGAAGCCGAAAGCCCGGTGCCGCCCAATCCCTCTTGCAAGTAGACGACTAAATGCCTCAGGGTCGCCCACCAGCAATTGCCCCTTGAATACGACATCCGGCCCAGCATTGTTCGTCGTTTTCCGCTTGCCGTTTTCGCCGCTGCCTTCCTTGCGCAAAACCCGAGTGAGCTTGAATGAGTCCATCTGCGCTTCGACAATTTCGGCGGCACCATCCACGGCCAGCTGTTTGACCAGCCAATCCGCGTATACCGCCGAGCGGGAATCAAGGCTCCCGGTTTTCTCACCATTTTCACCGTCGACCGCGGCATTCACCGCGTGCAGATAAGCATCCCTCTCCCGCCCGTCGTTGCTACGTACCACAGGCCGAACCCGCAACTCGAAGCCCAAACGCTGCCCGGTCTGCCAACTCGTGGGAAACGGGCGGGCATCCAGATCGTCCAACCCCAAGGCACGAGCCACATCCGGTGCAGCCAGAGCGGCATTCAGGCGTAAGCTCTCCAGATCAGCAGAGGTATAAGCCAGCAGGCCCTGCCGCCCACCCAGATAGTGAAAAGGTTTCGGCGCCAGATCACCAAAGGCCGCGCTGAGCAAGGCGTGAAACGCGTAGCCGTAATCGCCATCCGGCGAAAGCACACCATGGCGAGTGGCCCAAGGCGCCAAAGCCGCCGGGTCTGGTTGCAGACGTAATAGTTGGAAACTCATGTCTTCACTCCCGGCGCATCAAACGCGCCTTCCCGTACGGGTCGCCAACCGCCGTGAACACCGCTGGCCCAATTGCGCTCGTCGCACAAATCGAGCAAACGATCCCCAGCAAGAACGCCCTCGCCATCCGGCCATTGCAGGCGCAGACGGATAGCGTTGTTGGGCAACTGAACGGTTTTCAGGGCTTCAAGAACATTCTCCGCTTCCTGCCAGCCGGCAAATACTCGCCGACTTGGCAGGCACGTTTTGCGGCCAATGAATAACGGGCGCGCCGGGTGATCGAGAGCTTGCGCGAGATTGTCCAGAGTGGGCGACTCAGCAGCGGGCTCCAGGCGCAAGGCGACGAGAACGTTCAAGCTGGCGTGGTAATCGCGGTAGCGAAGATGGGGCGATTTGTATGAATCAGCGCCGCCCCTCCGTTCCTCGGGAGCACCCCACGTGGTCCATCCTCTATCCGCCGCCCCCAATTGGGCCGTCTGAAAGTCGGTGAGGCGCTGAACCTCGCTGTCCAGTCTGGCGCCAACCACCAAACGGCTCTGCAACCGATCATGCAATTCGCTTTCTTCACGTCGATATCCCAGAGCATTTGCCAGCAAACCAGTCACCATGGAAAGCGCGGGAAAATCCCGAATCACGCCATAGTTGTCGATGGTTTCACCACCGAAAGCGATCAACGGAGCTTCCAGGCGCATCAATAGATGGCGTGGCATATCAGCAAGCCCCTTGCTCAATAATTCCCTTGGTCCAGTCAGCCAGTTGAGTGAGGTTCAGGCGTTCAGCACCCGGAACGTCTACTTGATCAAGAGCCAAGAAGCGGCGTGCCAGCGTCGCGCCATAAGCTTCGTCCATGGCACCGATCTCCTTGGCCAGCGTACTTACTGCCCGCTGCCGAATCGAAGCGCTCTTGTCATCCAAGGACAAGGCGTTGTGGAAGGCTCCAGCCAAGCTGCGCGGCTGCCAGTCACCAGCCTCCACCAGCATGAACTTCGCCCAATCGAAGGGAGCAGTGGAGCCGCGCTTGGCACCGGGACTAACTGTGGCAATCAGGTGAAGCAGGTGCTGGACGACGCGCCCAGTCAGTTCACGACGCTCTGAAGGTGTGCTGGTTACAAAGCACTCGTTGCTATTAATTCCTTCGAGATTTGCGATGAGTTGGGGTACGTCCACTACGACATAGCCATAGTAAAGACCAGACGCAAGCTCGGTGTCGAAAATTCCCCCAGACCCTTGCTCGTCGAGACTTGGCATTAGATCGTCGACCACTGTGAAATAGTCATTTTCAACCTGGGCTTTATGCACCGTAAAAGAGTGGGCGACATAGATCGCCGCATCGCGGTCTGCAAGCACGTCAGAGGTCACCATGCGGCCAAATAAAGCGGAGACTAGGCCACACTGCTTCATCATGACTTCCAAATTGTCTTTAATTGACTTCTCGCCCTTGGCCGCTTTCCTGGAAACTTTTTCCTTAACAGCTTTGGCTAATTCCTGTTCATCGGAATTGGTTTTTGCTAGTTCAAGGCAAACAGATAGGAGGTAGTCAAGTTCACTTACTCCGAGCAGCAATACCTCGCTCGTCTTGAATTTGTCCTTTTTCTTTTTATCGCGATTAAGACCTAGCCCATCACAAAGTCCCAACGTAGCCGCCTCGGCCAATTCGGCCGGAATACCTGTCTGTTCCAATCGCTCGCGAATAGTATGCAGAAAATAAGCCGACCTCTCTTCCAGTGGAAAACCCAGCTTAGAGAGTGAAAAATGGTCGTCCGTATGTCGCCAATGACGCTTCAAACATTGTGAAGAAATCCGGGTACGAACCGCATCACCCAAGGGAAGCCGCTTGGCAAGACCAGCATCGTCACGGTTCAAGAGAGCTGCCGGGTAGGTGTGCAGAGTGTGGATTTGAATAAAGCGCGGGATTTGCATGATCAGGCTCCAGAGAGTGGATTATTAGTGCTTGGGTTTCTTGGCTTCGGCAGAGAAGAAACTGCCGGCAATTCGTAGTCGGATGGCTTCGGCGGCTTTTTCGTCGCGCCCCTGGTTAAGCACCAGATCGCCCAGATCGAACCAGTTGGGTGCCTTGCCTTTGCTGGCCAGCAGGCGCAGAAGACGCGGGAGAAGCTGGCGGAAGGCATCGTCGTGGGCGGTCAGCAACTTGGTTACCCGCGCCTCCGAAACATCGGCATCGCTAAGTTGTTTACCTAGCCTTTGACTTCCATCGTGACCCGCCAGGGCCATGCCGTGGGCAACCAGCCCCCAGCGTTGCCAAGTGTCGGGTTGCCAGGTCTCGGGAGAAAAGTTGGCATAAACCAGCGCACGGGACAAGGCGGCGACTTGATGCGGGCGCAATTCCGCGTCGGGATCGAGCCTAGCCAGTGCTGCTCGTTCACCATTGTCCAAGCGGTGGGCATCACCTTTGAAACGGGCTGCTTGAGTAATGATTCCGGCCAGTTTTGAAATCGGACTTTCCTGCCTTGGGCTTGCATTCGTCTCAGGCAGGGGCTGGCCCCGTGGATCGGCATCATGGATGCTCATGGGAAAGCTCCTTGTTGGTGGATTGTTGGCGGTAATAGGTTGCATGCTCTGGAAACTGCTCTGCTACCAACTTACGGAACATGTTAAGTGCGCTAGAGCACGCTCGATAGCGCTGCTCCCCACTTTGTGGCCCGGTGGAAAATGCCTGTTGCAAAGTTTTTTCTGCGCGATTCAAAACATCTCGCTGCCAATTCGAAAAAACATCGTCTTGCTCGGATTTATTGACCTCAACGATAAGATCGTCAAAAAAATTAACATCTTCGATCTCATCGAATTTGATTAAGTACCGCTTTGTCTTTTCTTCTATTCCGCTTGGAGGCTTCCAAGGGCCTTCTCGTCGCTTTCCACCATCAAACAGAACATTCAGGGATTTCTTTAGAAGCCCCGCCACATTGGCGATCATTTCAATACGCTTTTTTGATATCGCAGCAAGTTGATCAATATTTCCCCGAAGGAAAAATCTCATTTTTTCCGAAATTGGTATTGCCCGCTCGTGGTATCCAGCCGTCTTGCTTTGCCCGCTAGCAATCGCTCTCGCAACTAAGACCAAGTCCGATCTTGAATCGCTGGATTGAACAATCTGGGCTGGTGGGCGCAAATAATCCGGACCAAAAGCCAAATTCGCCATTTTTTTATACGAAAAGCCAGATTCCGACATGCCAAGTGATTTCGGCTCATTAACCTTCGTTATATCTATAGGAGTCCATAGATCACCGGTATCACCGTGAAGTTTTTCAGCCTGCGACTTAACAACGCGCATTTTGCTGCTAGCTCTAACAGCAAAAAGCTTTATTCCTCCATCAACCAGTCGCACTCTTCTGGATACTTCGATAAAAAATGGGTCAAGACTTAAAAATGGCAGGCTATCTGCTTCAGTGCCATTCCAAGGAATTAGCCACATCAAGCCAATTCCTCCGGATAACGGAAAACCGAAATTCTCGATAATTTTTTGCCGAGAATTTAGCGCAACTGAAACATCTCGCTTCCAGCGGTTCCCGATCTGGCCTGGCACGACAATCCCAACACCTGGCCGGCTTGAAGCGCCGCCATTCATGCGTGTAACGCCGTAGATTGTTCCTCCGCCACCTGGGCAGGGCGCCTGGGTCTGAAGGCTAACCAGCGAGAATATCCAGTCATCCATTTTGGCGTTTCTGATCCTGGCCTGCTTCAAGTCGTGGTTTCTTGAGGTAACCAGTACGTCATCCAAACTATCGGGTGTCGGACGATCACTTTCCCAACCTTCAGTGCTCCCGCCCGGCACCGGTGCCTGCATGAATGCGGGCCGGTCGTAGGGGGAAATCAGGCACCAAGCAGCTCCGTCCGGATCGTCCGGGCTTAGATTCAGTAGCGCTTGTTTCCAAGTATCCTCAGAATCAAAGGGCTCACTACGCCCGGCCTGATGCAGGGCGATGGCGGCCAATTGAACAAGAAAGGCATGCCAAGGATGCCGCTGATGGGGGCGCAAAGCAGGGAAATCCCGCACCGCATCTTGCCCCAACGCAAACATTAAGCCAGGCAAACTGAATGACCGTGGTAACCCCCCAGCCACTAAGCGGGTTCGGATGAGATGTTCGTCAAGTAAGTTGTATCGCAATGTCACGGCGAGTCTCCAGAAAAGATATTCATTGATCCTTGAGAAGTTCCAGCCCTAGGCGGCTATAACGGAAAACGGCGTGGCCGAGATGGAAAGTAATGCAGTTATCCTGTTCTGTGATGTCGGTTGGTTCGGCATCCAAAGGCAAATCCTTCGGCAGAAGATGGTGACGTATCGGCAATTCCAATAGCGAATTGTCAAACGGCCCTTGTTGGCCGTACCTGAAAGAGATGATTCGATCTTGAGCGCCGAGGCGGGTAGAAATCTTCTCGTCAGTAGGGAAAAGCAAGTCGCCGAACCTTCTTTCAACGTCTAGCCCGTGTTGTTGAGCGAGTCGTCTGAAAGCTAGCCGGTCACCTAGTATTTCTTGTCCTGCCTTTTTCCAAAATTCCCCTTGCTGATTTTCTAGAAGAGCAAGCCTATCTAAGTGCGTTGCAGCCTCAACCAAGTAGCGGTTGTCTTCTGGAATAGAAATTTGTGGTCTTTCAGTTAGAAGCTGCCGCGTCGCTTCAAGAATGCTCAGATCGTCATACACCCCTCCGCCATTATGGAAACGGCCAAGTCCGTATTGAGACCGCGTCAACATCGGCGTCAGGTCGTTCCCTGCCGGAGTGAGCACAGCAACCTGGGCTGCTTCGAATGCTTTGGGGCGCTTATTCGTGTGGCGATGCAGGCGACCGATTCGCTGTAGAAGCACGTCCATGGGGCACAAGTCAGTAATGAGAAAATCAGCATCAATATCCAGACTTTGTTCCAGCGTCTGAGTCCCGACGACGATCAGCGCTCCCTCTGGCCTGGCCTTGCCAAGCTGCTCTTCGATGGCGGCATCCAGTTGCGGGCGATCCTGACGGCTGAAGCGACTGTGGTGCAGCGTTCTTACGCCCTTGATGCTGAACAACCAATCCAGATTTGGAACCAGTTTTTCCAGTGCTTCCAGAGTGGCGATAGCGGCAGGGACCGTGTTGCGGATGATCAATACCTTGGCGCCTTGTCTTGCTGCCTCTATCGCCAGTTCAGCGACTTGCTCAGGCGCGGCGATGATGTCTCGGGCTGCCCAGCTAACTTTCTTGGAGCGCCCAGATCCCGGAGTGGCGCGAATGCCATGGCTATCGGAAATCGCTGGGTACGGCACGGCACAAGCCACGTCAAACAACATTTTCTGTTGTGGTTTGGATTGGCCTTCGGGTGCTAGCGCCAAATAGCGACTACGGGCGCTGGAACCCAAGGTGGCGGACAGCAGCAGCGCTTGGCCACCGCAGTTCAGGTGGGTTTTCAGCAAGCGTTCCAGCAGTACCGTCATGTAGGCGTCGGAAGCGTGAATTTCATCCGCGACCAGCAGACTGCGGGCAAGCGTTGCGTAGCGCAGATGGGCGTGCCGGACCTGCAAGGCGCCCAGTAGCGCCTGATCGATGGTGCCGACCGCGACCGGCGCAGCAAGAAAGCGTTTGGAGTTTTCCGCAGCCCAGCGTTGATGGGCCTTCTGGTCGTCTGGGTGATCGCTCCATTGGACCTTGAAATCCGGCAGGGCCTTGGCCTCTTCGCCATCGGCGGCAATGTAACCCGGCAAGGCACGCAAAGCGAGGGGCGGGCATTCCGGCCACAGGCGTTTCAGGGTGTCTTGCACTCTTTGATAGAGCTGAGTTGCCGCCACCCGTGTCGGCAAAGCGAAATATAGGCAATCCACCAAGCCGGCCTGAAAAAGGTGAACGTAACGCCACAAGGCCGCCTCAGTTTTGCCGCTGCCAGTTTCGGATTCGAGAATGACCAAAGGCCCAAGCGAGTCGTCGCTCATTGACGCCTGAATTGGGCGCGGGTCAAAGCCACCGAAAACCTTGGCAAAGTTTGGTGCTACTGCTACAAGTTTTTTCCGCCAGTCTTCGGCATCCAAGCCAAGCGTGGCGATGGCTTTGTCCGCCATGAGCGGAGCGGTTACTGAGCGGTTCTCTCCCGGTTCTGCAAACGCAAAAAAGCGGGTATCCGAACCCAGCCAGTCGGCCAACTGAACCAGGCCAGCGAAAAGGTGCCCGAAAGCAGGAGCATCCGGCAATGCTTGCCCCTCTGCTTCAAAAGCGCTTGGGTAAAGAATTGGCGCGCTCACTGCGATTTCTTTCAGCACAACAGCAGGGTCGTATTTCCCATCATGGGATTTCCAAATGCTCGAACTGGTGCCGGGCGCATCTTTGATCGGCCGACCGTGATGGCTGACGCTGGCAGTCAGCAAGGAATCGGCGGCATCGCCCCATGTACAGATTTTCTCTACGAGAGGTTCGATGGCCTGTGCCGCCGAAGACACTTGAAACAATTTGACGGCCTCAACCCCATGCCCCGCCGTAATCTGCACGGGCCAACTTGCCGGGATTTTGTTTTTCCAGCGCTTGGCCTGAAAACCACTGTTGGCCTTGCCAATGTCGTGCATGAAAGCCAGCACGGCTAGACGGGCAATATCCTGCTCGTCCAGCTTGCGCCGAGCGCTTCGCTCCAACGCACGCCGGATTGAGCGACAACGGGCAAGCCGACAAAAGCAGGCCGCAACGTCGATCATGTGATCAATCAACAGGTGTCTTCCAAGCACATTTCCATCTGCATCGGATTCCAGTTTCCCAAATGCCTGGGTGTCTTCCAATACCGCGCGGTCACTCATCCCCATACCTCCTCGCCGCCGCCTTCAACAAACCCACCACCTTCTCCCGCAACCCAGCCGGCGCCACCACCTCACAATCCGGCCCGTATTTCAAAACATCCATGATCAACTCCGGGTCGTTGCTATACGGCAGTCGCAACTGGTAGTTGCCGTCGTCGAGAAAGGCGCCTTCCTGCTCTGGGTGCCAGTGTTCGGCAGCGACCCAGCAGGCGCGTTCGGGGGGTGAGGCGCTGCGGCGCGACAGCAGCATGCGTTCGATGATGCCGAAGCGTTCGGACTGAGTCATATCCCTTCCCCCCTGTTGTGCCGACATCATAGCCGCATGTGCTATTGCGAACTATGCGACGACGGGCCGAGAGGGTGCTATAAGTGCAAAAGGCTAATCCAGCCAGTCGACTGTTCCGGTTTCCAAAATCCAGTCCTTACCAGATCACAGGCCGAACAATGGACTCCGCGTCAGCGCGACGCCGACGATGTAAGCATAAGCCAGCAGGGCGAGCACCAGGAAGAGCAGGCGCTGCTCTTTGGTTCTGCCGCGCTTCAACGCCATCGTTCCGCACCCGATGTAGGCCAGCAGGCCGAAGAACTTGGCGGTCAGCCAGCCTTGCACAAACGGATACTGGCCGCTCTGCCAGGCCATGACCAGGGCACTTCCCAGCAGCACCGTGTCGATGACATGGGGAACGACCTTTGCCAGGCGGGCCTTGAGCAGCGGCGAACCGGCAAGCATCCACCAGCCGCGCAGGGCGAAGCCGAGGCCGCTGAGGACGACGCAGGTGACATGGAGATGCTTGAGCGCAAGGTAGCTCATGCCGCGACGGCTTCCCGGTCGATCTTTTCGAGATGCTGCCGGTAACGTCGCGCGGCGCCCAGCAGGTTGACCATCAGCAAGCCGCTGGCCACCGCCAGCGCAATGCCGGCGGGTCGGGCCAGCCAGTCGGGCACGATGACCGCCGCCAGCAGCAGGGCAAGGGCCACGACATGCGCCTGCATCTGGCGCTGCGCGTCGACCTCGGGCAGCAGCTTGTTCATGTTCGGCACCGGCGACCGGGCGCTGCCACGGTTGCGCAGATGCATCCAGGCGAGAAACGGGACGATCTTGTAGAGCATGCCGATGATGAAGGACATGAAGCCGCCGACCAGCAACAGGATGCCGGAAAAAATGCTCCAGCCGGCCGCATCGGCAAGCGGCGGCCAGGCTGCTGCGGTCAACACCATGGCCAGGGCAAGAATGGCGCTCGCCAGTCCGATCTGCCAGTAGCGGTAAGTCGCGTCACTGCGCGCCCGCCGGCGCTGCGCCTGCAACCTGAGCGTCAGCAGGGCGAAGCCGATGCCGGCAAGCGCCGACAGGGCCTGGACCAGACGAATTGCCACTGCCGCGTCAAGAACGACGGCCAGCGCCCAGGCGGCCATCAGCCCAAGCATGACGCCGGGGAACCACCAGCTTGGCCGCGCCGGGTAACCGGGGGTCAACTGGAACATCGGCACGACGACATAGGCCAGCGCCGCCAGCAGGACGCCGGCCCACGCACCAAGCGCCCAGCCGGCGTGCAGGTCCGCCAGGGACGGCAGCGGGACCGCCCAGCCACTGGCGATGCCGAGGGCCAGCCAGGCGCCGAGCCCGACCGCGCCGGCAAGGCCGACGAGCGCCAGCTTGAGACCGCGGATCGTCGGACTGGTCGGCGGCACGCCGGCGAGCGCCCGCCCGCCGGCAACCAGAAACGCCACAACGCCGAGACCAAGGATGAGCGCGGCCGCGCCGAGCAACGCCGCTTGCCCGAGCAGGAACCCCGCAGCCAGCAGCAGCGCTCCCGCAGACAGGCCGGCGTGCAGCCAGCGCGCAACCACCAGCGGGTTGTCCAGGTTGGCGCCAGCGACGACGGGCAGGATCTGGATCAGCGCCCCGAGCATGACCATGAGCATGAAGCCAACGGTGATCAGGTGGGTTGCCGCGAGCAGGCCCGGCGTCCAGCGCGATGCCAGCAGATCAGGCCCGACAAACAGCAGCAGAAGTCCTGCCACCAGCGAGAACAGCGGGGCCGTGAGGAAGAAACGCAGCGGCGCTGCCAAGGGGGGGGCATTGTCGAACGAGAGCAGCGCCTGCATCCGGCCGCCCGATCAGCGCCAGATCAGAATTTCGAAGGTGCCGTCGCCGACCAGTTCGGTTTCGTAGGTGTAACCATTCTGCCGGAGCACCTTGTAGAGCGGATGCGGCTCGCGGAAGAGCAGGAGGAGCATCTTCTCGCCGGGCTTCAGGGTGTCGAGCATTTCCATGGTCTGCACGAACGGCTCCGGCGGTTCCATGTAGCGCGCATCGACGACATGCGGAGCTTTGGGATGGCTCATGCTTCGGCGAGTTCGGTTTCGAGGCGCGCCAGCAGTTCGGGCGTTTCACCAGCCAGATGCTGGTCGCACATCGGGTAAAGGATGTTCTCTTCCTTCATGTTGTGCTGCTGCATCATGATCAACAGGGTATCGGCGAGCCCGAGAAAGTCGTCAGGATTTGCCTGTTCCAGCGCGTCGACCGCATCATCGAGCAGCGAACGCATCTGGGTGTGCTCCATGCGCATGACCTGGGTCGGCCCCATGCGCATGCCGGTCTTGGCTTCGAAGGTCGGGAACAGGGTTTTTTCCTCACAGTCGAAATGCGCCAGCATGGCATTGCGAAAGTGCCCGAATGCCGCCCTTGCCGCCGGCAGGTTCTTTTTGCCGATCGCCTGCTCGGCCTCGGCAAAGAAATCGTCGCAGCGACGATGATCGTCGGTCATGAAGGTCCGGATGGTGGTCATGGCGAGCTCGCGCGGTTGGGAAGCGCCCATTCTCGGGGTACGGCACCGCCCTCTCCTTAATCACGGTCAAGAAATGGCGTTGATGGGCGGTGGTCTGTTGCCGCAAGTCCGCAATGGACGTGATGCACAGACCGACAGGGATGTCTATTTCTCCAGCACGTAAGTGCCAGGTGCGTCGGCCAGCGCCGGGAAACTGCGACTGGCCGCCGGATAGGCATCGATCAGGTCGCCGCAGCGCTCGCCCAGCCAGCGTGTCCAGTCTTCCCACCAAGTGCCGGATTTCTTGTCCGCCCGATCGAGCCAATGCTCCCAGTGCTCGTTGCGCTCGGGTTCAGCAATCACATAGGAGCGCTTGGGCGGACTGACCGGCGGATTGACGATACCGAGGATGTGGCCGGAGCTGGAACGGACGAAGCGCACCGAGGCATTGACGCTGATGTATTTGCGGATGCGGTAACACTGGATCCAGGGCGCGATGTGGTCATCCTCGGAGGTCACCGCGTAGAGTGGCTGGACGATGCGGTCGAGGTCGATCGGCTCGCCGGCGATGGTCAGCCGGTCGCGCTTGATCAGATTGTTGTGCAGATACATCTCACGCAGGTAGTAGGCGTGCATGGCGTGCGGCATGCGCGTCGTATCCATGTTCCAGAACAGGACATCGAACGGCGGCAACGGCTCGCCGAGCAGGTAGCTGTGAACCCAGTAATGCCAGACCAGGCTGTTCGAGCGCAGCATGCGGAAGGATGTCGCCATTTCGCTGCCGTCGAGAAAACCGTTCTTGGCCATCGATGCGTCGAGCGCGTCGATACAGGCTTCGTCGATAAAGACATCGATATCGCCGGGATGCGAAAAGTCGGTCAGCGTGGTGAACAGTGACCAGTGGGCTACCGGCACCTGGTCCGCACCAAAGCGCTTGTTGGCCCAGGCCATGTAGGTCGACACCAGCGTGCCGCCGATGCAATAACCGACCAGGTGGACCTTGGACTGGTTGCAGAACTCTCCGGCAACGCGCACGACTTCGTTGACGCCTTCGAGCAGATAGTCGTCGAAGCGTACTTCGGACATGCCGGCATCGGGATTCTTCCAACTCGTGATGAAGACCGAGAAACCCCGTTGGGTGAGATACCTGACCAGACTTTTCTTGGGTGTCAGATCGAGGATGTAGAATTTGTTGATCCACGGCGTGACGATGACGATAGGCGTGGCATGCACCCTTTCGGTGGTCGGCGCATAGTGGATCAGTTCGACCAGACGATTGCGGAACACCACCTTGCCAGGCGTCGTCGCCAGATCCTTGCCGACGACGAAAGCATCGGGCTCGACCATCTGGATATTCTTGGCCTTGACATCGCGCATGAAATTCTGGAACCCGCGCGCCAGACTCTCGCCGCTGGTTGCCACGAAACGCTCCATGGCTACCGGATTGAGCCAGAAGTTGTTGGTCGGCGCCACCATGTTGAGCCACTTGCGCAGCCAGAATGCGGCACGGCGACGCTCCTTGTCCGACAGCCCCGGGGTCTCGAAGTACATATCCTGGAGCCGGTGGGTGAAGGCCAGATACCACTCCTTGATGATGTCCCAGGTCGCCGCATCGGTCCAGATCGGATCCGAGAAACGCACATCGTCGGGATTGGGTTGGATCACATCTTCGGAGGACATGCCCAGCGCGCGCCGTATCACATGCGCCTGCAGGGCCAGGAGGTCCCCGGAAAGCGCACTGGCGGCGCGCAGCAATTCCTGCGGATGCATCATCCAGGCCATCTGCGCGTTGAGCAGCGAGGTGGTCACGCCATACGGGTCAGCCGCCTTGCTGATGGCCACGCCGGTGGTTTCCAGCGGGCTCAGTCCAGTGAGATCGATACCGCGGTTTCTGGTTGACGAATGGTCGGACATGGCAAATACCTCCTGCGGATAGCCAGTTGTTTATACCATACGGAGGTTGCATTTTTTAGGGACAAACGCCGACAGCGGCATCTGACCCGGAAGTTCGGGCCAGCCTGTTCCACTGCGCAGGAAGTTGGCGTACGATGGTCATAGAAGAGTCGCTAGTGCGGCCCAAATCAGGAGGTGGCATCATGTTCAAGCACGTTCTCATACCGACCGACGGTTCCGATCTCTCCAGAACGACGGCGCAAAAGGGAGTTCTGTTCGCCAAGGAGATCGGTGCGAAAGTAACGGTCTTTTTTGCCAAGCCAGAGTATCCGATCGCCTATTTCGGCGAAGGCGCACTGATCGACCCGACCACGCCCGAGAGATTCTCCGAAATCGCCGACGAGCAGGCACACGAATACCTTGCCGAGGTGCAGAGCCAGTGTGCCGCGGCGGGCGTCGAGTGCGCGACCGCCACGGCGGCCAGCGATGTCCCATACGAAGCCATCATCGAAGCCGCCGAAAAATCCGGCTGCGACATGATCTTCATGGCTTCGCACGGCCGGCGCGGGATCAGCGGCCTGCTGCTCGGCAGCGAGACACAGAAGGTGCTGACCCATTCCAAGATACCGGTTCTGGTCTATCGCTGAACGGCAACGTCAACGCGCAGAGCAGCGCGCAGTCCCGTGCGGGATGCGGCAGTGAATACTGTCGCTTTTCGTATCGACGAAATGCACCTCGTCAAGAACGCCGATGAGGTAGCGCTTTTTCAGCGTGAAGTCGGTGGGCTTGGCGTGGGTGGCTTTCCAGAAGGTGGTGCTTTCGCTGATCACCGGCTCGATCAGACGCGTCCGCACCCTCATTCCGAGATTCACCGCAGCGCCCACCGGCAGGTCGGCACTGAAGCCGGCATCGTCATCGACGCCGCGCGGGTAGAAGTCGTACAGGTTGTCGAAGGCAAGAAAATAGTCGTAACGCCACGTAACCTTCATCTGTTGCGTGACGCCGATCTTGTCCTCGTGGACATATTCGCCGCGCTCGACCGCCACTGATTGCAGGGGCAGGAATTTGTAACGGTAATAGTCGTCGACCGCGGGATCTGCCAGTGGCTGCCAGCTCCAACCCTCGGCGATCTGGTTGAAGGCCATGCGGTAGCGCACCTCGGCCCGCTCGCCGACAACCTCTACGGTAAAGCCGGAACTGGCTGCCAGATCGACATCGAAATCGATTACCCGCCCAAGCGTTGCCCTGAGGCCGTCTTCCGTCAGACGAGCAAGCGTTTCGAACTGCCGGTCGGCCGGTTCGGCGGCAAGCGCCTGGCCGAAAAACGCAGCGGCCGCAGCCAATGGAATCACTTTGTCGAGGAAGGCCATGTTGGTCCGTGGACGCTGCGCCGATGGCAACGACGGCACCGATGCTGACTCCGGACGAATCACTTTCCCATGATGAAGATCAACATTACCTGATCATCCGCAACCCTCTGCCAGCCTGACCATTTCTTCCCAAGCGGTCGGCGTCGGGTTTCTGCAGAGCTGGCGCAACAGATCGAATGCAACCGCAGCGTGACGCACGGCCGTTGCGGTCAACGGCTCACCGAGCGCGAATTTCTCGCCGCGCACACAGAGCACGAACGCGGCTGGCGGTTCGCTGCCTGCGGTCTGCCGAAAAACCTGCAGTACGGCTTCCGGCGCCATGGCATGCGTCGTATGGGCAACTGCGGCCGACGGAAAGATTCGCGCAAAAAAGCAAGGCGCCGGCGTATTGGCGCCAGCGTCGATGAACAGGACCAGTGCGCGCCCTTCCAGGTCGAGGGCGTGTTCGATCTGGAGCTGAAAGTCCTCGATCAATTCGAACTGATCGCCCAAGTTTTGATTATCGAGCCATTCTTCCAGTCGACCGCAGAGTTCCGGGCCGATGGCATCGTCACCGCGACTGGGGTTGCCGACGGCAAAGACGACGACCGGCGCTGTCATGAACGGCTCAGCGAATGGACGACATTCCCTTCCGGATCGACCAGTTCGACGGCCAGCGGCATCTTGCCCAGCGCGTGCGTGGCACACGACAGGCAGGGATCGAAGGCGCGGATGGCGACCTCGATGTGGTTGAGCAAGCCTTCGGTGACTTCGCGGCCGTGCAGGTAGCGACGGGCGACATGGCGCACGGCCTCGTTCATCGCCTGGTTGTTGTTGGTGGTGGAGACGATCAGGTTGGCCATCGTGATCAGGTCGTTCTCATCGACCTGATAATGGTGGAACAGCGTCCCGCGCGGCGCCTCGATGACCCCGACGCCTTCCATCTGGCGCTCGCCCTGCACCATCAGATCGTCGCCGAGCAGGTCATCGTCGTGCAGCAGTTCCTTGATCACCTCCGCCGCATGCAGCATCTCGATCATCCGCGTCCAGTGGTAGGCGAGCGGCGCGTGCATCGGCGATCCGCCCGCGTAGTCGACGAATTCCCGGCGCTCGTGCTCGGCGAACGGGGTCGAAATCTGGTTGCAGTTCTGCACGCGGGCGAGCGGGCCGACCTTGTACCAGCCCTCTTCCTTGCCGAGGGAGCGGAAGAACGGAAACTTCATGTAGCTCCATGGCCGGACTTCTTCTTCGATGTAGCGGTTGTACTGCTGGTAATCGACCTGGTCGAAGATCAACTGGCCGCTCGCGTCACGGGCACGCAACGTGCCGTGATAGAAATCGAGATCGCCGTTGTGGCCGACGATCGACATGAAATTGGAACGAAAGATGCCAAAACTGTTGTACAGGCCGGGGTTCTGGATATGCACCTTCTGGATCAGGCGCACGGCTTCGCGCGACCAGGCGACGATGTGATAGATCTCCTTGAGCAGTTCGTCGCGCTCGGCGACCGTCAGCGACTTGTTCATGCCGCCCGGCACCGCTCCCGTGCCATGCACGCGCTTGCCGGCCGTGACACGGATGACTTCCTGGCCGAACTTCCTGAGCAGCACGCCGCGTTTGGCGATCTCGGGATGCGCGGCGGCGACGCCGACAATGTTGCGCTTCGCGACCTCGCTGTCGAAGCCGAACAGCAGATCCGGCGAGCACAGATGGAAGAAGTGCAGCGCATGCGACTGGAGGATCTGGCCGTAGTGCATCAGGCGCCGCAGCTTCTCGGCGGCCGGGGTCAGCTTCCTGGCGCCGACAATGATGTCGAGCGCCTTGGACGCCGCCAGATGGTGCGAGACCGGGCAGATACCGCACAGGCGCTGGACCATGACCGGGACTTCCCAGTACGGCCGGCCCTGGATGAATTTCTCGAAGCCGCGGAATTCGACGATGTGCAGGCGGACCTGATGCACCTTGTTCTGCTCGTCGAGCAGGATGGTCACCTTGCCGTGGCCCTCGACCCGCGAGACGGGGTCGATCGCGACACGGCGCAACCTCTCGGGGTGGGCGGCGGTTTCAAGTTGATAGCCCATCATCTACCTCAATCGTATTGCATCAGGCCGTGGCCGAGTTCCGGCTCCCTGCCGGCCAGCAAGTCGGTCAGCACCTTCCAGATCGCGTCGGCAGAGGGCGGGCAGCCTGGGATGAAGTAATCGACCTGCACCACCTCATGGATCGGGTGCACCTTGTTGAGTGGCAGCGGGAGTTCGGGGTCGTTGGGAATCATGCCGTTGGCCAGCCCCGGACTGGTGTGGTAGATCTCCTCGAGTATCGTCGCCAGCGGCAGATGGTTGCGCTGCGCCGGCAGCCCGCCGTTGATCGCGCAGGCGCCGATGGCGATCAGCATCTTGCAGTTCTTGCGAAAATCGCGCAGCACATGGACGTTCTCGGCATTGCACAAGCCGCCCTCGATGATGCCGATGTCGCAATCCGGGCTGACCTCCTTGATGTCGGTCAGCGGCGAACGGTCGAATTCGATTTGATCAAGCAGCGTGAACAGGCGCTCGTCGATGTCGAGAAACGACATGTGGCAGCCGAAACAACCGGCCAGAGAAGTCGTGGCAACCTTGAGTTTCCTGCCCGCAGCAGTCATTTCGCCAACTCCCGCCCGGCTTCGGCAATCTCGCCAATCGCCTTCCTGTCGTAGGTGCGCTCACCGATCGGCACGGCGAAACCCTTGCGCTTTCTCAGGATGACGCCGACGGGGCAAACCCGGGCCGCCTTGTCGGCCGACGTGAAATTGGTATCGCCCAGCTGGCCGGTCCTGGCATTGACAATCAGGTGCGTCGCGATCCCGCGCCCGGAGAGGGCGAAGACGTTCTTGCCATCGACATCGCGGCTGGCCCTGACGCACAGCGAACAGAGAATGCAGCGGTTGAAATCGAGCAGAAAGTCGGGATGCGAGGCGTCGACCGCGCGGTTCGGGAAGAAGTGGTCGTAATGCGGGCTCATCATGCCCAGGTGGTAAGCCGTCGCCTGCAACCGACAGTTGCCGCTCACCTCGCACGAGGGGCAGAAATGATTGCCCTCGACGAACAGCATCTGGGTCAGCGCGCGGCGTTCGCCATTGAGTTCTCCGGTATCGCTTTCGACGACCATGCCGGCCAGCGCCCGCATCGTGCACGATGCCGTATGCCGGCCATTGACCTTGACCGTGCACAGCTTGCACGAACCATGCGGCTTGAAATCCGGGTGGTAGCAGAGGTGTGGGATGAAAACTCCGGCTGCGGTCGCCGCCTGCAGAATCGTCTGGCCTTCGGCGAAGGGGATGTCCCTGCCGTCGATCGTAAACGTCTGGCTCATGCACCCTCCCTGGAATTGTCGGCGACAATGTGCGCCGCCGCATCGTCGCGCCCGGTCATCTGCCGCGCCGCGGCCAAGGCCCGGTCGAGATCGAAGGCCGGCGAGAAATTGCTGTGCTCCATGCGCCGGTCGTACGCCGGCCTAAACTTGGCGATGGTATCGAGCAACGGATTGCATGCGGTGTGGCCGAGGCCGCAGTGGCTCATCGACTGCAGCAACTGGTTGAGCTTCTCGATTTCGGCGAAGTCATACGGCGAGCCATGGCCGTTGTGCAGCTTGTCCATCAGGTTCCTGAGGAGCGAGGTGCCGACGCGGCATGGGGTACAGAAACCGCAGCTCTCGTGCTGGAAGAAATGCACGTAGTTGCGCGCCACCTCGAACATGTCGCGACTGCTGTCGAAAACGGTGAACGCCCCGGCAGTCGGGATGTCCTCGAAGGCGATGATACGGTCGAATTCGGACGGCGCCAGGCAGATGCCCGACGGGCCGCTGACCTGCACCGCCTGCGTATCGAGGGCGCCGCAATCGTCAAGCACCTGGCGCACGCTGACGCCGAACGGGTATTCGTAGATGCCCGGCCGCGCGCAGTCGCCGGAAACCGAGAGAATCTTGGTGCCAGCGGAATGCCGCGTGCCAATGGCCGCGTACCAGTCACCACCGTTCAACGCGATCAGCGCCGCTGCGGCGAAGGTTTCAACATTGTTGACGACGGTCGGCTGGTCGAGGTAACCGTTGGTCACCGGGAACGGAGGACGGTTGCGCGGGGTACCGCGCTTGCCTTCCAGCGATTCGATCAGCGCCGACTCCTCACCGCAGACATAAGCGCCGGCACCGACATGAATCTCGATATCGAAGTCGGCGCCCGGAATGCCCAGAATGTTCTCGCCAAGCAAGCCCTCCCGCCGGCGGTGCGCCAGCACGGCGTTCAGGTGGTCGAGCAGGTAGCGGTATTCACCGCGCAGATAGACAAACCCGCGCCGGGCGCCGACCGCATAGGCCGCCACGGTCATGCCTTCGAACACGAGATCGGGGAACCTGGCGAGCAGCACGCGGTCCTTGAATGTCCCCGGTTCGCCCTCGTCGGCGTTGCAGACGACGATGCGCTGCTTGCCGGCCGCCAACGGTGCGTTGCGGCAGGCTTCCCACTTCAGGCCGGTGGTGAAGCCGGCACCACCGCGCCCGCGCAGGTTCGCCCGCTTGATCTCGTAAAGCACGGCAGCCGGCCCACCAATGCCGCTCGGCAGGCCCTCGCGCCAGGAGCGCATGTTCGAGGCCATCAAGCCCTCGTCCGGCACCCGCGCCAGGGCGGCACGCAGGGCGTCGCCGGATCGCAGGTCACTCCCGAGCAGTATGTCTGCTCTCCGGATGTTGTCCTCGATATGGAAATATTCCGCCGGCCATTCGGCGAGCGTCACCTTGCTGCGAATCAGTTCGGCGATTTCGTCAATGCGTGTCGCGGTCAACCCGGCCACGGCGTAGTTGTTGACCAGCAACGCCGGCCCCTGATCGCACATGCCGGTACAGGCCGTCTGGCCGACGCTGACCAAGCCATCTTCCGATACCTTGCCACGCTCGATCCACAGGTTCGTGCAGAGGCGGTCCATCAAAACCTTGCTGCCCAGCATGCGGTCGGTGATGTTGTCCGAAAACAGGATACGGTATTTGCCGCGCGGCCGCGTATAGAAAAAGGAGTAGAACCCGGCCACCCCCTCGATCTTGGTGCGCGGCACCCCCAGCATCGTCTGCATGCGGTCGATCGCTTCCGGCGGAATCCAGTCGCATGCCTCCTGCACCTCGCGCAGAATCTGCACCATGCAGGTCGGATCGCGGCGATAGCTCGAAACGATGCGTTCCACGATGCCAGCGACCCGATCAGGGTGCATCCCGTTGAGCGCCAAGACCATCTCCCGGCAAGTATCCATGACAACTTGCAGCCTAGCACCAATGCATCGCGCGTTGTTACGTCAGGTCAATCGCCGCCGTCCTTTGCCGACACGGATCATTTCCCGGAAAACCGCCGAGCTTGTTTGCTGCATTGCAGCACCCTATACTGAACGGAGTTTGCGATGAACCCAAGGAGTCCGGCAATGGCTGAAGACCACGAGAAACGACACATCGTCAACAAGACCTACGACGAGATCCGGATCGGCGATTGCGCCAGCCTGTCGCGCACGCTGATGCCCGATGACGTCAGGCTGTTCGCCGTCCTGTCCGGCGATGGCAACCGCGGTAGCGCAACTCACGAGCTCTCCGAGAGCGGCATGTTCCGCGAGGTCATGGCCCACGGGATGTGGAGCGCGTCAATTATCGCCACGGTGCTCGGCACTCAGTTCCCCGGCCCCGGCACCATCCTGATCGACGAAACCCTGCATTTTGCCCGACCGGTGACGATCGGCGACACCATCACCATCACGGTGACAGCCAAACAGAAGTTCGATCACAACAAGCATGTGATCCTCGATTGCGTCTGCACCAACCAGGAAGGGCTCCAAGTCGTGCGCGGGACGGCCGAGGTTCTGGCGCCGACGGAAAAAATCTCGCGCATGGAGGATGTCCATCACCCGTTGGTCAGCGTGGACGACAAGCACGAGCGCTACGAACAGATGTTGTCGCTGGCCTGCGGCATGGAGCCGATTCCGATGGCGGTGGCGCACCCGTGTGACAGGGAGTCGCTGAGAGGCCCGATCATTGCCTTCCACGAAGGCATCATCGAGCCCATACTGGTCGGTCCGGAAGCCAAGATCCGGTCCGTTGCCGAAGAGTTCGGCATCGACCTGCACGGCGTGCGGATCGTCAACGCCAGACACAGCCATGACGCGGCGGCGATTGCCGTGTCGCTGGTTCGCACCGGCGACGCCGAGGCGCTGATGAAGGGCAGCCTGCACACCGACGAACTGATGGCCGAGGTCGTCTCGCGCGCCAACGGCCTGCGCACTGCGCGCCGCATCAGCCACGTCTTCGTGATGAACGTTCCAACCTACCATCGCCCGTTGCTGATCACCGACGCCGCGATCAACATCGCGCCAACGCTGGAAGACAAGGTCGACATCATCCAGAACGCCATCGAACTGGCGCACATCATCGGCATTCCCGAGCCCAAGGTGGCCATCCTTTCGGCGGTCGAGACGGTCAACCCGAAAATCCAGTCGACACTCGATGCCGCCGCGCTGTGCAAGATGGCCGACCGCGGGCAGATCACTGGTGGGCTCCTCGACGGCCCGCTCGCCTTCGACAACGCGGTTTCGATCATCGCCGCCAAGACCAAGGGGATCAAGTCGGCAGTCGCCGGCCATGCCGAGATCCTCGTCGTCCCCGATCTCGAGTCGGGCAACATGGTCGCCAAGCAGCTCGAATACCTGGCGAACGCACTGACCGCCGGCATCGTCCTCGGCACGCGAGTACCGATCGTCCTGACCAGCCGCGCCGACAGCGCCGAAACCCGTACTGTCTCATGCGTGCTCGCCGCGCTCGTCGCCCATGCCCACCGTACCAAGGGCGCCGGCTAAGCGGCGCGCGGCAGCCTGACCGGCCGGCAAGTCGCGCCGACCAACGAGGAATGGATGGCCGTGTATCACGCCCACGCCCTGCTCGCCCACTGAGCAAGTTCATGCCAGGCCCCGGTGCCACCAAAGCCACCGGGGTCTTGTTTTTCGGACATTCCCGAGCATGACGACTGCAAGGGGAGCATGGCGAAAACACTATATTTAGTTAAGTTGTTGCCTTGACCCACTAGATATAGTAGCTTTGCAAAACACGAAGGCAAACCATCCAGACAACCAAGACCACGCCGAGGAGCGCCCCATGAGCCAAGTTACCGAACAACTCTCGCTTACCGAAATTCCCGCCGCTCCGAAGTTCGCTCCCCTCCCCGAGCAGGAAATTTCCGGTGAGGTGCTGATCGAAAAATATGCAAAAGGGAAGGAAACCAACGTGCACGACGTGCGCAAGCGGGTTGCCTACGCTCTTGCCCAGGTTGAACAGGAAAAGGATCGCGCCCATTGGGAAGCACGTTTCCTGTGGGCCCAGGAAAACGGTTTCATCCCCGCCGGCCGCATCAATTCGGCCGCCGGTACCGACCTCCATGCCACGCTGATCAACTGCTTCGTGCAACCGGTGGGGGATTCAATCGTCGAAACCACCGACGGCAAGCCCGGCATCTATGCGGCGCTGGCCGAGGCTGCCGAGACCATGCGGCGCGGCGGCGGCGTCGGCTATGATTTTTCGAGCATCCGCCCGCAGGGTGCCCACGTCAAGGGTACCCAGTCACGCGCTTCCGGTCCGGTTTCATACATGCGCGTCTTCGACCGTTCGTGCGAAACCGTCGAATCGGCCGGCGCCCGGCGTGGTGCCCAGATGGGCGTGATGCGCTGCGACCATCCGGACATCGAAGACTTTATTCACGCCAAAGATCATGGCGACCTCACCAATTTCAACATCTCGATCGGCGTCACCGATGCCTTCATGGAAGCGGTCGACGGCGACGGCGATGTCGAACTGCTCCATCGCGCCGAACCCAATACCGACATGAAGCTGTCCGGCGCCTATCAGCGCGAGGATGGCATGTGGATCTACCGCAAGCTGCGCGCCCGCGAGCTGTGGGATCAGGTGATGAAATCCACCTACGACCACGCCGAGCCCGGCATCCTGTTCCTCGATCGCATGAACAAGGACAACAACCTCAATTACTGCGAAGTCATCGAGGCCACCAACCCCTGCGCCGAACAGCCACTTCCGCCTTATGGCTGCTGCTGCCTGGGTTCGATCAACCTGACCCCGTTCGTCACGCACCCCTTCTCCGAGCAGGCCGAATTCGACTTCGCCGGCTTCGCGGAAGTCGTTCGTGTATCGACTCGCATGCTCGACAACGTTCTCGATGCAACCCACTGGCCGCTTGAGCGCCAAGCGCAGGAAGCTGCCAACAAGCGGCGTGTCGGCCTCGGTTTCACTGGTCTCGGCGATGCCCTGGCCATGCTGCGCCTCCGTTACGACAAGCCGGAAGCCCGTGCGATGGCAACCCGCATCACCGAGTTCATGCGCGACACCGCCTATCTGTATTCGATCGAACTGGCCAAGGAACGGAGCGCCTTCCCGCTGTTCAACGCCGAGTTGTACCTTTCCGGCGGCAACTTCGCCTCACGCCTGCCGAACGAGGTCAAGGCCGCGATTCGCAAGCACGGCCTGCGCAATTCGCACCTGCTCTCGATCGCGCCAACCGGCACCATCTCTCTGGCCTTCGCTGACAACGCATCGAACGGCATCGAGCCGCCCTTCTCCTGGACCTACAGCCGCAAGAAGCGCATGCACGACGGCACGCTCAAGGAGTATTCGGTCGAAGACTACGCCTGGCGCCTCTATCGTCATCTGGGCGGCGACGTCACCAGACTGCCGGACTATTTCGTCACCGCTCTGGAAATATCGGCGGCCGCGCACAAGGACATGGTCGCCGCCGTCGCACCTTACATCGACACCTCGATCTCGAAGACGGTCAATGTCCCGGCGGAGTACCCCTATGAAGATTTTCAGGACCTCTACATGAGTGCCTGGAAATCAGGCCTCAAGGGGCTGGCAACCTACCGCCCGAACAGCGTTCTTGGTTCGGTGCTGTCGGTCGAGCCGACCGTGGCCGAAGCCGCTGCGGTCGACGCCAAATCGCCGCAGGATTTCGTTTCCGACGCCAACCGCCGCCTGTCGATCAAGGACCTGCCCGCGCCAGTGCTCTCAAGCCTGCGCTGGCCGAACCGTCCCAACCTGCCGGAAGGCAACCTGTGCTGGACCTACATGCTCGATTCGCCGATCGGCAAGTTCGCGCTGTTCGTCGGTCACGTCGAGCCTGAGGGCCACACCTGGCCGTTCGAGGTCTGGGCCAATGGCCCGGCGGAGCCTCGCGGTCTCGGCGCGGTCGCCAAGACGCTGTCGATGGACATGCGCGCCAAGGATCACGGCTGGCTGGAGATGAAGCTTGAGGCGCTGGCCAAGACGCCTGGTGACTCCTTCGAAATGCCCATGCCGCCGCATGGCGAGCGCAAGCGAGTACCCTCGGTCGTATCGGCGATGGCCCAGATCATTCGCTGGCGTTGCGAAAACCTCGGTGCCTTCAAGCACGAGGGCCCAACCCCGGTGAAGGATGCCCTGTTCAGCGCCAAGGAACCGAAAACCGGCACCGACGGCACGCTGTCGTGGACCGTCGACGTCAGCAATCCGTCCACCAGCGAGGATTTTGTCCTCGGCCTCAAGGAAATCACCCTGCCCGACGGTGTCACCCGTCCCTACTCGATGTGGCTGTCCGGCAACTATCCGCGCGCGCTCGACGGTCTGTGCAAGCTGCTTTCGCTCGACATGCGCGTCCTCGATCCAGCATGGATCGGCATGAAACTGCGCAAACTGCTCGACTACCCGGAACCGCTCGGTGACTTCATGGCCTTCGTCCCCGGGTCGCGCAAACAGCAGACCTACCCGTCGACCGTCGCCTACATCGCCCACCTCATCATCCATCGCTACGCGATGCTGGGCATCCTCGACGATAACGGTTTTCCGCTGCAGCAGATGGGCATCCTCAAGGCGCCGGAAGACGCCAGCAATTCGGTCCACCCGACGCAGGGCAAACTGTGCAGCGAATGCGGCAATCACACCATGATCCGCAAGGATGGCTGTGACTTCTGCACGGCCTGCGGTGCAGTCGGGACCTGCGGCTGACAGGGGTCCGCTTCAAACACGACGCCCCTGTTGTGAGTGACCCCATATCGTGCTCGATCCGTTCAACCGCGAGGTGGTCGGCTGGCCCCTGAAACCGCGCAAGACGGCAGACATCGTGACGGATGGACTGCCCATGGCCTGGTTCACGCAGCAGCCGGCATCAGGTCTGCTGCACCACCTCCGACCTGGGCAGCCAGTACACCAGCCATGCCTTTCAGGACAAGCTCAGTTTCTGGAGAACTGCATCAGGCAGGAGCATCACGAGAAACTCGTGGTATGAACCCCGCCCTTTGGCCGACGAAAAACCGAGGGAACCTCACAACGCCGAGATAGTCGTCCTTCCCGGCCGCGTCAAGGGCTGGCGCCCTGGCGGGACAGGACTTGCAGCGCGGCAACGGGCCAGCGCAAGACGGGGCGGGTCGGGCGCGTTCATCTTTCGGGAAGTCCGGGCTGTGCCGAAACGCTGTGGCCTGCGGCCATGCCGAATCCGAGAGTGGTCCGCGCTTCCCGGGATCACTCCCGCGCATCGTCACGATATTGCAAATCCCCCCAAAAAGTGACATACACATACCCATCACCGCGCGAATAGGCCATATGATTTGCCGTTTGCATTTTTTCATGACAACGGTAGCGAGATAGTGCTTGACAAAATTCAGAAAATAATATTTATTTTTGCCAACCCCTTGCGCCTTCGTAAAAATGAGGTAAATTACGAGGCTGAAGTGACCATTTTTTAACTCAGGGGGAAATTTTCATGCTCAGCAGCCTTATGCCTCAACGCAAGGAATTCTATGTGCTCCTTGCCACTCTTGCCGATCGCGTCGTCGCCGGCGCCAACGCCACCTTGCGCTTGATGAACGGCCTCGGAAGCCACACCGAGGACTTGCCCACGCTGGTCGCCGAAGTCAGCCTGCTCGAGCAGGCCGGCGACAAGATCAAGGCCGAAGTGATCACCTTGCTGCACCGCTCGTTCACCACGCCGATCAACCGCGACCAGATCCATTCGCTGGTCATCGAACTCGACGGCGTCCTGAATGCACTCGAAGACGTGGCACGGGCCGTTTCGATGTATAACATCAAGGAATCCACCGCCGAGGCCCGCGAACTGGCCTCGCTCGCCGCCGATGCCAGCATGCGCCTGAACCGCGCCGTCGCGGGTATCGGGGAAAAGGGGCGCCGCCCGGAAGTCATCGGCTTCTGCAAGGAGATCGAGGAAATCGAGGCGAAGGCCGATGTCGTTCAGCGCAAGGCCATCACCAAGCTCTTTGATGGCAGCGGCACGGCATGGAACGCAGTGAAGATGAGCCGCTTCTACGCGCTGCAGGAAGTGGTTCTTGACGCCTGCGAAGAGGCGGCCAAGACCATCGAAGAAATCCTGATCGAAAATTCCTGAGGGGCGCGCGAAATGGAAGCACTCACCATGAGCATCTGGACGCTCGGCCTCCTGATCTTCATCGCGTTGGCATTCGACTTCATGAACGGGTTTCATGACGGGGCGAATTCCATCTCGACGATCGTCGCCACCGGCGCCCTGACTCCCAAGCAGGCGGTGCTGTTCGCCGCGTTCTTCAACTTTGCCGCGCTCTTCATCTTTCAACTCAAGGTGGCAGCGACCATCGGCAAGGGGACGGTCGACCCGTCCTTCGTTGATTATTACGTCATTTTCGGCGCCTTGATCGGGGCGCTCGCCTGGAACATCATTACCTGGTACTACGGCATCCCGTCGTCGTCATCGCACGCGCTGGTCGGCGGCCTGGTCGGCGCCACCTGTGCCAAGTCCTTGTCGGGTGCGCCGATCGTCTGGTCGGGCTTCGGCAAGATCCTCGCGTTCATCATCATCTCGCCGCTGGTCGGCTTCATCATCGGCGCCTTGCTGATGATTCTCACGGCCTGGATCTTCCGCAAGCACACGCCGCACGAGGCAAGCAAATGGTTCCGTAGCGGGCAGTTGCTGGCAGCGGCGCTCTACAGCCTCGGTCATGGCGGCAACGACGCGCAGAAGACGATCGGCATCATCTGGTTGCTGCTGATCACCGCCGGCGTCGCCACAAAGGATGTCTCTACCCTGCCGATGTGGGTCGTCTATTCGTGCTACTTCGCCATTGCCTGGGGAACGTATCTCGGCGGCTGGCGGATCGTCAAGACCATGGGTTCGAAGATCACCAAGCTCAATTCGGTCAGCGGATCGTGCGCCTCGATGGGCGGCGCGATCGCCCTCGGTCTCGCGACCTTCGCCGGCATCCCGGTATCGACCACGCACACCATCACCGGCTCGATCGTCGGCGTCGGTGCGGCATCGGATGTCAAGGCAGTGCGCTGGGCGGTCACCGCCAACCTCATGGTGGCGTGGATTGTCACGATCCCGGCGTCCGGCCTGATCGCCGGGATCTTCTGGTACATTGGCACGAAATTCCTCTGATCAATACAAGGAACGCTGATCATGTCATCAAGTAACTTTCTACCGAAGCGCACCGAGTTTTTCGCCTTTCTGTCGGCCCACACCGATCGGATCGTCGCCGGAGCGAACGCCGCATCGCGGCTGGTCAATGGCCTCGGCAATCCCGCCGGGGCCGCTGAAACGGCCACCCTGATCGAAGAGGTGCAATCCAACGCAACCAGCGGGGACCGCATCAAGGACGATTTCGTGCAGATCCTGTACGAGGCGTTCACCACCCCGATCAGCCGCGATCTGCTGCACACGCTGATTCTCGATCTCGACCGCGTGCTGAGCAAGCTGCAGAACGTCGCCGACGCCGTAAGCATGTACGGCGTCGGCGAGGCGACCAGCGAGAACCGCGTCATGGCCGCGCTCGCGGTCGACGCCTGCTCCCGTCTGAACAAGGCGGCGATCGCCATGGGCGATACCAAGCAGAACCCGGAAGACATCGCCAGGCTCTGCCATGAAATCGCCGACGCCGGAACAAAGGCCGGCCAGGCGATGAGCGAGGGCGTGACCCGACTGTTCGCGAGGGACGGGGACGACGACGCGACGATTTACGCTTTGAAGATGAACCGCTTCTATTTCGCGCAGTACGCCGTGGTCAACGCCTGCAAGCGCGCAGCGCAGGGCATCGAGGAAATTCTGCTCGAAACCGCCTGATCGAGGTTGGCGGGGGCCGCTCCAGGCCCCCGCCTTTCCCGCCGTCCGCGTGCCATGACCAGTCGTCAGCGAGCACTATGCCAGCAGCCTGTCGGTCTTGTCATGACGACTCCGGCCAGCTGCTAATCTTCTTGTATTGCCTCGATGATCCAATGCTCGCCGACCAGCGCGAGCTTTCGGTCACAGACCGGCCCCTCGCAGGCAGTCTCACCCGGCAGAAGTTCAACGACAATCTCTCCTTGCTCGCGCAGCGCGGCGATGTGCGCAGCGAGTTTGCCATCATGGTCGCCGTGCGGCGCCAGGATGGCCCGCGATGGCTTTCCAGCCGGTGCCAGGCGCGCCACTTCACGCAGATCCATCGAGAAACCGGTTGCCGGACGCGCCCGTCCGAAGACCTTGCCGGCACCATCGTAGCGGCCGCCGAGCGCAACCGCCACCGGATAGTCCGGGCAGTAGGCGGCAAACACCACGCCATTGTGGTAATGGTAACCGCGCAAGTCTGCGAGATCGAGCGAAAACGGCAGGTCGGTCGCCAGAGCCACAAGATGGCGCAAGTCGGCGAGCGCTGCTGTAACGCCCGCGAGTGCAGGCAGCTCGGCGGCAGCGCGGTCGAGCACTTCGACGCCGCCATAAAGTTGCGGCAAGCGCTGCAGCGCTTCCCGGAAGGGTGCAGGCACTTCGGCGCAAGCTTCCATCAGCCCGGGAATATCCTTGGCCCGTAGCAGATCGAGAACCGTTCCCTCGGAGTCCTGCGGCAGCCCGGCCGCTTTGGCCAAGGCCCGGAAAATGCCGACATGACCGAGATCGATGCGGCTGACCGGCACCTTGATCTTCGCCAGAGCGTCGGCCAGCAGCCGAATTACACCGAGGTCGGCAGCGATCCCTGCATGTCCATAGACTTCGGCGCCGATCTGCACCGGCTCGCGGCTAGCAGAAATGGTCGCCGGCATGGCATGCAGCACGCTGTCGCAGTAGCAGAGGCGCGTCACGCCAACATGATTGAGCAGATGGGCGTCGATGCGTGCCGCCTGCGGCGTGATGTCGGCGCGCACTCCCATGCTGCGTCCGGAAATCTGGTCGACCAGCTTGAAGGTACGCAAATTGAGATCATGGCCGGCGCCGGTCAGCAACGACTCGAGGTACTCAAGCATCGGCGGCATGACGAATTCGAAGCCATGACTGCGGAAGTGATCGAGCAAGCTCCGACGCAGGCGCTCGATGCGTTCGGCCTCATTCGGGAGAGCGTCGGAAATGTATTCGGGTAACAGCCAGTTCATGACAAAACCATAAGCAGGACAAGACCAATGATCATCGAGGTCAGTCCGATGAAACGAATCTGGCCGTCCGTGAGTTGAACGAGACGGCGAAAGGTTTCACGCCAGGCCGCCGGCGCGATGAAAGGCATCAGGCCTTCGAGCACCAGCATCAGCGCGAAGGCCAGCAGCAGCGTCGAGGTCATTTGCCTTTGTCGTTTCCTCGTCCGGCACCCTTCATGTACTTGAAGAATTCTGAGTTCGGCTCGACGATCAGGAGGTCGCTCTTGGTCTTGAAGCTGCCGCGATAGGCTTCCAGGCTGCGGTAGAACGCGTAGAACTCCGGATTCTGATTGAACGCCTGGCCATAGATCGCAGTCGCCTGGGCATCGCCGTCACCCTTGATCTTCTGGGCATCGCGATAGGCGTTGGCAATGATGACCTCGCGCTGGCGATCGGCATCGGCGCGAATCTTTTCTGCTTCGGCCGAGCCTTCGGAACGCAGCTCATTGGCCACCCGCTTGCGCTCCGCCTCCATGCGCCGATAGACTGCCTCGCTGACTTCGTTCGGCAATTCGACCCGCTTCAGCCGGACGTCTACGATCTGAACACCTATCTTGCGCGCATCGGCATCTGCCTTTTCGCGCATCTGATCCATGATCTTCTCGCGCTCGCCGGAAATCACATCATGCACCGTGCGCTTGCCGAACTCCTCGCGCAGGCCGGCATTCACCGTCTGGTTGAGACGGGTCTTGGCCCGCGCCTCGTCGCCGCCGACCGAGATGTAATAGAGATTGGGATCAATGATCCGCCACTTGATGTAGGAATCGACCAGGACGTTCTTTTTTTCAGAGGTAATGAAGCGTTCCGGCTCGTTGTTGTCCAGCGTCAGGATGCGCTTTTCGAACAAACGAACGTTCTGGATCATCGGAATCTTGAAGTTGAGACCCGGCTCCGTAATCACCCGCTTGACTTCCCCAAGCTGGAAAACCAGCGCGAACTGGCGCTGATCAACGGTAAAGATCGCCATGGCAACCACGACCAAGGCGGTCAGGATGCTCAGGGCAACAACATTGAATTTCGAGTTCATCAACGGGCCTCCCGGTCACGAGAACGCAGCGCGGGCTCGCGGGGTCGCGTCTGGTTGTTCAGCGAGTTGTCAAGCTGCGGCGGCGATTCATTCGAGGTCGCTGCCTGCTTGGTCGCCGCCTGCGGCGCTGCCGCCACTTCCGGGGCGGTCTGCGCTGCCGCTGCGGCACCGGTCGCCTGAATCAACTTGTCGAGCGGCAGGTAGAGGAGATTACCTTGGCCCTTGCCATCGACCAGGACCTTGCTGGTATTGGAATAGACCTGCTGCATCGTCTCGAGATACATGCGCTGACGCGTCACTTCCGGCGCCTTGGCATACTCGGCCTGCACCTGCCGGAAGCGCGAGGCATCACCCTCGGCGGTCGAAATTACCCGCTGCTTGTGGCCGTTGGCCTCTTCCATCAGACGCGCAGCGGTGCCACTGGCCTTCGGAATCACGTCGTTCGCGTAGGCCTGGCCCTCATTCTTCTGGCGTTCGCGGTCCTGTCCCGCCTTGACCGCATCGTCAAATGCAGCCTGCACCTGCTCGGGGGGCTGCGCATTCTGCATCGTCACCTTGGAGATCAGGATGCCGCTCTTGTAACGATCGAGAATGTCCTGCATCAGCTTGGCCGCCTGGGCGGCTATCTGTTCGCGACCCTCGTAGAGCACAAAGTCCATCTTGCTCTTGCCGACGATCTCGCGCACCGCTGTCTCGGCGGCACCCATCACCGCATCGTCCGGGTGCCGGTTGTTGAACAGATATTCGACTGGATCCTTGAGGAAGTACTGGACAGCAAACTGGATATTGACGATGTTTTCGTCATCGGTCAGCATCAGCGCTTCTTTCAGCACCTTGTTACGTTCGCTACCGCGATAGCCGATTTCGACCGTTCGCACACCGGTCAGATTGACCAGATCGACCGACTGGATCGGATAAGGGAAGCGCCAACGCAGGCCCGGTTCAGTGGTTTCCTTGTAACTGCCAAACTGCAAGACAAGTCCGCGTTGAGAAGCATCGACAATATAGAAACCCGAAGCCAGCCAGACAATGATTGCGAGCGCGGCGAGCAGGCCAATCCCGCCGCCGAGGAACCTCGGGTTGAAATCGATCTGCGGCAGCCGCGGGCCGTCGCCCCCGCCACCACTATTTCCGCCGCCTCCCCCCTTCTTGCCGAACAGTCCGTCCAGTTTGCGGTTGAAGTCGCGCCACAACTCCTCGAGGTCGGGCGGCCCCTGGTTGGGGCGGCGCCGACCTCCCCCGTCCGGTTTGTCATCGTCGCCACTGCCACGGTTGCCCCACTGCGGGTCATTGAGTGACATGAAAATTCCTAGTGTCGGGATCATCGGTATTGGGGATCAATTCATGTAGTTAGGTTGAGCATCACGAGCCGCCGCCGCAATTTCTTTCTGGCGGCTTTGCGACTTGGCCAGAGCGTATTCGGCAAGGGATTCGCGCAACAGTTCCACGCCCTCGCCTGATCGCGCACTGAGACGAACGCGCGCGATATTACCATATTCGTCACGCTCCACTCCCGGCGCGGCTTCGGTCAGATCGATCTTGTTCCAGGCGATCAGTTGCCGCACCTCGCGAGCGCCAATTTCCTCGAGAACCTTGTTGACTTCGCATATCTGGCGATCACGGGCGTGGCTGGCGCTATCGACGACATGGAGCAACAGGTCGGTATCGGTGGCAGCTTCCAACGTAGCATGAAAGGCATCGACCAGCGAGTGCGGCAGATCGCGGATGAAACCGACCGTATCGGAGATGACGACGTTGCCAGCACCCGCGATCCACAATTTGCGCGACGTCGTATCGAGCGTCGCAAAGAGCTGATCTGCTGCATAGACGCCGGCATGGGTCAGCAAATTGAACAGCGTTGACTTGCCGGCATTGGTGTAGCCAACCAGCGAGACATTGAGCACGTCGCCGCGCATCCGCGCTTGGCGCTGCACGCCGCGCTGGCGCGACAGTTTCTTCAGTCGCTCCTTGAGCAGCTTGACCCTGGTGCCGAGCAGACGACGATCCGTCTCAAGCTGCTTTTCACCCGGCCCGCGCATGCCGATTCCGCCACGCTGGCGCTCGAGGTGGGTCCAGCCGCGGACCAGTCGCGTCGATAGGTGCTCCAGCTGGGCGAGCTCAACTTGCAGTTTGCCCTCGGCGCTCGCAGCGCGTAGGGCGAAGATGTCGAGAATCAGGCTAGTCCGGTCGATGACGCGGCATTTGAGTCCGCGCTCGAGATTGCGCTCCTGCGCCGGCGATAACTCGTGGTTGAAAATCACCAAGTCCGCTTCGCCAGCCGCGAGCATGGCGGCGATTTCCTCGACCTTGCCCTTGCCGGCGAAGGACTTCGGATCGGGACTGTGGCGCCGGCCGAAGACTTCGGCAACGACCAGGCCACCCGCCGATTCGACCAGCAGGCGCACTTCGTCCAACTCGTCGGCAAGATCTGCCTGGCCGAAATCCAGCTGAACGATCACCGCACGTTCGCCGGCGGCGGGGCGTTCAGTCATGGTCTGTTCCGGGAGGAGAGGGGTCTGACCCGCCACGCGGGCTCGACAGTGGCCAGGTGCTTATTCTTCAGCCGCCTGCACTTGCTGGAGGCTGACCGGGCGGGAGGGCACCACGGTGGATATGGCATGCTTGTAGACCATCTGGGTCACCGTGTTCTTGAGCAGCACGACATACTGATCGAAGGATTCCACCTGACCCTGTAGCTTGATCCCATTGACCAGATAGATGGAAACCGGGACGTGCTCGCGACGAAGCGCATTGAGGAACGGGTCTTGAAGCAATTGCCCTTTGTTGCTCATGGTGGGGACTCCATGTGGGTATGTTGTTATAAGGTGGCTAATGTACCCAAAATTGCTTGGGGACGCCAAGGTTTTTACTTCTTGTCCTTGTCCGCATACGGATTCTTGCTGGTCACGAACTGGATGCGCAGTGGCGTCCCCTGAAGCTTGAAAGCTTCGCGAAACGTGCTTTCGAGGTAGCGGCAATAGCTGTCACCAATGCGGTCCACTGCGTTGCCATGGACGACGATGATCGGCGGATTGGAACCGCCCTGATGAGCATAGCGCGGTTTCGGCCGGAAAAGGCCGTGCCTCGGCGGCGCTTGCTTGGCGACCGCATCGGCCAGGACGCGGGCCAGACGGGGCGTCGACATTTTCGTCATGGCCGCCCCGAAGGCGGCGTCAACCGACCGGAACAGACCCACAAGACCGATGCTGTCACGTGCTGAAATGAAATGAAATTTCGCGAAATCGAGGAACTTCAGCTTGCGCTGGAGAGTCAGCCGGGTCTGCTCGCGGGTATAGGCATCGAGCCCGTCCCACTTGTTGACCGCAACCACCAGCGCCCGCCCGGACTGCACGATGAAGTCGGCGATGTGGGCGTCCTGCTCCGAAACGTCAGCCTGTGCATCGACCATCAGGATGACGACGTTGGCATCCTCGATCGACTTCAGCGTCTTGACCACCGAAAACTTCTCGATCGACTCGAACACCTTGCCGCGCTTGCGCATGCCGGCGGTATCGACGAGCACATACTTGCGGCCACCGCGCTCGAAATCGATCTCGATCGAATCGCGCGTCGTGCCCGGCGCGTCGAAGGCGATCACCCGCTCCTCGCCGAGCAGGGTGTTGATCAGCGTCGACTTGCCGACATTCGGGCGGCCGACAATGGCAACCCGCACCGCGTCAGACTTCTCCTCGTCCTCTTCCGGATCGGGAAACGATGCGAGTGCGAGATCAACCAGACCGCGGACCCCTTCGCCATGGGCCGCAGAAATGGCATTCGGCTCGCCCAGGCCAAGTTCGTGAAAATCCGCCTCCACCATCCCGAATTTCATGCCCTCCGCCTTGTTGACCGCAACCACCACCGGCCGCCCCGCGCGGCGCAGCTTTTCTGCAATTTCCTTGTCGAGCGGGGTCACGCCGGAGCGGCCATCAACAACGAAAATCACCGCATCGGCTTCAGCGATGGCCTGTTCGGCCTGACGCGCCATCTGATGCACGATGCCGTCCTTGGCCAGCGGTTCGAAGCCGCCGGTGTCGACCACAATGTAGGGCTTGCTCCCGAGTTTCCCGTGCCCGTAATGGCGGTCACGCGTCAGCCCCGGCAAGTCGGCAACGATGGCGTCCCGAGACCGCGTCAGGCGATTGAACAGCGTTGACTTGCCAACGTTGGGCCGACCGACCAGAACGACGGTTGGTTTCATCGCGCCTCGATCGCGCTGACATTGCCGCCGCTGGTCTGCACCAGGAAGCCCGTGCCCAGCGTCTGGACCGGTGTCCGAATTGGGGCGCCATCGGTCTTCTGGCGTGCCACAAAGCTGCCGTCGTCACGCGCCAGAAAATGGACGACTCCCTCGGCATCGCCGACGGCGACCACGCGACCCTGGACAGCCGGGCCGGAGACACGGCGATTCAGCAGCTTGTCCTGCTTCCACAAACTGCTGCCTGAACTGCGATCGAGCGCATGGACAGCACCGCGCTCGTCGGTGACGAACAGGTAGCGGTCGCTGAGGGCCAGCCCTGAAGCGGAGGAGATATCGCGCGCCCAAAGCAGCACGCCACCCTGCCCCATGTCGAAGCAGGCGACACGGCCCTGAAAGGCGACCGAACAAATCTGCCGCCCATCGATCGCCGGCAACGAGACGACATCGGCAACACGGTCCAGTTCAGTCGCCCCCTTGGGCAAGGCCACGGCTCCTTCCCAGACCGGCGCGCCGTTTTGCAACGCCAGGGCGACCAGCTTGCCACCGGGGAAACCGACGAAGACAAAGCGGTCGGCAAAAACGGGCGGTGCCGCGCTACGCAACGAAAGCGTCGGCGTCGACCGCTGATAGAGCCACTTGCGTCCACCGTCGTTGGCATCGAGCAGCACCACGCGATTGTCGCCACTCTTGACGACGACACCATCGCCACCGACCGCCGGCGCCGCCAGCACTTCGCTGGTGACCTTGGCTGTCCACCGTGGCTGACCATCGCTGGCGGAGAAAGCCAGGACATCACCCTTGCCGGTGGCGACGACCACCAGACTGGAATCAGCGCCGACGCCGGCCGACAGTTGCTGTCCGGCGTTGATCGACCACTCCTTGCGTCCATCGACGAGCTTGCTGACCTCGCCATTGCGGGCGGCAACGAAGACTGCGTTGCCGACCACCGCCGGCCTGAAGATGTAGTCGCCCGCCTTGCCGACGCTGGCGGACCATTGATCGCGGACGCTGATGGTCGGGTTGACCGGTTCAAGCTTCGCCATCTTCGGACCGCGCGATGCAAAGGGATTGATCGAATCCATGGCATCGGACATGGTCGAGCATCCGGCGGCGAGCAAGCTGACTGAAGCCAGCAATGGCAGGAGACGAGGCGCCATCATGTCACCTCGCCCAGACTGTCAAGCTTCTGTTGCAACAGTTCGTGGCCAACACCGCCCCTGCCCTCGCGGACCTCGCCCTTGTCCAGCGCCGCCTTGTAGGCGCTGCGCGCCTCGGTCTTCTTGCCTTCGGCGGCGAGAACGTCGCCCTTGAGTTCGAGAAAACGCGCAGCAAAGGCGGCAGCGTGCGCTGCCTCCAATTGTTTGAGGGCTTCGCCGTAGGCCTTCTCGTCGAGCAGGACGGAGGCCAGCCGCAGGCGGGCCAGATCCTTGATTTCGTCCTCGCCGTTTTCGGCCGCCCAGGTCAGCTGGGCCCTGGCCGTCTTCAGGTCGCCGGCCTCGAACGACTGGCGGGCGGCAACGAGGGCGCCCAGCGCCGCATAGCTGGTGCCGCCGAACTTCTCGGCCAGTTCACCGGCTGCCGCCTTGACCTTCTGCGCATCACGCGCCACGACCGCCTGTTCCAGCACGCCGTAGATGGCCGAGGCCTGCGCCGACTGGCTGCGCTGATGCCAGTTCCAGCCCTGCCAGCCGATCACCGCAACGGAACCGGCGACAACGACGCCGGTCACCAGGTTGCCGTACATCTTCCACCAGGTCTTGATGGAGTCTATCTGTTCCTGTTCTTCGAGGTCGTAACTAGCCATGCTCCTGTTCCTCTTCGTCCGAATCGATCAATTGCCCGATGATGGCTTCCGCCAGATCATCCACTTTCAGTTTCAATTGCGCTCCACCATCTTCGCGCAGCGGCTTCAGCTGTGCTTCCCCGGTCGACGCCTCATCATCGCCGATAACGACGGCAAAGGTCGCACCGCTGCCATCGGCCTTCTTCATCTGCGACTTGAAGCTGCCGCCGCCGCAATGCAGCAAGACATCGATGCCCCGATCACGCAGGCCTTCGGCGACGCGGAAAGCCAGGCGCGAAGCCTGCTCCCCCTGATGCACCAGATAGACATCCGGTGCCGGGCCGGCCGGCTCGCCCCCGGCATCCCTGATCAGCGCGATCAGGCGCTCGATGCCCATGGCGAAGCCGCAGGCCGGCGCCGGCTTGCCGCCCAGCTGTTCGACCAGGCCGTCGAAGCGTCCGCCGGCACAGATGGTGCCCTGCGCGCCGAGGCGATCGGTGACCCACTCGAACACCGTCAGGTTGTAATAGTCGAGTCCGCGCACCAGGCGCGGGTTGACCGTGAACGGCAGCCCGGCATCGCGCAGGACACGCTGCACGCCTTCGAAATGGTCCAGCGACTCGGGGCCGAGAAAATCGATCAGCCTCGGCGCGGCAGCGCACAGTTCCTGCAGCGCCGGATTCTTGCTGTCGAGGATGCGCAGCGGATTGGTATGGAGGCGGCGCTGCGAATCGTCGTCGAGCAACTCGGCGTTTTCCTCGAAATAGGTGATCAGCGCGGTGCGATGCCGGGCGCGCTCCTCGGCTTGGCCGAGGCTGTTGATCTGCAGTTCGATACCGTCCAGACCGAGGTCGGACCACAGGCGGGCGCCCATCAGGATCATTTCGGCATCGATGTCGGGTCCCGCGTAACCGAGGGCCTCGACTCCGACCTGATGAAACTGGCGATAGCGGCCCTTCTGCGGCCGCTCGTGGCGGAACATCTGGCCGATGTAGTAGAGCCGCTGCGGCTGGCGGGCAATCAGGTTGTGCTCGATGACGGCGCGCACGCATCCGGCCGTCCCCTCCGGGCGCAGGGTCAGCGCTTCGCCGTTGAGGCTGTCGATGAAGGAATACATTTCCTTCTCGACGATGTCGGTGACTTCGCCGATGGCCCGCTTGAAGAGCGGCGTCGGTTCGACGACCGGCAGGCGGATCGGCCGGTAGCCGTAGCTCTTCAGCCACGAACGGACGGTTTCCTCGAACAGTTCCCAGAACTCGGCTTCGTCGGGCAGGATGTCGTTCATCCCGCGCACGGCCTGCAGCGCCTGACTCATGACTGCAGCTTCTTGACGTAGGTGCGCTGGACGTAGCGCTCGATGATGTCCTTGAATTCGCTGGCAATGCGGTCGCCCTTCAGCGTAACCGTCTTGACACCGTCCTCGTACACCGGCGCCGACGGCGCTTCGCCGGTGCCGGGCAGCGAGATGCCGATGTTGGCGTGCTTCGATTCGCCCGGGCCGTTGACGATGCAGCCCATGACGGCCAGGGTCATGTTTTCAGCGCCGTCGTATTGCAGCTTCCATTGGGGCATCCTGGCGCGGACGAAGTCCTGCACCTCGCCCGCCAGTTCCTGGAAGAAGGTTGACGTCGTCCGGCCACAACCCGGGCAGGCGGCGACCATCGGCGTGAAGGCCCGCAAGCCCATGGTCTGCAGGATTTCCTGGGCAACAATGACTTCCTGCACCCGCGCCCCACCCGGCTCCGGCGTCAGCGAAATCCGTATCGTGTCGCCGATTCCTTCCTGCAGCAGAACCGAGAGTGCTGCGGTCGACGCGACGATTCCCTTCGATCCCATGCCGGCCTCGGTCAGACCGAGGTGCAAGGCGTAATCGGCGCATTGCGACAGCTCGCGATAGATGGCGATCAGGTCCTGCACGCTGGACACCTTGCACGACAGGATGATCCTGTCGCCAGCCAGCCCGACGTCCTCGGCCCTCGCCGCCGACTCCAGCGCCGAGGTCACCATCGCATGACGCATGATCGCCGTCGCGTCGAGCGGCTCGGCACGCTTGCTGTTCTCGTCCATGATGCGGGCCAGCAATTCCTGATCGAGACTGCCCCAATTGACGCCGATGCGCACCGGCTTGTCGTACCTGCAGGCCAGTTCGACCATCAGCGCGAACTGTTCATCCTTCTTTTTGCCGAAACCGACGTTGCCCGGGTTGATGCGGTACTTGGCCAGTGCTTCGGCGCAGGCCGGGTTGTCGGTCAGCAGGCGATGGCCGTTGTAATGGAAATCGCCAATCAGCGGCACGTCACAGTTCAGTCGGTCCAGGTGCTCGCGGATTTTCGGCACGGCGGCTGCCGCTTCCGGCGTATTGACCGTGATGCGCACCAGTTCCGAACCGGCACGCGCCAGTTCGGCAGTCTGCAACGCGGTGGCCAGGTAGTCGGCGGTATCGGTGTTGGTCATCGACTGGACGACGACCGGGGCGCTGCCGCCCAGTCTCACTTGGCCGATCCGGCAACTGCGCGTCAGGCGCCTGGCTGCAGCACTCAACGGCCTACTCCAGGACGAGGCGGGCGACTTCGCCCTTGGTATGTGGCGCCAGATCGATGGCCTGGCCACGCCAGAACAGCTTGACCCCTGGCGCGTTGCGGATGACCAGCGACAACGGCATTGCGCCGTCGATGGCCTTTTCGGAACCCGCCGCGCCGCGCTGTGAAAAAACAACCTTGTCGTCGCGATCGCGCACCTCAACCTTGGCCTTCCCGATGAAGACAACGCGCAGCGGTGGCGGTCCCGCCGCCGCATTCGCTGCACCAGGGGCTGGTGCGACAAGCGGCGCCGGCGCCATCTCGGCGGGCGCCTGGTCCTGAGGATGCATGACCTGCTGCTGCGTCGCGCCGGGTGGAAATACCGGTTCACTGACTGCCGCGGGCGCTGCCACGGGGGCTGCCACGACAGAAACGGGGACCGGCGCCGGTCTCGGCTCCTTGTGCGAAAGCGAGTCAATCAGCCCTTGGGCACGCTCGCGCAAGGCAGAAAGGTCATTGGCCAGCAGCAAGTAGGCCAGCATCGCCAGCAGCACGATGACAAAGCCGGCCAAAATGACATTCCGGTCGCGATGTTTCTGGCCCCTCGGCATTGTCGTCGGCCGGCCCACTGGAACATTCAGGCTGTCGGCCGGCTTCTCCAGCGTGTCATCAAGCTGATCCATCAGCGGAGTCGGGTCAATCTGCAGCAAGCGTGCGTAATTGCGCACAAAGCCGCGGACAAATGTCTGTCCCGGCAATCCCTGCCAGTTGCCGTTCTCCAGTGCCTGAACCTGGCGCGAGCCCAGTTTCAGAGCCTGTGCCACATCATTCACGCTCATCTGGCGAAGTTCGCGCGCCAGGCGCAAGCGGGCCCCGACACCCGGCGGAACCCAGTTACCTGCCTCGTTTGTCCCGGCCGCCGCGTGCCCCGGACTGACTGAATCGCTCATTCAAAATTCCCCTTGAGGAAGGCCTGATATTCCTTGGATGTCGGATAGCGGCCACGCAACTGCGATGCGTAGGTGCCCTCGGCGGCCTTGTTGCCCAGCCTGCGCTCGAGACGAACGGCCAGCCAGAGCGCCTCGGGGGATGGCGGTTCCATCGCCTTGATCGCTTCGCCAAGATATACCTTGGCCTCGTCCAGGTTACCCCGCTGGTAGAGCAATTCGGCCAGCCTGTGGCGGGTCATCGGCGCTGCATCTTTCGCCAGGCGCAGAGCCTGAAGCAGATACTCCTGCGCACCGTCGAGGTCGCCCCCCTTCATGGCACAGATGCCGGCGTTGGTATAAGCCACCTCGGGCGTCTCGTAGAGCGGGTCCTTCAGCGCATTCAGGAAATACTGGATCGATTGCCGCGGCTGGCCGATGTCGCAGAGGAACCAGCCATAGTTGTTGTTGACGTCGGGATTCATCGGGGCAATCTTGAGCGCCCGCCGGAAATCGTCCTCGGCCTTGCCGTTTTCCTTCAGTTTCGCATGAACCAGACCGCGTACGCTAAGCGCCTGAACGTATTCAGGATCGGCCTCGAGGGCAATCCTGGTTTCCTCCAGCGCCACTGCCATGCTGCCGGCCTGATAGTACGCGGCGGCCAGTTCGGTATGAATCTTTGCGCGCTGCTTCGGGTCGGCCGGCCGGGACTGGGGCACATTGGCTTCCGGGACGATGGTTGTGGTCGGACCAGCGCCCTGGCCTTGGCCGGGCATCTCCTTGATCCACTCCAGACTATGCTGGGCGTGGGATGAGAGTGCAACGGCCGTGCCCAGGCAAAAAGCCAGAATTGTCTGTTTCGTCCTCGAGCCAGTCATGCCCTTGCCTCCTGAAGGTGGATGATCCGCCCGGCGACGCGCCGGGTCTTGTCCTTCACCTGTCCGGCCAGTTGGCCGCAGGCCGCATCGATGTCGTCACCCCGCGTCTTGCGCGTGGTCGTGACGATGCCGGCCTGCATCAGAACATCGGCGAACCGGCGTACCCGCTCGGCCGGCGAACGCTTGAACGGCGATCCGGGGAAGGGGTTGAATGGAATCAGGTTGAACTTGCAATAAACCGTCTTGACCAGCGCCAGCAACTCGCGGGCGTGGGCATCGGAATCGTTGATGCCGTCCAGCATGATGTATTCGAAGGTGATGAAATCGCGCGGCGCCTTGTCCAGATAACGCCTGCAGGCCGCCATCAGATCCTTCAGCGGATACTTCCGGTTGATCGGCACCAGTTCGTCGCGCAGCCTGTCGTTTGGCGCGTGCAGCGATACCGCCAGGGCCACCGGGCATTCGTCGCGCAGTCGATCCATGACTGGCACCAGGCCTGACGTGGATACCGTGACGCGGCGCCGCGACAGGCCGTAGGCGTTGTCATCGAGCATCAGCTTGAGCGCCGTGACCGAATTTTCGAAATTGGCGAGCGGCTCGCCCATGCCCATCAGCACGACATTGGAAATGGCCCGTTCGTCACCGTGGACCGCACCCAGCGCCTTGTTGGCCAGCCATACCTGACCGATGATCTCGGCAACCGTCAGGTTACGGTTGAACCCCTGCTTGCCAGTCGCGCAGAATGCACAATCGAGCGCACAACCTGCCTGCGTCGACACGCAAAGCGTGCCGCGGCCGTCCTCGGGAATGAACACTGTTTCAACGGCATTGCCGTTGCCGACATCGATCAGGAACTTGCGCGTACCGTCATCCGACAGCTTGTCGGAGACGACTTTCGGCGGTGCCACGACCGCCTCCGCCATGAGCTTCTCGCGCAGGCTCCTGGCGATGTCGGTCATGTCAGCGAAGTCCGCCACGCCGGAACGATGGATCCAGCGCAGCACCTGGCGGGCACGGAACGGCTTCTCGCCCCGTTCCGCGAACCAGGCGGTCAAGCCTTCGGCATCGAAATCCAGCAGATTGACGGTCATGCAGTCTTGCTTAACGCCCGGCGTAGACGTTCATGCCGGGGAAGAAGAAAGCGATCTCCACAGCAGCGGTTTCCGGGCCGTCGGAGCCATGCACGGCATTGGCGTCGATGGATTCGGCGAAATCGGCGCGAATCGTGCCCGGCTCGGCCTTCTTCGGATCGGTGGCGCCCATCAGCTCGCGGTTCTTGGCGATGGCGTTTTCGCCTTCCAGGACCTGGATCATCACCGGCCCGGAAATCATGAAGGACACAAGATCCTTGAAGAAGGGGCGCTCCTTGTGCACGCCGTAGAACTGGCCGGCTTCCTGCGGGGACAGCCAGGCCATCCTGGAAGCGACAATCTTCAGGCAATTGGTTTCAAAACGGGAGTAGATCTTGCCGATGACGTTCTTGGCGACAGCGTCGGGTTTGATGATGGAAAGAGTGCGTTCGATGGCCATGTGATTGCTCCGCAATGCTAGTCAGTTGAAAAACGGGCAATTTTAGCAGATATGGAGCCCACGCGCCCTGTTCAACGCGGCGCGCTTTGCGCCGGCGCCGCCAGCAGTGGCTCGCGCAGCCGGGCAAATTGTTGCGGCGTAACGTATTGCAGCAATTCCTTGCCGTCCTTGTCGACCACAACATCCAGCCCCAGCTTCGGGTAGAGCAGATGGGTCCGCTTGTCGGAAACGACGATGCGCTCGCCCGGTTCGCCAAAGCGCTGGACGATCGCCGCCTCGTCGAGGTTGACCGTCGGGATCACGCTGATGGCACGAATCGGCCACCGGTCGGCCGCCGCCAGGTCGTCGGGATGCAGCGTGATGCGGCGCGTCGTGCTTTCCATGTGCTTCGCCCTCACGGCGCGCTCGCGCATCGCGGAAATCGCCTCATCCGGCACGTCGACCGTGACAATCATTTTCGCCAGCACGAAACCGAGCGGCAACTGTGCGTAGTAGCCTTCGAGCGCGCCGATCTCGTTCGGCTCGGCGATAATCGCCACCTCGATCTCGTCGCCGAGACGCCGGCGCACGTCGCCCAGCGTGCTGACGTCCGGCCTGAGCCCGAAAACGCTGCTGCCGCCCTGCCCGTCCGCGGTAATCTGCCACGGCAGATTACTGTTCGGATCGACGCCTTCTTGCTTGCCGGCATTTGGGATGAAGAACGGCAAGATCAGCGCGAGCAGGATGAGAGCAATCAGGGAGAGGGCGAATTTCACCGGCAGCCAGGGGCCATCAACAACGGAGAGCGGATTCTGCCACAGCCCGTCAGGTCGCCTTCAAGTTTCCACTCGCCCCACTCCGGCACGGATCAGAGCACCAGTTGCGTCCCCAGTTCGACGACGCGGTTGGTCGGGATCTTGAAGAAGTCGGTGGCGCTGGTTGCGTTCTTCGACATCAGGGCGAACAGACGGGCCCGCCAGGGAGCGATGTCGCGCCCGGGGATGCGCGGGATGACGGTCTCGCGGGCGACGTAGAAGGTCGTTTCCATCATGTCGAAGGTCTCGCCGAAGCGGGCGCACTGCTCCAGCGCGGCGGGGACATCGGGGTCCTCCATGAAGCCGTAGCGGACGATGACGCGAATGAAGCCCTCGTCCAGCCGGTGCAGATAGATACGGTCGAGATCGTTGACGAAGGGGGTGTTGGCGGTCTGGACAGTCAGCAGCACGACACGCTCGTGGAGCACCTGATTGTGCTTCAGGTTGTGCAGCAACGCGGACGGCACGCCTTCCTTGGCACTGGTCATGAAAATCGACGTGCCATGGATGCGATAGACGTCGCCGATCGTGGCGAGGAAGTCAACCAGCGGAAAAGTCTGCCTGGCCATTTCGTCGAGCAGCAAGCGCCGACCGCGCCGCCAGGTGGTCAGCACGGTGAAGGAAACGAGGGCCATGGCGATCGGGAACCAGCCGCCTTCGGGAATCTTGATGATGTTGGCGGAGAAGAAGGCGATGTCCACCACGAGCAAGGAGCCGACGACCAGGGCGACGAGCATCAGGTTCCAGCGCCACAGAAGGACCATGACGAAAGCGACGAGGACAGTGTCAATGAGCATGGTGGTGGTCACCGCGATGCCGTAGGCGGCGGCCAGGTTGGACGAGTTCTGGAAACCGACGACGAGGGCGACGACCGCCAGATAGAGCGTCCAGTTGGTGAACGGCACATAAATCTGGCCTTCTTCCCGGCCCGAGGTGTGGATGATCTGCATGCGCGGCAGCAGGCCCATCTGCACGGCCTGGCGCGCCACCGAAAAGGCGCCGGAGATCACCGCCTGCGAGGCGATCACCGTCGCCAGCGTGGCCAGAACGACCATCGGGATCAGCGCCCAGGAGGGTCCGAGATGGAAAAAGGGGCTCTCGATGGCCGTCGGCTCGTTGAGCAACAGGGCGCCCTGGCCGAAATAGTTGAGGACCAGCGCCGGCATCACGAAACCGAACCAGGCGAGACGGATCGGCGGCCGGCCGAAGTGTCCCATGTCGGTATACAGGGCTTCGCCGCCGGTCACCGCGAGGATGACCGAGCCGAGGGCGAGGAAGGAAAGCCGGGGATGGGCGACGACGAAGTCGATGGCGTAAAGCGGGCTGAGCGCAGCAAGAACGCTCGGGTACTGCGCGATTTCGATCGCCCCGAGAACGCCGAGGATCGCGAACCAGCAGACCATGACCGGGCCGAAGAGCATGCCGACCGCGCCGGTGCCGTGTTTCTGGATGAAAAACAGCCCGGTGAGAATCACCAGCGTGATCGGAACCACGTACGGCTTGAGGTCCGGGGTGATGATCTCGAGACCTTCGACGGCCGAGAGAACGGAAATCGCCGGGGTGATCATGCTGTCGCCGTAGAACAGCGCGGCGGCGAAGATCCCGAGCAGCGAGATGACCCAGGTCAGGCGCGGATTACCCTTCGCATTCTCGATGACCAGCGAGAGCAGCGCCAGCGAGCCGCCCTCGCCACGGTTGTCGGCGCGCATGATGATGAGCACGTACTTGATCGTCACCATGATCATGATCGCCCAGAACACGAGCGACAGGACACCAAGAATGTTGTCCGGCGTGACCGGGATCGGATGGTGGCCGTTGAAGATTTCCTTCAGCGCATACAGCGGGCTGGTGCCAATGTCGCCGAAGACGACACCGATCGCGGCGACGGTGAGCGCCGGCATGGCTTGACGTTCGTGCATGATGTTCCCCTGAGCGTTGTTCTGGCCTCGATACCATCCGCCAGAGTTCCCCCCTTCACGGCCGCATCTGGCGGCCCATAGTATATTCTCTTTGCCTGACAACTGGCAGCTTGACTCTGCCCGATGGCGCATTGAAAAAGAATGCCGCCGCGACGGGAAAGCGGGACGACGTCGTGGCCCGGATTGCGGCAAACCAACAGAAGGGGGGTGTTCATGACGGCTCCAGCGGAAATCAGCGATATCGGTCGCGTGCGCCAGTTCCACGCCAACCTGGTGTGGCCGTTGCAACTCGAGGCGCTGGCCAGCGCGGGCACCGGCGGGCGGCACTGGGAAATCTTCGAGGCGGGCCGGGAAACCCATGCCTGGCGGCGGGTCGACGATGAATTCACAGCCGATCCGGAACAGTTCCGGGAGCGCCATTACCGCGAGTTCATTTCCTTCCTGCCCTATGTCCAGCGCTTTCTTTACGGCGAAGGCCGCCCCTGCAAGAGCAATCCCGACGATCCGCCCGGCAACTCGCCGGTGCACGTATTCCGCCGGACCGACATCGACCGCCTACGCCTGACGCTGCGCAAGGGTGCGGCACCGGTTGAACTGCGCGTCGTTCATGTCGACCTCTATTTCTTCCAGGATCTCGACGTCGTCCAGCTCAACGTCGAGGTGCGCGGCGAGGACCTGCCGCTCGCCACCGTCCGCGACGTCCTGTTCCGTTTCGGCCGCGCCTATCCGTCAGGCTGGGACGAGCACGGCGAGGGGGTGAACAACGCCCACGTTTCGGAATGGCTGGACGCCGACGGCACGGTCATCGCCCGCTCCGACCCGGGAGCGCGAGCAAAGTATCTCACTTTCGTCTGCGCGCACCGGAGCCCCTGCGTTTCCGAGCATTGGGCCTGCATTCTCCGCCCGCTGGCCCTCGCCCACTCCGACGAAGCGGGCGAACTGCGCTACCGGCTGCTCGAGTATCACCGCATGCCGCTGATGGCGTTTCTGGCACTCGAAGCACCGCGCTGCCTGCGCCGCGAGGACTGGGTGCGCATCGGGCTGGCGACGACGCTGCATCCCGACGAGCCGCTGCCGGTCAACGAGCCGGGAGTGGTCGAATTCGAGAAGCGCTACTGCCAGGACCGCTTCTGGAACGACAACGAGGCCGGCCCGAACACGCGCTTCGTGTGCACCGGCAACTCGCTGACCGTGGTCGGCGACGCCGCCATGCCCTTCACAACCGATCCCGAACGCGGTGTACTCGGGCAGTTCCGGCATCAGTACTTCCTGGTCTTCATGATCGCCCACCTACACCGGGCCGCGTTGCTGGCGTTTTCCGAGACGCTCGCCGATGCGGTCAACGATCTCGACATCCGCGACGACGAATCGGTGCGCCGCTTCAAGCGGCGGATTCGCGCCAATTTCGAGACCTTCCTGCGGTTCACGCACCGCTACTGGTTCGAACTACTGTCGGAGCGCGCGCATGTGCAGGCCGTTTTCCGCCTGTGCGCCACTCATCTGGGCAACGCCGATCTCTACGACGAGGTGCGCGACGAAATCCGCGAGATGAGCCAGTATCTCGACAGCGACTCGCAGCGCCGGCAGTCGAACACCGTCGTGCGGCTGACCGTGATCACGATCCTCGGCCTGATCGCCACCGTGACGACCGGCTATTTCGGCATGAACATCATCCCGTTCGGTGACGGGTCGCCTGAGGAGCGCTTGTTGCATGGCGCGCTCGCCGCCGTCGTCTTCACCGTCCTGGTGCTGTTCGCCGTCGCCCGCTCGAAGCGGCTGTCGGACTTCCTCGAGGATCTCGCCGACGAGCGACTTAGCACGGCCGGGAAATTGCGCGCACTGTGGGCTGCCTTGTGGGGAAACGGACGCTGACGCGAACAAAAAGCACCGCGCCAACGAAAAGCGGCCCCCGGACGTTGTCCGGGGGCCGCCTGGCGTTGCGCGTTCCGGGCTAGATCATGCCCAACTGCCGCGGCAACCAGAGCGAAAGTTCGGGCCAGTAGGTGACAACCACCAAGAAGCAGAGCATCGACAGCAGCCACGGCCAGACGGCGACGGTCAGCTCGGTGATCCCCATCTTGGTGATGCCCGACGCCACGTACAGGTTGAGGCCGACCGGCGGGTGGCACATGCCGACTTCCATGTTCACCACCATCAGGATGCCGAAATGGACGGGGTCGATACCCAGCTTGATCGCCACCGGGAACAGGATGGGTGCGAAGATCAGGACGATCGACGACGGCTCCATGAAGTTGCCCGCGAGCAGCAGGATGATATTGACCGCCAGCAGGAAGGCAATCATCCCGAGGCCGTGCCCCAGCATCCAGTCGGCCAGCGCCTGCGGGATGTTCTCGTTGGTCATGATGAACGAGAACAGCACGGCGTTGGTGATGATGTAGAGCAGCATCGCCGACATGTTGGCCGAGTTGAGCAACACCTTCGGCACATCCTTCATGCCCAGGTCGCGGTAGATGAAAACGGCGCAGATGAAGGCGTAGACCGCGCTCATCGCCGCCGCTTCGGTCGGCGTGAAGATGCCGGTGTAGATACCTCCCATCACCACGACAATCAGCAGCAGACCCCAGACCGACTTGCGGAAGGCGGTCCAGCGCTCGCCCCAGGTCGCCTTGGGCTGACGCGGGTAGTTGAACTTCTTGGCGCGATACCAGGTCACGCCGCCGAGAGTCAGCGCCAGCGCAATGCCGGGGATGACGCCGGCCATGAACAGGGCGCCGACCGACGTATTGGTCGCCACCGAGTACATGACCATGACGATCGACGGTGGAATCAGGATACCGAGCGCGCCGGAGGTGGCGATGACGCCCGCCCCGAACTTGTTCGGAAAACCTGCCTTGATCATCGCCGGTAGCAGGATCGAGCCGATCGCCACGACGGTCGCCGGGCTCGAGCCCGATACCGCGGCGAACAGCGCGCAGGCCAGCACGCCGGCGAGGCCGAGACCGCCATACCAGTGCCCGACCATCGAAGTGGCGAAATTGATCATCCGTTTCGCCACCCCGCCATGGGTCAGGAAGTTGCCCGCGAGGATGAAGAACGGGATGGCCATGATCTCGAACTTCTCGATGCCGGTGAACAGCTTGAGCGCCACCGACTCGAGCGGCACATGGGTCATCGTGAACAGGAAGGTCAGCACCGTCAGGCCGAGCGAAATCGAGATCGGCATGCCGGTCAGCATGAGGACAGCCAGCAGGCCGAAAATCACCAGTGAGTTCATGACTGTTCTCCTTCGTCACCCTGGTTGCGGCGCTCTTCATGACGGCGCTCGGGGGTGCGCTTGCCGCCGGCGATCTGGCGACGGTCCTCGCCGCTGCGCCGGTCACCGACCATCGGGTGCTTGAGATCGTGCATGTGCAGGTTGTCAGCCATGCTGTAAATGTCGACCGGCGGCTCGACTTCCTCCAAGCCATCGACGTGGCCGTGGTCATGGTGCGGCAGTTCGCCGGTGCGAATGAAGGAAACGCAAACCTGCAGGAAACGGAAGCACATCAGCGAGGAACCGAGCGGAATCGCGCTATAGACGATCCAGGTCGGCCATTCGAGGTCGGGCGTGGTCGGTCCCTCGTAATTGTCGCCGGTGTCCAGTCCGAGGAACTGGAAGATGGCGTAATGCGCGCCGTTCTCCCAGACGAAGTGCCCCCCCAGGGTGGCGACGATGCCGGTAAACGTGGCGCCGGCGAGAAGTCCAAAGATGATGAACTTGCTGCGCATCCCGTCGTTGAGACGGTTGATCAGCACGTCGACACCGACGTGGATGCCGGTGCGCACGCCATAGGCGGCGCCGAACTTGGCCATCCAGACGAACATGATGATGCAGAGCTCCTGGGTCCACCCGAAATCGAGGGTCAGCAGCCAGTCCTGCAGGCCGGGAATATCCACCCCGGACATGTAGCGATGAACAACCGAGATGAAGATGATCACCGTAGCTGCGCCGATCAGAAACGTGATCAGCAGTTCTTCGAGGTGATTGAGCGCCTTGTTGATCATGAGGAATTCCCCCGTGCGAACCGGGGGCCGCGGCCCCCGGATTCTTGTTTGAGCGGCGAGTTACAGGGCGTCGGGCTTGAACCCGATATCCTTGTAGACGCTCTCGATGACTTCCTTGCCGATCCGGCCTTCCATCTTCTTGTGCACCGGCACCATCGCCTTCTTGAACGCCAGCCGCTCTTCCTTGGTCGGCACATAGACGACGGTCTTTCCGCTCTTCTTCACTTTGTCCAGAGACTCTTCGTTCTCCACCCTGGCGATCTGGTTGGCGTAGCGGGTCGCCTGCACCATCGCTTCGTCAAGCTGCTTGCGGACATCCTCCGGCAGGCCGTCCCAGAACTTCTTGTTGACGATCACCGCATAGCCGAGATAGCCATGGTCGGTGAGGGTCAGGTGCGACTGCACTTCATACATCTTCTGGGTGTAGAGGTTGGAAATCGGGTTTTCCGTGCCGTCGACCACGCCGGTCTGCAACGCCTGGTAGACCTCGGAGAAAGCCATCACCTGCGGCAGCGAACCCACCGACCGCATCTGCTCTTCGAGCACCTTGGACGACTGGATGCGCATCTTCTTGCCCTTCAAGTCGGCCGGAGCCTTGATCGGGGAGTTCAGCGAGAAGGACTTGAAACCGTTGTCCCAGAAGGCCAAGCCGCGGATCCCCTTGCCTTCCAGCTTGGTCAGCAGTTGCTTGCCAACCTGTCCGGTCGTCACCTTGTGCAGGTCGTCGTAATTGCTGAAGATGAACGGCAGGTCAAATAGCTCGAATTCCTTGACGCCGAGCGGGCCGAACTTGGCCAGCGACGGCGCCAGCATCTGGACGGCGCCCAACTGCAGCGCCTCCATCTCTTCCTTGTCCTTGTACAGCGTCGAGTTGGCGTAAACCTCGACCTTGACCTTGCCCTTGGTCAGTTCCGCCGCCTTCTTGGCGAACATTTCCGCCGCTTTGCCTTTCGGCGTGTCGATGGCGACGACGTGGCTGAACTTGATGACGATCGGCTCCTGAGCATAGGCGGCCAACGACAGCGCACCGGCAAACAGGCCAATCAGCAGTTGCGAAACTCTCATGTCTTTCTCCTCCGGATGATGGTGTGGCGCAACTCCTGGTTGCGACTGCGCGGAAGTATTGCGAAGGAAGCAGGTGCCGCGTAATTGTGGTTATCCACATCAAGGCCGGCCGGGGCCGGCTTTGGCGACACTCACTTTTCGACAATGGAGCGATCAGGTGCCGGCTGCTGGGTTAACATCCGCCCATGCAACCGCTCCCGCCGCCCGTCAGCAGCCGCCGCCTGCGCTGGTTCCTTGCCCTGCCCAAGCTGGGCGTGGTGCTGTTGCTCGCCGCCGTCGTCGCCCTGCTCTGGCTACTGCACCAGAACGAACTCGAGGAGGAGCGGACCGGCCTGATCAAGGACGTGCTGTGGCTGGAACAGAACCTGCGCTTCCATCTCTCCAGCAACGAGGAGCACTTGCAGCAACTCGCCGCTGACCTCGGCGACCTGCCCAAAAGGAAGCAGCTTTTCCGCATCCGGGCCAGCCACATGGTGAAGACCAATCCCGATATCTCGCAGATCGTCTGGTTCGACGCAAAACGGCGGGTAATCGACGCCCTGCCGGCGTCGACACCCGCCGACAGCGGCGTCGACGCCTTCGGGCCGGCGGCGACGCAGAAGGCATTCGAATTGGCCATCCTCCTGAACAAGCGCATCTACAGCGAGCCGTTCTTCCTCAGCGGCAATGTCGCTCACTTCGCGATCGTCATGCCGATCTACGGCGACAAGGAAGTGACCGGGATGCTGGTCATCACCTATTCTATGGAAGATCTTCTCGGGAATCTCGTGCCCTGGTGGTTCACCGAGAAATACCGGGTGGTCGTGGTCGACGACAATGAAGTGCAGTACGCAGCCAAGTCGAATGTCAGCGGCACGCCGAATCTGTCCTACGAACTTCCGTTCGACCCCCCTGGTAATGGGCTGAGTTTTCGCGTCACCAGCTATCAGGGCACTGGCAATCCGCTGCAGCGCCTGCTGGCAGGCGCCATCCTGATACTCGCCGCCGGTGTATTCTGGAGCCTGTGGATCGTTCGTGACCTGATGAAGAAGCGCTCCGACGCGGAACAGGCGTTGCGCGCCGAGCACGCGCTGCGATCGGCGATGGAGGACTCGTTGACCGTTGGCATGCGGGCACGCGACCTGACCGGGCGGATCATTTATGTCAATCCCGCCTTCTGCGGGATGACCGGATTCAGCAGCGCGGAACTCGTCGGCCGCGATCCGCCAATGCCCTACTGGATTCCCGAGCAACTGGACGAGACGCTCGAATTGCATCAGGCGGTACTCGACGGCAACGCGCCGCCGGACGGCTTCGAGATTACCTTGCAGCGCAAGGATGGCGAGCGCTTCCAGGCGCTGATCTACGAGGCGCCGCTGATCGACGGCAACGGGCAGCACACCGGCTGGATGGCCTCGATCCTCGACGTCACCGAGCGCCGGCAGGCCGAGGAAGTGGCGCGCCAGCAGCAGGAAGAACTGCAGTTCACTTCGCGCCTGGTGACCATGGGCGAGATGGCGTCGACGCTAGCGCACGAACTGAACCAGCCGTTGGCGGCGATCGCCAGCTACAACACGGGCTGCCTGAACCTGCTGGCGGCCGACGCCTTCGACCCGCAGGACTTCCGCGAGGCACTCGAAAAGCTTGGCGTCCAGGCCCAACGCGCCGGACGCATCATCCGCCGCGTGCACGATTTCGTCAGGAAAAGCGAGCCGAAACGCGCCCCGTGCGCAATCGCCGAGATCGTCGACGACTGCCTCGGCTTCATCGAAGCCGAGGCGCGCAAGCACCGCGTTCAGATTGTCACCGACCTGCCGCCGCTACCCCAGGTGCTGGCCGACCACCTGATGCTCGAACAGGTGCTGCTCAACCTGATCCGCAATGGGATGGACGCAATGTCGGCAACCCCGGTCGCCCGGCGGGTATTGCGCATATTCGCCGAGCGCCGCGCCGACGAGGTGGTCGTCAGCATTGCCGACAACGGCTGCGGCATCGCACCGGAGGTTCACGAAAAGCTGTTCACCGCATTCTTCACGACCAAGCCTGAGGGCATGGGGATCGGCCTGTCGATCTGCCGCTCGATCATCGAGTTCCACCGCGGCCGCCTGTGGGTGGAAGACAATTCCCCCGCGCCGGGCGGAAGCGGCACGATATTCAGATTCACCCTGCCTCTGGAATCCGCATGAACACTCCGCAAGCCCATCTGGTAGACGACGATGAAGCAATCCGGGATGCGCTTGCCTGGCTCCTGAAATCACGCGGCATCCAGTGCACGACCTACGACTGCGCCGAATCCTTTCTTGCCGCGTGGACGCCGAAGCTGGCAGGCTGCGTGATTATCGACATGCGCATGCCTGGCATGAGCGGCCTCGACTGCTTCGAATTGCTGGGCGAACGTCAATCGACCTTGCCGGTCATCTTCCTGACCGGACACGGCGACGTTCCACTGGCTGTGGCGACTCTCAAGAAAGGCGCCTTCGACTTTTTCGAAAAGCCGTTCAACGACAATGACCTCGCGACCAGCGTCCGCGATGCGATGGATCTCGATGCCCGGCAACGTGTGGCGAGTGCCACGGTCGACTCGGTAAACTCGCGTCTTTCGACATTGACCGCACGCGAACGGCAGATCATGGAACTGGTCCTGCTCGGCAAATTCAACAAGGTCATCGCCGACGAACTGAACATCAGCATGCGCACCGTCGAGGTTCATCGCGCCAACCTGTTCGACAAGATGAAGGTGAAAACCGCAGTCGAACTGGCCAATTTACTCAAACCCAACCGCTGACTCTTCCCTTGCCGCCGCTTTTTCGCTAGCATTTGACAGCACCTGCGGTTGCCAAATCGGCACACCCTTTTTCACGGGCATTCTCCCATTCCACGAGGCACTTCATGAGCGAGCATATCCATTACGTCACCGATGACACCTTCGAGGCCGAGGTGTTGCAGTCGCTTCAGCCGGTTCTGGTGGACTACTGGGCCGAATGGTGCGGCCCCTGCAAGATGATCGCCCCCATCCTCGACGACATCGCCCGCGACTACGCGGGCAGGCTCAAGGTGGCCAAGGTCAATATTGACGACAATCAGGCGACGCCTGCCAAGTTCGGCATCCGCGGCATCCCGACCCTGATGCTCTTCAAGAACGGCAGTGTCGAAGCCACCAAGGTCGGCGCGCTGTCGAAGTCACAACTCGCCGCCTTTATTGACAGCAACCTCTAAACTCCGTAGTCTCCGAACCTGAAGGTGCGTTCTGCGCCTTCAGGCAGACGCAGCACCGACTGAAGCTGGCGTCGATCTCCCCTCACAGCGTTAGTATCTTGTCGCGCCCTTTGGCCAGCGACATTCGCCCGCCTTAGTGCAGGCGTCATAACCCTCCTCCACATGCAACTTTCCGAACTCAAGACCCTACACGTCAGCAAACTGCTCGACATGGCCACCGAACTGGCTATCGAGAACGCCAACCGCATGCGCAAGCAGGAACTGATCTACGCAATCCTGAAAGCCCGCGCCAGGAACGGCGACACCATCTACGGCGATGGCACCCTCGAAGTGCTGCAGGACGGCTTCGGGTTTCTCCGCTCCTCGGACACCTCCTATCTCGCCAACCCGGATGACATCTATGTGTCGCCATCACAGGTCAGGCGCTTCAACCTGCGCACCGGCGACACCATCGAGGGCGAGATCCGCACACCGAAGGACGGCGAGCGCTATGTGGCGCTGACCAAGCTGGAATCGATCAACGGCTTCCCGCCCGAGGCGAACAAGCACAAGATCATGTTCGAAAATCTGACGCCGTTGCACCCGACGCGTCACCTGCACCTCGAACGCGACATCAAGGCCGACGAGAACATCACCAGCCGTGTCATCGACATGATCGCCCCGGTCGGCGCCGGTCAGCGCGGCCTGATCGTGTCGCCGCCGAAAACTGGCAAGACGGTGATGCTGCAGAACGTCGCCCACGCCATCACGGCCAATCATCCGGATGTCGTGCTGATCGTGCTGCTGATCGACGAGCGTCCGGAAGAAGTCACCGAAATGACCCGCACCGTCAAGGGTGAAGTCGTTGCTTCGACCTTCGACGAACCGGCGACCCGGCACGTCGCGGTCGCCGAGATGGTCATCGAGAAGGCCAAGCGCCTGGTCGAGCACAAGAAGGATGTTGTCATCCTGCTCGACTCCATCACCCGCCTCGCCCGCGCCTACAACACCGTGCAGCCGGCTTCCGGCAAGGTGCTGACAGGCGGAGTCGACGCCAACGCCCTGCAAAAGCCCAAGCGCTTCTTCGGGGCCGCGCGCAACATCGAGGAGGGCGGCTCGCTGACCATCCTCGCCACGGCGCTGATCGACACCGGCTCGCGCATGGACGAAGTGATCTACGAAGAATTCAAGGGCACCGGCAATTCCGAAGTCCACCTTGACCGCCGTATGGCCGAGAAGCGGATGTACCCGGCGATCAACGTGAACCGCTCCGGGACTCGCCGCGAAGAACTGCTGCTCAAGCCGGATGTGCTTTCGAAGATGTGGGTCCTGCGCAAACTCTGCTACCCGATGGACGACCTCGCCGCAATGGAATTCCTGCTCGACAAGGTCAAGTCGACCAAGAGCAATGCGGAATTCTTTGACGCCATGCGCCGCGGTTAAGTTCCGGATTTGTATTGCAAGCACGTGATTCTTCGAGGATAATCTTGCGTTTTCCAGGTCGGCCACATCCGCCGGTCGCGTAACGAAAGGACACCAAATGAAAGCCGACATCCATCCCGCCTACAATGAAATCCAGGTTGCCTGCTCCTGCGGCAATGCCTTCACGACTCGTTCGACCACGAAGAAAGCGATTCACGTCGAGGTCTGCTCGCAGTGCCATCCCTTCTACACTGGCAAGCAGAAGATCGTCGATACCGCCGGCCGCGTCGAGAAGTTCAACCAGAAGTTTGGCGCCTTGCGCGGCAAAGTGGCCGCCTGAACGTTATGCGCCAAGTCAAAAAGGGCAGCCAGCGGGCTGCCTTTTTCGTTTCAGGACCATCTTCCGCCCATGGGTGATTTCGGAAACCTGCTCCGTCGCGGCATCCGCCTGCCTCCGGTCGGTTGGGCCCTGGCAGCGATGCTGGCGTTTTACGTGCTTGCCGGCCTCTTTGGCCGCGACCCGTGGAAGGGCGAGGACGCGATCCACATCGGTACCACCTGGAACATGCTTCATCACAGCGACTGGCTGTCGCCTGACCTGGCCGGACGCCCTTTCCACGAACCGCCACTGTATTACTGGACGGGCGCCCTGACCGGCAAGGCGCTCGGCTGGCTGTTGCCACTGCATGAAGCCATTCGCCTGGCCAGCGGCATCTGGGTCACGCTGGCGCTTGTCGGGGTCTACTATGCCGGTCGCGAACTCTACGGACAGGAGAGTGCGGCCGCCAGCTCGCTCCTGCTCGCCGGTTGTGTCGGCCTGCTGATCCACGCCCACGATGCTCAGCCGATGCTGATTGCGGTTGCCGCTTACGGTGGAGCCATTGGCGCGCTCGCCGCACTGAGCCGGCGGCCATGGCGGGCCGGGACTATTTACGGCCTCGCTATCGCCGCCTGCCTGCTCGGCACCGGCATTGCGCCGACGCTGCCGCTCCTCGCCATCGGGCCGCTTGCCTGGTGGCTGTCGACAGATCGCCGGATAGCCCTGCAGGCTCTTGCGCTCGGTCTTGGCCTTGCACTCCTGCTGATTCTGCCCTGGCCACTCCTGCTGCTTGCCCTTGAACCCTCGCGCTTCCACGGCTGGCTGAACACCGAACTCGCTCCCCTCAAGACGCCCTTTTCGTTACTCGGCGCCGGTCGCTTCCTGTCGTTGTTGCCATGGTTTGCCTTCCCGGTGCTGCCGCTCGCCGCCTGGGGGCTGTGGACCCGGCGTGAGGCGCTGACGGCGATGCCGCAACTGCTGCCGCTTGCCTTCCTGCTGTTGACCTTGATGATGCTCGCACTCGCTTTCCGTCCCCGTGAGATCCCTGCCCTGCTGCTCCTGCCACCGCTCGCCCTGCTTGCCACACCTGGCGCCCTCACCTTGCGGCGCGGCGCGGCCAGCGCATTCGACTGGTTCGCCATGATGACCTTCAGCCTGTTCATCGTGCTGCTCTGGGTGGCATGGTCGGCCATGGCGCTCGGCTGGCCTGCTCGCCTGGCGACGCGGGTAATCGTTCTGCGCCCGGGGTTCGTCGGGCACTTCGACCTCGCAGCGTTCGTCATCGGCGTACTGGCCACAGTCTGGTGGATCTGGCTGATCTTCACGGCCCCCCGCTCGCCCTACCGCAGCCTGACCCACTGGACACTCGGTTTCACCACGTTGTGGCTGATGGCAACCTCGCTGATCCTGCCCTGGTTTGACTACGGCAAGACCTATCGCCCGGTCGCGGAAGCTATTGCCAAGGCGCTCCCTGCCGAGCACGGCTGCCTGGCCGAACGCGGCCTCAGCGACACGCAGCTGGCTTCGCTCGCCTATTTCATCGGAATCGAACCGGCACCGGTCTACTCGGCCACGGGCAAGCAATGCAACTGGCTGCTGGTCATGGGCAGTAGCAGCAAGGATCTTGCTGCGCCTGATGGAACCTGGACCCGGGTCTGGGAAGGCAACCGCCCTGCCGACCGCAAGGAAAAATTCCGCCTTTTCCGGCGCTGACCGCTGCATCTGCCGGGTCGGATATGGCCGGCGATCAGCCTTTCAGGAAGTGCTCGCGGTAATACTTGAGTTCGTCGATCGACTCGTGGATGTCGGCCAGCGCCGTATGCCGCCCCTTCTTCTTGAAACCCTTGTAGATTTCTGGCTGCCAGCGCCGGCAGAGTTCCTTGAGGGTACTGACGTCAAGGTTCCGGTAATGGAAGAAGGCCTCGAGCGACGGCATGTGGCGGGCCATGAAGCGGCGGTCCTGGCCGATCGAGTTGCCGCACATCGGCGAATGACCCTTTGCCGAATACCTGCTCAGGAATTCCAGGGCCACCAATTCGACGTCCGCCTCGACCAGCGTCGACGCCCTGACCCTGTCGATCAGTCCCGAGCGGCCGTGTGTCTTCCGGTTCCATTCGTCCATCGCGTCCAGCGCGGCGTCGGTCTGATGGACGGCCCAGGACGGCGACTCCGCCACCAGTTCCAGCTCGGAATTGGTCACCACCATCGCCATCTCGATGATCCGGTCGCCGTCCGGATCGAGCCCGGTCATTTCCATATCCAGCCAGACGAGGTTGTTTGCGTTGCCTGTCATATAATTGCCCAAGATCCTGAAGACCAACATTTTCTCATAGCTTCGCAGCCAGTTTCGTGAGCGCCGACTTTACCTTCCTGTTCCTTGCGGCTTTTGCCCTGACCCTTGCCGGCCGCCTGTGGCTGACCCTGCGCCAGATCCGTCACGTCGCCGCGCATCGTGCCGCCCTCCCGGCCGGTTTTGCCGAACGCATTTCGCTGGCCGCCCACCAAAAAGCCGCAGATTACACGGTCGACCGCAACCAGCTGGCCATTCTGACGACACTGGTCGATGCCGCGCTGCTGCTCGCCTTCACCCTCGGTGGCGGGCTCGCCTGGCTGCATGAATTCTGGGCGGCGCGTGTCGACGGCCTGATCTACGGCGTCGCCCTAATCTTCAGCGTCATGGCGATCGGGGCGGCCATCGACCTGCCCTTCGCGCTCTATCGCCAGTTCGTCATCGAGGTGCGTTACGGATTCAACCGCATGACGCTTGCCCTGTTCTTTGCCGACCTGCTCAAGCACACGCTGCTCGGCATCGTCATTGGCGCCCCGGTCATCCTGGCCGTACTCTGGCTGATGGCCGTCATGGGCAGCGCCTGGTGGTTCTGGGTATGGCTCTTCTGGAGCGCCTTCAACCTGCTGATCCTGTTCGTCTACCCGACGTGGATCGCGCCGCTGTTCAACAAGTTCTCCCCGCTCGCTGACGGCGAGATGAAGTCGCGCATCGAGGCGCTGCTGTCCCGCTGCGGCTTCCGCTCCAGCGGGCTGTTAGTGATGGACGGCTCGAAGCGCTCCAGCCACGGCAACGCCTATTTCACCGGCTTCGGCAACAACAAGCGCATTGTCTTCTTCGATACCCTGCTCGCGCGTCTCGCACCGCCGGAAGTCGAGGCCGTCCTCGCGCACGAGTTGGGACACTTCCGCCGCCACCATGTCCTCAAGCGCATCGTCCTGATGTTCGCCGCCTCGCTCGGCTTCCTCTGCCTGCTCGGCCAACTGATCGACGCGCCCTGGTTCTACGCCGGCCTCGGCATCCCGGCGCAAAGCACCGCGCTGGCGCTAATCCTCTTCTTCCTCGTCGTGCCCGTATTCACCTTTCCGTTCACCCCGGTGCTGAGCCAGATCTCGCGCCGCCACGAGTTCGAGGCCGATGCCTACGCCGCCGCCCAGACCGACGCGGGCGACCTCGGCCGGGCGCTGGTCAAGCTCTACGAGGACAACGCGGCGACGCTGACCCCCGACCCCCTGCATTCGCTGTTCTACGACTCCCACCCGCCGGCCGCGGTGCGCATCGCCAGGCTCCAGGCCGCAGCCCGCTGATGGAAGGCCGCGTCGTCGCCGCCCATGGCCGCCAGTATGTCGTGGAGCTTCCCGATGGCGTCCTGCTGCCCTGCTTCCCGCGCGGCAAGCGCAGCGATGTCGCCTGTGGCGACCGCGTCGACATCCAGCGCACCTCGGATGACCAAGGGGTGATCGAGGCCATCCAGCCACGCACCAGCCTGCTCTACCGCTCGAATGTGGTCAGGCAGAAGCTGATTGCCGCCAACGTCGACCAGATCGTCATCGTCGTCGCCACCGAGCCGGGATTCTCCGACGAACTGGTGACACGCGCCCTGCTCGCCGCCGAGAGCGAGGAAATCGAGCCACTGATCGTTCTCAACAAGTGCGACCTGAACGAACGCGTTGCAGCCGCCCGCGCCCAGCTTGCCGTCTTCGCCGGCCTCGGCTACCGCATTGTCGAACTTTCGGCCCGCGACCACGCTGAAGACCTGCGCCCGGAGCTGCTCGGCTACACCAGCGTGCTGGTCGGCCAGTCGGGGATGGGCAAATCGACGCTGGTCAACGCGCTGGTTCCCGACGCCGGCGCCGCGACCCGGGAGATTTCGGCCGCCCTCAATTCCGGCAAGCACACGACGACGCATGCCACGCTCTACCATCTGGATGCCGAGAGCGAACTGATCGATTCACCGGGGCTGCAGGAATTCGGCCTCGGCCACCTTGATCGCCAGGATGTCGAACACGGTTTCCGCGAATTTCGCCCCTGCCTCGGGCAGTGCCGCTTCCGCGACTGTCACCACGATCGCGAACCGGACTGCGCACTGACCGCCGCCGTCGCCGCCGGCCGGATCGACCCGCGCCGGTTTGCCGTCTATCACCGCATCATCGGCACGCAGCGCGCGGACTGAGCGCCGCGCCATGGCTCACGATCGGCGGTCCAGCCAGTTTCGCACGCCCTGTCCCGCAGAGTGGCCGGTGGCAAGGCAGGCGGTCAGCAGATAGCCGCCGGTGGGTGCTTCCCAGTCGAGCATTTCGCCGGCGCAGAAAACACCCGGCAGATCGCGCAGCATCAGGTGTTCGTCGAGCGCTGCGAAGGCAACCCCGCCCGCCGTGCTGATCGCTTCGTCGATGGGCCGTGGCGCGCTTACCGGCAACGGCAGATCCTTGATTGCCGCCGCCAGGCGATCACTCGCGGTCAACGTCTCCGGCGGCAGCAATTCGCGTAGCAGGCCGGCCTTGACGCCGGCGATTCCGGCCCGCCGGCGCAGATGGCTGGCCAGCGAATCGTGGCCGCGCGGTCGCGCCAGATCGGCGGCCAGGGAGGCCAGCGTGCGACCCGGCGCCAGGTCGAGATGGAGTTCGGCGTGTCCGTCCGTCGCCAGCGCGTCGCGCAACGGCGCGGCGAGGGCGTAGACCAGCCCGCCCTCGATGCCGCCGGCGGTGATGATGAACTCTCCCTGCAGACACCACCCGGCGATCGATGCGATCACCGGCTTGACCGGCTCGCCGGCAAAACGCTCGCTGAAATGTGCGCTCCATGCCACATCGAAACCGCAATTGGCCGGCTTCAAGGGCTCCACCAGTATTCCGCGTTCGGCCAGCAAGGGCACCCAGGCGCCGTCCGAGCCAAGCCTTGCCCAGCTCCCGCCGCCCAGCGCCAGAATCACGGCATCGGCCGCAACCTGCCGTTTACCTTGCGGCGTGGCAAAACGCAGCGCGCCGTCGGCGGCCCAGCCCTGCCAGCGGTGGCGAACGTGGAAATGGACGCCTTGCCCGCGCAAGCGGTGCAGCCAGGCACGCAACAGCGGTGCTGCCTTCATTTCGGCAGGAAAGACGCGGCCCGACGAGCCGACGAAGGTCGCGATGCCCAGCCCGTGGATCCAGTCGCGCACGGCCTGCGGACCGAAGGCGTCGAGCAGCGGCGCGAGGGTTGTGGCGCGCGCGCCATAGCGGGCGACAAAGGCCGGCAGCGGCTCGGCGTGGGTAATGTTCATGCCGCCCTTGCCGGCCATCAGGAACTTGCGCCCCGGCGTCGGCATGGCGTCGAAAACGGCCACCTCCAGGCCGTCGACCGCAGCCAGGCGCTCGGCAGCCATCAGCCCGGCGGGGCCGCCGCCGACGATGGCGACGCGGCGCATCAGGCCCCTGCAGCGCCGGCAGCCTTGCCCGCGGCGGGGGCGTCCGGCGGTTCCCCCTCGTCAAGCGGCGTGACGGTCACCGCAACCTCGGGCTCGGCACCGCGACCGCCGAGAATGATGCCGCGCAGCGGCGAGATGTCGCCGAAATCGCGGCCTATGGCGACGGTGATGTGCTCGGTATCGGGCAACAGGTTGTTGGTCGGATCGAAATCGACCCAGCCGTTGCCGAATCCGGGGGCGTAGACCGAAACCCAGGCGTGCGAGGCATCGGCCCCGACCAGGCGCGGCTTGCCCGGCGGCGGCTGAGTCACGAGATAACCGCTGACGTAGCGCGCCGCAAGCCCGCAGGCGCGCAGGCAGGCGATCATCAGGTGCGCGAAATCCTGGCAGACCCCGCGCTTTTTTTCCAGGACTTCCATGACCGGAGTCGATACCGTCGTCGCCTCCGGGTCGAACTTGAGCTCCCGGAAAATCTTCGTCATCAGCGCTCGTGTGCCAATCAGCACCGGCGTTCCCGCCGGGAAACAGGCGGCCGCATAGTCCGCCAGTTCGTGCTTGATACGGACATGGGCACTCTCGAACAAGAAGCACATCGCGTCCAGATCCTCCGGCCTCGGCGGCTTGGCATCATAGGCCAGGCGGTCGCGCACCTGCTCCCATGGCAAGGACTTCTCGAGGCACTCCGGCCGGCAGGGTGTTACGGCAACGGTCATTGCCGAGCGGATCAGCAGCCCCTCATGCGGGGCATGAAAGGCGATCCACGTCACCGGATTGCCGAATGCATCCTGGCCTTCGCGCCGCCAGGCCGGCTGGGGTGCAATGTCGATACGCTGGTCTTCGACATGCTGCCAAGCCACGACGCGCGGGGCGAGATGTAACTGCTGTTGCGATAGCGACACGGCACTGCCGTAGTCGTAGCGGGTCTCGTGCAGGACGTGGTAACGGATGGGCTGGCGATCCATGCTACAAGGCCATCGTCTGCCGGCTCACGTCCGACACATGGGTGAAGTAACGCATCGCCAGCCAGTCGGAAAGTTCACCGGCTGCGGCATTGAGATCCTCGAGCAAGGTCGCCAGATCGGCACACGGCAAGCAGTTGCGACATTGACTGAACTCCAGTTGCTGCAGTGATTCCAGATCGAAGGCGCGCAGGCTCCTCAGCGCAGCGCCCAGCTTGCCGTCGCTGGGCTCCCCCAGTTCGCGCGCCATGCGCTCCAGGTAGCGGGAGAGCACACTGCCCTGGAATACCACCCCATGTGGATTGCTGTCGTCGAAGATCAGCAGATAGAGTACCGGCAGCAATTCAGGCAGGCGCGAATAGCGCGAGCGGTAAGTGATGATCGAATCGGTCAGTTCAAGCAGCCATTCCAGACAGCCGGGCCCGCGCGTCGACGGTATGCGCAGGAAATTGGCCAGCGCTTGGGCCAGAAACGACAAACGCTCCATACGGCGGCCAATGATCAGAAAACGCCAGCCATCGTCGCGCGTCATGTTGTCCATCGCGAAGCCGGTCAGCGATGAAGAAACTCCAAGGACGCGGTCAAGGAAAGCAATCGCCTCGGTCAGTGTCGGGTGCCGCTTGAGGGCAGCCTGCTGCTCGCGCTGCAGGCGGTTCAGCGAATGCCAGTGGTCGAGCGAGAGTCGCTCGCGGACATGGGTCGCCGACCACATGACGCTGCGGATGTTACTGGCCAGGCTACCCGGCTGCTCGGGATCGTAGATGGCTTCGAGCAGGACATGCTCGCTGCCCTCATTGACCTCGGCATCCTCATCGGGGCCGGGCAGGATGCCCAGACGCTCGGCCAGTTCCATGGCCGACTCGACGGCCGGCGTCTTGCGGCCACCCGACTCAACAACGCGGCCGAGGGCGACACGCAGCATTCGGGCGCTGTCGTCGAAGCGCTCTGAATAGCGCCCGAGCCAGAACAGATTTTCAACGACGCGCGAGGTCAGGTTGGCTCCCGCGCGCACCAGATCGCGAACGCCGACCGAGGGCTTGAGCATTGTAAACTCGCTGACCGGGCCATCGGTCAGTACCCAGGCATCCTTCGAGGACCCACCGCGCTGCATCGAGATGATGCGTTCGTTGCCCCCGGTGGCAACACGCGCCAATCCACCAGGCATCACCGAATAGCCGGCAGGTGTCGCCACCGCGTAGGCGCGCAGGCCGACCGGACGTGCCAGCAGGCGACGCTCGTGCGAGCGGCTCCACGCCGGCGCCTGCGACAGATCGACAAGTTCCTGGGCAACATAGGCATGCGGCCGCACCGCAATGCGACGCAACAAGTCGGCGCGCGCCTCACCCTTCAACTCGTAGCCGAAGACCGGATCCATGTGCTGCGATGGGTAGGCCGCCTTGATGACAAGGTCGTCGAAGTGTTTGCGCACGAACTCAAGTGCCGGTTTCTCGCCGCACCACCAGGTCGCGACCGAGGGCATCGCCAGTTCCTCCCCCAACAGCTTGCGGCAGACGGCCGGCAGAAAGCCCATCAGCGCACCGGATGCAAGCAGGCCGCTCCCCAGGGCGTTGGCCACCACGACACGGCCGGCCCGGACGACGTTGAGCAGGCCGGGAACACCGAGTGCCGAATCGCCGCGCAGTTCCAGCGGATCACAATAGCTGTCATCCTGCCGGCGCAGGATCACGTGCACCCGCTTCAGCCCCCGCAGCGTCTTGAGATAGACGGTTTCGCCGCGCACCGTGAGATCATGGCCTTCGACCAGCGGAAAGCCCAGGTAGCGTGCCAAGTAGGCGTGCTCAAAATAGGTTTCGTTGTAAGGCCCGGGCGTCAGCAGGACAATGTGCGGCTGCTCGTCGCCCTCCAGTGGCGCCAGCGCCGCGAGGCCATCCTGCTGGTCGTGGAAGAAATCCGCGACGTGCTGGACGTGCAGTTCACTGAACATTTCCGGAAAGACGCGCGCCACGATCAGGCGGTTTTCCAGCGCGTAGCCAGCCCCCGACGGGGCCTGCGTGCGATCGCCGATAGCCCACCAGCGACCGTCTGGGGACCGCGCGAGATCGACTGCGTAGTTGTGCAGCCAGATACCACCGGCCGGCTTGATACCACGACAGGGCCACAGGTAGCCATGCTGGCCGTAGACGAGGGCCGGTGGCAGCAGGCCTTCTGCCAGCAGCTTCTGTTCGCCATAGAGATCGGCCACGATCGCGTTGAGCAGTTTTGCCCGCTGGGCCACAGCCGCAGACAGTTCGGCCCACTCGTCGGGCGGGATGATCAGCGGCAGGGGATCGAGCGCCCACGGACGATCCGATCCGTCGGGGTCGGCATAGACGTTGTAGGTGACGCCATTTTCCAGGATTCGCCGGTCGACAAATGCAAGCCGCTCGCGCATCTCTTCCGGCGCCACCGAATCGAGATGGACAAAGAATTTCTGCCAGTGCGGCCGCACCGTACCGTCTTCCGCCAACATTTCGTCGTAACGGCGGGAGTTGTGCGGATAGATTCCGAGAAGGGTGCGGGCCATCGAGCCTGAAAGAGAATTCGGATGGCCGGTTGCTGGCCCGATTGGCGCGGCCCCGGCCGCGCTGGCATTCTCAGCGGTTAGAAACGCCGCAAGTCTAGCGTAAACGGATGCTCAGCGGTGATTTCGGGCGCTCCGACCTGCATCCTGCCGGGCGTATGACCGAAGCGGAAGAAACGCGACAGCCGTCGCGCTTCGGCCTCGAAGGCATTGATCGGGAAGGTTTCGTAGCTCAGCCCGCCGGGGTGGGTCACATGGTACTGACAACCGCCCAGCGAACGCTGCATCCAGGTATCGACGAGGTCGAAGACCAGCGGCGCATGGACGCCGATCGTCGGATGCAGGCAGGACGGCGGCTGCCAGGCGCGGTAGCGCACGCCGGCAACGAACTCGCCGTTGCTGCCGGTATTCTGCAAGGGCACCGGCACACCGTTGCAGGTCAGCACATAGCGGTCCGGCGCCATGCCCCTGACCTTGACCTGCACCCGTTCGACCGACGAATCGACGTAGCGCACGGCGCCGCCGGCCGCCCCCTCCTCGCCCATGACATGCCAGGGTTCGAGAGCATGGCGCAGTTCGAACTCGATACCCTTGACCGCGAAATCGCCGTATTTCGGAAAGCGGAACTCGAAGTGCGGGGCAAACCATTCCGCCTTGAACGGGAACCCGGCCCCCTGCATTTCTTCCATGACATCGCGGAAATCCTGCTCGGCATAGAAGGGCAACATGAAGCGGTCGTGCAGTTCGGTGCCCCAGCGCGCCAGCCGCGCCGGTACATACGGCTCGTCCCAGAAACGGGCGATCAGCGCCCTCAGCAGCAGTTGCTGGGTCAGCGACATGCGGGCATGCGGCGGCATCTCGAAGGCGCGCAGTTCGAGCAGACCGAGGCGGCCGGTGGGACCATCCGGCGAGAAGAGCTTGTCGATGCAGAACTCGGCGCGGTGGGTGTTGCCGGTGACATCTGTCAGAAGATGGCGCAGCACGCGGTCGACGACCCACGGCGCGATATAACCGCCGACCGGCGGAATCTGGCTGAAGGCAATTTCCAGTTCGTAGAGGCTGTCGTTGCGCGCCTCGTCGACGCGTGGCGCCTGGCTGGTCGGCCCGATGAAGAGGCCGGAGAAGAGATAGGAAAGACTCGGGTGATTGTGCCAGTAGGCGATCAGGCTACGCAGCAGATCGGGGCGCCGCAGGAAGGGCGATTCGTTGGGCGTGGCGCCGCCGAGAACGAAGTGGTTGCCGCCACCGGTGCCGGTATGGCGCCCGTCCACCATGAATTTCTCGGTCGTCAGACGCGAGACATGGGCAGCATCGTAGAGGTGGGTGGTCTGGTCGACAAGTTGATCCCAACTGTTCGCCGGATGGACGTTAACTTCGATGACGCCTGGATCTGGCGTCACCCGGAAATTGGTCAGGCGCGGGTCGCCCGGTGGCTCGTAGCCCTCCATGACAACGGGCATCTGCAGTTCTGCTGCGGTCGACTCGACGGCGGCGACCAATTCCAGGTAATCGTCCAGCGTCTCGGTCGGCGGCATGAAAATGTAGAGCCTGCCCTCGCGCGCTTCAGCGGACATCGCGCGGCGGCTGACCCAGGCGGCGGACTCCTTGAATCCGGGGACGGTATCGGGCGCTTTGCCGCGGCCGCGAACGGCCTCACCGCCAGCCTGCGGGCCACCCTCTTCGGCCATGGCGGTACCAGAAACCTGTGCCCACGCCTCAGTCTGCCGAACAATTTCGGGGTTACTGCGCAGCGCTACCATAGTCTGGGAGGGGTCAGGCGGGTTGACGTAGGGGAAATCGCTCTCCGTTACCCACGGCTGCGAATCGAGCGGCAGTCGGTAACCCATCGCCGAATCACCAGGAAACAAATAGCAGTGCTGCGCGCGCAGGAACCACGGGCCACTTTCCCAGCGCTTCCCTTCGTTCTTCATGACCGGAAGTGCGTGACCGATAATCTTGGTCAGTCCCTGCGTAAATAATTTCATCAGACGCGCGCGCTCCAGCGGGTCATTGACGCGCGAATCGAAGGGATCGACGTTGCTCGGCAAGCAGCGCTCGCGCCACATGTAATAGTAGATATCCTCGAAAGCGGGAAAAACATACTTGGGATCCAGCGCCAGCCTTTCGGCGATGCGCATCATGAAACGCCCTGAGTGCTCGCTGGTCGCGCCGTAATCCTTTCTCTCGTCGGCGTAGAGATCCGGCGAACTCCAGATCGCTTCTCCATCCCTGCGCCAGAAGCAGTTGAGGCTCCACCGCGGCAGTTGTTCCCCCGGATACCACTTGCCCTGACCGAAGTGCATCAGGCCGTTCGGGGCGTATTTCTCGCGCAGCCGGTGAAACAGTTCGGCCGCGTAGATCCGCTTTGTCGGACCGAGCGCGGCGGTATTCCATTCGGCGCCATCCGGGTCGTTGACCGCGACGAAGGTCGGCTCGCCTCCCTGGGTCAGACGGACGTCAAGTTCGAGCAGAGTCGCGTCGACCTGGTGGCCGAGGCCCTCGATCTCAACCCACTGCTCGTCGCTATACGGTTTGGTAACACGCGGCGCCTCCCAAATGCGGACGATCTGCATGTGGTGTTCGAAACTGGTTTCGCACTTCTCGACGCCACCGCTGACCGGCGCCGCGGAAGCCGGCTGCGGCGTGCAGGCGAGCGGGATGTGGCCTTCGCCGGCAAACAGCCCGGACGTCGGATCGAGACCGATCCAGCCGGCTCCGGGCAGATAGACCTCAGTCCACGCGTGCAGGTCGGTAAAGTCAGCTTCCGGTCCGGAAGGGCCGTCGAGCGACTTGACGTCCGCGGTCAACTGGATCAGATAGCCCGAAACGAAGCGTGCCGCCAGACCGAGGTGGCGCAGGATCTGGACCAACAGCCAGGCCGAGTCGCGACAGGAACCGGTGCGCTTCTTCAGCGTTTCCTCGGGCGTCTGCACCCCCGGTTCCATGCGGATCGTGTAGCCGATGTCTTTCTGCAGGCGGGCATTGAGCGCGACCAGGAAATCTACGCTGCGCGTCGGCTCCAGTGAAATGCCATCGAGATAGCTCTGGAAGCGCGGCGTCGATGGCAGCTTGAAGAGGTAAGGCTTCAGCTCGTGACTTTCCCACGCCCGGTAATCGAAGGGAATTTTCTCGGCGTGCGGTTCAAGGAAGAAATCGAAGGGATTGATGACCGACATTTCGGCGACCAGATCGACTTCGACGCGAAATTCGTGCGTCCTTTCGGGAAAGACCAGGCGCGCCAGGTAGTTGCCCTGCGGGTCCTGCTGCCAGTTGATGAAATGCTTCTCCGGCGCGACTTTCAGCGAATACGAAAGGATCCGCGTCCGCGAATGCGGGCACGGACGGAGCCGGACAACCTGCGGTCCGAGAGTAACCAGACGGTCATAGGTGTAGTGGGTGACGTGATTCAGTGCGACGTGGATAGACACGGTCCGGCTCCGTACAAAATGACTATGGTTATTCAAGCAAGATGCGAACCAGCTCGCAAGTCTCTGGGCTTTTCATGCGCCCCGCCAGGCGTCGCACAAAGGCTTAACGAACTGACCTCCACATCCACTGCTATCAGGACTCTCAGGTGATTATGCCTGATCCAGAGCATGGACATGCCTCGCCCCGACAAAGGATAGAGCGGCGCCATACTCCCGCTAAGCAAGGGGCAACGGTGTGCGCACGCTCGTCAGACAATGGGCGAATTTGCCAAAGACCCAAGGCGGCACCTGCGGAATCGCCAAGTGTCACGACACAGACGAGAGGCTCGATGCCAATCCATAGACAACTGAATCACCGCACCCGAACACTTTGTGACGCACCAGCGAGGAGCGGACGCGCCGGCATGGTGCGATCCTGGCGGTGCTTGCCCGACTCGGAACTCCGTTTCCAACTCTACGTTATCCGGCGGCTCTTCCTTAGCTACAGCTATCCAATCCTGCATCGCCGGCATCAACTTGATGCTCCAGCGGCAGGCGGCGCACGTCTGGTCGAATGCCACGGCGCAAGCCAGAAAGCGGATCACGACCGGCGCATACATTGGGTCGACAAGGATAGGCGTCGCGCCAATGAGGCAAGGAGCAACAGTTCCGGAAGTGCGCTGACGTCGTCCTGTTCAACCATCTTCCCGGCAAGATCGAGTCCTGCCCGGCGCACCATCAACCGGTTGCCCAAAGACCAGGACGTGTAATTCTTGATGCCGAGGTTCAGGGTTGCGACAGGCATCGGATTCGCGCTCCACAAGATTGGCCTGGCGGCTCGAATGATGACCGAACGCCTTCACGGCAAGCTCCATACCAGGTGTCCGTCGCCGGAAGGCACGCCAATTGCTTATAACGACCGTCACCGATCCGTTCGAAACAACGATCATGTCCGCTCTTAGCCCAGCCGTGCATTACCAGACAGATCAGGCACTCGCCGAACTGACTACGCCGATGCGCGTCGTCGCCGGCCACCTGGCACCCTGGCGGCCCCACAGCCGGTTCTTGCCCCCCGTGAGCCGGACGCTGCGCGAGGCCGCCGCAACCTGCCAAGCGCCGCCTCTGGCCGGCCTCACCCATGCCCTTCCGCACGCGCCAGCACTTTCGCAAGGAACCAGCCAGCGTCGGCGGGCCCTACCGCAAGCAGCACCATCTGCAAGGGACCATCAGCCATTGTGGCGTCTTCAATGGGAAGCGCTGGATTCGGCAGATCGACCAGCAGCTTCGCGATTTCATTCATGCCTTTGACGAGCAAAACGCAGCAGATTTCAGTACCGCGAAACTATCCTTCTCGAGGACAAGACACCATGACGACCGCACGCAAGGCAACTTTGAGCATTGACGGGATGGCTCCTGTCGACTTTCCGATCATGACCCCGACACACGGTAACGACTGCATCGACATCCGGACGCTGGGCGGCAAGACCGGTCTATTCACCTACGACTCCGGGTTCCTGTCCACCGCCAGCTGCAAGTCGCGAATCACCTTCATTGACGGCGACGTCGGCCAGTTGCTGTATCGCGGCTACCCGATCG
>WBZP01000294.1_pt1 | contig 68978 bp, 42 predicted proteins | sample 5204301 | NCBI WGS metagenome assembly WBZP01 (sample SAMN12412401, study PRJNA552823) | activated sludge metagenome | isolation source: activated sludge from nitrification reactor of wastewater treatment plant... | place: USA: Pennsylvania | collected 2017 | reverse complement strand
CCGAGATTGAATTTTTTAACAATCAAATCGTAAATCATTTCAGGAGTAGTTTTATATCCGGTATTATGAATTTTTGCATGCTCAAACAAAACCACAGGCTTGTATTTACATATAGTATTTTCAGCTCCCTGCAGTACTTCATATTCAGCTCCTTCCACATCAATCTTTATAAAGGCAAGCCTTTCAATCTTTTTTAACTGTACAAAATCATCGATGCTGTACATGGCAACTTTAACCGGGTTAAGCTCCCTGTCTTCTTTATAAGAAACCAGGCTGTTGCTGTTATCTCCCCTGATTGCTGAAACATAAAAGACCGTGTTGCCGCTGGTAGCGCCCACCGCTTCGTTGTACGCATCAATAACATGCTGCAACTGGTTTATGTGTATGGTATGCTTTAGCAAAGTATTGGTTTCAGCTGCGGGTTCAAACGCATATACCTTACCGTTATTACCAGTCAGTTGGGCTGCTGCCGTTGAAAAAAGGCCGATATGCGCCCCGATATCCAATACGGTGTCGCCGGGTTTTACGTGCTTTTTCAGGAACATGAAATTATCCTGCTCGTAGTCTGAGGGAAAATAGTTCACATACCTTGCAGGCAGCCGAACGGGAAAGCCATTGATGGTTTTGCGGAGGCCTTTGCCGCCAGTAAAAGTATCCAGTAATTTATATACAACTTCTTTCATCAGGTAAACCGGTTTTTAGCCGTGCATATCACTTAATGAATATGAACTTCATCCAGTATTCTTTTGTAAACAATAAAGTTAATATTAAAACAATGAAAAAACAGGCAGTAACGGAAAGTGCCGCCCCAAAATCGCCCGCTTCCTTAATAAAAAAATAATTGCACAACATACTTACCGCAATACTAATCAGCGAAAATTCAAGGATCTTCCTTTTCTGTTTATGATACAGCAGGAACGAAAAAAAGAAATAGGAAACAGACCATAAGAAATATCCCGTGCATATTATATAGTTATACCTGATGGCTGCATGATACCGCTCATTAATGAAAAGCTTATACATCAATGGCGTAAACAGGATGATGAGTATGGTAGCTGCGGCTATACCGGCCATGTAATAGATGAAATACTTCCTAATCAACCTGTAATTTACTTTGCTCTCGGACAGCAATGCATAAATACGCGGAAACACATACTGAATAAGGGCAGAACTGAACAATATTACAATGGATGCAAATACACAGGCGATACTGTAAACTCCAACGGTTTCGTTGTTATCGCTGGTAAAATGAGCCAGGAAAAATTTATCGGATGCATTCATAGCAAAAATTGCGGCCTGCATCACAATGATCGGTACTGCATATACCAGCTCATTAATGATATGAATCTTCCTGATACTTCCAAACAGGTACTGTTTTTTTATGAAATAATAGAAGGCATAAACAGCAACCGCGGCTGATGATATCAATATGCCTGTTACCCGGCCTTCCCAGCGCCAGAAAAAAACCACTACCAGTATAAACGATAAACCCAGTTCCAGGACGGTTTTAAAAATATTAACCTTAAGGAAGGTCATCGGTTCATTGTTGTTCCTGACCAGGCTTAACAATTGTTCGTTACAAAAAGAAAAATATGTTACCAGCGGAATGATCCAGATGAACATATAAGGAAAACCGTAAGTATTGTGTATATACTCCCTGAAAATGAAAAATACCAGCATAGATAACAGCATCACCAGGAGCGGTAACAACATTGAAGTGGTAAAGAATGAACTGAATTCCTGTTTGCCAAGCTTGAAATAATCGGTTGATGTGGAATGAATGATCCCCATCGACAGGAAAGGCATCAGGAAGAGCATGCTGTTACTGAACAGGCTTAACAAGCCATTCTCTGAAGGCAGGATATAAGCCGGGTTGGTAAAAATAATCAGCAGTAAAAAAGAAGCGCCTTTGGCAAAAAAATTTGAAAACGTGTAGATACCAACTGACCTAACAATGGGGCTTTGCGTTAAACTCATCAATTTCCTGAAATGCAGCATCCGAAATATGTGTCTGTTGATATTTAAACAATCATTGTACCGGATTCATTAGCCGGCTTTCGCGGGAAAAATAATTTCCAGTATTCCCTGGTAAAGAGCAAAGTTAATATTAATACGATGGAATAGCAGGTGAAAACGGCAATGGCTGCGCCTTTATCTGCCCAATGGCCTATAAAATAATAATTACAAGACAGGCTGATTGCGATACAAACGAAAGACAGGGCAAGTATTTTCTTTTTTTGTTTGTTATACAGCAGGAATGAATAGAAGAAATAACTGACAGACCAGAGGAAATACCCGATGCAAAGGATATAGATGTAATCCAGGGCAGGATGATATCTTTCATTGATAAAAAACCGGTACATCAACGGTGTGAACAATATGATGAGTAATGTGCCTGCAGCCATGGCAATCAGGTAAATCATAAAATGTTTACGTATTGACCGGTAATTAACGGTTTTAGAAGACAGCTCCGTATAAATCCGCGGAAATACATATTGCAGCATGGCGGTACAAAAAACGATGATGATTGAACCGAATATGCTGGCAATACTGTAAATACCTACTGTTTCATTATTATCTGTTGTAAAATGTGCCAGGAAGAATTTATCGGAGGCGCTCATCGAAAATATACTGGCCTGCATGGCTATAATGGGGATGGCATAAACCAGTTCGTTAAGGATAAAACGTTTATGGACCTTTCCAAAAAGATAACCCTTGTTAATAAAATACATGTAAGCAATAATTCCGAGAACCACGGATGAAACCAGGATGCCTGTTACCCGGCCCTGCCAGTGCCATGCAAAAAACACAACAAGTATAAATGATAAACCAAGGTCGAGCAGGGTTTTGGCCAGATTCACTTTCAGGTAAGCCATCGGTTCATTGTTATTCCTGATCAGGCTCAGTAACTGTTCGTTACAGAAAGTGAGAAAGGTAACCAATGGTATAAGCCAGGTAAACATATCCGGAAAACCATATGCTTTCTGTAACTGATCGCGGAAGATATAAAGCACCGCAATGGATGCCAGTGTTACAGCAACCGGCATGATAAAACCGGTGGTAAAAAATGAGCGGAAGTTTTCCTTATCCAGTTTAAAAAAATCTGTTGATGTACTGTGTATGATACCGAGGGATACAAAGGGAAGCAGGAAGAGCATGCTGTTGCTGAACAGGCTGAGCAACCCGTTTTCTGCAGGCTGGATATATACCGGGTTTGTAAATACGAATAATAAAAGAAAAGAAGCTCCTTTGGCAAAAAAATTGGTGAAGGTGTAAATCCCAACAGACCTTATGACAGGACTCTTACTGATACTGATAAGTTTGCCGAGTAAAGACATGTTTTAGTAAACACTTATTTTTTTATTCCCTTAACAACTGATGCCACTCCGTTCTGGTATTTGATTTTTCCTCCCCACACGTTTTGCATACCATACTGCTCAAACCATTTTACAACGGTGCTTATCTTCTGCGGATGGTCATGTTCAGGAGAAAACATATCAAAGGTATCTAAAACACATAACTCACGCAGTTGTGATGCAGAAAGGTTTTTAGGAAGTGTGCCTTCAATATCACAAATGGGCAGGAAGCGGTTGACCAGCTTTCCAATTCCGATAGCGGTAAAAAAACGGCTGGCTTTTATCAGCCAGTCTATGTTCCTGTCAATCTTCCTGTACAGTTTTTCATGCGGCATCTTTTTGGTGAAAGGCCGGAGCAGGTATTTGGCATTCAGTTTTGTCCACCAGCCATTGATGCTGTAAAAATCAACAACCACTTCTGCTCCCGGTTTTGCCATATCAATGAGGCATTTTACTGATTTTTCAAAATCAGGTGTATGCTGCAAAACGCCCAGGCACAATACTTTATCAAACTGGGCTTTTGCAAATGGCATTTCGTATATGCTTGCCTGGTAGAGATGCAGCCTGCTGTTTGGGCCATTATTCCTGTAGTTGGCTTCCACTGCGTTGGAATAATCTACAGAATACAGGTTAGCACTGGTATCGTCTAGTATGATTTGTGTGAACCGGCCGGCTCCGGAACCTGCTTCCAGTACATTTTTCCCGAAAAGGTCTTCCTTATCCCATCCGGTTTCAGCGAAAAACCGTTGCCTGCTCATATTCAGCTTGCTGGTTTTGTCAACCTGTGTTCCGGCAAACCGGTTCCATTGAAACCCGAAACTGCCGGTATAATTATCGTCACCGGCAATTCTGTATGCACCGTTCCTACAGGGGAAAATTCTACCTGTATCGTCATACAAACCGTCATCGGTCATTGTTAATTTCCGGTTGTTAAATGGATTTATTAAATGAATGCTGTTCAAAAAAAACTGTATTATTTTATCAGTCGTTTCAGATATACCCCGTACCCGCTTTTCTGGAGCCCTTCAGCCAGTGCAAGTAGCTTTTCTTTGTTAATAAAGCCCATCCGATATGCTATTTCTTCCAGGCATCCTATTTTTAGCCCCTGCCTTTTCTCTATCACACGCACATATTCTGTAGCATCATGTAATGAATCAAATGTACCTGTGTCGAGCCAGGCAAAACCCCGGTCGAGTACAGATACTTTCAATGTTTTGTTTTCCAGGTATGTCCTGTTAACATCCGTAATCTCATATTCACCTCTTGCGCTTGGTTTTATGTTTTTAGCAATCCGGACCACATCATTGTTATAAAAATACAGTCCCGGCACTGCAAAATTACTTTTAGGTACCGCCGGTTTTTCTTCTATACTCAATGCATTAAAGTGTTCATCGAATTCAACAACACCATATCTTTCCGGATCACTCACCGCATAAGCAAAAATAACAGCCCCCGGAGGGTTTGTGGCATCCTTTAATAATTGCCCAAAGCGGCTTCCGTAAAAAATATTATCCCCCAACACCAGCGCCACGCTATCTTTTCCAATAAACGATTCTCCAATTACAAATGCCTGTGCCAGCCCGTTGGGCACTTCCTGTTTGGCATAACTGATATGGCAGCCCCACTGGTTTCCATCACCTAATAATCTTATGAATTGCTGCTGATCTTCCGGTGTTGTAATAATTAAAATATCTTTTATACCGGCAAGCATCAGGGTGCTCAGTGGGTAATAAATCATCGGTTTATCATAAATCGGCATCAATTGTTTACTTATTCCCATGGTTATAGGGTAAAGCCTGGTGCCTGATCCGCCTGCGAGTATGATACCTTTCATGGTAGTTATGGGTTGGGTTGATACATTAGTAATATGGTTTTGAGAGTTTAACTGTTTTAGTTTCTAAGGTTTGAAACTCTCTGAGTTTTGAAATTAGATATGTTTGTTTCTCTATTTTTTCTCTGCCTTGCGAATATAATTCATCGGTTAAGAATGCTAATTCCCGGGCTATTATCAGATCATTGAGTAATTCAATTGTACTGCTATATGCAACGGGCCTGGTTCTTTTTTGAAACCCCTGAAGTTCCCTCAGCAATATTTGACGCAACAGAAATTGCTGCTCTTCTCATTCCAAACTTCTCTTCTGCCGGAAATGATTTTGTTAATTTATATCTCCAAACCGCTAATTGCCTGGCATGCTGCCAAAACAATAACTTCTCAAATGAATATGTTTTCACTGGTACTAATAGTTTAACCGAATCATTTGAATGTTAGATAAGTATTAATTTCTAAAAACCATAAACCAATTGCTAAAATAAATTAGTTATTTCATCTTAACACTGCGAATCTTTTAAACCACCTAAACCCCACCCCCATACATCTTCTCATAATACTGTTGATAATTGCCGCTCGTAACATGCTGCAGCCATTCTTTATTCTGAAGGTACCAATCTATTGTCCTGGACAAACCTTCTTCAAATTGCAACGAAGGCAGCCAACCCAGTTCATCCTTTAATTTGGTAGCATCAATAGCATAACGCAGATCGTGGCCGGCACGGTCTGTAACATACGTAATGAGTTTTTCATTGGTTCCCTTTTCACGGCCAAGTTTTGCATCCATCTGGCGGCAAAGTTCCTTAACCAGGGCAATGTTGGTCCACTCGTTATGACCCCCAATATTATATGTTTCACCCATTTTCCCTTCATGAAATATCAGGTCAATGGCACGTACATGGTCTTCCACATAGAGCCAGTCGCGTATATTTTCACCTTTGCCATAAATGGGAAGCGGTTTGTTGTTAATGATGTTATGAATACAGAGCGGTATTAGCTTTTCCGGGAAATGGTATGGGCCGTAGTTATTAGAGCAGTTTGAAATTTTTACAGGCAATTGATACGTATGGTGATAAGCCCTGACAAAATGATCGGATGAAGCTTTTGACGCCGAATACGGGCTCCTTGGGTCATACTTTGTTTCTTCAGTGAAAAAACCTTCCGCACCAAGGGAACCATACACTTCATCGGTTGAAATATGATAAAAAACCTTGTCTGCCATATTATCTTTCCAGGCATCTTTGGCAACCTGTAATAAGGTAACCGTGCCAATCACATTTGTCTGTACAAAAGCCAGCGGATCAGTTATGGAACGGTCAACATGGCTTTCCGCAGCACAATGAAGCACACCGGTAAAACCATTTTTTTCAAACAGGCTTTTAACCAGTTTCATATCTGTGATATCACCTTTCACAAATTCATAGTTGGGCGCATGTTCAATATCCTTTAAATTTTCCAGGTTACCGGCATATGTAAGCTTATCCAGGTTTACGATCTTGTAACCGGGATATTTTGTTACGAAAAGCCGGGTTAAGTGAGAACCGATAAAACCGGCGCCACCGGTGATCAATAAAGTCTTATTCATATATCATTCAATAATTTATGCGCAAATTATCTTTTAATTTTATTTAATATCATAATTTTTTACACGAGAATACAGTGCTTTATAACGAGTTTGTTGTCAATATGTTGCTTAGCAAGGGGCATTTCCCGGGAAGGCACTGATTATTGTAGTCAGTGAATATTAATCCATAACAAGGTGGAAAGGCTTCCTGCAGGTATTCACCCCGCTAAGAACCGTGCATTCGTGGGTAAAATCTTTAACCGTTTACCGGTCGTTTTCCCCTTTTTGCATAAAGTTCTTTGTATTCTTTAATATATAATTCATATAAAGTATACCTGTCGTAATACGTTACCATGTCTTCATACAGTTTTTGAGCCAGTTGCTGCATATACTCTTTATGCTGCAAAGCAAAACGTACTGCATCAAATAACGAATCCTCATCCTGAACCTTATGAAGGATGCCGTTCACCCGGTGTGATATGATATCGATATTACCAACTATTTCGCTGCAAACCACCGGGCATTTCATGGCACCTGCCTGCATGATCACATTGGGAAACCCTTCGCGGTAAGAAGGGAATACAAAGAGTGAGGCAAAGGAAAGATAATACTCCACTTCATCGGTCCAGTTTATATGTACAATCCTTTTATTGTTTGATATGGCCTGGAGTGTGCGGTTATCAAGCGGGTCCAGGTCGGCTTCCTGCGGACCGAGCAATACCAGTTTCAGATGGGGAAGTTCCGGTTGAAGCCTTTCAAATGCGGCCACCAGTTCCTGCACACCTTTGTCTTTTACCATCCGGCCGGCAAATAAAAGGATCTGGTCATCCGGATGAAAATCGGTGGTCATCTTAATTTCGTCTAGTCGCCGGGGTTTGATGACATTGGGATTAAATCTTTCCAGGTCAATCCCGTTTGTTGAGCCCCTGCCGATAACTTTTGCCCGGGAAGCTTTTATCATCCTGGTACGTACCATATAATCCATAGATGAATGACTGTTAGGCCAAACATCGGTACAAAATTTAAAACTGAGTATTTCAGCCTGCCGGATGAGCCAGCCCTTTAAACCCTTTTTCATGGGCGATACCAGCCCGGCCATGGTTTGAATGCGCACCGGTACGCCCGCAAAATACCCGGCGATAGGCCCTGCCAGGTTTGCTTTCAGGTTCTCCGTATGGATAATATGCGGTTTTAGCTTCCGGAAAATCCGGTATAATTTAATAATAGAAATGATATCAGCCACCGGCGATAATTTACGGGTAAGGTTCACTTCTATATGTGGCACGCCTTCCAGCGCTTTAACCCCGGGCAATTCCCATCCGTCTGAACTGATCATGGTAACATCAAAACCGTGCTCACTCATATACTTTGGCTGGCCTCTCGTTGACACTTTCAATGCCATGGACGCAGCCGTCATCCTTACCAACCGGTATCTCATCTGGGTATTATTATTTTCGTTTTGCAAGAAGCGCAAAAATAACTCAAATTTGCTTACTAGCCGGGTGCCGGTAATACGCCAGCGCTGCTATCAGACATAACCCGTTTTTTGATGTATAAAGAAATAATAGACTGGATCGATATCTTCCTGGTGCCAGCTTATTTCTTTGTGTTCCTGCTGGTATTGCTGTACATTAAAAAAAAGAATCCAACCAACATCCTGATACAGAAATACCTGGTAAAAGGATTTGTTTTTAAAGTGCTATGTGCTGTTTTTTACGCCCTGCTTATCAATTTTTATTATGGCTTTGGCGATAGCATGACCTACTTCAAAGATGCCATCTTCATCAAACATCAGATAAGTATTGGTGCTGAAAACTTTTCAGTATTATTTGACGATTACAAGACGGTTACCGATGCGCACAATATTCTTGCGGGCGGTGGGCCGCAGGGATTGTTTGTTGAAAAAGTGGCACTGGTACTTTCATATCTGTCATTATCACGTTTCCTGGTTACCACCTTGTTTTTTGCTGCCATTGCTTACTCGGGCATGTTCAAAATGCTGCAGACATTCAATGACATCATGCCGGGCTGGCATAAGCGGCTGGCCCTAATTGTACTTTTTTTCCCTTCGCTCAGCGTATTCGGATCGGGTGTATTGAAAGACACGTTATGCATGGCATCATTGGGCTGGCTGATATACTGCAGCCACCAGTTATTCATAAAAAAACGATTCAGGGTAAGGTATGTATGTATCCTTTTACTGGCTATAACAATCATCAGTGTGGTTAAAGTATATATACTGGCAGCATTTATTGTACCTTATGTGCTGTACCTGCTAATCTTACTGGTAAAAAAGATTCCCAGCCGTTTTATACGCCGTATTGTTATGCCTTTTTTGTTGATTATCATTTCGGCTATCTATATAACAAATGCCGGAGCAATAGATGAAAAACTTGGTTATTATGCCGTTGATAAATTATTCAAGAATATTCAGGAACAGTCTGCTTCCTATCTTACCAGCGAGGAAGCGGAAACCGGCGCTGTTTTCGACCTTGGAGTATTGGAGCCAACCATCAGTGGTTTTATAAAAAAAATGCCGGCAGGCATTGCCGCTTCCATATTCAGGCCGTTTATCTGGGAAGCTAAAAAATTCATCATCATATTCAGTGCACTGGAAAGCCTGTTCCTGATGCTGCTAACCTTATATATATTTTATAAGGCAGGGATCCGGTATTTTTTCCGCAATATTTTCTACAATCCCTTTACATTCTTATGTATCACCTACTCCTTACTGTTTGCCGCACTTATCGGATTATCAACGTATAATTTTGGCACCCTTGCCCGTTACCGTATTCCCTTAATCCCTTTCTATGCAGCAGGGCTACTTAACATCCTTTACTGCTACCGGCAGGTTACCCGGCAAAAGCTTCAACAAACCGGTTCCTGATAACAGAAATATCAAAATCGGCCGCCCGTTTTACCGATTTTTCAATCAGCCTTTTCCTCAAAGATTCATTTGTGGCCATTTCCCTCATGGCAGCGGCCATAATGGTTGCATTACCAACCGGTGTGAGTATCCCGAATTCCTCTTCGCTGAAGCGGTCCTGCAATTGCATATTGGGATCTGTTGCCGGAGCCAGCATTTCCCTTGGCCCCGATTTGCAATCAGTTGAAATAACCGGTTTGCCGCAGGCCAGTGCTTCAAGCAATACATTAGGAAACCCTTCCACATCAGAGCATAATACGAATGCCCCTGATTTGCTAATGTATTTAAAAGGGTTGTTATCACGGCCCAGGAAAACAACCCTTTCAGCAATGGCAAGTTCGTTTACCCGTTGCCTTAATAATTGTTCCATGATTCCATTTCCAACCAGCAACAATTTGCAATCAAGGTCATTCAGACGGGCAAAAGCGTCCAGCAAAACAGGAAAATTCTTCTCCTTTCTGAAATTACCCACAGCTATAAAATAAAATGTATTCCCTGAAAAACCTATATCAACCTGTTCTGCCATTTTCTTTTGCAGGCTATTGAGGTCAATTGGGTTATAAATAACTTCAACCGGTGTTTTAACATGCAGGTTCTCCTGCAGGTCTTTTTTCATGGCAGTTGCATTGGCCAGTACCTGGTGTGCCCGGTTATAGGAGGCTGTAATGAGGAATTTGGTGATGGCTCTTGTTAATGCCGATTTTGTATTCAACATGGCCGTTTGGTGTGTCCGCTCACACATCACCACCCTTCCTTTATAGGCCCACAGGCTGCGCATCAGCGCATTGATATAACAGGGGCGGTTTAAAAAAGCCACACTATGGCTGATGTCATTTTTTTTGCAATAACGGTATACCTTATACGAAAGCCATGGAAGTTTCAGCAGCATGGAAACCTGCCCGTCATTTTCATGCTGGTTAAGGTCAAGTATTTTTATTCCTTCGGGGATGTCATATTCTATGGTATGATTGTATAAAGCCAGGTGAATGTCAAAATCATCCTGCAGGTGAGCCAGGAGCTGGGAAACAACGCGTTCTGCGCCGCCTGACCTGAGAGAGTTTATGGTAAGCAGTAATTTTTTTTTCATTCGTGTACCGGTTTGGTTTATATGCCGGGAAGGCGGTAAGTTATTTCTAAATTTGAAAGAATATAAAGCATCTTCCCGGTCATATAATACAGGCTGAAACCTGAAATGCAAATATAATTCATTTCAACCCGTTACTATGAAAGTTACCGGCTATAGAACGAACCTTGTTTTTACATGAATCTGAATGGCTGTTTGAATTGGATTGTTTAAATATTGCACCCCCGGTTGCGAATAGAATATGCTATTATAAAAAACAGTTTCCCGGCTATCCCGGTTACTTTAACGGCCAGATGGTTTATATGCCGGGAAGGCGGTAAGTTATTTCTAAATTTGAAAGAATATAAAGCATCTTCCCGGTCATATAAAACAGGCTGAAACCTGAACTGCAAATATAATTCATTTCAACCCGTTACAGTGTTAGTTACCGGCTATAGAAAGAAACTTATTCTTACCAGAATCTGCCTGGCAGTTTGTATTGGACTCGTTTAAATATTGCACCCCTGAATACGAATAGAATGTATTATTATAAAAAATAGTTTGCCTGCCTATCCCGGCTATTTTATCTGCCAGTTTAAACCCGGATTTGCCATAATTGTAAAATAAACTGTTGTTTACCTGAATTTTTTGCTGATTGCTTTTACTGCAGTTATCGGTATGTGCATTCAGAAAATAATTTGAAACGGTAAACGACTTAAATGTGCAACTGTCTATGATAACACCGGTAGCCTCGGCACCCAATTGATATGACCCGTCGTACATTTTTTTGCTTTTGTAATTCTCCTCAAAAAGGCACCGTTTAAATTCAGTACCGTCCTTACCGGATGTTCCCTTAAACCAGACCAGTACAGTTCCATAAAAAGAGCAGTCTTCAAATGTATGGGAAGCAGCATCCACAAATACAGAAAAATAAGCAGGCGATGCCGCAATACATTTTTTAAATAAAATATCTGATGACAATGCCTTGCTTCCTGATGCAATAGCAGATCCAACATTGTTTTCCATTACACAATTGAAGAAATATCCTTTCCTGCAAAAACTACTGTTCTCCACTTCAATATCAATACCTGCTGCGGGAGATTCATGAACAATGCCCTGTCCCTGGTTAGAAAAAACAGAATTGGTTACCCGTATATTTTCACCGCCAAGCCAACTAAGGCCATTACGCCCGCAAAAATTAACTGAAACTTTATTGATATTAATATTGTAAGTTCTTAATTCACTTCCCAGGTTAGCAATATAAATTCCATCGCATGCAAAATTTTTAACCGTACAATTATTCAAAGTAATATCATGAGAATCGATCATATACAATCCATAATGTATCAATTCAAAAGCATTGCGCCCGCTTCCCCAATTTCCTCCATAAATGAAAGCATTCATGTTTCCATCCAGCAGTAACCCTTTTATGCTGATATTACTGCATGCAGAAAGATAAATAACTATACCCGCACTGGTTGCATATTTAGAATAAACAGGATTGATATTGATGTCTTTCATCGTATGCTTAAATACTTTTCCCGTTCCGGGTGAAAAAGCCCCTATACGCAGGCTATCGGCATTTTTTATAATTGCGCCCGGTTTCCCTTCAATAATCATGTTATGACAATCTCGTAAATCCAAACTGTATTCACCTTCATATGATTTGTTACTGCCCGGTACATTACCGGTGAATTGCTGCCTGCCAACCACGTAAATGCCTTTAGGGATAATCAGTTTTCCGTTTCCTTTCCTTTTGTTGAAAAAGGCAGAAGCTTTTCTAAAAGCTTCCTGGTCGTTGCAGCGGCCGCTCCCTTTTGCACCAAACTCCTTAATTGATTTGGTTATATATCCCTGGCAAATAGCATTTGATGGAAACAGGCAGAATAATAAGATCGTATAAATCAGTTTCATAATTCAGGATGCTATATTCCTTTTCGTAAAAGGAACCGGCTTATTACTTTATCATTGTGTGAACCCAATGTTGGTTTAATCAAGAATATCATACCACTGTTTCATAATGGCATTGATATTAAACCGCTGTAAAGTAATCGCTTTTATTTCTTCCCTGTTAAATGGAAATGTGAGCGCATTCTCTATAGTTTCTGCAAATTTGTTTTCGTCATTGCTCTCTACCAGTAACCCGTTTTCTTTGTTTTTGAGCAGTTCGCTGATGCCACCGGGCGCTTTAAATGCAACAACCGGAACTCCTGCCGCCAACGCTTCCAGCATGGCATTGGGAAACCCTTCATAATAAGAGCCCATCAGGAACAATGATGGCGATTGTACAACTGCAAACGGCTTTTCACTGCTCCCTGCCAGGAATACATTTTGCTGAAGCGACAAGCTATTGATCAGATCCTGCAATGCCGCCCTGCTGCTCCCTTCGCCAATGATGGTAAACCGGTAAGGTATTTTTAAATGTGACACGGCCCTGATCAGCCTGTCTAAACCCTTTTCATCAGATAGCCTTGCCACCGTAACCAGTTCAGCAACTGCATTTACCGTTTTCATGCCGGGGCTTACAACCGGTGCAATAACTGGATTATAAATCACCCGCATCTTGCTTTGCGGAATTTGATAATGGCTGGCAAGGTCGTTTAGCATGTATTCAGACTGGCAAATGACCTGGTCGGTATTCTTATAAAACCTTCGCAACAGCCAGTGATACAGCTTTGGAAAAGGAGCATGCTCCGTATTGATACTAACGATACTGGATTCCCTGGCTACCAGTTTCATCCCTTTTGGAAAAGCCCTTTTAAAGATTGCCAAATACAGGTTGAGGTGATTGGCAGTAGTGAGTATGATATCCGGTTTTATTTTCTTAGATAGCTTAACAATTGCAAATAAGGATTTACGCACATTTCTAATTCCCAGGTCTATGAGTTTAATCCCGGGGTTTGTTATGGTAAAAAACGGATGTGCATTGTTCAAAACAGCCAGCGTTACATCAAGCTTACCTGTATCAATATTATTGCAGATGATAGAAACATTCCTTTCAAGCCCGCCGCACTCAAGCGTTGGAACAATGATTAATATTTTTTTCAAAGGTGTTACCTGCATCTTCCCTTTTTATTAATTCAACTACACCTGTGAAGTTAGTTCATTCCTTTGTCACGAGGTATGGCTATGTAATCATCCAGGCCGGCTATCACCTTATTGTGGCTTTTTAATTTTGTAAGTTCGTAACCCAGGTTTTGCAGGAAATCTACACACTGCTGTTGCACGCCGGGCAGATGGCAATCATGTGTTGCCAGCAGAATATAAGGCGCAAAATTCCGGAGTGTTTTCTCGGCGCCCCGCAACACGTCATACTCGGCCCCTTCCACGTCAATTTTCATTACATCCGGTTTTTTATATCCCTTTTCTATAAGGCTGTCTATGGAAAAACAGCTAACTACCAGGTTTTTAGATGAACCGGCATGCATTACAGAATCAATATAGGTATTCCCTTCAATGGCTTTGTCGTTATTTGAAAAAACAACTTCCTTATCGGTATCGGCCACTGCATAAGGCAGCAATTCTATACAGGTATGCTTCATCTTCCCTTTATTCAACTGAAGGTGTGTTTTAAATACCTCAATATTGGCAGGAAGCGGCTCAAAGCTGTATATTTTTCCTTTCTCAATATAACGGTTAGCCATAAATGCATAATAGCCAACGTTGGCGCCAAGGTCGTAGAATACGGTTTCCGGGGATAACCATGAACAGAACGTATCCATAATATCCTTATCCTCATAATCACCGGTAAGGTATTCATAATTATAGGCCGTACTCCATTTATACCCTTTCAGCGGACCGCCAAAAACCGGCATGAATTTCCTTTTTAAGAGGTACCGGTTAATTTTTATGAGAAGGAATTGTATTTTCTTCTTCAGGTTCATCTGCCATGCAGGTTTTGTACTTATAAATTTCCCTTTCAATTCTGCCGTATACATTCAAACGGGATAGCTTGATTAGAATGGCAGCAAAAATATGATTAATTGTTGTTGTGAAAGAAGCTGAATTATTTACAAGGAGATTTATTCAAATTCCATACGAGTCCGTAATTGAAAGGAACGAAGCAGTCTCTACAGGTTAATGTTAAAATATCAGATTGCATCGTTCCACGTAATGAAGAAAAAATCAATAAACAATCATTATCAAAGATCCACCCAGTTATTTCCGTCAAAACCCTGCAATACCGCTGTTCCTCCTCTTCCGCAATCGCTGCACATCCTGATCATCCCCACAACAGGTGTAGCCGGGCGCTGTGCAGAAGTTCCAACGGGCACAATCAGGGCTCCCGTTCCTTTCACATCCAGTTCTGCCCGCGGGATGTTTGGTCCGGTGTTAGCAGATGCGTTGATGCTGGTAAACCCGTTCCGTAGCATGGTAAAACTATTCCGGCGGCTGGTATTATCAATGCCGTTACCAATTGAAAACAACATTTCACCTGAAATGAAATTCTGGCCCGGGTAAGCAGCAATCGTATCGTTATAATGTCCAAATGCGCTCATGGCGTAGCTATTAGACAACGTGTTATGATTGGAAGCCAGGCTGAATAGGTTGGTTGACCTGTTATTTCCACCCAATGCAATGGATCCGTAACCGGAATTGTTATTGGCAGCGCCGGCAGAAAATGTGGCGGCACCTGGTGTAGTTGATACCAAAGCGTTGTTTTTGGCGGAAATATTCTTATACCCGAATGAAGAACTGTATTTTACATTACTCTCCATAACATTTTCAAATCCCCCGGTAACGGATGCCCAGCCGCTGTCTTTATTGTTATTTCCTAATGCTACCGCCGATTCATTCAGTACCGAGTTACCGTTACCGATAGCAGCTGAATAATATGCATTGGCAGTGTTTCCTATTCCAAACAAGGCATTAGAACTGCCCGCATTATTTATATTGTTCTGTCCATTTAATATGCTTGAATTTCCGGCCACATTTGAATTACTATTTCCCGAGAGGTGATTGTAATTTCCTGACGACACATTATTATTTCCCAGCAGCATATTGGAATTTCCGGAAAGCACTTTATTTTTTTCTCCGGCCAGGAAATTGCTGTTACCCGTTACTGTTTCATTTTCCTTTCCGGCAAGATTGTTGAAATTTCCTTCTGCCATATTATTGGCACCCATCAGCATGTTTGCCCGGCCATTACGGATCGTATTGCTTTCACCCAGTATTACACCCGACCAGCCGGCAGCTATACGGTTATTATATCCCAATGTATGGCTGTAATTAGCCTGGCTCCCAATGCTGTTCTTTAAACCCATTGCCAGGGAAGCCCAGCCCGAATCGGCATTTTCCTGTCCCAACGATACAGCAGACTGGCTTGCCGCTATGTTCTTTTGCCCTATGGCAAGGCTGTTAATACCGGACGCTTTGTTTTCAGTTCCCATAGCTACTGACCCGCTCGCAGATGCCGTATCTGCATTTCCAACACTCCAGGCATATTTTCCGGAAGCCACTGAATTCAACCCTTCGGCATGGCTGTAATCACCGCTGGCTACCAGTCCGTTTCCAGTTAAAGCTATAATACCTTTTGCATTACCGATTGCCCCGGGCCCCTGTGCTGCCGGAACTGAATTATACGGCCAGGGTTCATACCCCGGAATTGATGGGCTGATGCTTGTCCAGATATTACCTGATTTGTACAGGTAAATACAATTACTGTCGGTATTGAATATGATCATTCCGTTTACGGGCGAAGGGATGGCTTCCATCTGCACTGTTGTCATCCTTGGTAGCGTTAAAGCCCTGGTTGTGCTTTCCAGTTCAAGTACCGAGCCCGGCGAAATACTGCCCGGATTATCACCAATTTTAACCTGCCCGTTCGTTACATAAGCGGATGAAGCCGCAAAAAGAAACATCAGGAATATTTTCTTCATATTTTTTCATTTAAGGTCACCGGCTTAGATTGACCCAGGCAACCCCGTTAAAAAATTCAAACTTATTTGTGCTGGTATTAAACCTGATCATACCGGCAACGGCTATGCTATTCTTTACCACCGAAAGGTTGATGCCGCTCATCTGCAGGTTTTCAAGCCTGTTACCATTACTGTACCTGATAGCATCAGGATGCGTGAAACCGTTATATGCCATTGAATCTGTTGCCGCTAAAGGCCTGTTCACCGTAACCCTTACTATTGAATTGTTGAAAACAGAAACCGATACCGCATGCAGGTTCTGGCTGTTGAAAGTAAATAAAGGAGCAATGCTGCTGTTTACCGTATTGATTGAATACGGGTAAGGAGGCAACATATACACAACCGTATCTTCGCCTGCATTGGTAAACAAAAATGCCCCGGACCTTTTCCGGATGAGCCTGTAATTGTATATCACGAACCTGCCTGTTGTGTCTTCCACTTTAAAACTGATCGTATCCGGATGCGCAATTACAGCACCTTCCGGCACCAATCCTTCGAGAATCCCATTAGCTGCATCCAGGTTTAGCCAGGCCGGCGCTTTTAGTAAAGAATACCCGGGCTGGGCAGCCGTGTTTCCGCTTTCTGTACGGAAGTTATTCCTGATGTCATAATAATACTCCATCCCGTTAGTAATAGAATCTTCGGGCAATAATAACAGTTTACCTTCTTCTCCGGCAATATAACGAAGGATTACCTGCAATGCCTTTGCCGTTACCGAATGGGTACTGTCTGTTTCATCCAGGTAAAAATCATACCGGCCTCCCTGAACCTGCAATGCCTTTTTAACCGAATCAACATAGTACACATGCGCAAACGGGCCGGAAAAACAACATGGGTCACGCCGGTTATTAACCTGCAGCATACTTCGTGCCGGCGCCATGCATCCCAGCGTATATAATTCGTGGTAATCCAGTAATTCTGTGAATACGGGCAAATAGGTTTGCTCATAATCGCCCAACTGCGGATAGAATGCAAAACGCACAGGCATTGGCCATGATCCGGCTACGGGGAAAGACATGGATATGGCCGTATCTATTGCCGGGTAAACAGATGTAACCCAACCGCCTCCCGACAAACCGCACATATAAATGGCTTCATAATTATTTCTTCCGAGAAGGTTCAGCGATGATATCAGCGGTTTAAAGAAATACTGTAACGGAAATAAATAGACGTTATCTGTAAACAGGTCATTGTGCCCGTCATACCCGCAATACACCCCAAGCTGGGTAGTGGTTTTATAATTGAGCATGGGAACCGCCAAAACGGTATATCCCTGTTCTATCATTGCGGGTATTACACGACCGGGGAATATATCCCTGTTGTTTATGATTACATCTTCTGCAGGAGCCACTCCGGCGCAATGGCCCGCATGGTAAATAAACAGTTTTCCGTTGCTGTTGTGCGGATGGAAGAGATACACTTTCACCTTATCGGGGAAGTAATAGGTGTTATTGTCAAGCGTAACGACAAGCTTATCTACTGAATCCAGGTTTCCGGAAGGATACATAATTGACGTATACGGGAAACCGTTATAGTTGAACTGGTCAATAGACCGAACATCTGTAATTACCGAATCGGGTAACCAATGTAACGGGAGCGAGACTGAGCCGAAAATCTTCAACCGCAGGCTGTCGCGATATTGCGATGCATTGGAAGCATTTACTTTTATGGGGGTCACCTGCTGGGCCGAAACTTCCGGAACAAGCATCATTAATAACAAAAAGCAGAAACAGGCATATATGTATTTTCCCATAGTACTGGCCATTGATTAAAAAAACAAATGACTACAGGCGGCACCCCTATATTGACGCCGAATCTTTGATTGATTTAATCGCTTTACAAATCTAATAAAATAGCCTGATAAACCAATCCTTTCAATCCCGGTAACCTTAGCTTATTAAAACCGGCTGATAAACAAATAACCCGTGTGCATGAATTATCTTTGCCGCTATGCATTATGCTTCAGTTGAAAATATCAGTAAGTCTTTTGGAATAAGGACACTTTTCAGGAATATCACCATCAATATAGAAGAAGGTGATAAAATTGCCCTGGTTGCCCGTAATGGAAGCGGCAAGAGCACCCTTATGAAAATCATTGCGGGACTTGATACTGCTGATTCCGGCACAGTTTGGGTTCACAAGGATATCAGGACAGTAATGCTTCAGCAGGACCATGATTTTGATGGAAATAAAACCATCTGGGATAATGTACTCAGGCTGGATAACCCGGTTGTTAAAGTGGTGAAGGAATATGAACAGTTCCTGGAAGAAGGGCTTGATGACCATGATAAGCTGGCCAACCTCATGGCAAGCCTGGATGATAACAATGCATGGACCTTTGAAAGCGACCTGAAACAGATCCTCGGCAAACTGAACCTGCACCACCTGAATGAAAAAGTTGGAAACCTCAGCGGAGGTCAGAAAAAACGCGTAGCCCTGGCACAGGCGCTTATTGAAGCGCAATTGCATGAGGGCCGCTGCCTGCTGATACTGGACGAACCAACCAACCACCTGGATGTTTCCATGATTGAGTGGCTGGAAGAATACCTGAGTGCACAAAAAATAACATTATTGCTGGTTACGCATGACCGTTATTTCCTGGATGCCGTATGCAATGAAATCGTTGAAATAGATGATGAAAAAGTGTATGTCTATAAAGGCGATTACGATTATTTCCTTGAACAGAAAAGCCTTCGCCTGGAGATACAACAAAGCGAATTGCAAAAAGACAAGAACATTTACCGCAAGGAACTGGAATGGATGCGCAAACAACCAAAAGCCCGTACAACAAAAAGTAAAAGCCGTCAGGACGCTTTTGCAGAAGTGGAAGACCGGGTGAAACAGCAAAAGGAAATTTCTGAAGTAAACCTCCAGGTTAAAATGACACGGCTGGGCGGCAAGATACTGGAACTTAAAAAAGTGAATAAAAGTTATGGGCCGTTAACCATCATGAAAGGTTTTGATTATACATTCAAAAGAGGAGAACGCATAGGTGTTGTGGGAAAAAACGGTGTTGGCAAATCAACTTTCCTGAAGATCGCTTTGCAATTGGAAGCACCCGACAGTGGTAAGATCAATCACGGCGATACTGTTGTTTTCGGTAACTTCAGCCAGGATGGCCTGCAATACAGAGAAGACAAACGTGCTATTGAATATGTAAAATCAATGGCTGAATTTTTCCCTTTAAACGACGGTACCAAAATTTCAGCCAGCCAGTTTATGGAAAAATTCGGTTTCACGGCCGAACAGCAGTTTACCTTACTGAGTAAATTAAGCGGAGGTGAAAAAAGAAGGCTGCACCTGATGAGTATCCTTTTTTTAAACCCCAATTTCCTGGTATTGGATGAGCCTACCAATGACTTAGACCTGCAAACACTCCGTACCCTGGAAGAATTCTTATTAGATTATCCCGGCTGCATTTTAATAGTTAGCCATGACCGTTACTTTATGGACAGGATGGTTGACCACCTTTTTGCTTTTGAAGGAAACGGGGTTATCCGCGATTTCCCGGGAAATTATTCACAGTACCGGGAAGCGGTTGCCAAAGGATTGCTGAATGACAAAGAAGAGCAGATCATGAAACCGGCCGCTGAAGCGGAAGAAAAAAAGCAACCAGGTAACAGGCAACCCGGAACCGAAGCGCCTAAAAAACTGTCATTCAAGGAAAAATTTGAACTTGAATCGCTTGAAAAAGAAATGCCCGCTTTACAGGATGAAAAAAATAAGCTGGAAGAAAAAATGGCCGGCAACCTGCCTTACGAAGCATTACAACAAGCCGCCGCTCGCATCAGTGAGATCATTACACAATTAGATGAAAAGGAAATGAGATGGCTGGAATTGAGTGAGAAAATTGGGTGATTTGGTGATGAATTGATTTGGAGATGCGACGATTTGGAGATGTGACGATTTGGAGATGTGACGATTTGAAATATTTTATACCTTTATTTTTCCATAAATATTATTACAATATAAAATCAACTAATCTCCAAATTTCCAAATTAAACAATCTCCAAATCAACCCATCACCAAATTTCCAAATTAACCAATCACTCCAACCCGCTAATAAACACCTGGTCTAACATCGCCTGGTTAATTTCCCCATTCATATTTTCATTAAACGGTTCATAACTTAACAGCAGTTTGTTAACACCTTCTTTCAAAGTAACCACGATGCTGTTGCTGTAACCCCAGTTTGACCATTCTTCCTTGCCCCTTTGCGGAAATACAATTACACCCTGTTCAATGGAGTTAATTTTTAATGTACGCATGGCACATTTATTTTCTGTATTCACCGGCCCGTTACCATTTGCATACCTGAAAAAGACCATATAGTTACCGGCTTTTTTAACTGTAACCGGAATATTGATAACCTTGTTTACAGTAGTGCTGATTTCTGTAAAACCATTTCCCATAAAACCTTTGTAAGGAAAATTCGCTTTTCCGGAAATATCTTCCATCTCTATATACTGAATAGCGTTTCCTTTACTAACTGCCTGCGGTTCGCTTGCAAATGACTCCACTTCATTCTCATCCACTGCGATAACGGAATATTCTGCAAATGCTATTGATGGTACAACAAAACTGGTCTTGGTTAATGCTGTCAATAGCTTTCCGTTTTGCAATACCCGGTATGCTTTTGCCCCTTTAACCGCATCCCATGATAATTTCACGCCGTCAAAAGTTACTGAAGGTGACGGTAACGTGTACATGTTATTGACCATATTTACGTCATAATGCCCGTTTGTATTTCCGGCAAGAACAATACTGACAGTATGTTTCCCTGTAAGGGTTTCAGGAATAACCGCCTGTTTCATTACTTTTCCATCAAGCATAAAGGTTTGTATACCATTTCCAAAACCTTCCATTTCAATATCCAGCACAGCATTCCTGTACCGGAAGTTGTCAAGCCGGCGCTTTCCTGCCAATACCCTTGGCACAAATGGTTCAAAAGACAAACCATCCGGGTTAAACCGTATTCCAAAGAACACTTTCTGAACAATGCTGATATTGCCTGATAAGCTCCACAACATCACGCTTGAGTTTATCTGCGTGCCATTGAAGTCACCATTGTCAACCACAAAATTTTCTTTATTGGTAAGGAATAATGCTGCAGGTCGGTAAATAGCGAATATGCTTTCAGACACGGCCCTTTCATTACCGGCTTTAGCTGCAGCCCATAACCAGTACGTTTGTACGAATGGCCAAACGGCGTTGTTATGATAAGGGGGAATATTGGGTATCTGCGGGTAAATGCATGGTATACCGAATGCGGTAACCGGTGTACTGGCCACAACCTGCTTGGCCCTGGCTTCATCGGCAATGCCGAATATAACGCATAAGGCTTCACCAAGCGCTTCTGCCCTGGGTGAAACGAATTTATAATTTCTGCCATACCGGAACTGGGCATAATAGCCTTTCTCCGGCAACCATAAATACTCATTAATGCCTTTCTTAATCCTGTCTGCAATTCCTTTATACTTTGAAGCTGCTTTTATATCTTTTAGTTCTGTTGCCATTTGCGACAATACATTGTTTGCCTGGTAATGAACTGCATTGGTACCAAGGCTCTGGCTTTCATAAATATCTGCGGGTTGCATCCATTTGGGATACGTCTGTTCCCTCCAGTCTAAAAAGGATGATTCTCCTTTCACCAAACCCGTTTCCGGGTCGTGTGCTGCATGGATATCATCTTCAATGGAATTCCGGATAATTACATACGCCTGTTGCAGCCAGTCCTTATTACCGGTTGCCTTATATATTTCCCATGCCGCAACAGCCCATATCATCCTGTCGGTACTTATCGGCCATGCGCCACCGGTACCCGTATCCTGGATGATCTTCTTCTTTGCATTCACCTTACGCATCAGGCTGAACATAGCAACCCTTGGCTGCAGGTGTGCCATCGACAGGATGATGCTGTAACTGATATCCCTTGTCCATACACCACTCCACTCTTTTCCTGTTCTGAATGTACTATCAGGCTCAATCGCTTTCAGCATTTCTTCCAGTGATAGGTTATAAATGGCATCGGAGAGCAGAAAACCGGATTTGTATTGAGGATATGGTGAAATATCTTTTGAAAGCTTCCATTCAGCATCCGTATGCTTTTCATCTGATTGTTTGTTTAACACAAGGGTAACCTCGTAAATACCATCTCCGTCAGCATCTGTTAACTGCAGATCTTCACGTTTCATGATATTATCAAAATCCCATGTCATGGGAGCTGTGGCTCCTGCTACAAAAACACCTTTAAAATCTTCCCTGTAAATCTTATCCCCGTTGATGGTAGTGTAATATCCATTGTCATTGAACTGCTTCATCACATCTTTCATATCCAGCCTTATTTTTAATGCCGTATTGGGTAACAGGTAATTACCATCCGTAGCTGGCTGATCAAGCTGCTGCCCGAACTTTATCACCGGTGTTTCAGAAACGCCATTTACCGCCTTCACTGAAAAGTTATGGTTTTTACCCATAAACATTTCATTATCCCTGCCATTGATAGAAAACTTAAAACTAATATCGGCATGCTGGAATTCGTTTGCAGGGCTTTGGTAATTACTCATCATATGAGTAGCGGTAAGCGCTGTGGCCGTATTTTTACCCTGCACCACTTTGTTGTTGTAGATACTATAGGCACCCGACTGGTATAAGGGTTGCTGGGCATGCAAACCTGAAATAAGCTGTGAAAGCAATACGGATAAAATCATCCTTTTCATAAAGAGAAATAAATTTTGATAACTGTTGTCCGAAATTAAATAATTAACCATTCTGATTTCCATTGATTTTCAATTATGTACTGTTTTTGCCTCAACTGATGATATTCTTACCCTTTGTAAGGAAAACAATAATAAGGCTGAGCACCTGTAAGCATGCAAACCGAATTGCCCGCTTATTACTGCCCAAAACCGGGCTGAATGAGATTCTGCATTACGGCTTATCAGAAAAAATACCATATTCACTCCCGCAGAAATACGCTTCAGTACTTTACCATCAACACAGCCCCTGCTGCATTGTTGTTCTGTTATCAATTAATCTTCAAAACATTTTTTATGCAAACAACAAATTTTACCAAATGGCTGCGTAGCTTTAAAGTGATGGCTACCGTGGCTTTGATGGCAGGTATCATGTACTCCTGCAAGAAATCAAATGACGTGATGATGGATAATACGGGTATAGCCGACAACGAACAGGCAGCCGTGAATACCGCCCGTGCACTGGAACAATCTGCCGTACCGGAAGCACAGCAGGAAGCCGAATCGCTTGGTTTCAGTGAATTGAGCAATGAAACGAACCCCGGCAACATTGTTGATATTGCCGTATCAAACCCCAATTTCACCAGCCTGGTAGCCGCTGTTGTTAAGACCGGCCTGGCAGGTGCACTGTCAGATGCATCAGCTAACCTCACTGTTTTTGCCCCAACGAACGGCGCATTTGCACAGCTTCCCGCCCCGTTTAACAATGCAGCCAATATAAACAGTATTACAGATGCCACACAAATAGACTTTCTGCGTAACGTATTACTGTACCATGTGTTAGGTGCGGAAGTATTCAGCAACCAGGTGAGCAATGGCAGCAGCAGTGCAGCAACACTGAAACCGGCTACCAGCAGCAGTGTAAATGACAATACAATTTACCTGTCAAAAACATTCGGCCTTATCAGGGTTAATGGCCAAAGTACTGTTATTTTTGCAAACCTGAATGCCAGCAACGGGGTCATTCATGTAATTAACAAAGTATTGCTTTTTCCAAGCAACACGATAGCAGGAATTGCCATAGCTGATCCCAATTTCTCTTCATTGGTTGCTGCCCTGGTTAAAACCAACCTGGCAGGTGTATTTACCGGAAGTGGTGATTTCACCGTTTTCGCTCCAACCAATGCCGCTTTTGCCCAATTACCGGCACCATTCAACAATGCTGCCAATATCAGTAATATCACAGATGCAGGCCAGATCTCCGCTTTGTCCAATATTCTCCGTTACCATGTTGTAGCCGGCAGGAATTTCGCATGGGACCTTGGTATCCTGAAAAGGACTGCCACCCTGGCCGATGCACCAAGGAATAAGGTTACAACCATACTTGGATTTAATACCGGCTGGGTGAAAGGTGACGATAACAACAGTTATGCCCAGATTAACCCCGCAGATATCCTGGCAACCAATGGCGTTATTCATGTAATCGGCAAAGTGCTGTTACCTAAATAATTGATTGTTGCGGATGTTTTGGATAAAACCGCCTCTGTTATGGGAGGCGGTTTTTATTTTCCGGAATTATTTGCCGGTTTTTTTCCGTTTGTGTTTACAAACAGGGAACAACCCGTATAATTTATTGATTGACTAAGTTTTATAATCCTGAAAACACCAATCGCCCGGTTTATACATTTTAATTTATACATGTAACATGATAATTCTTAATTTAAATCATGACTAAGGTCATAAATTATACCCGCAGGCTTTTGAACCTTTATTTCTGAAAGTAAATAACAGTTGTTAACTTACTATTCAAAAATATTTGTTCATCCTTAAACTAATCTAATATGGTAACCGCAGAGCAACATCAGACACTTATTGACGAGTGTAAAAAATGGTATGAAATTTTAGCCAATTACCGTGAAAAACTGAATAAGTTGAAGACTGAATTGTATTTTTTTGCACCCGGAAAAACAGATCATGATATTCTGGCTGAAATAGAACATTACCATAACCAGTTCCATATCCAGCTCATCAATATCCACGACCTGAAACATGAAATCAGGCATCATATTCAGGAAGCTGAACGCCACCCTAATTTCGGGCACCGCATCCCGCATCATCACCTGAAAGAGAAACTTGACATGCTGGTGGCTGATCTTGAAAAATTAGACCAGGATTTTCACCAATTCATCAAACAATAACCGTTCTGCACCATTCAGCCAGCCTGCATAAGACTGGCTGAATCGTTTATAGCAGTTCTGTAAATAAATACTTCAGTTATGGCAACGTACGATTCCAACCACGTAAAAAATATCGCCCTGCTCGGGCATGCAGGCTGTGGTAAAACTACCATGGCCGAATGCATGCTGTTTGAAGCAGGCATCACTAAACGCCGCGGTTCCATCGCCGCAAAAAATACCGTAAGTGATTACCACGAACTGGAAACCGAAAGGCAAAGTTCCGTTTTCGCATCCCTGCTCCATACCCCGTGGCGCGACTATAAGATAAACATCATTGACACGCCCGGTTACGATGATTTTTCCGGTGAAGTGATCAGCGCCCTTCGTGTAGCCGATACCGGTGTAATGCTGCTGAACGCTTCCATGGGCGTAGAAGTTGGCACCGATGTAATTTGGGAATATACCGACAAATTTAAAACACCCACCCTCTTTGTAGTAAACCAGTTAGACAAAGAAGGCGCCGATTTTGAGAAGACATTGCAGGAAGCCAAAGCGCATTTTGGCACCAATGTGGTGGCCGTGCAATATCCCGTTCAAACGGGAGCCGGCTTCAACAGCATCATTGATGTATTGAACATGGTGATGTACCAGTTTGGAGAAGCCGGCGGAAAACCGGAAAAAAAACCTATCCCCGACAGTGAGAAAGAAAAAGCAGAACAGATGCATAAGGAACTGGTAGAAACTATTGCATCCAATGATGAAGGCCTGATGGAAAAATATTTTGAGCAGGGTGAACTGGGTGAAGATGAAATGAAAGCCGGCCTGCATGCTTCCATGATTAAACATGATATTTTCCCATTGTTTTGCGCATCAGCAGAAAAAAATATGGGCGTAGGCCGCATCATGAGTTATATTGACAATGTATGCCCGTCTGCCAATGAAATGCCTCCCCAGCGTACAAAGGCGGGTGGAAAGCTCAGTTGTGATGTTAGCGGGCCGGCATGCATCTTTATATTTAAAACGATCATAGAACCGCATATCGGTGAGCTGAGCCTGTTTAAAGTTTACAGCGGAACCATTAAAGCCGGGATGGAACTGGTGAATGAAAATACCGGTGTAACAGAAAAGATAAACCAGCTGCTGTTGCTGGAAGGGCATAACCGCGTTCCCGTGAATGAACTGGTGGCCGGAGATATTGGCGCCACCATCAAGCTCCGCTCCACGCATGTAAACAATACATTGCATGAAAAAGGGGCAAACCTGGAACTGGAACCGATCGTTTTTCCAAAACCCAATGTTACGGTAGCTATCACGGCAGTGAACAAAGGAGAGGAAGAAAAATTGTCACAGGCTTTGCATACGCTGGCGGAAGAAGATGCTACGGTTCATTTTGAAATATCTCCCGAACTGAAACAGGTTTTACTGCATTGCCAGGGAGAACTGCACCTGCAGGTGATACAATGGAAGATTGCGCATATCCACAAACTGGATGTACGTTTTGATAAACCAAAGATCCCATACCGCGAAACCATCCGAAAAATGGCCGAATCAACCTACCGGCACAAGAAACAAAGCGGCGGCGCCGGCCAGTTCGGCGAAGTGTTTATGCGCATTGAACCCTGGTATGAAGGAATGCCTCATCCGCACGGGTTGAATGTAAGGGGCAAAGAAGAGATTGACCTGGACTGGGGTGGTAAACTGGTATTTCTTAATTGCATAGTTGGCGGAGCCATAGATGCCCGTTTCCTGCCAAGCATCATGAAAGGAGTGATGGAAAAAATGCAGAACGGTCCGCTTACCGGCAGTTATGTACGCGACGTACGGGTAAGCGTATACGACGGAAAGATGCACCCGGTAGACAGCAATGACATATCCTTCAAGATTGCCGGCCTGCAGGCATTCAGGCTTGCTTTTACGCAGGCTGACCCGCAACTGCTGGAACCCTTGTATATGGTGGAGGTGCTTTGTCCGGATGACCAGGTTGGTGCCGTTATGGGCGACCTGCAGACACGCATGGCTGTGGTGGAAGGCATGGAAGCAGAAAGCCATTTCCAAAAGATAACGGCCAAAGTGCCTTTATCGCAGATGCACCAATACTCTTCTTCTTTAAGAAGCCTGACACAGGGCCGTGCCCGCTTTAACATGACATTTTCATCCTATGCGCCGGTGCCATTTGAGGTTCAGAAAAAACTGGTAGAGGCTCACAGCAAGCACGAAGTGGAAGTGGAATAGAAACAATATTCAAACCCGATTTTTCAGGCGCAGGTTATCCTACCTGCGCCTTATTTATGCTCACCCCTTATTGATTGTCATCACACTTATTACTGAGTCCTGTCATAGGATTCGCCTGGCTGCCATGTTAGCTTTATAATAAATTTTACAATCATGAAACGGGTAAAATATTGTTGGTTGATGGCAGTTTTATTTGTTATTGCAGGAAATGTGTCAGCCCAAATAATCAACCCCAAAAAAGCAATAGAAAGAAAAGTAAATGCTAAAATAAACAGGGAAATAGATAAAAAAGCTGGTGAGATCGTAGACACCGTTTATAAAAAAGTGAACGAACCTGTTCAGGCAGAAAAGAAAGACAACCCTCCGGCTGAACCGGCATCCAACAGGGGCGATGTAACTCCGGTAAACAACCAGCCTGGATTGCAGGCAAGTACAAAATTTGATTTTGTGCCGGGTGAAAAAGTGATCTTCTTCGATGATTTCAGCCAGGATGCAGTTGGAGATTTTCCTGCGTTATGGACAGCCAATGCACCTGGTGAGATAAACACCCTCAACATAGCTCCGGGAAAATGGTTTAACCTGAATAATTCGGAAGGGAATTACTTCATGTTAAAGCGAATTGATTTCCCCAAAAATTTCATCATTGAATTTGATATTGTTCCTAAAAAGACCGGTGGCCGTATAGCAGCCGGGTTAATACTGTATGGTGAAACCAAACCTACGGAAATGGATAATAATGCCCACCCAGGGAATGCCGGGATTATGATCTCAATAGAAAAGGGAAACTGGAATACGATGGGTTATAAAACAGGGGAAAGTGATCAGATCAGGGGATCATCAACATTAAATCCTGTTGAACCTGAAAAAGTAAACCATGTGATCATCTGGGTACAGAACCGGAGAGTGCGGATCTATCATAAAGATGCAAAAGTGATGGATATGCCAACAAATATTTATGAGGGTTCTAAATTCAACCGGTTTTGTTTCAGGCTGTCAAGAGGCGCTTCCTGTGGTTCATATATTTCTAATTTCAGGATCACTGATGCATCACCAGATATGAGAAGCAAACTCATCACCGAAGGCAAACTGGTGAGTTATGGTATTTATTTTGATGTGAACAAGGATGTAGTGAAGTCCGAATCATACGGAACAGTAAAAGGCATTGCCGATATTTTGAACGAAAACCCTGATGTAAGGATCAGGATCATCGGCCATACCGATGCTGATGGCAATGATGCAGCTAACCTGGATCTGTCTAAACGCAGAGCAGCCGCTGTTAAAAATGAACTCATAAAAACTTTCGGCATAGATGCAGGCAGGATAGAAACAGACGGGAAAGGTGAGATACAACCTGTTGCTCCCAATGACACTCCTTCAAACAAGGCCTTGAACCGGCGGGTTGAATTCATTAAGTTGTAAATAACATTTCCTCATACCCAGCAATGTCTCCCGGAGGGGACGATGCGTTTCCCCCATTTCAGGAAAGGGATATGTTATGTAACTTCTTAAAAAAACTCCCATGGAAACCGGTAGTTACAAACACCCGAACTGGAGGTGGGGCAATAGTTGTTATCGTTAATGATCACATCCCGCTGAACACCCAATTCAATACTTCCATGCGAAGTATTGAGGCCCGGTTTTACAATATCAGCATCATAACTGATTCCGATTCGGTTGCTGTATTCCATGGTACGGGAAGTTACCGTTTTTGCTTCTCCCCACTTCCAGGTAACACCGATACAGAATGCGCTGTTACTGTTCAGGTTGGCTGCATTACGGTACCAAAGCCCCAGTTCAACCGGCAAATCATAATAATCTATCAGCGTGCCCAGGCTGAACACGCTGCTTTTTCCCTGCAACTGCATAAAAAAGCTTGGCTTTAACGTGATATTTTCTTTATCCAGCCGGTAACTGACATGTCCTGTCACTTTCATGGGCAACTTACCGTCTTCCGGTTTTCCATTAAAGCTGAGGTTAGGCTTGTTTATATGATGAGCTGCTCCGCCTACCATGAAATTGCTGAAAGCCAGCAAAAAGCCTCCTCCAAAATCAAAATACGTTTTGTTGCCATAGGTCTGGAACAGGTCAACCTGCGAAGCATTCCCGGTGATGCCTGTCTGGTCCAGTTGGTCGATGAATACAAACTTGTCGGGGTTTACCCGGTTAAATCCGATACCTCCCTGCAAGGCCAGGCTCAGGAACCAGTTGCTGCAATCGGTATTCCTTGTACCAAAACTCCTGCCCACAATGGCGTTGATGCCTGTGTTTTTCAGATAGCCCTTATTACTGTGGTTCACCAGCAGGCCCATGTTAAGTACATTGCGCTGGTTGTCGTCGTAAATCGAAAAATCGGCACCACCTGAAAAATACTTGAATGGCTTATAGAGGTTGAACCACTGCACTTTTGTAACGGCAGACAGCCGCAGGTTATTCTTACCGGTACCTATGAATGCGGGATTCATATATGTTGGCGTATACTGGTACAAACTGAACAGGGCATCCTGTGCATTACCGCCGGCAGATAATAACAGTAACGCATAACTGATAATATGTTTACGGATCATTTTCTTCATTTTTTATCTGAATAAGGTTACTGTTCCGAATGTATGTCCCGGTGCGCCGCTTTCATTCTGGTCGTATACCATGCCACTCCAATTCGTACCGTTCCTGAATTTCGCCTTTATCTTCCAGGCATAACCGTCCTGGGGCATCGGCTTTCCGTTGAATGTGCCGTCCCAGGCATCCACGGGAGCACCTGCAGCGTCAAGTTTCGTTGTGCGGAAAAGCAACTTGCCCCAGCTATCAAATATCTGCAGTTCATATGTATCCAGCCCTTTACCCAAAGGTCTGAAAGATCGGAACTGTACCTGAACACTGTTTGGATAAAAAGCGTTGGGTACATAGAGATAGCCCGGGTAACCTTCAATACGTGCTATCCGGGTGATGGTATCAAGGCAATTGGTACTGGTATCAAGTACAATCAGATTAACAGCATAACTTCCCGTATCGGCATACTTATAATTGAGTACATCGCGGGTGTTCCTGAAACCACCATCACCCAGTAGCCAAGAATACCTGTACAATGGGCTGTTTGCCATGGTATTTACAAAAGAGAACGTATAATTGGGTATGCTGATCGTAGCGGATGGTTGAATCTGGAAATCTGCTGCAGGCGGTATGATAGACTGTATATAGTTTGCCCTGGTAAGTGAATCACGGCAACCTGCAGCATTCATGGCAATAAGCTTCACTGTGTATGCTGAGTTGGAAGGCGGGAAGGTAACTGTTGGCGATACCGCTGTACTCGTCTGCCCGTTACTAAATACCCATAAGTACGTATCAGCAAAAGTGGTAAGATTTTGAAATTGTACTACAGCCGTATCACAGGTCCGTGGGTTTCCTGTACTGAAATCTACAATGGGTTTTTGTGCAACCACCACGAGCCGGCTGGCCGTATCACGGCAGGTGCCATCACTCGCGGTTAAGGTTATACGATATGTACCCAGGCTTGTATACAGGTGTGTCGGGTTGATGCCCGCACTTACCGGGGAGCCGTCGCCCCAGTCCCATTGATAGGAATTTGCATTCTGGCTGTTGTTCTGGGTTACAATATTCAGTTGCCCGCCGCAGCCAAGCGGGTTGTTAATGCTGAATGAAGCCCTGGGCATAACCCTTGTGCGGAAGCTTACCGTGCTTGTATCGGGCCGGCAGCCAAAACTGTTGGTCACTACCAGCATGATGGTGTAATCGGTAGCAGCCTGCGTGATGTTTATCACCGGGTTCATATCTGTACTTACAAGAGCCCCGTTTAGGTACCAGGCATAATTATCCGAATAAAGAGAGTTATTGGAAATGTTTGCGGCAAAGGGGATACAGTCGCCCTGGTTAAGCAAACTGAATATTGCTTTGGGCAATGGATTAACCTGTACTGTACCCCTTGCCGTATCGCGGCAGCCAACTGAATTGGTTGCCACCAGCATGGTATTGTATGTTTTTGGTAGCGGAGTGGAGGCGGCCGTAATGAACTGGTGAATGAAGTTACCGGTAGTGGCCTGCAATACACCGTCTACCAGCCACTGGTATGATAACGGCGTATATGCGTTGGCAAAAGATGTATTCTGGAAACTGATGGTAGTATCAAGGTTACAGGTTGCCAGGTTAAGCGGTGTGAATCCGGCTTCGGCGCTCCTGTACACGCGGAAAGTCCTGATGGAACTGTCGCGGCAGCCCGCGGCATTCACTATCACCATATGTACCGCAAACGTACCTTCATTACTGAAAGTATAGTTCATTACAGGTCCGCTGATAACAACCGGGTATGCCGGAAGTGTAGTATCATATACATACCAGTTAACGGTTTCGTTCGTCCAACCGGGAACGTTACCATTGATTATGAATGGCGTACAGTTAAGCCCGCTGATGTTGATATTAAGCGTGGTATCCGGTTTCGCAAGTATGGTAACTGAACGGGTAATGGTATCAGAACAAACCACGCCGCCCGCGTTGGTCCTTTCTGCTGTAAGCAATATGGTATATGTTCCCGGGGCAGCATACACATGTACAGGTTGAAAACCAGATGTGCTGAAGCCATCACCGAAATTCCAACTGTAACTGTTCGCATCGGTTGATGTATTGTTTACCCTTACGGTATCGCCCTGACAATACACCGGTTGCGTGGTTACAAATTGCGCGTCGGGTTTGGGGTAAACGGTTATCTGTTTGGTTATGGCGGTATCGCTGCATCCGTTGGTCATATTGATGGTAACTGTAAATACACCAGGTGTGGTATACAGGTGCGGCACATTCACCTGGCTTACGTTGGTTACCACTGCAGGCGACCCGTCGCCAAAATCCCAGGTGAAGCTGGTTGCACCTGATGTAGCATTGAAAAAGTTCACGTTATGTGAAACACACCCAAACAACTCTGTAGAGTTGACAGAAATGCCCGGACGGATGACATTTGGTGCCACACGAATGTTGATCACCTGTGTATCCCTTCCACACTGGTTTTGTGCTATCAGCATCAGGTTATACGTTGCTACAACTCCGGTATAATAGGTATAACTGAAAGTGCCGGTACTGAACGTCGTATCTGTATCACCGTTACCAAAATCCCAGTAATAGGCATACGGGTTGCCTAAAGAGTTATTTGTTATCTGGATGGTAAACGGCGAACAGCCCGAAGAAGAGGAAACAGAAAACCTGGCTTTAGGATTTGCCCTTATAATGACACTGTCAACATAAGTGGAGGTATCACATACATTGTAAGCCTGCAAGGTTACATAATAAGTTATATCAGTGAATAATGGGCTGCTCAAAAATGTAACAGGCCCCGGATTTTGCAAATCAGATGTCTGGCCGTTACCAAAATCCCAGTGATAATTAAACGTATCGGCCAGGCTGGTAAGGTTGTTGAATGAAACTATGAGTGGCCCGCAACTGTCATGCGTTGACATGGAATAGTTTGCCTGCGGTTTCGGTTTGGTATAGAAAGTATGTGAAACGCTGTCATTCCTACAACCAAAGGCACTGATGGCAACCATTTTTATACGTATTGAATCTGATTCTGCGGGAATGGTATACCCGGGAAAAACACTTCCGGTACCCAGTAAAGTGGAAATTCCTGACGCATTGATGGAATACCAGTTGTATGACCCGTTAGGGATATTTGGGTTTCCGGGAGACAACGGTGATGTGTTTGTGATGTTAATCGGGAATGGCCAGCAGGCGGTATCCTGCGGGTAACTGAATGATGCCCGCGCATCGGGGTTTACATAAATGGTATAATTGGTTACAGGTGCTGAACAGGCACTAGCCGTTGACGTAACCGCATACACGACAGAATCCTGTGCAATGCCCGTATTCGCCAGTTGCATGGTTCCCAGAACAGGGCCAGAACCGGCAGGCAAAAAGCCGGTAACACTTCCCGATGACACTACCGTCCACGCATAGGTGGAACCCGTTGTAAAGGATGTCCAGTTTACCGAAGTTGTTGTTCCACCATTACATACGCTTTGGTTCAGCGGATTGTTACTGATAGAAGCAAGCGGGTTAACCGTTATGCTTACGGTAAAGGGTTGCCCTGGGCAGTTGCCCGTAGCACCCGAAACCGGGGTAACAATATAATTTACCGTTACAGGAGCGAAATTGCTGTTCACTAAAGTGCCTGAAATAACCGCTTGGCCTGCACCTGCCACTCCTCCGCTAACACCCGCTGGCATTACCGGGACCGGCCAGCTATACGTGGTACCTGCAGGAACAATTACTGTTGCCGATGGCGTTCCGTTAACCGGGTTCAGGGAAAAAGCTGTTCCACTGCAGACAGTATCCCGCATGGCAGGTATCTCCGGTACCGGGTTAACGGTTACGGTTAACTGAAATGGAACACCGGCACAGTTACCCTGGGCGCCCGAGACCGGCGTAACATTAAACACTACATTTTGCGGCACATTGGTCAGGTTTACCAGCAATTGCCTGATGGTATCTGTGGCCGTGAGCTGATTGCTCTCACCCGTTACATTGGGGTTATCGGCAAACGTCCAGGTATAGGTGGTACCTGCCGGTACTATAGTAGCCGGTGGATTATTACCCGGTACAAACCGTACAGGATCATGGCTGCAGACGCTGATGCTTTGCGCAGGCACTACCGGTTTTGGATTCACCGTAACCTGGTACCTCGCGGTATCGCCCGGGCAGCCGTTGGAACCCGATGTGATAGCAACTGCAGCATAGGTGACTGTTAACGGGCCTGCCGTATTATTAATAAGTGTTTGAACAGGAATCGTATTGTTGCCGCCGGCTGTTGCACCTGTAATGCCCGCAGGGCTTTGTGATACCCAGGGGATATTAACACCGGTAGTGGTTGATGATAAAGTAACTGCAAGCGTATTCTGCCCGGAGCAGATCGCCTGGTTTCCGGGATTAAAACTTACCTGCGGCGCAGGATTCACATAGATGGTAACCGTAAACGGATAACCCGGGCAGTTATTCGCAATCGGGGTAACAGTATACATAGCCGTTTGAATTTGTGCGGACGGGTTGCTTAATGCCCCACTCACTGAAGCCGCATTCGTACCGGCTGCACCACCTGTCATTCCTCCCGTAACTACCGGTGCAGGCCAACTGTAAAGCGTACCCGCCGGAATTCCCGCATCATTCGGCGTAATGGTAAATGACTGGCTGCTGCAGATCGTATCTGTTTTTGCACTGATGGTAATCTTCGGATGAACAGTTACCGTGATAGTAGCCTTCGTGCCTTCGCATGTGGTTGCACTGTTCGTCTGGCTCACAAAATATGTTGTTGTTCCAACAGTAGCCGTGGATGGTGTGGGTGCACCCGGAAGCAACACATTGGAACCATCATACCAGTTTAAGGTATGCCCAGCTAACGCTGTGGCCGTTAAAGGAGTTGCATTATCCGTTTGGCAGTAAGTAACATTTGCTGCAACCGGTACTGCAGGAAGCAGGTTAACGGTAACTGTGCTTGTTACCGTGTCTTTACATCCTGTTGCCGTTTCTGTTCCAATCACTGTATAAGTGGTAGTACCGGAAGGGTTTGCCGTAACCGTTGCTCCTGTGCCTGCACTTAAGCCGGTTACCGGGTTCCAGGTATAGGTATTTGCTCCTGCTGCAGTAAGTGTGGTTGATTGCCCGATGCAAATGGCCGGGCTGTTGACCGATACCACAGGGTTGGGGTTTACGGTAACCACAACCGTAAAGGTGCTGGTACAGGTCCCGGTTGTTGCTGTAACAGTATAAGTGGCGGTAGCTGCAGACCCGGTGTTGTTATAAAGTACCTGACTGATGGATGCCTGTGCAACCGGTTGTGCGCTGCCGTTAGTAATAGCGCCCGCCGGACTGATCACCGGCGCTGCCCAGGTATAGGTAGTTCCGGCAGGAACGCCAGCGCCCGATGGTGTGATGCTGAAAGCCTGGCCGCTGCAGGTTGTGGCTGTTTGATTGGCAATGGATGCCGTAGGGTTTATGTTGACCACAATGGGTGTACGCGGCCCCTCGCAATTCTGTGCCGTCTGCTGGCTCACATAATAAGTAGTGCTGCCTGTTGTGACTGTTTGTGGTACCGGCGCGGTTGTGCTGCCTGTGCCGCCCGTGGCGGTTGTATACCAGTATAATGTGTTTCCTGCAGCAGCCGTAGCTGTGAGCGCTGTGGCCGTGGCCTGCTGGCAGAAATTGACCGGTGATGTGGCAGAAGGCGCCGGTGGTGCAGGGTTAACCGTTGCCGTTACGGTACCTGCAGGAGATGTACAACCACTAACCGTTGCCGTTACTAAATAGGACCCGCTGGCGGCAGTGCCTGCATTGGGAATGGTGATGCTGGTACCGGTGCCTGAAAAACTGTTTGGGCCACTCCATGTATAGGTTGTTCCGCCCACGGGTGCACTCACACTGAGAGTAAGGCTTTGCCCGCTGCAAATGGGTGCGCTGGCAGTCAGCACTGGTGCGGGCGGGGCTGACGGATCAACCAGTGAAAAACTGAGTGCATTTGAGGGGCAACCGTTCAATAATATGATGATATTGGTATAGGAGCCACTTACCAGGTTGCTGAGTACATAGGTAGTTACCCCTGCACCCGTACTGAAGTTAACGGTAGTTTGCGGCGATCCGTTATAGAGATACTGCAGCGTATATCCTGTAGTGTTAGGTGTAAGTCCGGAAATGGTGATGCTGCCCGTACTGGTGGCACAGGCCGTTGGATTGTTCCTTACGCCGCTGATAACAGGTATGGGCCGTACATTAATGACGGTGGTTGTTATACACCCATTGCTGTTGGTATATGTAATGGTTGCCGTTCCAGTGGCAACGCCGGTTACTACACCGGTATTGCTCACAGTTGCCACGCCGGTGTTTGACGAAACCCAGGGATTTGTGGCTGATGGTGCCGCTGAACCGGTGAGGGTGATCGTGGCACCCACGCAAACGTTGGCAGCGCCGGTAATGGTGGGCAATGAGTTAACCGTTACCGTTAGTGTATCCTTACAATTGCTGCTGTTTGTGAAAATAATCAGCGCTGTTCCCGCACTGATGCCGGTAACTACACCGGTGGTACTTACAGTGGCCACAGTCGTATTTGAACTTACCCAAGGGTTTGATGCAGCCGGTGTGCCGGTGGCAGACAAGCTGATTGTTGACCCCACACATACACTGGCCGGGCCGGAAATCACCGGTGCCGGGTTGCTAACAAAGGGTACGGTATCCCTGGTAAGGCCGCATTCATTATTTACCTGGAGTATCACAAGATAAGAACCTGTACCGGGGTAAGTGATGGAACCGGGATTGAGTGTACCGGAAACCGTAGCTGGCGTTCCGCCGGTAAATGTCCAGGTATAGCTAGAGGCTGCATCTATATAACAGGTTGCGGTACCCGTGGGTGAAAAAGACTGATTCTGGCAAATGGCAGCGGGTACGTTGCTTATGCCCACCGTGGGTTTCCCTTTTACCGTAACCTGCTGTGTTACTATCGTTGAAGTACAGCTTGCAGAGGGCGCTACTGTTTGTAACTGTATCGTATAAACGCCCGGGTTCACAAAATTGAAATGCGGATTCTGGGATGTGGCGCTGGTACCGTCTACATAACTAAAACTTGATGCAGATGGCTGGCAACCGGCGGTAGCCGCATAACTCACCGACCACTGGTATGTATTCTGCCCGCAAGTGGCGGCATTGGTACTACCGGTTGCGTTTACACGCAATGGTGCGCAGCCTGTTTGTGTATCAAGGGCGAATGCGGCTGTTGGTGTTTCGGTAACACAAATGGTCTGTTCCAGGCTGTCGATGCCGCAGGTGCTGTTCCCCCCTACCCTGATCTTGATACTGTATGTGCCTGCTGTGTTAAAAGTAACCTGGAGCGGACTCGTTCCCGTAAGCCAGGGATTGGGGTTATTGCTGTTAAAATCGTCTCCCAGGGAGCCGGAAACCAGCGTCCAGCCTGTTGCTGGTGTTATCTTCCAGACGAATTTGCCCTGGGTGCAGGTTCCGTTAGCCTGCCCGGATTGTACCGTGTTGCCTACCTGGCTGGTATTCGTAAACGTTACAGTAGTATTCTGGCAAACGGTATCTCCCGGAGATACCGTAAAATCTGCATCTGGTTTTTGCGAAACATATATTGGTACTACTCCCGCCGACGACGACTGGCAGGGGTTGGAGGCGCTGATAGACGCCGAAAAAGAGTTGTTATAATTGATGATTCCGTTTGAACTCACTGTTCCGCAACTGGTTGAATCGAATACATGGGTGATGCTTGCCTGCGGCAGGCCTGTTACAGGGTGCGTGAATACGACAGAAGGCGAACCATCATTGAATGTGATGGTATATATGGTTCCCGGCGTATTGGTAACACCGAGCGAGTTCACATATGATAAAGGGAATGTAAGCGAGTTACCGGTGCAAATACCTGTAATACCGGGATTGGTCATACCCACAACCGGGTTGGTTCCTACAAATATGTTATAGTCTGTAGTATCGTTACATCCGCCTGACGACACGATGAAGCTGAGCAGGTAAGTGCCCGCACTGTAAGTATGCGATACAGAGCCGGCAAATGTGGGATTGCTATAATTGGGTGTTCCGTCGCCCCATATGATCTGGTAATTGGTATTGGTAGCGATCGTGGTTGATGTGTTGAAAAAATCTATGGCTGATGTAGGGTCCGATGTACAAACGGAGAAATAGGGCTCCCCGTTAAATGTGGTTTGGGTGGCTGAGCTCGACAGGCTGGCATCAGGAAACGTACCGATGCTGATGGCCTGAGTGGCGGTATCGCTGCAGCCATTGGCACCGGTAACGATCAGGGTTACCGTGTACACGCCGGCATTGCTGAAGCCTGTTCCCACAAAGCTGTGGTTAGGGTTCTGATTAGTAGATGTATTATTAGCCCCTGAGTTTGGATCCCCGAAATTCCATTGATAAATGAGGCCGCCGCTTCCGTTAGAGGAAGATGTACTGCTGAATTCTATCCGCCGCCTTCTCCGGGGGCAGCCGGAAGCCGGGGTATATGTGAAAGCCGCTATGGGTACCGGTTTCACGCTTACCGTAACAGTAGCTGTATCGGTACACCCATTCACGATTCCTGCCACCGAATACGTATTGGTTGGGCTGGCAGGCGTTACCGTTACGGAAGACCCGCTTCCTGTTGAAGGATTTATCCAGTTATAGTTGCCGGCGGTAATGCCACTGGCGGTAAGCGTAACAGGTTGCCCGTTACATACATTGGCAGAAGAGGCAGTAAGTGAAATGCTGTTTACGGTTACCACAACTGCCGGAAGGGTATCCCTAATCGCCCCGGTGATGACCACACAAGTATAGGTGCCGCTGTTAGTTACAAATAGGGAATCATTGCCGGCTCCTGCGATAGCGGTTGTACCGGCCAGCCACTGAAACGTAGAACCCGGTGCTGAACCGGCTACAGAAAGATATCCCCCGCTGCAGAATGTTACCGGTCCGGCTGGAATAATGCCAGGAGGCGGCGCCGGATTTTCGGAATTTTCCGCTGATGTATATGCTGATGCAGGAAGGTGCAGGCAGAAAAAAAAGATCAGGCAAATGATGACACTGCCCGTCTGAAGTGGTTTCAGATAAGTCCCCATAAGTGTTATTTAATGTACGTAGCTATAGCACCGGCAGCCATTGTCCTGATGAAAAACCGCCCAATCCTGTTGCAATAGTAACCCTCGCCTTCCCTTTTTCTGTAAGCATTTAAAGGCCAGGGGCTATTTATTCGGATTAAAAATAATAATAAGATGATGGATGTCCAAATTTTTGGAGGCCTAATTTAAATTGCAGTTGAATGCAAGCAGCCTATAAAGTGGCTAATTATCATGATGCGATGATGTAGTTAACGGCCAGTTTCCTTTTTCAATTTTCCTGCTAACCTGATTGAATTTCTAAGTGAATTAGTATTTGTCCAGTCGTGATGAGAAACAATTATATACTGTGGGTTGGGAAATTTTTTCTGAACTCTTTTCAACGTTGCCTCATATTCTTTAATATTGGCATCCCCCAGGTAACCCAAATCATCAGCATCGGCGCCCTTGATTAAGCAGCCGCCATACAGTATCTTTTCTTTGCCGAACCAGGCAACAATATTGTCTTCTGTATGGCCGGCACCGGGGTAATATATCTCAAACGAATATTGGCCAATGTTGAAAACGGTGTCTTTCGTCATCAGATTTTCAGCCCTTTTTTTATTATTCTTTTTACTCAATTCATCGGTGCGTGCTGTTGTATAGGTTTTAATACCTTGCTGCTTATAATAGGCAAGCCCTTCCGTTCTGTCGCTATGCCAGTGAGTGGCAATACAAACCGCCACTTTTTTACCATGTTTCAATTGTATACTATCCAGTAAAGGTTGAAACTGGGTGGTATCCCAGGGTGTGTCAAACAATACGGCGGCATCGTTGGTAATAACGTACATACCGTGTGCCGGAATTTTATTGCCCTCGTACAGGTTGTACGTAGTATAAATGTAAAAATCACCTGTTAACGGGGTGATTGTTAGTGTTGCGTTATTGGCCTGGCCGTAAAGAGTGGCAAGAAATAATATACATGTGATGATTGAAATAAATGGCTTCATGGAGAGTTGTCTCTTAATTGGTAAAAGCTGATTCTTATAATTGCATGCTGCGCATTAATTACCAATGCAGGGCTTATTAAAGTTTACCAATACGCATATGCTGGTTGGCTTTTGATAAAGGTAAATACTATGGAGCAAAGTTCAAGTTGATTCGATGAGATCCGAACCTCAGTAAGGTATAATTGTATTTGGTGGTTTATTCAATGTACAGTTTTGTTATTGGGAATGCTATTTCGTGCGTTCGTACTTCATCAATAACAATTAATGTAAATCTGCGGGAATTATATTAATTATTATCAATGCCTTGAATACTTCCAACTTTGAAAATGTCGGAAGTGTCAACTGTTACACTAAGCGAAGCCCATGCTCCTGTTACAGCACTATAAGCACGCAATGTGTTTAGAACTGGTGAAGATGCAAAAGCAGTATTACCTGCTGCTTTAAAAATGTCTGAAGTGTCAACAGTTACACTAAGCGAAGCCCATGTTCCCGTTATAGCACTGTATGCACGCAAGGTATTTAATACTGGTGAAGCAGCTAATGCAACATGGGAACCTACTTTAAAAGTATCTGAAGTGTCAACAGTTACACTAAGCAAAGCCCATGTGCCCGTTATAGCACTGTATGCTCGTAAGGTATTTAGAACAGGCGATGCCACAAGAATCGTATTACCTGTTACCAGAAAAATGTCTGAAGTATCAACTGTAACGCTAAGTGAAGCCCATGTGCCTGTAATAGCACTGTAAGCTCGTAGGGTATTTAATACTGGAGAAGCGGCTAATGCAACATGAGAACCAACTTTAAAAATATCTGAAGCATCAACTGTAACACTAAGCGAAGCCCATGTGCCTGTGATACCGCTATAAGCTCTTAAAGTATTAAGAACAGGCGATGCAGCTATTATGGTGTTGCCTGCGGCTTTAAATACATCGGAACTATCAACTGTTACACTAAGCGAAGCCCATGTGCCAGTTAAGGCACTGTAAGCTCTTAATGTATTAAGAACTGGGGATGCTGCTAAGGCAACCGTACCACCAGTCAAAAAAACATCAGATGTGTCAACAGTAACACTAAGTGAAGCCCAAGTGCCCAAATCGGAACTATACCCCCTCAAGGTATTTAATACAGGGGATGCCGCAAGTGCCACTTTCGGCATGTAAAAATTTGGATTTTGTTCTGACATAATTATAATGATTTTAAGTTTTTGCTTACTCTTTGTCGGATTTTTGGCTTACTCCGTTTTAAAATTTTTACAATGACACTATTTATAAAATATCTTTCAAGTTAGCAGGCCTCTTGCATAACGTACAACTCATAGATTGCTTTAATCATCAATCCAACAATTGCTTAAAGTAACTGCGTAACTAATTTTAAGTATTAAAAGTTGAGTTTATGCGTCAATCCAACATCCCCATGCAGATTGCCGCTATAACCACTCCTAAGCTACCAATTCCCTCAATCCGTTTCATACGTATTTACACTGAATTTTTAAGGCTAAAATTGCGGTTACTACCTATGGCCGTTAATGGCTATTTTTGTTCTATGAGCGTCAAAAAAATAATTGACAACCTGCAGAAGAATATCATACTAAGCAAAGCAGAACAGGATTTGCTTACCGAAAAATTCGTGTTCAAAAAAATTCGAAAAAAACAATTTATGCTGCACGAAGGCATGCTGGCCAAAGACGTGGCTTTCGTGGTTAAAGGCTGCCTGCGCTCCTATTCCATCGACCAGAACGGGTTTGAACATATCCTTCAATTCGCCCCGGCCGACTGGTGGATCACTGACATGTACAGCTTCATCAGCCAGAAAGAAAGCACCCTGAACATAGACGCCATCCTGGATACCGAAGCATACCTGCTTAGCCGAAAAAACCTGCTGGCGCTGTTTGATGAAATACCCAAACTGGAACGGCATTTCCGAATCCTTACCGAAAATTCACTGGTGGGCAGCCAGAAACGCCTTATAGAAACTCTTAGCCTGCCGGCCAAAGAACGCTACCGCAATTTTTGCAACACCTACCCAACCATCGCCCATATCATCCCACAAAAATCCATCGCATCTTATATCGGCGTTACCCCCGAATTCCTGAGCAAACTGCGGGGCAACACTGGTAAATGATAACTTGTATAATTTATACTGGTGCGTGTACCAAGCAGCAAGTCCGGTAAAATCTTAATCTACATTAAGCCCGTTTATTATCATAGCTTATTGGATGCGGCCCTGCTGTACGCCATCTTTGCATAATCAAAACTGCCTGAAAAAAAGCAGCATTAACCGTAAATAATAAATTACATATACCATGGCAACAACAAACTGGATACTCGACCCCACGCATAGCGAAGTGCAATTCAGGATCAAACACCTGATGATTACCAACGTAACCGGCAGCTTCAACAGCTTTACCGTGTCTGCCGCCACTGATGGCGACAACTTCAGCAATGCTGACATCCGGTTTACAGCCGATGTAAACAGCATCAGCACCAACAACCAGCAAAGGGATACGCACCTGAAAAGCGCCGATTTCTTTGAAGCGGAAAAATACCCCGATATCGTTTTCAGGTCAACCGGCAACACAAACCCGGATGCCGACGGTAACTTCACCCTCAATGGCGACCTTACCATAAGGGATACCACAAAAAATATTTCCCTTACTGTGGAATTCGGTGGCATTACCAAAGACCCCTACGGAAATGTAAAGGCCGGATTCACCGTTTCGGGAAAAATAAACAGGAAAGATTTTGGCCTCACCTGGAACGCAGCACTGGAAACCGGCGGCGTGATGGTGAGCGATGAAGTAAAACTGAGCGCTGAAATTCAACTGGTTAAACAAGCTTAAGCCGTTTCGCCAAATTAATATAATCGCAGTTACCCCTTATCGTAATACATTCTAGCGTATGAAATATAATGAACCCGGTTAGACTGCTTCTAACCGGGTTTGTTTAACCCGGATCCTAATTTAACAATCGCGAAAAAAGTGTTTTCAGTAACATCATTTACCAGGAATTACAGTCCGCCTGGTGAAACCTCATCCTGTTACCTGGCCGGAATCCAGAACGGGCTTTCATCCCGCCGGGGCTGTGTGGTGAGCCTGTATTTGATCTTCGTCTCCAGCTGTATCACCCACACATCATAGTTTTTTGAATTGCCTTTTGTATAGGCAATCCATTTGCCGTCGGGCGACCAGGAAGGCGAATAATCTTCCAGCGGGTCTTCGGTAAGGTTTATGATGTTTCTGCCATCGGCATCCATCAGGAATATTTCGTAATTGCCCTTTTCGGTGCTTCCGTAAAAAGCGATGCGGGTTCCATCGGGCGACAATTGCGGGCCGCCATCCCCGCCTGCTTTTTCAGTGAGCCTTGTTTCATGGGTTCCATCGGCGTCCATTACAAAAATCTCCATATTACGCACTGATTTTTCACTGGTATCGTTTACATCCCGCAATTCACGGGAAAAATAAATCTTCCGGCCGTCCGGCGACCAGGCTGGTGCATCTTCAAAATATTTATTACTGGTTAGTCTTTTCAGGTTATTACCATCGGCATCCATAACATATATCTCCCCGTTTTCATCATCACGGTTAGATATAAACGCAATTTTTTTTACCATCCGGCGATGAATAAGGTATCCTGTCTGCGGCTGGATGCTTCGTGATATTCGTAACCTTCTTGCCATCCGGCTCCATCACATAAATCTCATCATTGCCGTCCCTGTTAGAATAAAACACGACCTTGCCTTCAGGCGTAAACGAAAAAGCGTAATCCGTTGCCTTATTGCAACTATGGTTCCGCAGGTTTTCGCCGTTAGCATCCATCGTATATATTTCAAAATTGCCGTCGCGGGTGCTCATGAATGCCAGTTTCCCGGGTGGCTGTTCCAGCCTGCTCCAGGTGCGCCTGTGCTCCTGTTTCCAGCTTCCGTTTTGCTGTACATGGCTGATTGTAAGCAATTCACCGGCTTTTATCTCCTGTTCATCCCGGTGTTTTTACTCTTTACCGCCGGCTGTTGTTAGGTTATACGTAACCGTTATTACCTGCCCGTTAACCAGGCCGCTTTCCCCTGAAGCTATGGCTCCCGATGCATACACACTATGAAAGGCCAGCTTGCTTTTTGCAAAATCCCATGAAAACATGCTTTCCTGGTACGTCACCCACTCAGCTTTTACCGGCAGGTAACCGCTTACCCGCAGGTGCAGCGTGTTTGCATTAATTCCCTTTGAAAACGTATATCCGAAATACGTAGGGCTGGAACTGTCTGCCGGATTGTATTCAGTGTTCAGCGACTTCCATTTACCGCCATCCGCTAACAGGATGTTACATTGCTGCCGGAAATTGGCTAACACGGTTTGTTGTTGCGCCCGGGCAGTGATCACTTGTATTGCAAGTAACCAGGAAAATAAAAACCAAATGTGTTTGCCTGAAAATGTCATATTACTTTTTATGGCTTCGGTTATACGATGTTTGAAGGGCGTCCTTTACGGCACTGTTAAACTGGCTTTCGCCGGTTAGTATGGCCATATGTGAAATCCTGGGCATGGGGCCGGTCAGTTTCGATTTCTGTAGATGGTCGCTGAAAGGCGTATCACCCAGGTCTAACCCAAGCCTGATCTCTTTCGGCTTGATGTTTATCGATGCAAACTCCCGTGTATCCGTAAACGAAAGGTATGTCTTCTTGGGAATAAGTTGGGCACCGGGGAACATAGCCAGTATTTTTGCGGAAATGGCATCAAACAACGGGCGCATCTCCCCGTATTTGGCAAACTGGTTATCCAGTAATGATTCCTCGTTCTGGTAAACCGGCTTTCCATTGTTAAGGTATAAGCCCGCCAGTAAGGTTGCCTGCATATGGTTGAGTTTATGTGTTTCCTTAAGCCAGTTGGTGATTTCCATCTGTCTGCCAAGCCCCGATTTTTTTACCACCGGGAGCCACTCTTCCAGTTTTTTACCTGTTCTTTCTTTGGCCGTTTCAATGAATTCCTTTTCAAATTCGCCTGATGTTTTTGCCATACTATTAAGTTTTGTATACAAATAAATGAAACTAATCGCAACGGGTATTGGAAATAATTTACCTATCCAACCGGTATGTAATTCAGGTGGTCAAACTGTTTTTGCAGGTATTCGTTAGGGGTGAACCCGGAAAAATCCCTGAAGTCGTTTATAAAATGAGCCTGGTCATAATAACCGCTGTCCAGGGCAATGTCGGTCCATTAACCTGTTTTGCTGAAGCTATTTCGTCTATTGCCCGCTGAAACCGCATCACTTTAAGATACGCTTTAGGGGTAAGCCCCACATGTTCCCGGAAAATACGGATAAGGTGTTTTTGTGAATAGCCCACTTTAGCGGCCACCTGTTTAATGGACATTTGCACGGGGTTACGGGTAATGGCTTCAACAGCAAATGACACAAAGGGGTTTACAACCATTTTTGCACTGAATTTTTTTAACAGGTATTGTTCAACAGCAATAAACTTTTCTATTACCTGCGAGGCGCCCAGTATCTTTTCCCTGAGCAGCATGATTTCATGAGTGAGCACCAGGTCGCCGTCTACCACACTGTCGGTAAGTTCATATAACGGAACATGCACAAAAGGATATGCCATCCCTTTATGAAAATTTATCACAAACATTTCGCTGTCTTTCCCGGATGGAATGGTAATATATTTATTCCTGATACCCGAAAACCACACATGGCGGCAAGACTGAATTTCCTTCAGCGTATTATTATCGTAAATGTATTTGGGGTAATCGGTGAGGTCTATTACGATGTTCACATTCCCATCGGGCAAAAACCTGTCAACCGAATGAACAGGGTTATAATCCCGGTAATAGATAAAGCATTCAATAAAACGGCTTAGTGGATATGATGGTATAAAACGTTCAAATATCATGCGCCGGATTTTTTCGGTTGCTTTGTATTTTTATCATTCCGGTGTATAATAGCATACAAAAGCGGCAACAGTACCAATCCGATTGAAGCAGGAATGAACCAGCGGCTTAATCCGCTTTCTTTACCGGTTGTAGCCAGGTAAATTAATATCATGATCACAGAAAAAATGAACAGGATAATTATTTTAATGTACCTGATCATACGGGTGGCAATTGTATACTGATATAATGCGTTTTCATCTGTAATGGTTACCCAATAATTAAATACATGCGGGTGTTTATTGAGTGCAGTGAGGCCACCGTATATCAACGCTGAAATGGCTGGCAATAGAAAAAATGTTGCCTTATGGCCATAATCATCCGCTTTGCCCATGGCATTGAAATGAACCGGTATCGTTTCCGGAAATTGCAAATATGCATACAGGGCAAAACAGCACATAGTTATCAGCAATACAATTCCAGCTATTTCCAATGCCTTGTCTGTTTTTGATAAAACAGGTTGAATACGGGGTTGATGTTGCAACATGGCAATTACTGTACGTTGATATTATCGTTATTATACCTTAAAGTTATTAAAAGCAGGTTTATTTAAAAAGGCCGGCCATAAAGTAAAAACGGGTAGGGTATTCTCATTTTTCTTTTTGTTTTTAATTACCTGTACAAATACCTGACTGGAAGCACTACTTAATTCTGCTACTGTGCCTCTTGCTCATTACTGATAATTAGCGTGTTGCTTATACCAGATACATATATGGTTTTTTCATGAAATAATCCAAAAGGATTATAGGATAGAATGGAATTACAGGGTTTATTTACAACGAAATTCCATCCTTTGATCCCCAAAAACCGGTTTGGGCTGTATTTACAAGCCATATCTAATTCCACTGTCTCGGAAAAGCCTGATTAACTATTTAACAGTTTAAGCATTTTTGGTATGAATAAAGCCAGCGTTTCCTTGCCTCAAATACAGGCAACTCATGTAAATAATATGGTAAAACAGGCAGGAAGCGGAAACCTGGTTTCCTGGCTATCATGCCTGGCAGCCATTTTTTGTATGCTCCTGCTTAATCCGTCTGCAAACGCTCAGGTGCCGGAAATTGTAAAAGATATCAATGGGTCTGTCACATTGAATTCCCAAAGCACTACCGGATACAATTTCACAAACTTGGGTGGTTATACTTACTTCGTTGCCGATGATGGAATTAACGGGTATGAACTATGGAAAACGGATGGAACAACTTCCGGCACTACCCTGGTAAAAGATATCAACCCGGGTATAACAGGCATTACTACAAGCACTCCGCCTGCGCTGGTGTTAATGAATGGATATTTATATTTTCCAGCAACCACAGCCGCTAACGGGCAGGAGTTATGGAAAACGGATGGAACGGAAACAGGTACCGTTTTAGTTAAGGATATTGTTGCAGGAACTACCGGTTCGGGGCCTTCTAACCTGCTCGCTATAAACGGCACATTATATTTTTCTGCCCAGGTTTCTGCAAGCGGAAGGGAACTTTGGAAAACGGATGGAACGGATGCCGGAACGGTGTTGGTAAAAGACATTAATGCCGGTACTGTTTCTTCTTCTCCTTTAAACCTGGTAAATGTAAATAACAGCTTATTCTTTACAGCCACCACTGCTGCAAACGGAATTGAATTGTGGAAAAGCGATGGTAGTGATGCCGGAACGGTGTTGGTAAAAGATATTAATGCGGGTACCACAAATACAACGTTTCAAAACATCACTGCATTTGGCAGTTTACTGCTTTTTAGCGCCATTGATGCAGTAAGCGGACAGGAAATATGGAAAAGCGACGGAACAGAGGCCGGAACGGTAATAATAAAAGACCTAAACCCGGGTACCGGTTCGGGTAGTAACGGGCCATTCATTATCATTGGCTCACAGTTTTGTTTTGTGGGCAACGACGGGGTTTCCGGAGCCGAATTATGGATTTCAGACGGAACAGATCCCGGAACCACTTTGTTAAAAGATATCAATACAGGCAATTCATCTTCATCGCCACAAGGTTTTTTCAACATAAGCAATACGGTTTACTTCATAGCAACCGATGCGGTAAATGGCCAGGAAGTTTGGAAAACCGACGGAACGCCTGCCGGAACAGTATTGCTGAAAGATATCAATCCGGGTTTATCCGGATCTTCTGCCGCCAATTTCACAAACCTGAACGGAACCTTGTTTTTCAGGGCAACTACGGCTTCCAATGGAATTGAACTCTGGAAAAGTGATGGAACGGAAACGGGCACCGTATTGGTTAAGGATATCAATGCCGGCAATATATCCACTTCACCTCAAAATATAACGGCAACGGGTACCCTGATTTTTTTTACCGGGTCATTATCGGGCACAACAAAACTTTTCAAATCTGACGGTACTGCTGCGGGTACTGCTGAATTGAACAGCCCTGTTGTAAGCGGTGGCACATTTGCAACCCTTTTTGCTTTTGGGAATAAACTGTTATTCCAGCACAATGGCCTGGTGGCCGGTGTTCCCTCAACCGCTACCGGCCGGGAGCCCTGGGTATCTGATGGTACAGATGCAGGCACGCAACTTTTAAAAGATATCAATACCACCACCGACCAGGGAAACCCGGGCCCGTATGCAAAAGCAGGCAATACCATTTTTTTTGCAGCCAGTGATGGCACCAATGGCACGGAACTCTGGAAAACAGACGGAACAACAGCAGGAACAGTGATGGTAAAAGATATTGCTACCGGCAGTGGCGGCTCTAACCCGGCAAATTTTACACTGGTGAACAACATCATGTTTTTTTCTGCAAGTACCACAGCAAATGGCCTTGAACTTTGGAAAACAGATGGTACAGAAGCCGGAACGGTACTGGTAAAAGACATTTTTCCGGGTGGAAGCTGGTCTTCACCCACCTTACTTACAGCTGCCGGAAACCTGCTATACTTTATTGCCAATAATAGTACCAACGGCAATGAATTATGGAAAAGTGATGGCACTGAAGCAGGCACCGTATTGGTAAAAGATATTGTTGCAGGAACAGGTACACCAACCATTCAAAACATGGTAAATGCAAATGGTACAATTTTCTTTACCGCATCGGTTGCAGGATTTGGCCGGGAATTATGGAAGAGTGATGGCACAGATGCCGGTACTGTTTTGGTAAAAGATATTGCAGCCGGCACCGGGTCGCCCAATATTGATGAACTGGTAGCTTTTGATGGAAAAGTATATTTCCCTGCCAATGATGGGGTAAACGGGGAAGAGCCCTGGGTAAGTGATGGCACAGATGCAGGCACTGTATTATTAATAAATATTGCAACCAGCGGGTCATTTCCAAATTCCAACCCACGCTATTTTACCGTAGCAAATGGTAAACTGTATTTCACCGCGTTTACAGCAAATACTTCATTTGAACCATGGGTTAGCGACGGAACCCCTGGCGGCACCTATATGATTACGGAAATTATTCCCGGAGGATCCGGTTCCGGCCCGATTGGTTTTACCTATATGAATGGCTATGTGTATTTTAATGCCAGCGCAACAGGAACAGGCCGTGAATTGTGGAGGACAGATAATACAGCAATCGGTACCACCCTGGTTAAAGACATCAATACAGGAACTGCAGACGGCGCACCGGAACAACTTATTGCAGTAAACAATACATTGTATTTTCGTGCCAGCACCGCCAGCGGAGGTATTGAATTCTTTAAAAGTGATGGTACCGAAGCCGGAACGGTTGGCTACGACCTGTTTCCCGGAGCAACTGCATCAACACCGGATTATCTCATTGATTTAAATGATATGGTATTGTTCACTGCCACCCATCCCGTATTGGGAAGGGAAATGTGGAAAATGATTTCATTGCCGCTGCCCTCTTCTTCGTTTATCCTTACCGGTGATACTACCGTTTGTGCTGGAAAAACCGTACAATATGCTGCTACAAATGTAGTGGAAACGGGCATCAGTTATAACTGGAGCCTGCCGGACGGCGGAGGCACAATGACAGTAAATGACAGTATAGCAACTGTTACCTGGTCAACGCTGGGTGACTGGCGCATTGAACTTTCCCTGTCAAATGCCGCAGGCACCACGGCGCCCAAACAAAAAACCGTGCATGTTATCACTGGAGGAATACCGCCGGTACAGTCACCGGTTATTAGTGCATTCGGGCGCACCCTTACCGCTTCAAATTTTCCGGACAGTACTTATTGTCAATGGTACAGAAACGGGATTGCCATCACAGGCGCCAATCAACCTTCTTACTATGCAGCACAGGAAGGCACTTATACGGCAAAGTTTGTGAAGGTTTGTGCTGAAGGGCCTTTGTCTAATGAAATAACATTTGCCAATGCGGCTATAGTACAAACAATCAATTTTCCGGATATACCTGACATTCCGCTAACCCCAACAGCCAAAGTAAAACTGGAAGCAACCGCATCATCCGGGCTGCCCGTTTTCTTCCAGAAAATCCTTGGGGCCGGCAGTATCCAGAATGACACCTTATATATAACGGGAACGGGTACACTGGTTGGCGACATAGTAATAAGGGCCATCCAGCCCGGCAACGAAATATACAGCCCGGCAACGGATGTACAGCAAACCATCAGGGTTATAAGAGGCAACCAGGTTATCAGCTTCGATTCAATACCCGATATGATATACGGCCCACAGCTTTACCAGATGACGGCCAGCTCATCGGTTGGTTTACCCATCAGTTACTCTGTGGTTGCAGGAAGCAGTTATGCTGCCATTACAGGTGGCAATAAAATACAACTTACAGGAACCGGTACGGTTACCATTCGGGCTTCACAAACAGGAAATCCGAATTACTTTGCTGCAACGCCGGTTGACAGAACTTTTTGTGTTGGCGTTAGAACGTTAACGGCCATAACCGGTGATGCAACGCCCTGCCTGAATACTTACCGGTACAACGCACAAAAACTGCCGGGTGCAAATTATGTATGGTCTCTTAGTGGTGGCGGCCTGCTGACTACTAATCTAGATACAGCCTGGGTAACCTGGCAAACGCCGGGCAACTATACATTAAAAGTGAAAGCAAACAGCGCCTGTGATGCTGTTTACAGCGAAGAAAGTATCCTAAATATTGTAACCTCCAATAATGCGCCCACACCGGTTTCAGGTATGTTGCCTGCCAATAATGCCGCAGACCAGCAGCTTCCGCTATTGCTGTCATGGATACCGGGCGCCAATACTACCAAATACGACCTGTATGTTTGGAAAGCTACGGATCCGCAGCCGGGAACAGCGTATGCATCAAACATTGAATCCATAAATTATACTCTTCCAGCCAACTCATTCCAGTATAATACAACGTACAAATGGAGATTGGTATCTAAAAACCCCTGTTCACAAACTGATGGGCCGGTACAGGAATTCAATATCATTCCATTACCCGACCTCGTGGTAAGTGATGTTCAGGTACCGGCAACCGCTACATCAGGACAAACGATTACCATAAGCTGGAAGGTTACCAATACAGGGCCTGGCCGTACTTCCCCGGGAGCAACCTGGTATGACGGTGTGTACTTCGCACTTGATACCGTTCCGTTTGTAAGTTTTAATGGTTCCCCTAACTGGAACCCTACCTCCTGGAATTCTTTAACAGCCAACGGCAGGCCGTTACTGCTTGGAAAAAAAATAAGGCCCACCTCGCTTGACAGCGGCCAGTTTTATACAAACAGTTTGAATTTTACTTTGCCGCTCAGCTATAGTTTCCCTGTTTATGTATATGTAATAACAGACAATGAACATCCAAACTGGAAAATAATGCAGGTAACTGTTGCCAATGATACGGCAAGGGCGCCCAACAAATTAGATATTCAGCTTGCGCCCACTCCCGACCTGCGGGTTGACTCAGTGTTCACACCGGCGAGCACTTTCTCGGGCAGCACCGTAAACCTGACCTATAAAGTGAAGAATTATGGCGTGCTTACCCCGGCCGGAAGCAGTTGGGTTGATTCGGTATTTATTTCTCAAAACCCTTTATTTAACCGCAATAATGCCATTCCGCTAACTATCCCTAAAACCAATGGTTCTTATTACCCGAATGCGCAAAATGCAGGATTTATGAATACGGTACAGTTATTACCAGACAGTTTCTATACAAGAAGTACCCCGGTAATAATCCCGAATTATATTTTTGGTACCTGGTTCGTATACGTAAAAACCAATGCAAATGAAAACGGTGCCAGCACTATTTATGAAGGAGCGTTAAACAATAACAACTTAGGACAGGCACAGTTACAGGTGTATCTTACTCCAACTCCAAAACTAACAGTCAATTCGCTCAACGTACCTCTTACCAGTGCCAGTACCACACAGTCTATTGGTATCAACTGGACTATTAAAAACGAAGGGTTCAGGGACAATATAGAGAAAAACAGGGGGCATTATATAACTATGAGCACTTGCGCTGTTGCATGTCCGCCGGGAACGCCACCCAATTCGGTCTGTTTTGGCCCTTCTGTGATCAAAGACAGTGTTGCATTTGGCAGCAGTTACTGGATAGACAGGGTTTATTTAAGTACCGACCCGGTAACCCTTAATACGGCAAATGCGGTTTTGGTTAAGGAAGTAAATCATGGCACCCTCTATTCCGGTTATTATACAGACCCCGTAAACGATACCTATGTAAGTTGCCCCGCAAAAGTGACCGGTAATGTGAATGTGGGTAATGTGATTAACCCTAATGCCATTTTCACAAAATCAGAAGGATTTGATATCCCGGCAAACATGGTTCCCGGCACGTATTACGTATACGTATATACGAACCCTACAAAAACTGTTTTTGAGTATCCCGGTACTGCGCAAATTCGCCGCAGCGATTTACCGGTTATTATACAACGGCCTGATGCAACCGTTCCTTCCATCGCTGTTCCGGCTTTATCAACCGGCGGTTCTCCGGTTACCATATCCTACAGTGTGCAGAACAATGGTGCCGGCACTGTATTCAATCATGTACGGCACGACAGGATTTACATCAGCAACTCCGCTTCCTTTGATGGCAATGCCACACTTATAGGTACCAATACGTTTACGGAAGACCTTCCTGTAAATGTACCTGTTCAGCATACATTCATGTATACACTTCCATCAGCAACGGCGGGGGTAAGGTATTTTTATGTATTCACCAATTATGACAGTACCTTCCGTGAAACGGATTATGCAAACAACATAAGTGTTGCAGCGGCCACGACTGTTACTGCTGCTGTACCTGCAGATTTTATTGTAAGCAACATCCAAACGGCTGATAATGTACAAAGCATTTTTACAGACCGCATCATTTATACAGTTACCAATAACGGCAGCGGGCTGGCCACAGGCACCTGGACAGACAGTATATATATAAGCTGCAGCCCCACATTCAATGCTGCAACCAGCTTTTATATCGGTAAGCGTACGCAAACAAGAACCGTAGCTCCTTCGTCTGCATATACCGACACGCTAACCGTAAACATGAAGTATGGTTTCGACATGAATGACTGCTTTCCAGAAACTTTGTACGGTAATGCATGGTTCTTTGTAAGATCAAATGCAACCGGAGGAGCTTATGAAGGCACTGCTACCAATAATAATATGGGCAGCAGCAGCAACCGGGTTTTGTTCAATCCGCTGGTTGACCAGGTGGTTACCACCGTTAACGGCCCGGATGCGGTTACTGTGGGTTCTGCATATCCAGTAAACTGGCGCATAAAAAATATCGGTTATAATCCTGCCACTGTACAATACTATTATTATTACGCATGGTATGATGGTATTTATTTTTCAGCCGATTCACTGGCAGATGCAGGCGACATCAAAGTGGCAGAACAATATAAATACCTGAACCTGAACCGCAACCAGGATTCCGGGTTCAGCAGATCTGCCATCCTTCCATATATGCCATCCGGAGAATATTATGTGTATGTGCATACAAACAATACGAATAGCATTTATGGTGAAAAGGTATTATCAAACAATGTAAACTTTATCAGGGATGTGAACGGCGCAGCTAAAAAGGTAACCGTAACCCTTCCACCGCTAAGTGATTTAACCGATACGATTGTTTCTGCACCCGCTTCCGTAGCCGCAGGCCAGCCTATAACTGTCATTTATAAAATACAGAACAACGGCAGCGGCATTACATTCCCGGGTACAAATTTTGAAAACAGGGTATTGCTCTCGCCTGATTTCAGTGCAGCTCCTTACCAGGGCGACCGTATATTATCTACAAAAACCAGGACAAGCATTCTGCCTCCGGGCCAGTTTTATTACGATACGGTAACTGCAACAATTGCGGCAAATACAACACCGGGTAATTATATACTAATCAGCCAGGCAAACGCAAACAATGCGGTAATAGAAACCAACATAACCAACAACTTTGGATACAGCCTGCTGAGTGTATATACACCACCATTAACAGACCTTATCGTTAGCAACATCATTAAACCAGACACGGTAACACTGGGATATACGATGGATACGGCGAAATGGGTTATCAGCAATACATCTGGTGAACAGGCAAGGGGATATACAAAAGATGGCATCTATTTATCTGCAGGAAACCTCTTTGATTCAACTACTGTATTGCTGGGAATAAAAGATAAGAACATCCTGATGCAGCCGTTGCAATCTGATACAGTAAGGATGGCACCACTTGTAACCGGGGTAACAGAAGGTAATTACAATGTATTGATTAAGGCTGATGTACTGAATAATATCCTGGAATCGGATGAAAACAATAATGTGGGCTTTTCTGCCTTTCCGGTTTATGTAAAAGTGAATGAATTGCCGATGAATGCAGATGTACCCAATACATTGCAGCATATCAGCCGGTTTTACAAACTCCGGGTACCGGATTCGCTTCGCGGCTCTACCATACTGGTAACACTTAAAACACCCGATTCACTATTAGTTAGTAATGAAATGTATATAAGTGGTAATGCCATCCCAACAGCGGCTGCTTATGATTACAAATTTGAAATACCGAATTATGGCAACCAGCAAATTGTGATGACGGATGTAACAGATTCTGTGTATTACATTATGTACCGCTGCGTATCGCCCAACACTCCCGAACAGCAGGTAACCCTTAAAGCCGTAAAACTGCCGTTTGCCATATTAAATGTGCATACCAATGCTGGTGGAAATATTGGAAATGTAACCATCAGGATCCGGGGTTCACTTTTCAGCGACAGTATGATTGCAAAACTGAGCAACGGAACAACTACGATTGTTGCTTCGGCTGTTTATTTCAGCAACAGCACCCAGGTTTTTGCCACATTCCCCTTGCAGGGAAAGCCTCAGGGCGTTTATAATGTAACGTTAGTAAAGCCCGATTTATCAGAAGCGGTACTGCAGGACGCCTTCTCCATAGTACCAGCCAATAACGGGGGACTGATCACAGGCAGCGGCCCAAATACGGGTGCCGGTAATGGCAATGCTCCCGGTTGCGATCCCGGTGCAGCCAGCGGGTTGAATTCGCAGCTGGTGGTAGAGATGGTTGTGCCTGAAAGAGTACTGTTAAAACGACCTATTGTCATCCTTATCAATTATAGTAATCCGACAAACTTTGATGTGCCAGCCCAATCAAGAATCCTCTATAGTGAAGCTGGTTTGAAAATGGCATTCTCCAAAGAAGGGGTATCTACAGGCTCCACTGCTTTATACCTTGAACTAACAGAACCTGGTGGACCTCCCGGTATCATTCGTGCAGGAGGAAGCGGAACCATTATTATATATAGCCGGGCAGCAGATCAAATGCCAACTCCTAATCCTGTATTATGGAAATTAAAATAATAAATTATAAAGAAAACAACATGAATATCCCATCAAATATTTTAAAGAAAAGAGCAAGGATATTATTTAACCGGGAATTACTGGTCTTATTTTTCATTGCATCTGCATTTGTTGGTAACGGTCAGAACCTGAATAGCCCGAATAAAAGAGGGCCACTTGGTACTCAAGTTAATATGCTTTCCGGCAATCTATTTATACCCAGAACTGACATATATATACCGGCAAGAGGATTTAATCTGGACATATCATTTTCTTACAACAGTTTTTTATTCTCAGAAGACTATGGTTACGGAAAAGGATGGACTTTTAAATACAATCTCAGGTACAGCCATGATACAGTGCCGGGTGCAAGAATAATCCTTTGGGGTGATGGAAGAGAGGATAAATATGATTCCCTCCCAGGAGGCGAATTTCAGTCGCCTAAAGGTTTTTTTAGCAAACTGAAACAATTTCAACCAGGACAGTATGTATTAACCCAATTAGACAGTGTTAAATATTTCTTCAACAACCCTTTGCATAAACGCATCACCCGGATAGAAGATCCAAATGGTAATTTTATTAATTTTTCATATACAGATACTTTATTGACTGCCATGACAAATGGCACAGGCCAGTCGATAACATTTACATACAATGCGGAAGGCAGGTTGGCTACTGTGACAGATGCTGTTGCTGCACCTTCCCGGATTTTTTCTTATATATATGATTCCGGAGGTAACTTAAAAGAAGTAAAAGACCCACTAAACGGCAAATACCAGTATACTTATCTTGTTAATGGACCCATGAAGTCCTTAGCAGATAAGAATAATAACAAAGTTGACATTATTTATTTCCCGGATTTGACGATGCGTGAACTGGTGGGCTGTAATAAACGATTGAGTTTTTCTTATGATACTTCCAATAAGATAAATATTGCCACAGATCATCTTTCATCTGGTAACCAGGTAACAAAATATACTTACCAGAACGTTGGAAATCTTTCATGGGTTTCTTCAATTTCAGGAAATTGTTGCGGTTTTAATATTAGTTATGAATATGATATCGATGGAAACAAAACAAAGGTGAAGGACGCAAATGGGCAAATATATACTTACTCTTATGATGGAAAAGGCAATGTTCTCTCTGCAACAGATCCGATTGGTAATATAAGTACCTATACTTATACTAATGATTATAACAAAATCAGTAGTTATAAAGATGCTAATGGGAGTGTGTATACTTTAAGCTACGACACGAAAGGGAACCTTATACAAATAATAACCCCGGGCAATAATATTTATACAGCTACATATAATGGACATGGTGATATCATTAGTGGTACCGATCCAAAAGGAAATACATACACTTATAATTACGACAGCTATGGCAATCCTGCTACAGTCACTGGACCCGCTGGGTATTTAGCTGCGCTTTCATTCGATGGGAGGGGGAATTTGCTTTCGTTTACTGATGCAAGGGGAAGTAACAGTTTAGCAGAGTATGATATACTAAACCGGCTTAAAAAAATTACAGACCCTATCAATAATTCAGTTCAGTTTTCATATGATGCACAGGGAAATTTGGTATCAGTTAAAAATAAAAACAATGAAACCAGCACATATAACTATGATGCAAGCAACAGGGTTGTGAAAACAACAGGGCCCACAGGCAATACTTCAGAATTCAATTATGACGGAATGAATAATCTGTTATCAGTAAAAAATGCTTTGGGACATGAGACCAAATATAGTTACGATAACCGCAACAGGCTAAAAAGTGTTAAAGACCCGGAGAATAATAATATTATCTACAGTTATGATGGAAATGGCAATATCATTGCGGCTAGCTTTCCGAATGGTAGAAATATTAATTATACATATGATGCCATAAACAGGCTGACATCTTTGCATGATGAAACCGGAATGCTGGCTACGTATACTTATGATAAAAACAGTAATATAACCAGTTATACAAATGGCACAGGTGCAAAATCAGTATTAACCTATGATAGTCTTAACCGTGTAAAGCAGGTAACTGGCCCGCTGGGTAATTCTACAATTTATGCATATGATAAAAATAATAATATTATCTCCGTTACCGACCGGGAAGGCCATACCCGGTTTTATTCTTATGACAGCCTGAACAGGGTAAAAACGTATACTGATAATAATGGTTCTTTAATTCAGTTGGGCTATGATGCAGAAAGTAATATCACTTCAATAACAGATCAGAATAACAACATAACTAACTTCAGTTACGACAGCCTGAACAGGCGTAAGAGAATGAGCTATCCCGGAGGCTCTTATAATGAAATGTCTTATGACAGTAAAGGCAATCTTATAACATTTCGTTTAACAGATGCCTCTGTAATCACTTACCAATATGACACACTAAACAGAGTAAAAAGCCGCACATTGCCTGGAGGGGAGATTATTAGTTTTACATATGATAAATTGAACAGGGTATTGTCAGCCACCAACAATAATGGAACGGTAACGTTTACCTATGATGCTTTAAACCGGGTAACATCTGAATCTTTTGATAACAGAACGGTACGATACAATTATAGTATATCCGGCAGAACTCAAACAATTATTTATCCCGATAGCACAATAGTAATAAAAGAATTTGATGCCAGAAACCGGTTGGTAAATATTTCAAAAGATAATGTTAAGCAGGTTGAATATGCTTATAACAATACCAATCAGTTGACTCAAAAAAATTTAGCCAACGGAGTAAAAAGCATAATGGAATACGATTTTGCCAACCGCCTGATTTCCATCAACACGGGTGACTTACAACAAACCTTATTTACTTACGATAAAGAATTTAATAAAACAGCAATCAACCGGTTTAACAACTCATCTCTCTCAGAGCAGTTTTCTTATGATAATAGTTATCGTTTAACCAATTTCAAAAAAGGTCCTGCAGGTAACCCGGTAGTTCAAAACACCTATACTTATGATGCAGCAGGAAACAGAATTTCTGCAAACCTGAATACAATTGCTACAACTTATACCGTAAATAACTTAAACCAGTTAATAGGTGTAAATGGTTTGAGTTTTACATATGACGGCAGAGGAAATTTAACATTTGACGGAACATTTTATAAAACTTATGATGCAGAGAACAGGTTAATAAGAGATTCATCTGCCCCTTCAAATATTATCAGATATGGATATGATGCTTTGGGCAGGCGTGTTACAAAAACTATAAACGGAAATCAACTTAAATATTCTTACAGCGGCGCATCGCAGATAGAAGAAAGAAACAATAACAACAATTTACTTACCCGTACTGTTTACAGTGGGTTCTTATCCCCTGTACTGAATGAGAAGAATGGGAATTCATTCTATTATCACACAAATGAATTGGGGTCGGTGGAAGCCATAAGTAACAGTAACGGCAGATTGATAGAAAGTTATCAATATGATGCATTCGGTAAACCCTACAGGTATGATAGTACAAATAACCCGCTTACTACATCCATTGCTGGTAATCGTTTTGGGTTTACAGGACAGGAATATGACAGTGCAACAAGTAGTTATCGCTTTTACTTCAGGAATTATTCACCTGAAATTGGCGTTTTTAATCAAAGAGACCTGATTGAATATGAAGATGGAATGGGGATGTACCAGTATGTTGGAAATAACCCAGCAAACGGTGTAGATGTTTTGGGATTAAAAAAACTTGAAAAAGATCCCTGTTATCATGATCCTAATAAAAGAAAATATGTTACAGAGTGGGAAGCTCAGAGGGTTATTGAAACAATGAAGTATAAACAGGAAACATATTTTCCGGATGATGATTTTATATCTGTTTGGAATGGCCTGGCCATTGCCGATTCAAGATTTTATAATGATGTGAAATTTGAAAAGCAGTTTGGAGCAAGAGATTTATACTTTCGTGGTGAAGCGTTGTATAATTATGAAGTGAATTATTATTTTACAGGCTATGCTTCAGGGTACAGGGGTATAGATCCCATTTCTACCAATGTAGGCACAAGAGTTTATTTAGGCTTAAAAGGATCTGCAGGACCATTATTCGGGAAGAGTTTTGATTTACCTGCAGTTACAGAAGCTATCCCAATACCATTTATAGGTAATAACAATAGAACATCCAATATAACAATTGGTTCATATGATGGCCTTTTAGACAGATATGGATTTCCCGAAGAGTATACAGAAAATACAGTTGGCAAAAATTTTGATAATAAAGTAACTGAATTTGGTGAATGGTGGCCTGTAATTGATCCGAAAACAAAAGAAATTGGATATGAATTTTTTCCTAATATTAATATTCCTGATGAGAAGTATGATGAATTTCTGGAGTTTGTAAAAATAAACTGTTCTGAGGGTGGATCTAATCGAGAAGGTAAATGGGTTTATGATGAAAAATCAAAAACATGGCATTATCAACCATTCGACCCCAACCTCATCACCGGCCCGCAAGGCAAACCAGATAAAGCATGGGTTAGTGTAAAAGACAGGTTGCCGTATACCATCCAGTTTGAAAATGATTCCAACGCCACCGCAAGGGCACGGTATGTTAAGATAACTTCCCCGATTGAACCCAAACAAGACCCCGCCACATTGGAACTGGGCAGTGTAGGATTCAATAACCAGGTTTTTGATATACCGGCCGGCACCGCCTCTTACTACCAGCGATTAGATGCCCGCGATTCTGCAGGCGTATATGTTGACTTAACAGCCGGATATGATTTCTTCAACAACCAGTTGTTCTGGGAGTTCCAGGCCATTGACCCGGTAACTTTGCTTCCGCCGGAAGACCCGATGGCCGGTTTCCTTTTCCTGAAAGACAGTATACAATCAGAGTACGGGAAAGGGTTTGTTAACTTCAGTATTAAACCCCGTGCCGATGCTCAAACACTGGATACCATTGGTGCCAGGGCATTTATCGTTTTTGATGAAAATGATGTGATTCCAACTAACATACACACTAATACCATTGATGCCGTGGCTCCCACCAGCCAGGTTACGCAACTCAGCTCCAACAGCAATAACCCCATACATTTAAGCTGGACAGGCAATGATGACCCAAACGGCTCGGGCATTGATTACTATACGGTGTATATTTCCACCGACCTGGTAAATTATTCCATATTATTCCATCGGGTATATGGAAACGATACCACTTTTACACTGCCGCCAGATGCCAATTACTGCTTCTTTGTACTGGCAACTGATATAACCGGCAATGCAGAAACACTTAGGACGGGCGCTACAACCTGTACTTCTATCGGAAACCCGGTACCAGTATCGTGGTTGTACTTCAATGGCACCAACAGGGAAAAGAATAATTTATTGAAATGGGCAACAGCAAACGAACAGAACAGCAAAGAATTCAGGCTTGAACGGTCATTGAACGGAACCAGCTTTACGCAAATTGCATCCATTCCGGCAGCAGGAAACAGTTCTTCTGCCCGGCATTACCAGTATACAGACATGAACATCCACCTGCTCAACAGCCCGATTATGTTCTACCGGTTGAAACAGGTTGATAATGACGCCAACTTCAACTATTCAGCAATTGTTAGGCTGACATATCTTGACAATTCAATCATCCCGTCCATTGTATATCCAAACCCAACCAATGGTCAGATAAATATACTGATAGGAGATTTAAAACAGCTTGGAACCGAAGCAACCATTACAGATATTAACGGGCGGATACTTAAGAAGTTTACCATCACTTCAGCCAACCAGGCGATAGATCTTTCAAATTTTGTAAACGGATTATACTTTGTACGGTTGAAAAATAAAGAAGTATTGAAAATAATTAAGCAGTAAGTATCGCTAATTTTTGAATATCAGAGCGGCATTCACCTGCCGCTCTTTTTAATAAAATTTCAAGTAATAACAGATGTGAAAATGCTGTATTTATTATACACCGCAATGAATATCCGAATAATCTGAGCCGCAAATAAAGCGGGTGTTATTTTATCATCAGCATTTTATACCGGAATTCAAAGAACTGCAGGAAATAGTATTTACCCAGGTCTTAACAGATGATCTTACCGTTCATTTTTCTATATCCATAAAATAAAAAGCCCGCCTTCGCAAATGCTTCGGCGGGCAAGTAGTCCCAAGCATCGAATTATCGAACTTACAATTTTCGGATTTGGTTGATTTTCAAGATTTCATAGATCAATTTGAATCTGAAATCGATCTGATTGATACTTAAAGTGATTTCCAAAAATGTAAAGACAAGTATAAGAGTAAGTAGTAAGAATCGAATTAGGGTTTACCCCCATCCACACCCCCTAAATTATCCCCTCATTGGCCATGCTATAACATTCCCATTCCGAATTTATTATAAGGTGTTCTATGACTTTTATATCCATTATGGCTGCTGCCTCCTTAATCCTTTTAGTTAAATCAATATCCGCCTGTGAGGGCTGCAAATTGCCAGAGGGGTGATTATGACAAAGTATGATTGAACAAGTAGCTGTTTTAAGCGCCGTTCCAAGAATAAGCCGTATATCGGCAACGGTGCCCGTAATACCCCCTTTTGAATGACTATATACACCTAGAACCCTATTTGAACGGCTTAGGTACATAACAACAAATTGTTCCTGGAGGTTTATAAGATCTTCGTCAAAGAATGGTTTAAAGGCAGTCAATGCCATTTCTGCTGATTTTATTATTGGCCGGCATGCGGTAATTGGTTTATATGAAATGCTGATCTCAGCAACACATAGTAATTCTTTCATAATTATGATTTTTAGCCACAATATTTTGAGCGGCTTGTTTAAAATATTGTTTACTTATCTGAATGAGAATTTGTATTTATACCATATCAATTTGGGAGTTGTATATGTCAGATTTGGGTATCCTATTTGTTTTTACCCTTGCCCATAAAAGGTGACTTTAAGCCATTAGCTATTAAATAAAGTAGTGACAATTAGAACTAAGTATTTCCAAAATAAGCTCAATAAGTGTTCAGGGGACCGGGTTATAAGAAGTGCCAGATTAATATGATTATTCCCCCTACTACGACGTTAATCAAATTCTGGATTATCCCCTTTGTGTAAATATCTGCATCAAAGATTGCTGACCTGAAAAACAGGCCGGTAAGCCAACAAATAAATCCTATAATAATATATATCACGTAAATCATTTTTGAAGTTTTAATGATTAAAAAATAAGGGCAGCCGAAACTGCCCTTGAATAAATAGAATTGCATTTGAAGTCCCTTTTTACGCCCCCTAAAAGTTTATGTAAATCTGGAAATGCCTAAATGGGATTTGCTTTCCATTGATATGATAAAGAATTAGTTCTTTTTCATCCGCAATAACCTTATCTACAAAACACCAGGTATTTATAGGGATGCCGTTGAATGATTCAGTGCACAAGACCCGAAAGGGGCAGTAAAGCTTTCGCAAATAACCGTGTGGATTGATGACCACAATTGAAAAGGGATCAATCAAAGATTTGAAATCAACTTTTTCCATATAATGAAACCTGGTTAGTTTAAGAACCAACTCTGCTGTTGGTTAGCCAGGGCATACTTAAGTTGTTCAACAAATTGATACGCATTGGCCGATCGGTCAAGGAAATTATGAATGTAGGAGTTTTTGTTTGCACCAGTGAAGAGATTATATAATCGCCATAGATTTATGGTCCCATCTTCATTTTTACAAAATGATTGATCCCGGTAGTAATCTTTAACCACAGCACTTAGCTGGTTATCGCCAAACAATAATGGTTGTATTTCATTCTGCAATGACTTGGGGAGATGTTGATACATCCTGCAGCGGCCAATTAGTAAGGCGAATTGTTGCTCTGTTAAACTATGATCACTTAAATGCCGCATCATAGTCAAATGATAATTGGCATTATAATTATCCAGCAAAGTTCGAATACAAGCTTTTAATTGATCAAGACTGGTCACCTTTAGGTCACTCAAATAACCATCGGTCCAGACGCAAAGATTTGTACAAACCTTATTCTGAAAGCCTATGAAGATTTTAAAATGTTCATCTGCCCCTTTTCGTCCGTAAAGATTATCCATGTTATGTGCCTTTACTCCTCCGATGGTTAATGACAACTTTGATCCATCTATTTCATCATGAACAGTTGGAATTTCAATAATGAATGCCATACGTTCATAATACAAGGTCTTTTCGTGCTCCAGTAGCTGAATGGCTGGCTTATCTTTTGCCTCCGGTATTCTGCCTTTAATTGGATGAGAAAGCCTAATACTCGGCTTTAAAATCCGCTCCCCATGGAAAACATCAGATGCTATCTCATTTGTTGCCAGAATAAAATCCGCCTGGGAGATTAGCGGCTCATTATCCTTAATGAAAACAGGAATGATGTGCTGATTTTTAATCTCATCATAGCTGCTTTCAATTGTATTTGCTTCAATAAAAGCCGCACCGGATGAAATGCTTTCTTTTATAACAGGCGTAGTTAAGTCAATGATCTGACTTTGATCCACTTTAGGTGATATTTGAAGTAGTTCCATTTGCTGAAGATTTTAAAGTGTGAACAATTGAATTACCAGTAACAGGTTGTAACAGTTGCTTACGTCTTGAGGTAAACTGGCTTAAATGGGTTTCCTGGTAAAGAGGATATTTGTTATATAACAAAAGAAGATCCTCAACACAACTGCAATTATTTATCTGATTAATTAATTCATCTTCAGATATAACTTTATTTGTTATGCTATCCATAACAATGGTTGTTATGTCATTACCCTGGCCACACCATTCCTTGATTTGTTTTCCAGTTTCTACTCCAATTTTAAACTCAGCTTTACTGATGAATAAGCCGGTACGGTCTTTTGATGCTGAAGCATTGTGCTTACTATCGATATCAAGAACAATGGTGAACTCATAGTCGAGTCCATCACGCTGGACCGCTTTTAAACCGACTTTCTCTGGCACCATTTTTCCATTCTTTTCATTCAATACATAATCCTGTTTGGAACGGATAGTGCCAATGATGTGACAGGAACTTTGCAACATTGCCTGCACAAATGCATTGTGACGTTGGGATAATTTGCCCCAATTGGTAAAACTGTTACCTGACATATTAGAATGGATATCCAGTATTCCGCCGGAACCATCCCATTCATGGGAAACACTGTCGAGTATAATAACTTCCATTTTACTGTCCTCGCATAGCTTAATAGCCTGGATATACTTCTCGGGACTAAATGGCGAAGCAATTGAGATGGTATTATAATCTCCTAAATGGGCGTAGAGATCTGCTGAGCTGTTTTCGGTATCTATGACAGCAATTTTACTCCAATTGCGGCATAACCCAAAAGCAATGAGTAACGCCCCAATACTCTTACCTGATCCGCTTGGACCTTGAAGTGCTAATTTCATCATCGCCTTTTTACGGGATGCTTTTTGTAGTTGCATAATTTTAGATTTAATAATTAAAAAAGAAGGGAGGCAAGCATTACACTTACCTCCCAATTGCTGCAATGGCTACTTTTAAACCATAGCATTTGCCCTCGCGGATTTAATTACTTCTGCCGGTTCAACAGCATCTGCAGGGCGGTACACATAAGTATAGGCCAGCGTTTTAACTTCCCCTGTTTCAGGAACCGTATACTCATACGGATCACAGGCCTCTCTTTCAATCGTTCCTGGCATTTGTGTCCCAATTAACCCTTTCGCAGTAGATTCATCCATGGCAGCATACATAAAGCAACGCTTAGTGGCTGCATAGAACCTGCCGGTGTTTTGGCTTTGCACAAATGAAACATCCCCCTCTAATTCAAGAGAAATGTACTTTTCGCCATCATTACCCTGGCGAACATGGTAATTTTTTACTTTGATCATTTTTTAATGATTTAAATGTGATTAAATTAATTAGCGGAACACACCCCGGGGTAAGAACCGCAAACTTGAAGGGGTGGGTGTGGTTTTGGGCAGGGGGATTACGCTCACGCCAATGAATACTATCACATATTTTTTTAAAACTACTAGGGGGTTAACTTGAAGCTTAAAGAAAACGGGGGGATATGTTATATATTTCTGAATATATTGAATACCAAGGACTGATTCTTTACAGTAAAATAAATCATTGTATATTAGCCAAAATAAATTTTATTAATATGGTGACCTGATCAACTTGAAATAATATAACACGTTTTGTTTTATTTCCGACATCACTGAAATCCGCGAAATTTCAAATTAAGACTATAGGAAAGAAAAGCAAGACGCCCGCTTTACGTGGGCGTTTGCTTTTGACTGTAGTCTTAGGGCCCTTCGCGGAGCCTCAGTGATGAAAGTTGAATGGCGGCGCCCTCGTAAAGCTTATAATAATGATTCCAATTACCCACTTCCGCAGTATATTTTATTTACTATTCCTTTTACTTGCTACAAAAGCATTGTACTGCCAAAATCTAGATAATCTCGATAAGAAATTTGGTATCAATAAATTTAAATTAGAAAGTGATATCTCGCTTTACAAAAACAACATAGTTTTTGATCTCAAAGGAGATGATCAAGTTGAATATTACAAATATTCAGGCGAAGATTTTAAATCTCTTTTTGGTGTATCAATTTCAAATTGTGCCCTTGGCTTTTATAAAAAGAAATTGTATAGCATCTCTATTAATTTCGGGGAAATATCCAAGTTCGATCAAGATATAATTAACTATAAGCTGAAAAGCTTGTTCGGATTGCCAGATCTTGGTAGTGGTAATTCTCCACTTAATTATCAATGGTTTTACTTTTGGAAAACTTCTAAAACGTATTTGGCTTTCAGCAAACTGAGCGAAAATTCAGATTATAAACCCGGAACTATAGATATTTTTATGTTTAGCCGAAAGCTACATGAAGTAATAAACAATGCTAATTTTTAATTAATATGAAAAAACTAATACTACTTATTCTAATCATAATAAATATTGCAGTTAAGGCGCAAACGATTCCAAATGCAGAAATGATCTTCACAAAAGTTGAAACATGGCAATCTAAGCACAAAAATCTATTTGGCGAACTATTAAGAGAAGAAAATTCCAAAATGACTGTAAGTGTTTATAATGGCAATAATAATGAGCAACATACCTACATAGTATTTAAGGGAGATTTCGTTGATGGGCAAACAACCTTTACTATTAGAAGTTTTTAAATTGTTAAAGGTGAAGAAAATATAACTTCATATAGGGCTACTTGTACTGATTCATTTCGAAATAATACCGATTGTTTATCACGGTACCAAAATGGCAATTTAATTGACGTTTCGATTATTGCCAGTCTTAACGAAGTTGAAAGGTCTTTAACATTTACAAATTAATTTTTATTCGCGTTCAAGACTTTGACATGATTCATTTGTATGCATTTCATCAATTTATATAATTTTAAACCCTATTTTAATACTACATAGTCAACTTTATACTTTTTTAAATTAATGTTTTACAATAGCTTCATTGATAGCTTACAGAAAATTAGCATTAGTTATGCCTGCCATTATTAAAGCCCTTTCTTTAGTTAGCATCTGCTCTTTTTATTATTTATTTTATAATATCTGCAATATAATTTTATTGAATGTTTCATCCAACTTTACAGGAAAATGTTGCTTGCCTGATTTTCGATCTGTAATAAACCAGACAACTGGCAGAAAATGAATTTCCGAATACAATGAAAGAATATCTCATGAAGCAATAGATAATCTAATTCCGGAAGATTGGGGCAAAAAAGTAAATAAATATAATATCACTTAATAATATAGTCTGAAAAAAGGGTTAGAGACTATTTTTAATAGTAAATGTTGAATATTAATTAGCGGTACGTAACCCGGGATAGAACCGCAAACTTGGAGGGGCGGGTGTGATTTCAGGAAGGTTTCTACGCTCGGAACTTGTTATTTGGTCAAAAAGATGGAAGAAAAAAAACAAATTGTACTTCTACTTAGAACAGTATTACTATTTTGTAATCTAGTTTCTTTGAAATATAAACTCATTTTGGGGTTTTGCTTTAAGAAGTCTGTATTAAGTAATATATTGTAGGACCTTAAACAAACTTCTATGGCTAAAGCAGTAAAAGAAAAGAAAGAAAAATTAAAACAGTATAAATATTACGGTTTTAATATCAAGCTTTCATCAAATGAGAATAAAGGAGATCTGGCATATTTCAATATCGTAAAGGCTTTGTATGACAAAGACATTCATGCTATGGTGTCTTCCGACAAGAAAATAACATTAAGAACCCAGTTTAGGAAAAAGTTAGTTTATAAGGAAAATGAATATGATATACTTTATGGTTTTATAGTAAGATATGCAATTGTAGAAGGGGATAACTGGTATAGTGAAAAGAAAAGGGATTTTGAGAAAGTTGCAATTCCAAAAGATGTTTTCCCTAGCCCCTTTGAAACTGAGTATATATTTTTACCTTCAGTTCACCGATTTTTTATCAAAATTAATGGGAAAGTAAGTCCTAAAATGGTAAAAATATTTTTAGAAGATGCGTTAAAACAAGTTATTAGTAGAAGGGAAAGTGTTTCTGTTAATTTAATGCAATCTTATGGAGCAATCCAGGAAATCCTTGATGCAGATGAAATTCAGAGATTAAAAGTAGAAGTCTCTTATACGAATGACGATATAGGAGGTGATGCGAAAGAAGAAATAGACCGATTATTAAAAGAAGCTAATATTGGTAACGCAACAGTTATGTTTACTCCAGATCAAACTGGAAAATTGAAAGAGGATAGTGTAGTTGTACAAGGTTTTTTAGAGCTTGCTACGGAAAATGGAGAAGCCTCAGCTACTATTATAAGCGAAGGAAAGAAGAAAAGAATTGTTACAAAGCATCACCCTGCAAAGTTATTGGTAATGGGAAAAGACGATACCGATGCTGCACAAAAATTACTAAATGAACAAATGAAAAAGAATAGATGATGAACCCGGAGGAACAAATCCAGATTGCAAATAATCATGAAGTCAGCTTAAAGGGAATTCTACAAATTTTAAAGGCTAGAAAGACGTATCCCTCC
>WBZP01000293.1_pt1 | contig 69014 bp, 67 predicted proteins | sample 5204301 | NCBI WGS metagenome assembly WBZP01 (sample SAMN12412401, study PRJNA552823) | activated sludge metagenome | isolation source: activated sludge from nitrification reactor of wastewater treatment plant... | place: USA: Pennsylvania | collected 2017 | reverse complement strand
GCGCTGGATGGCCGAGCGCACCCCGTCAACCTTCTCCTGGCCGCGGGCGACATAGACCACCTCGAAGCCGGATCGGGCGAAGACCTCGATCATTCCGGTGGCCATAGTGCCCGATCCGACCACGCCCACCGTGGCGATGGGGCGCAGGGTGACGCCCTCAGGGGTGCCACCCTTGGGCGTCTGCGCGTCGGGCACAACCTCGGGACTGCCGGGAGCGGCATACGTGTAGAAGCCACGGCCGCTCTTGCGGCCGAGGAGACCGGCGCTGACCAGCTGCTTGAGAATCGGCTTAGGTGCGTGCAGGCGGTCGCGCCCCTGCTTGTACATCGTGTCCAGGATTTCGTATGCCGTGTCCAGACCGATCAGGTCCAGCAGCGCGAGCGGCCCCATGGGGTAGCCACAGCCGAATCGCATCGCGGCATCGAGATCCTCGCGGGTGGCGTACTTGGACTCATACATCGAGACAGCGTGGTTGAGGTAGCCAAAGAGGAGGGCGTTGGCGATGAAGCCGGCCTTGTCACCAACGACCACCGGCTGCTTGCCCAGTCGCTCGGCCAGCGCTTTGACGTCTTCGAAGACGTCATCGGCGGTGATCACGGTCTTGATCACCTCAACGAACTGCAGCACGGGGGCGGGGTTAAAGAAGTGCATGCCCACGACGCGCTTGGGGTTCTTGGTGGCCACGGCGATCTCGGTGACCGGCAGCGAGGAGGTGTTGGTCGCCAGGATGGCGTCCGCCGACACGATCTCGTCGAGCTGGGCAAAGAGCGACTTCTTGAGGTCGAGGTGCTCGGGCACGGCCTCCACCACGAGCTGACAACCCGCGAGGTCATGGAGGTCAAAGGAATAGGTCACCCGGCTGTGGAGGGCGTCATGCTCCTCCTGCGTCATCTTCTCGCGGGCCAGTGCGCGGCCGGTGCTCTTGGCCAGGACGCCCTTGCCCCGCTCGACGGCGGCCTCGTCAACCTCTGCGGCGACGACCTCCAGCCCATTGCGAGCGAACACTTCGACGATTCCGGCACCCATGGTGCCCAGCCCAATCACGCCAACCTTGGTGAACTCACGAGTCATGCCCCGATCCTTCCAAACCCCCTCACTGCGCGGCACCCTCGACCGGCGTGACCCTGCCCACGATTGGGCGGTCTACCAGTCGTGTCCGGCCGCGATCAGGCTGGCCTCGGCGTCGAAGCGCTCCGAAGGCGAGAGTGGCACCCGTTGCTGTGGTGTCGGCAGGTCGAGTCGACGGCAGTATTCGAGGAGGACATAGTCATATGCCGCCTGGCTGGCTCGCATGCGGGCGGCCTTCGCGGGCACATCGCTGGCCTCAACTCTGGCGAGTTCGTGGCCCAGGCGGCGAAGTTCGAGCCCCAGCAGTTGCGGCGGGATGGGCTGGCTGGTTGAGGTGCTCGTGCGCCATGCGGCGTATCGGCGACTCAGCCCGCGCAGACCCCACGGCGTCCTGCCCCGACCGACGTCGCTCACCAGGCTCATCGGGCCCACGACGCCGATGGTGATCACCACCATGGTCGCCAGCGTGAGCAGGGCGCCCTCCGGCCAGGTCATGGCTCCACTATGCGGCGACTCGATGTCACTGTCCAGGGTCGGGCTAGGCTTCCTGGCGTGCGATTGGTGATTGCGACCTGCAGCGTCGACTACGAGGGACGGCTGCGCGCACACCTGCCGCTGGCCACAAGGCTGCTCCTGGTCAAGGCCGATGGCTCGGTGCTGGTGCACTCCGACGGAGGGTCATACAAGCCGCTGAACTGGATGAGCCCGCCGTGCGCGATGGCGGAGATCGAGCCCGACGATGAAGAGCGAGCCGATGGGGTCACCTCGGTGTGGGTCGTTGCGCACGCGAAGTCAGATGATCGCTTGCGGGTGCGGCTCCACGAGGTCCAGCACGACTCCTTCCATGCGCTGGGCGTTGACCCGGGCCTGGTCAAGGATGGCGTTGAGGCTCACTTGCAGGCCTTGCTGGCGCAGCACATCGGCACCCTGGGCGAGGGCTACAGCCTGGTCCGCCGGGAGTACATGACCGCGATCGGCCCGGTCGACATCCTGTGCCGCGATGCCGACGGCTCGAGCGTGGCGGTGGAGATCAAGCGTCGGGGTGAGATCGATGGGGTCGAGCAACTCACTCGCTACCTGGAGCTGATGAACCGAGACCCGCATCTGGCGCCGGTGACCGGGGTCTTCGCCGCTCAAGTCATCAAGCCCCAGGCGCGCACCTTGGCCGAGGACCGCGGCATTCGCTGCGTCGTCCTGGACTATGACGCGCTACGCGGCATCGACAATGTGGAGCACCGGCTCTTCTAGGCGCTGGCGCATGAAGACCTCGCAAGCGTCCTCCGGAAACCGGCCAGTGGGCGGTGGGCGGTGGGCAGTGGGCAGTGGCCGGGTCGCGCGGCATTGGGTGCTCGGGGGAGGTGGTGTTTGCGTCGTACTGAGGGCGGCGGACAGGCAGTCGCCGGAGCGGCACGCTAGCCAGCCAGGGTTTCGGGCCCGGCCGGGTGGACGGCCCCCCGCGCCCTGCGGGCCGCTGCCTCTGCCTCGGCCAGAGCCTCCGTGTGACGCTCGGTCGTCCACTGTGGCGCCTGATCTATGGTCTCCAATGGCCACACGTTGACCCACCACCAGTGGGGACCGAACGGACAATGCGAGGTCACCCGATGTCCCGCCAAGCGCCGACGACCGCCGCGCACCCGAACGATCAACTCCTCATCGGCCCACGCGTGTGGCCCGAGCTCGTTGAGCGCGCCCGACGAGTCGCGTTCCGCTACAACGATGCGCCACCCCGCGCTCGCCAAAGCCCGCTCCACGAGCTGCAGTTGAACACCGACCCCTTGACGCTCCAAGCGCGACACTGTGCTGGACCCGACGCCAATGTCCCGGGCGAACCTCTCCTGTGACCATCCAGCTCGGTTGCGAGACATAGTGACGACATCCCTGATGGCACGGGCGTCGATCGGCCGGACCGGGCGACCTGGCCGATCCACCTCCCGCAGTCCCAAGGTCAACGACGAACCCGCGTATGCCGCGAGCACCCGTCGTAGCTCGATCAGGCTTGGACGAGTCTCCAATCGAGCTTGATGCGACATCGATGTTCCCTGCTGGGCGGCATATGCGCGCTGGCTGAGACCGCACGCCATCCGGGTCGCCCGGAGCGAAAGCCCGATCTGGTCGTTCAAGCTCAGGTCGTTGCGGCGTTGGGCCGCCGCGCGAGCCAACCTTGCGCGAGCCACTGAGGTTGTCATGCGGCGATCATCCGCCTGAGCACTGACAGTCCGGCCCTACCTCCGGCCGCCCTCAGTACGACGCAAGCACCACCTCCCCAGGGCACCCATGACGGGAACCCCGGCGTCCGCAGCCGTCAGACCGCAGCCTTCACACCGCAGAAGCGTCGACCTGACCGGGCCAGGTGATGACCCGCCAACCGTCGTCCCCCGCCTCCACCCTCGCGGGCACCGCATTGGGCAGGAAGCGCTGATGGGCCAGGTCGTTGCGCACATTGACCGACACACGCGGCAGGACCAGGGACATCACACCCCCGTGGGTGAAGACCAGAACCTGCTCACCACGATGCTGATCCGCGATCGACTGCAGCGCACCCACCATCCGCTCGACGATCTCCGCCCCGCTCTCGGCGCCGGGCACGCGCGCGGTCAAGTCACCCGCGATCCACGCGGCATAGGTCTCCTGCATTACCGGGTCCGACCACGGCTGACCGGCACGCGTCCCCACCCCCAACTCTTGAAGTCCGTCGACAACCGTATGCCGCACGCCGAGCAGATCACCAGCCAATCTCCCGGACTGCACGGCCCGCTCCATCGGGCTGCTGTACACCGCCGCGATCCGCTGACTGCGCAGGTCCTCGGCGCATTGCCGAACTTGCCCCTGTCCAGTCTCAGAGAGCCAGCCACCGTCATCGGACATGACGTGAGCATGGTGATAGGCGGCATCACCGTGTCGCGCCACGAAGAGGGTGGCAGGGCAGTGCAATGTCATTCGGCGCCCGAGCGGGCAAGCCCGCGAGAGTCCCGGATCACCTCGACGAACCGGGTCATGATGTCGTTAAGGCCAAAGTCCTTGGGGGTGAAGACCTCAGCAACGCCCAGCGACTTCAGCGTGTGGGCATCCGAGTCGGGAATGATGCCCCCCACGATGACCGGGACGTCGCCCGCCCCGGCTGCCCGCAGCCGCTCAAGTACCTCAGGCACCAACTCCATGTGCGAGCCCGACAGGATGCTCACGCCGACCAGGTGCACATCCTCGGCAATGGCCGCCGCCACGATCTGCTCCGGCGTGAGTCGAATGCCCTGATAGATCACCTCGAAACCAGCATCTCGCGCACGGACCGCGACCTGCTCAGCGCCATTGGAGTGCCCATCCAAGCCCGGCTTGCCGACCAGCACGCGCAGGCGCTCGCCCAGTTCCTGCCCGGTTTGGGCGACATACTCACGGACCTGCGCCAACTCGGCCGAGGCCGTGCCCGCGCCAATCCCCACCGACCCGCTCACCCCGGTTGGAGCGCGGAATTCGCCAAAGACCTCGCGCAAGGCACCGGCCCACTCCCCCGTGGTGATCTCCGCGCGGGCACACTCCAAGGAGGCGGCCATGAGGTTGTCTCCGGCGGTGGCGTCGGCCTTGAGCGCCGCGATCGCCGCAGCGGCCCGGGCCGCACGAATCGGGTCAGCATCTCGCGCCTGCCGCCATGCCTGGACCGCCTCGACCGCGGCCTGCTCCACGCCAGCGTCAACGGTCTGGATCGCCGAGTCGACATCAGCGGTCAGCGGATTGGGCTCCGTGGTCTCGAACCGGTTGACGCCGACCACAATGTCCTCACCGGCCTCGATGCGCTGGCGCCGCCGTGCATGGGAGGCCACGAGTTCGGACTTCATGTACCCGCCCTCGACCGCGGGGACGGCACCACCCATGGCCTGGACGCGGTCGATCTCGGCCTTCGCGCCGGCCACTAACTCCGCGACCTTGGCTTCGATCACCGGGCTGCCCGTGAAGATGTCGTCGTACTCCAGCAGGTCGGACTCGAACGCCAGCACTTGCTGAATCCGCAGAGACCACTGCTGATCCCAGGGGCGAGGCAAGCCCAGTGCCTCATTCCAGGCAGGCAGTTGCACGGCCCGAGCGCGCGCATCCTTGGACAAGGTCACTGCCAACATCTCGAGCACGATGCGCTGCACGTTATTCTCCGGCTGCGCCTCGGTCAGCCCCAGAGAGTTCACTTGCACGCCATAGCGGAAGCGGCGCTGCACGGGATCGCTGACGCCATACCGATCACGGGTCAGTTCGTCCCAGAGCTCAACGAAGGCGCGCATCTTGCACATCTCCTCGATGAAACGCACCCCGGCATTGACGAAGAAGGAGATCCGGGCCACGACCTCACCGAAACGCTCTTCCGGCACCTGCCCCGAAGCACGCACGGCGTCGAGGACCGCGATCGCGGTGCACATGGAGTAGGCAATCTCCTGCACCGGCGTGGCCCCCGCCTCTTGCAGGTGATAGCTGCAGATATTGGTCGGATTCCACTTGGGGATCTCGGCGACCGTGTAGGCGACCATGTCGGTGATCAACCTCAGCGAAGGGCCAGGCGCGAAGACGTAGGTGCCCCGCGAAAGGTACTCCTTGATGATGTCGTTCTGGGTCGTCCCGGCCAGGGCACGCACCGCGGTCGCGGGGTCCTCGCCGGCCGCGACGGCCTGCTCCTCGGCGGCCACCTGGTAGAGCGCCAGGAGCCACATGGCGGTGGCATTGATCGTCATCGAGGTGTTCATCTGGGAGAGCGGGATCTGATCAAAGAGCGCCCGCATGTCCCCGATGTGTGCGATCGGCACCCCCACCTTGCCCACCTCGCCCCGAGAGAGCACGTGGTCAGAGTCGTAGCCGGTCTGCGTGGGCAGGTCGAAGGCGACCGACAGTCCGGTCTGGCCCTTAGCCAAGTTACGCCGGTACAGCGCATTCGACGCGGCGGCACTGGAATGGCCCGCATAGGTGCGCATCACCCACGGGCGGTCACGGTCACGGCGAGGGGTGCTGGCGGACGGCTCACTCATGGAGCCGACGATACGGTCGAGCAGGGGCCCGCCACGAGGTCAGAGCGCGGTGAGAGTGCCCACAGTCTGCGGGTGCAAGTCGAGCAAGTGACCCTGCCGAGCGCGACGCAGTAACCGGACCGTGCGCTCGCTGGCCTCCGGAATGGTGAGCATCCGCCCGTGCCGCCGGGCGCAGCGCGCCGCCTCGACAATGAAGCCGAATCCCGTCGCATCCCCCACCTCGGCCTCACCGAGGTCAAGCATGATCGGCAGGTAGCCGTCCTGAATGATCCGTCGCATCGTGACCCGCACATCCGCAACTGTTGATACATCGAGCCGCCCCCGCAGCATCACGTGGTGTCCCCGCTCGTCGATCTGCTCGACGACCGTCACCACCGTGGTCCCACCCCTCATGTGGACGTCCTCCCGACCTCTATGTTGTGACGCCTGTCACCTATTAGACGCCACCGCACCCGTGCAGGTTGCGCAGCGACAGGTAAAGAATTCGCAACGGCCGTGACAGGCTTGGCCCCATGGTCAACCTCACCCGGATCTACACCCGCACCGGCGACGATGGCACCACCGCGCTCGGCGACTTCAGCCGGACCTCGAAAACCGACGCGCGGCTGGCCGCTTTTGCCGACGTCAACGAGGCCAACGCCGCCATCGGAGTCGCGATCACCGCCGGCGGGTTGACTCCAGAGGTATGCCGGGTGCTCACGCGAGTCCAAAACGACCTGTTCGACGTGGGCGCGGATCTGTGCACCCCGCTCGCCGAGACCTATGACTATCCGCCCTTGCGGGTCAAGGAGGCCTGGATCGGGGAGCTCGAGGCCGACTGTGACGCCTTCTTGGAGCCGCTGGACAAGCTGCGTTCGTTCATCCTGCCCAGCGGCACGCCTGGGTCTGCCTACCTCCACCTGGCGCTGACGATCGTGCGTCGCGCCGAGCGCTCCACCTGGCGGGCGATCGAGAGCTATGGCACCGAGCCCGGCAGCGGGAAGGGCGAAGGCGGCGTGAATCTCGTGGCCGCGGCATACCTCAACCGGCTCTCCGACCTGCTCTTCATCCTGGCCCGCACGGCCAATAAGGACGCCGGCGGGGATGTGCTCTGGCAGCCCGGCGGCGGTCGGGAGCACGCTCCCGACCGCTGAGCCGGACCGGCGGCCAGAGCTCGGGGTCACTTCACCTCGGAACGACGCACCAGGACCAGCCCCACCAGGAGCGGGAGCACGACCCAGATCCCGACGACCGACGCCACCTGCTGCCACTGCTCCCCAGTGAGCGCGGGGTCAGCGAACAAGTTGCTGGCCGTGTACTGGTAGTCCACCCACGGCTGCAGGTCGGCGAACCACTCTTGGTAGGCCGCCAGCAGACCCAGCAGCGGCGGGAGCGCCAGGGTATAGACGAAGTAGGCCACGATCGCACCCGACGAGCTGCGGATCAGCACCCCGAGTGCGAAGCCCAGCGTCATACCGAGCACACTGCCGAGCACGATGCGGGAGGTTTCTCCCACCGAGCCATCCCAGACCGGGTCGACGCCGGCAACCGCGCTACCGATGACGGTGCCCACAGTGCCCACCACGAGAGCCACGCCCATCGACCCGACGCCGACGACCAGCGCGGCCAAGAGTTTGGCGCCGAGCACCCGGCCGCGGTGCGGCACCAAGGTGAAGGTCGTTAGCCCACTGCGCTGGGTCCATTCGCTGGTCACGGCCAAGATGCCCACGATCGGAAGAATGATCGTCATCGGTGCACCAATGGATGCGGCGAAGTTGTCGAAGGTCAGGTCGCTGTCCTCCCCGATCAGGATCAGCGCGGTCGTGGCCAGCAGGCTGGTGATCACGATGCTCGCCATCAACCAGAACCCCGAACGGGTGTCGAACATTTTGCGCAACTCGACCCGGACCAGTCGGCTCAGCGGGATTCGGCTGGGCAGCGTTCGGGTGGACGCTCCGCCGATCGAGGTGTCGGCCAGGACGGCGGTGCTCATGCGAGGGCTCCTTCACGCTGAGTGTCATGGGTCAAGTCGAGGAAGATCTCTTCAAGGCCGCTGCCATCGGCAGCGCGCAGTTCGGTCAGCGCCAAGCCCAAGGACAGGGCCATCTCGCCGACGACGGTCGGGCTGAGGTCGGTATGCAGCGAGCCATCCGAGCGGATCTGTGCCGGGTGCCCGAGACGTCCGATGGCGTCCGCCAGGATCGACGGCGACGCCGTACCCACCACCGTGCCGGCACCGGCGAGCAACTCGGACTTGGTGCCGCTGGCGACGATCCGGCCACCGCCGATCACGATGATGTCGTCGGCTACCACCTCGATCTCGTGCAGCAAGTGCGAGGACAGCAACACGGTGCCGCCCTGATCGGCGAATGACCGGAGCAGATCCCGCATCCAGCGGATACCTGCCGGGTCTAGTCCATTGGCTGGCTCGTCGAGGATCAAGGTGTGCGGCTCCCCCAGGAGGGCGGTGGCGACCCCCAGTCGCTGGCGCATGCCCAGCGAGTAGTTACGGATCCGACGATCGGCCTCTTGGCCGGTCAAACCGACCAGCTCGACCATCTCCTGAACCCGTCCCCCGGGCAACCCCATGGTGAGCGCCGCCAGCGTCAACACCTCACGCCCCGTGCGCCCGGCATGTTGCGCCGAAGCGTCCAGGAGAACGCCCACCTCCCGTCCCGGATTGGGCATATCGACAAAGCGTCGCCCATCGATGGTGGCGGCACCGGTGGTGGCAGGCGTCAGGCCGACCATGATCCGTAGGGTGGTGGATTTCCCCGCCCCATTGGGTCCAAGAAAGCCGGTCACTCGGCCGCTGGCCGCGGTAAAGGTCACGTCATCGACGGCGAGCATGCTGCCGAATCGTTTGCTGAGAGCATCGACACTGATCATGTCGATCAGCCTGCCGGACCCGGTCTGCGCGACATATCGGGGACGAGCCCGCAGTCATCCCGCACTCAACCCTGAACTATCTCAGGGTTGAGCACCTGGCATCAGGGTGCGCCCTCAGGCGACGTTGACGTTCACCCCGGGTGGGCTGGACTCAAGCCAGGCCCTCAGGGCGGTGTATGCCGCCGGGGCAAAGGCAAAGTGCACGATCTGACCTGCGCACGAGCCCACGACGTGGACCGGCTCATTGAGGCCGGGAATGGGCTCGGAGAGAGGTTCGGCCACTCCGAGTTCCATGTCATGGCGCACCCAGGCCACTTCCGGGGCAAAGGAGGGGCCAATCACCGAGAACCACTCGAATCTGGCCTGGCCCAGTCGGGCCAACCCCAGCCGCCAGCGCCCCGAGGGAACGCTGCGGCGGGCACAGAGCATCACCGGCCGGCCATCCCCAGATATGACGCGTCGGCGTGCCCACACGAAGAGGAACACGCCGACGATCAGCGTCACTACCAGGGCGAGGGCGATCTCCGCGGCAACCAACGGAGTGATCGGACCGTCCACGGTCGCCTGCTGCCCTAGTTGTCCATCCCGGAGGCGTCCACGCTCTCCGCCACAATGGTCACCCGGTCATGGTCGACCGAGAGGAAGCCGCCGTCCACGACGGCCGTACGCCAGCCACCGTCGGACTTGATCCGCACCTCGCCCTCGGTGAGTACCCCCAACAGCGGGGTGTGCCCGGGCAGGATGCCCATATCGCCGGAGAGGGTGCGAGCACTGACCTGCGTAGCCTCGCCCTCCCAGACCTTGCGGTCTGCGGCAACGAGCTCGACGTTCAGAGCCATCAGAGGTTCTTCTGGATCTCGGCCCACTGGCGCTCGACGTCGTCGAGGCCACCGCACATGAAGAACGCCTGCTCACCGACGTGGTCGTACTCACCATCACAGATCTTGGTGAACGCCTCGATGGTGTCGGCGAGCGGAACCGTCGAGCCCTCGATGCCGGTGAACTGCTTGGCAACGTAGGTGTTCTGCGACAGGAAGCGCTGGAGACGACGAGCGCGGTTGACGAGGATCTTGTCCTCTTCGGAGAGCTCGTCGATGCCGAGGATGGCGATGATGTCCTGGAGCTCCTTGTTGCGCTGCAGGATCTGCTTGACCCGCACGGCCGTGTCGTAGTGGGCCGTGGAGATGTAACGGCGGTCGAGGATCCGGCTGGTGGAGGTCAGCGGGTCCACGGCGGGGTAGATACCCAGCGAGGCGATCTCACGCGAGAGCTCGGTGGTCGCATCGAGGTGGGCGAAGGTGGTCGCGGGGGCCGGGTCGGTGTAGTCGTCCGCGGGGACGTAGATCGCCTGCATCGAGGTGATCGAGTGACCACGGGTCGAGGTGATCCGCTCCTGGAGGACGCCCATCTCATCGGCGAGGGTCGGCTGGTAACCCACGGCGGACGGCATACGGCCGAGCAGCGTGGACACCTCAGACCCGGCCTGGGTGAACCGGAAGATGTTGTCGATGAAGAGGAGCACGTCCTGCTTCTGCACGTCGCGGAAGTACTCCGCCATGGTCAGCGCGGAGAGCGCGACCCGCAGACGCGTGCCCGGCGGCTCGTCCATCTGACCGAAGACCAGGGAGGTCTGACCGAGAACGCCGGCCTCCTCCATCTCGACCATGAGGTCGTTGCCCTCACGGGTGCGCTCACCGACACCGGCGAACACCGACACACCACCGTGGTCGCGGGCGACTCGCGCGATCATCTCCTGGATGAGCACGGTCTTGCCCACACCGGCGCCACCGAAGAGGCCGATCTTGCCACCCTGGACGTACGGGGTGAGCAGGTCGATGACCTTGATGCCGGTCTCGAACATCTGGGTCTTGGACTCCAGCTGGTCGAAGGCCGGAGCGGGGCGGTGAATACCCCAGCGCTCCTTGACATCGAGGGTCTCGCCCTCGGCGAGGTTGAGGCAGACACCGGTGGTGTTGAACACCTTGCCCAGGGTCACATCGCCCACGGGCACCGAGATCGGGCCGCCGGTGTCCTGCACCTTGGTGCCGCGGACCAGGCCATCGGTGGGCTGCAGGGAGATGGCGCGAACCATGTTGTCGCCGATGTGCTGGGCGACCTCAAGGTTGAGGGCCTTCTTCTCCCCCGAGACCTCGACCTCGGTGGTGAGGAGGTTGTACTGATCGGGCATCGCGTCCATGGGGAACTCGACGTCGACGACCGGGCCGATGATGCGAGAGATGCGGCCGACCCCGCCCTCGCGGGTGCCCTGGGCGCTCTCGGTGACAGTGGCAGTCATGGGTTTCCTCTATCTCACTTGCTCTCGGCCAGCGCGCTCGCGCCGCCCACGATTTCGCTGATCTCTTGGGTGATCTCGGCCTGGCGGGCCTGGTTGGCCAGCCGGGTGTACTTCTTGATGAGCTCCTCGGCGTTGTCCGTCGCCGACTTCATGGCCCGCTGGCGAGCCGCCAATTCCGACGCGGCCGCCTGAAGCATGCAGTTCCAGATGCGCGCGTTGACGTACTTCGGCAGCAGGGCGTCCAAAACCTCGTCGGTGCTGGGCTCGAACGCGTACAGCGGCAGCAGGTCGGTGGCAGCCGGCGCGGGGGGCGGCTCGACCACTTCGAGGGGAAGCAGTCGAATGACCTCTGGCTCCTGGGTCACCATCGAGACGAAGCGGCTGAAGACGATGTGGACCTCGTCAATGCCGCCCTCGGCGTCGGTGTCCTTGACGAAATCGGCCACGATACGTGCGCCAACCTCACGGGCCCGCTCGAAGTTCGGCTTCTCGGAGTCGCCAGCCCACTCGGCCGCCGACTCACGGTGACGGAACTTATAGAACCCGATCGCCTTGCGCCCCATGAGGTAGGCGACGACCTCTTTGCCCTCTTCCTCACGAAGGCGGGCAACGAGGCGCTCGCTCTCCTTGATGACCGAGGAGGAGTACGCGCCGGCGAGGCCGCGATCGGAGGTAATGATGACGACCGCAGCGCGCTTGACCTGCTCCTTCTCCGTGGTGAGGGGGTGGTCCTCATTGGAGAATGTCGCGACCGCGGAGACCGCACGCGTGATCGCACGAGCGTAGGGGCTGGACTCACGAACCGCCTGCTGCGCCTTCACGACCCGGCTGGCCGCCATGAGCTCCATGGCGCGCGTGATCTTCTTGGTCGCGCTGACGGACCGGATGCGCTGCCGGTACTCCCGGATCTGCGCTCCCATACGTTTCCGCCTTCCTGACTGATGCTGTGGGGTATGCCGAAGAACTGGTTCTCGGGCCGCCCGCCTTACCCGGCGGGCGGCATACGAGATCAGCGCTTCTGCTTGACGATCTGCTCCTGGTCGGACTCCATAGCGAGCTCGGCGGCGTTGTCCTCCGCCTCATTGCCCGCGTGCAGCCCGGTGCCAGCGTGGTAGGTGAAGTTCTTCTTGAAGGCGTCGAGCTCGCCCTGCAGAGCCTGCTCCGTGGACTCCTCGAACTTGCCGGTCTCGCGGATCGCGGCGAGCAGATCGCCCTTGCTGCGACGCAGGTGATCCAGGAACTCGGCCTCGAACTTACGCACGTCCTCGACCTCAACCGAGTCGAGCTGACCGGTGGTCCCCATCCAGATGGAGACGACCTGCTCCTCGACCGGGTAGGGCGCCGACTGCGGCTGCTTGAGCAGCTCGACCAGGCGAGCACCGCGGGCAAGCTGAGCGCGCGACGCGGCGTCGAGGTCCGAGGCGAACATCGCGAAGGCCTCGAGCGCACGGTACTGGGCAAGGTCGAGCTTGAGTCGACCAGCGACCGACTTCATCGCCTTGATCTGCGCGGCACCACCCACGCGGGAGACCGAAACGCCCACGTCGATCGCCGGACGAACGTTGGAGTTGAAGAGGTCGGCCTGCAGGTAGATCTGGCCGTCGGTGATGGAGATGACGTTAGTCGGGATGTAGGCCGAAACGTCACCAGCCTTGGTCTCGATCACCGGCAGCCCGGTCATCGAACCGGCGCCCAGGTCGTCCGAGAGCTTGGCGCAACGCTCGAGCAACCGGCTGTGCAGGTAGAAGACGTCGCCGGGGTAGGCCTCGCGGCCCGGCGGGCGGCGCAGCAGCAGCGATACGGCGCGGTAGGCCTCGGCCTGCTTGGACAGGTCGTCGAAGACGATGAGGACGTGCTTGCCCTGGTACATCCAGTGCTGGCCGATGGCCGAGCCGGTGTACGGCGCGAGGTACTTAAAGCCCGCGGAGTCCGAGGCCGGCGCGGCCACGATGGTCGTGTACTCCATCGCACCGGCGTCCTCGAGGGTGCCGCGCACGGAGGCGATGGTCGAGCCCTTCTGCCCGATGGCGACATAGATGCAGCGGACCTGCTTGCTCGGGTCGCCGGTCTCCCAGAACTCCTTCTGGTTAATGATCGTGTCAACCGCGACCGTGGTCTTCCCGGTCTGACGGTCACCAATGATCAACTGACGCTGGCCGCGGCCGATGGGGGTCATGGCGTCGACGGCCTTCAGGCCGGTCTGCAGGGGCTCGTGCACCGACTTGCGCTGCACGACGGTCGGCGCCTGGAGCTCGAGTGCGCGGCGGCCCTCGGCCTTGATCTCGCCGAGACCGTCGATCGGGTTGCCCAGCGGGTCAACGACGCGACCGAGGAAGCCGTCGCCGATCGGAACCGAGAGAACCTCTCCGGTGCGCTTGACCTCCTGACCCTCCTCGATCTTGGAGAAGTCACCGAGGATGACCACACCGATCTCGTGGACGTCGAGGTTCAGCGCGAGTCCGAGCGTGCCGTCCTCGAACTGGAGCAACTCGTTGGTCATCGCCGAGGGCAGACCCTCAACGTGGGCAATCCCATCGCCAGCATCGGTGACGCGGCCGACCTCCTCGCGGGAGGCGGCGCCGGGCTCGTAGGACTGGACGTAACCGTCCAGGGCGTCGCGGATCTCCTCCGGACGGATCGAGAGCTCCGTCATGGTGTCTTCTTCTCCTCGGTCTTTTCGTGCGATGTCTGTGATGCGAATGCCGGTCAGCTGCCGGTCACGTGGCGGCGGGCCTCATCGAGGCGGCGGATGACGGTCCCGTCGACGACTTCGTCGCCGATCTGGACCCGAATGCCGCCCATGACCTTGGGGTCGAGGACGGTTTGCAGGGTGACCGACTTGGCGTAGATGCCCTCAAGGGCGCTGCGCAGCCGGGCGGCCTGCTGGTCGGTGAGAGCGGTGGCCACCGTGACGACGGCCGTGAGTTCGTCGCGACGAGTCGCGGCCAACTCAAGATAGGTCGCGAGGACCTGGTCAAGGCGTCGGCCGCGCGGTGCCCGAGCGGCCTGCTCGGCCAGTCGTACCGTCTCCGGAGCGGCCTTGCCCTCCAGCAGGGTGCGCACGAGGCCAGCCTTGCCAGCGCCGTCGGTGTTGCGGGAGGACAGTGCGTCCCGGAGTCCACCGTCACCAGCGACGATCCGCTCGAAGCGGAAGAGTTCCTCTTCGACCCGGTCGATATGGCCGGCCCGCTCGGCGGTTGCGAGGATGCTCTGCACGGCCAGCGACTCCAGCGTGTCGGTCAGATCCCGCTCAGCAGCCCAACGGCCTGCCACGGCGTCCTCGAGCAGTGAGGCGGCCGCGGCGCTGACCTTCCCACCGAAGAGGCGATGAGCAAGAGCACGCTTGGCGTCGCCATCACGGGACGGATCGGCCAGGGCGCGCCGCAGGGACGCACTGCCGTCAATCACACCGGTCACGGCGAAGAGTTCCTCGCCGAGCGAGGTGCTGTCGACCTTCGGAGTGAGCGCGACATCAAGCGCGGCCTGGGCGGCCGCGGCGGACGCGCGTGACGAGCCTCGCATCAGGCGTCCTGACCCGCCGAGCCGACCTTCTCGGGCCGGACGTCGCCAGCCTCCAGCTCAGCCAGGAAGCGGTCGACGATGCCCTTCTGGCGAACCTCGTCCTCCAGCGACTCGCCGACGATCTTGCTCGCGAGGGTCGTGGACATGGTCCCGACCTCCTGACGAAGCGAGACCACGGCCTGCTGACGCTCGGCCTCGATCTGCCGCTGGGCGTTGTCCACGATGCGCGCCGCCTCGGCCTGGGCCTGCGTGCGCATCTCTCCAGTGATCGATGCGCCCTCGGCCCGTGCGGTTTCCCGAATCTCATTGGCCTCGGTGCGCGCCGAGAGCAACTGGGCTTCGTACTGAGCCTTGGCCGCAGCGGCCTCGGCCTGGGCTGCCTCGGCCTGCTGCATGCCGCCCTCAATGGCCGCGGTCCGCTCCGCATACATGGCTTCCATGTTCGGGACGACCTTGGTCTTAAACAGCCAGTACAAGATGCCGAACGCCACGAGGGCGCCAACGATCTCCATGGGCTGCGGGAGCAGCGGGTTCACGGCTTCCTCGCCGCCGGCGGCGGCAAGGAAGGACAGCGCGGTGATGCTCACGGATTACTCCTTCGTCGGATACGAATTCGGTGACGAAGTGGTCGCGTCAGGCGATGAGGTAGAAGACGAGACCCAGGATGGCCAGCGCCTCGGTGAGCGCGGTACCGATGAAGGCGGTGGTCTGGAGCATGCCGCGAGCCTCAGGCTGGCGAGCAGAGCCGTTGATCACGGCCGCCCAGATCAAACCAATGCCGATACCGGGGCCAATGGCGGCGAGACCGTAGCCGAGGAGGGTGATGTTGCCTTCCATGTGACTGCATTCCTTTCGAGGGCGTCAGCGGTTCTGACGTCTGATGAGGTTGTGGTGAGGACTAGTGGTGGTCGGACACCGCGTCGGCGATGTAGACAGCGGTAAGCATGGTGAAGATGAAGGCCTGAAGCACCTCGACAAGGAGCTCGAAGAAGGTCATCAGAACCCCGCCAGCGAAGGAGACTGCCCCGGCCGCCTTCATGCCGATCCCCTGCGACTCGAAGAGCAGGTACTCAGCCCCGACGAAGAAGACCAACAGGAGCATGTGACCGGCCAGCATGTTGCCAAAGAGACGCAGTGCGAGCGTCACGGGGCGGATGATCAGGTAGGTCGCCAGCTCAATGACAAAGACGAGCACGTTGATGCCCGGCGGGATCCCCGGGGGCACAAGCGACTTCAGGTAGCCGATCAGGCCGTGCTTACGCTTGAGGGCCGTGACGTTGTACACGACGTAGACGATCAACGCGAGGACCAACGGGAACGCGATTCGGCTCATCGTGGGGAACTGCACGAACGGGATGATCCCCACCACGTTGTTCAGCAGGATGAAGAAGAAGACGGTCAGCAGCAACGGCAGGAACGGCTTGAAGTCCTTGGCGCCGATGACATCGCGACCGATGGTGTTGCGCACGAAGTCGTAAGCCTGCTCGGCATACCACTGCTTCCGGCTGGGCACGACGCTCAGCGAGCGGGCCGTCGACACGAAGAACCAGCCGATCACGGCAACCGTGGCCAGGGCCACCAGCGCCGGGCGGGTGATCGCGAAGTTGTCATTACCGCCGATGTGGATCAGCGGCTGCCAGAAGTCGTTGGGCCCCGGCTGGTGCATCTCGCCACCCTCGCTATTCCCGGCTGCAGCAAGCGCGGGAACCAGGTGGTGGAGCATCACGTTCAGGCTCACAGCCTCTCCTCGAGTATGTCGTTGGGACCTCGAGATGGCCTGGTCAGAGCGCCATCATGGGTGCCTTGCAGAGGCACCGAATAGGTCTGCACGTAACTTACCGGACCGGCAGGGGTGCTCGTGACCTGGCACTCGGCCATGGACACCGCCCCCTGCAGGTTGTCGCTCATGAGGTCACCTCGTCGTAGACGGAAAGGCGACCCTTGCGCAAAGCGCGAAAGGCGAAGACCTGCCAGACGATCAACACCACGAGGATGACGATGCCGGCTGCCTTGGCGTCCATCCAGGTCCGCCCCTTGACGGCGATCAGGAACACCAACAGCACGACAATCTGGGCCAGATAGACGGCCATCGACGCGGCGATAAAGGCCAACGGGTCCGCTGACCGAATGACCTTGCTGAGCAGCACCATGCCCATGGCGAAGAAGCCAATGGCGATGATCAGCCCCAGCACTGCGCCAGCGATCGCCCCATTTCCCCGCCAGAGGACGACCCCAATCCCGGCGATGATTCCGCCGATGAGTGACGGGACCAACGCACCCCGCAGCATGACCCCGAAGGGTGCGCCAGCATGGACGCTGGGCACCTCCGGACGCGCTTGCTGGTCGGTCACGTGTTGGTCTCCACTTGGGACTTGAGGGGCTGTCACCACCGGAGTGGTCGACCCACCTCGGCGTGCTTGTGAAAACTATCACAAGCGCCTATCCGAGCGGAACTCGGGGGGGCCATCGCAGCTGCGGGCGACATCGTCCCCGGACCGGCGCCGACTACCGTGGGTTCATGGACGCGCCATCGCTGAGGGCGGAATTCGCCTCCGCGCTGCCCGAACTCGCGGCCGATTGGCAGCCCAGCCTGCCGCCGGTCCCAGCCGGTGCGCAGGCGGCATTCGTCAGCCTGAATCCGCAGGTGGCCGACTCTCTGGGGATCGACGTGGACTGGCTCACCAGTGATGCAGGCCTGTCCGCGATGGGAGCGCGCAGCGTCATTCCGGGCACCCGACCCGTGGCGCAGGCCTACGCGGGGCACCAATTCGGTGGCTTCTCCCCCGTGCTCGGGGACGGCCGCGCGGTTCTCCTGGGTGAAGCGCAGACCTCGGTCGGCCTCAAGGACATCGCGCTGAAGGGATCCGGCCGCACGCCCTTCTCCAGGGGCGGCGATGGCCGGGCCACCCTGTCGGCAGCCCTGCGAGAGCTCCTCCTGGGCGAAGCCATGGCTGGGCTGGGCATCCCGACCAGTCGAGCACTGGCTGTGGTGGCCACCGGCGATCGCATCTGGCGAGATGGCGGCACCCCTGCGGCCGGGGTCCTGGCCCGAGTGGCCTCCTCCCATCTGCGGGTGGGGACCGTGGAGGTGGTGGCCCACTCGCTGCGGCCGGATCTGCGCGATGACACGATGCGTCGGCTGCTCGCGTTCACCATCGAGCGCCACCTTCCGCAGCAGGTAGGCACCGACGACCCGGCAATGGCCGTGCTCGAGCACGTCGTGGAGGTGCAGTCGGCGCTGGTCGCGCAGTGGATGAGCGTGGGCTTCATCCACGGTGTCATGAATACCGACAATGTCGCCCTGAGCGGCGAGACCATCGACTACGGGCCGTGCGCATGGATGGAGCGCTACGACGAGAATGCGGTGTTCAGCTCGATCGACACCGGTGGGCGGTATCGCTTCGGCGCTCAGCCTGCGGTCATGGAGTGGAATCTGGGACGCCTGGTCCAGGCGCTGGCCCCGTTCTCCCCGGCGGGCCCGAATACCGCGATGGACGAGATGACCGCGATCACGGGCGGGTTTGCCGCACGCTATCGCCTGCGGTGGGGCGCATTGATGAGCGCCAAGTTGGGGTGGACACCTCCGCAGCGTGGCGTTGTGGACACCGCTCGCCTGGCGCTCATCGAGGACCTGCTTGCGATCCTCGCCCGGGAGGGCGCCGACTACACCGAGAGCTTCCGCGCCTTGGCGCGCGACGCCCGAACGGGGACGTGGATATCCGTGGTGGGGCGGCATACGGAATGGGTCGACCGGTGGGTGCGCACCTGGGAGGGCAGCTCCGGCACTGAGGTCGCCGATCGGATGGATGCGGTCAATCCGGTCTACGTCCCCCGCAACCACCTCGTCGAGGAGGCCCTGGTGGCAGCCACTGACGGCGAACTCGCCCCGATGGGTGAGCTCCTGGAGGTGCTGTCCAGTCCGTATGCCGTGCAGCCCAGCCGCGAGCGGTATGCCGCACCGGCGCCGCCGGGGTTCACCGAGACACACGTCACCTACTGCGGAACCTGAATCCCCTCGCGTGCTGCGGAACCTGGACTCCCTCGCGCCCCAGGTTTCCCGCCTGCGGCGGGAAACCTCACGTTGGGGCCCCTTGTAAGGGGCCCCAACATCAAGGTTGCGGCATCAGGCGGGAATCTTGGTGCGGGGGCGCCCGAAGGTGAGCAACACCGCGGCAAGCACCATCGCGACCAACAGTGCGGTCGCACGCCACGGACTGAGGAAGACATAACCCACCGAGCCCACGGCAGCGCAGGCCGCCCACAGCCACAGGATCAGCACGGCCCGGCGGTGGCCGTGCCCCCACTCGAGCATGCGGTGGTGCAGGTGCTGGGCGTCCGGCTGCCAGGGCTTTTGCCCACGCCGAGTTCGCCGCACGACGGCCAGGGCAAAATCCAACACCGGCAGCAGCAGAATCGATGCGGGCACAATCAGTGGCAAGACCGTCGCGGCCACCGGATTCGCGCTGACGTCGGCGCCGCTGACGGTCCCGGTCACTGAAATCATCGCCGCCGCCAAGAGCAGGCCCAGCAGGAGCGCTCCGGAGTCCCCCATAAAGATCCGTGCTTCGTGGAAGTTGTGTGGCAGAAAGCCCAAGCAGCAGCCGACCAGAGCCGCCGAGATGAACGCCGCAGAGGTGAAGACATTCGGCGGGTCATAGCTCCGCGAGACCAGATAGGCGTAGGCGAAGAAGCTCAGCGAGGAGATCATCACGATCCCGGTCGCCAAGCCATCCAGACCGTCGACGAAGTTGACGGCATTCGTCGCCAGGATGACGAAGAAGATCGTCAGGCCAACCAGTACCGGCCCGGGCAACACCAGACTCCCGCCCAGGGGCAGCGCGAAGAGTTGGACGCCCTTGTAGGCCATGATCGAGGCCGCCACGATTTGGCCAGCGAGTTTGACCAGCCAGTCGAGATCCCGCACATCGTCGACCGCGCCCAGCAGACAGACCACGGTCGCGCCGGCCAGGACACCCCAGAGCTCGTCTCCGGCGAACATTTGTTTGCTGAAGGGCAGCACCGAGGCGACCAGCAAGGCCGCCGCGAACCCGAGGTACATTGCGACACCCCCGAGCCGAGGTGTGACGACCGCGTGGACGTCCCGATCCCGGATCGAGGTGTAGGCATGCAACCGGATGGCCATCGCCCGCATGGCCGGCGTCGCGACATAGGTGACGACGGCGGCGATGAGGATGAGAAAGATGTACTCACGCACGGCTCCGCCTCACCTCCTTAACGCCGGGCTGCATCGGCGCCTCAGCGAGCGTATGCCGGGTATCGCTCGACCAATTCGGTCACCTCGGCACGCACCTGAGTCGAGACCGCATGAGTGGGGTCGGCGTCACCCTCGGTGACCGCCCGGTGGATGAGGCGCGCGATCGTGCGCATGTCATCCTCCTGCATCCCCTGCGTGGTCACACATGGGGTACCGACCCGGATGCCGCTGGCCACCGACGGAGGTGCCGGGTCATACGGAATCGCGTTCTTGTTCAACGTGATACCGGCGGCATCACAACGCGCCTCGGCGTCCTTGCCGGTCACGCCCACGCCCTGCAGGTCGTGCAGCGAGAGGTGGGTATCGGTGCCACCGGTGGTCGGCCGGATGCCGAGTTCCCCCAATGAGGAGGCCAGGACGGCGGCGTTGCGCACCACCTGCGCGGCGTACTCCTGGTACTCCGGGGTGGCGCACTCCTTGAAGTTCACTGCCTTGGCGGCGATCGTGTGCATCTGAGGGCCGCCCTGCATCATCGGGAAGACGGCCTTGTCGATCGCGGCGGCATGCTCGGCCTTGCACACGATGGCGCCGGACCGGGGGCCCCGGAGCACCTTGTGGGTCGTGAAGGACACGACATCGGCGTATGGCACCGGCGAGGGGATCGCCTTGCCGGCCACCAGCCCGATGAAGTGCGCGGCGTCGACCCAGAAGATCGCGCCAATCTCGTCCGCCAGCTCACGGAAGAAGGCAAAGTCGATCAAGCGCGGGATGGCCGATCCGCCCGCCAGGATGACCTTGGGCTTGTGCTCGCGGGCCAGCGCAGCGACCTGGTCGTAGTCGATGTCCTCGGTCTTCTGGTCCACGCCGTAATGCACCGCGTTGAACCACTTGCCGGAGAAGGACACCTTCGTGCCATGGGTCAGGTGGCCACCGTGCGGAAGGCTCATCGCCAGGATGGTCTCGCCGGGGGCGAGGAAGGCGCCGTACACCGCCTGATTGGCGCTGGCACCGGAGTGCGGCTGAACGTTGGCGTGGTCGGCAGCCAGCAGCGCCTTGCATCGCTCGATAGCCAGCGACTCCGCCTTGTCGACCTCGGCGCAGCCACCGTAGTAGCGACGGCCCGGGTAGCCCTCTGCGTACTTATTCGAGAGCGTGGAGCCCAGGGCCGTCAGCACCTCGGGGCTCGACATGTTTTCGCTGGCAATCAGCTGCAGGCCCCCGCGGAGGCGGTCGAGCTCACTGAGGAGCACGCCCGCGATGTCGGGGTCGAAGGACTGCAGGGCATCGAAGTCGCTGCCATAGAACGCGTCACTCATCAGTCGTACTTTCCGGGTCGGGGGCGGATGACTCAGGTAGATCGGATGGTGTGTCGGCGGCCGCCACCACGGCCAGGACGTCCTCGGTCGAAATAGCGCCCTGACGTAGAACCACCGGCTCCTCGCGGGTGCAGTCCACGATGGTCGAGGCCAACCCACCGGTGACAGGTCCGCCATCGAGATAGAACTCGACCGCGGCGCCGAGTTGGCTGGCGGCCTCGACGACTGTGCGCGACGCGGGGTACCCAGTGCGGTTGGCGCTGCTCACGGCCATCGGGCCCACCTCGGCAAGGAGGGCCAAGGCAATCTCGTCATCGGGCATACGCAGCGCGACGGTGCCACCGGTCTCACCGAGATCCCACATCAACGAAGGCTGGGCTTTGAGCACCACGGTCAGCGCCCCGGGCCAGTACTGGGCGATCAGCGCCCGCGCATAGTCCGGAATGTCGGTGGCCAGGCCATCAACGGTCTCGGGCGAAGCCACGAGCACGGGCGGAGGCATGTCCTGGCCGCGCCCCTTGGCCGCGAGCAGAGCCTGGACCGCGGAGGGGGTAAAGGCGTCCGCACCCACGCCGTAGAGCGTGTCGGTGGGCAGCACGACCAGGGCACCGGCACGCACGCCAGTTGCGGCCTTGGCGACGCCTTCGGCACGCCCAGGCGCGCTCGTGCAGTCAAAGACCGGGCTCATGGTGCCTTAGCCTAGGGTGCGTTCGGGGCACACCCCCGCAGGACCACGATGCGAGCAGGCGAGGACACCTATGACGCGGCCGGGAGGACCCTCACGCAGAGGGCACCGACGCCACATCCTTGCCCTGGGTACCGGGTTGTCTCTGGTGCTGACGCTGAGCAGTTGCTCGGCTGAATCCGGCGCCCCCCAACCGGGCGCGGAGCTCTCGAGACCGGCACCGTCAACGACCTGGACACCGCCCAAGGGTGCGATCGAGCCGAGTTCGCTTCCGGGCTACACGCCACCGACCAAGACCGGCGTCGGCTCCTACGAGCGACGCCAGGTCACCGGCGGCACGATCCGTTGGAGTCATCTTGATGGAGCCGGCCAGCCGGTGGCCCAGGTGCCCCGAGTTGACGGCCTGGTCTTTGGCGACCAAGCGGCATACAGCTCGGTCGATGGCGTGCTCACGCTGCGCGGTGGACCCCAGCGCCGCAGCGCCGCCGCAGGCGACGCCAAGGTCTCCCAGGGTCGACTCTCGCTGGCGTGGACCGCGCCCCTGGGGTCGCTGCGCAGTTTCGGAGCGACCTGGCCGGGCGCGGGCTGGACCGGCCAGCCACTGCTGGTGAAGTGGCCCGAGGCGACCCGGGTGGCGATGGGGCTGAGCCAGGACTTCGCGGACCGGGGTGGGGTTGAGGTGATCTACCCGGCCTTTGACGGGCAGATCCACCGCCTTGACCTCGCCACCGGCAAACCGACCAAGCCCGCGGTGGACATCGGCTTCGGCTTCAAGGGCACCGGCTCGATCGACCCACGCGGGTACCCCCTGCTGTATGCCGGCCAGGGTCTGCCCGACAACAGCGGCCGCCGCGGTCCCTGGCAGTTGCGGGTCGTGGACCTCATCCGCAACACCCAGAGCGCTGCGGTCTACGGCAATGACCCGGCGGCCTATCGGCGCGCCTGGGGGGCGTTCGACTCGTCCGCACTGGTGCATGCCGGCACCGACACCTTGCTCGAGCCCGGTGAGAATGGCGTCTACTACCGCGTGGCCTTGCACTCGAGCTTCGACGCTCCTGCCCGTACGGTGCGGGTGGCCCCGGAGGTGACGCGGCTGGTGTACCGCTCGGATCGCTCCTCCCGCTTCGGCATGGAAGCCTCGCAGGTGGCCTATCGCAACTTGATCTACACCACCGATAACGACGGCAACCTGAATTGCCTTGATGCGCGGACCCTGGAGATCGTCTGGTCGCGCGACATCGGCGATGACTCGGATGCCACCATGGCGATCGAGGAGACCCCAGAGGGGGTTTTCCTGTACAGCGGCAACGAAGTTGACCATCGGACCTTCCATGACCAGGTCGCCAACATCCGCAAGATCAACGCGCTGACCGGCGAACTGGTGTGGCAGTACAACGTCGGCACGGAGTACATCGAGTCCACGAACGGTGGCGTGCTCGGCTCCTTGCTCATCGGGGACGCTGCGGACGTCAAGGACCTCGTGCTGGTGAGCTCGGCGCGCACCCGCCCGGGCCTGGGTGGAACCCTGATGGCCCTGGATCGGGCGACCGGAGCGCCGCGCTGGACCCGGGCTCTGGACCCCTACTCGTGGACGAGCATGCTCTACCTCACGGGCGCGAGCGGGAAGACCTATGCGGTATTCGCCGACCAGGCGGGGGTGATCCACCTCTTTGATCCCACGACCGGGGCAGATGTGGACACCTTCGCGACCGGCGCGAACGTGGAGGCCTCGCCGGCGGCCTATGGCAACGTCCTGGTGGTGGCCTCGCGCGATCAGAAGGTGTACGCGCTCACCGTATCCTGACGCCCGCCGTTATCGGCGGCGAGCCACGGTGGTGCGAGGGCGACCAGTCAGGTCGGGATGATCGTCGATGTCGCTCCACGCCCCGGTATGCCGCAACTGGGCTGGCAGCGAATCCCCTTGGCTATCCGCATGCTCCATCACCAGGATTCCGCCGGACCGAAGCAGGACAGCAGCGCGAGCAGCGACCGCCAACGGGACGGCCAAGCCGTCGGCGGAACGGCCATAGAGCGCCACTTCTGGATCGTGGTCGCGCACCTCCGGATCAATCGGCTCCATCCCGTCGGGGATATAGGGCGGATTGCTCACCACGACATCGACCTGGCCGGCCAGGTCATCAAAGGCCGCGACCGCGTCCCCCAGCCGGAGGTCGACATCGAGTGCCAACCGATCCCGATTGGCAACCGCCCAGGCGAAAGCCTGCTCGGACAACTCGACGGCATACACGGATGCGAGCGGCAGTTCATCCTTGATCGCCAGCGCGATCGCCCCGGACCCGGTGCAGAGGTCCACGACAACCGGAGCCTGCCCAACGGTGCGCGCCACGTCGATCGCCAGCTGGGCCACGCTCTCGGTCTCCGGGCGAGGGACAAAGACCCCAGGCCCGACGGCCAAGGTCAGGCCCCGAAAGTAGGCGCGACCGGTCAGGTGCTGCAACGGGATTCGCGCGGCACGCTCCTCGACCAAGCCCTCGAAGCGCTCGATAAATCCGCTGTCGGCCTCCTCGCGCAGAATCATCCGCCGCGCGAGCTCACTGGCATCCACCCCAAGGGCGAAGGCCGCGAGCTCCGTAGCGTCCGCGCCTGACGACTCAACCCCAGCGGCTGTCAGGGACAGCCGCGCGCGCTGCACCACGGCATACAGAGTCATCGCGGCGTCCATCAGGAGCCGAGCGCCGCGAGTTTCGCAGCCTCATCCGCGTCGATTGCGGACTGCACGATCGGGTCGAGCTCGCCGCCGAGGACGATGTCGAGGTTGTAGGCCTTGTAACCCGTCCGGTGATCACTGATTCGGTTCTCCGGGAAGTTGTAGGTCCGGATCCGCTCCGACCGGTCGACCGTACGCACCTGGCTCGAACGTACATCTGCCGCAGCGGCATTCGCCTGGTCCATGGCCATTTGGTGCAGCCGTGCCCGCAACACGCGCATGGCGGCCTCGCGGTTTTGGAGCTGGGACTTCTCGTTCTGACAAGAAACCACGGTGCCGGTCGGTAGATGCGTGATGCGGACCGCGGAGTCGGTGGTGTTCACCGATTGACCTCCGGGGCCCGAGGACCGAAAGACATCGATCCGCAGGTCGTTCGGATCGATGATGACCTCGACCTCCTCCGCCTCCGGCATGACCCACACCCCGGCAGCGCTGGTGTGAATGCGACCCTGGGACTCGGTGACCGGCACGCGCTGGACGCGGTGGACGCCACCTTCGTATTTCAGCCGCGCCCACGGCCCCTCCCCCAACCCGCTGGCGCCACGCGCTTTCACCGCCACCTGGACGTCCTTGACGCCACCGAGATCGGACTCGGTGCTATCGATGATGTCGGTACGCCAACCGCGGCGCTCGGCATACCTCAGGTACATCCGCAACAGGTCACCGGCAAAGAGCGCGCTCTCCTCGCCGCCCTCCCCCGCCTTGACCTCCAGGATCACGTCACGGTCGTCATCGGGATCGCGAGGGATCAGCAGCCGACGCAAACGGTCCTCGGCCGCCATCACGGCCTCCTCGAGGCCGGGCAGTTCGTCAGCGAAGGAGGCGTCCTCTGCGGCCAGCTCGCGGGCCGCCTGCGCATCCCCCTGAGCGGACTTCCACGCATGGTATGCCGCCACAGTCGGCGCCAAGGCGGAGTAGCGCTTGTTGGTCTCGCGCAACCGATCCGGGTCACCGGCGACAGCCGGATCGGCCATGGCTTCTTCCAGGGCGCGGTGTTCCTCGACGAGTGCGGCGGCGGACTCGAGCATGGCGCGGGCTCCTCAGCAGTGGTGACGAAAAGACATCGCCGCCGGCATACCCAGGAGGTATGCCGGCGGCGACGAGAGAGCTACTTGGCGGTCTTCTTGCCGTAGCGAGCCTCGAAGCGGGCCACGCGGCCACCGGTGTCGAGGATCTTCTGCTTGCCCGTGTAGAACGGGTGGCAGTTGGAGCACACGTCCGCGTGGATGACGCCATTCTTGGCGGTGCTCCGCGTGGTGAACGTGTTGCCGCAGGTGCAGGTGACCTGGGTCTGCTCGTAGTTCGGGTGAATGTCCTTCTTCACGACTGTTCTCCTTGGATGTCTCCGGGTCGGCGAGCCCAGTCACCTTGACTGCAAACTCTGGGCGCCCCGCCTGCTTCGCTCGTGAGGGCGACGCTCAGGAAACGCATCTCGTGCCGTGAACCGGTCCAGCGATCAAGTGTGCCAGAGGAGGCACACAGGCGCCTAAACGCCAGCCCGCACCGGTGATATTCCGCAGTCACCGGTGGGGCTGGCGCAGTCAGCAGGTCAGCAGCAGCTCAGGCGGCGGAAGGCAGCGTAACCCCGCAGGTCTTGGCGGCGTCGCGCACCTTGGCCAGCAGGTCCTTGCGCTCCTGCGGCGAGAGCGGACCCCACGGACGGCTGATGTCGGCGTCCTTGAGGCAGTCGCGCTGGGTGTCGCTCAGGCCTTGCCAGAAGGCCTTGATCTTCTCCCGACGGTCCCCCTTGGGGAGGGTGACATCGCACTTCTTGGCGGCGGCCGCGATCTGCTCGCGCAGCGACTTGCGCTCCTCGTCGGTTAGCGGCCCGACGGGGCGGGTGAGGGCGGCATCCTTCAGACACGAGCGCTGTTCCGCCGTGAGGCTGTCAAGCCACGCTTTGGCTCGCGGGTGACGGGCCGAATCAGTCGGGGTCGTGGTGTCCTCGGCACTGGGAAGGGCGACCTGCATGGCGGCGAGGGGTGCCGGGGTCGCCGTGGCGGTAGCGATCGCTCCGGTCGTGAGGACTCCGAAACCGAGGGTGGCGGCGAGGGCGGCTTTGCGTAGCGAAATCATCGGGACTCCTGGGGATGTGGGGTGAACCTGGACACCATCAGAGTGCGCGACCTCCCTCGCGAGTCCTCCAGCAGAACCTCGCGGTTTCCTGAAGGTCTTCATCCACAGGAATTCTCGAGGTTTCCTTCAGCCTCAGAGCGCTTTTGACCTCGACCATGGACCTATGCCGCTTAACGCGCCCCCTGCTGCGGGCCTCCATGTCCTCGTGGTCGATGACGAGGAGAACATCGCCTACCTCGTTGCTTCGGCCTTGCGCTTGGAAGGCTTCACGGTGAGCACGGCCAGCACCGGTGCCGACGCCATCGCCGCGGCCACCGGCAGCCCTGACCTGGCGGCCCCTGCGGTGATTGTGCTCGACGTCATGCTCCCGGATCTGGACGGCTTCGAGGTGCTCAGAGCGCTGCGTTCGCGGGGCGTGCAGGCACCCGTGCTCTTCCTCACCGCGCGCTCAGACACCGCTGATCGCGTGCGGGGGCTCACCAGCGGTGGCGATGACTACATCACCAAGCCGTTCGCGCTGGAAGAGTTGGTGGCCCGGGTGCACGTGGCCCTACGCCGACGCGGCGAGGGCGCACAACGCCCGGGTCGGCATCAAGTGGCCGACCTGATCTTGGATGAGGACGAGCACCGGGTATGGCGCGGCGCCCGCGAAATACAACTCACTGCAACGGAATTCACCCTGCTTCGCTGGCTCATGTTGCATGCAGGTCGGGTCGTGACCCGCGCCCAGATCCTCGACCATGTATGGCAGTACGACTTCGCCGGTGAGTCGGCGATCATCGAGTCCTTCATCTCAACCCTACGCAAGAAGGTCGACATCGAGGATCCCCGGCTGATCCACACCGTGCGTGGGGTCGGCTATGCGATTCGGGAGCCGCGATGAGCCTGCGCCGGCGCGTCGTCCTGGCGGTGGCCGCGCTCATCGTCCTCATCGTCGCGGCCGGCGGCACCGTTCTGGGTCTGCACAGATCCTTCCTGCTCGATCGGCTCGACGCCGAACTCATCGCGCTCAGCGAAAACCCCCGCGCCCTGGTCGCCCTCGCTGAACGCACCGATGCCGCCGGCGGCGAGCTCAGCGGGGTCTTCGCCGACGTCTACATCGGCCGGATCGGCCCCAACGGGCGCCTCGTCACGGTGATCGCGCCGACGCAGGACCCCACGCTCGTCCCGGCAGTGTCACCAGAGGAGACGATTCAGGCACCATCGACTCGAGCGACGCGCACTGGTCAGACCCGCCGCGTCCGGGTGATGACCGCGCCACTGCGCTCAGGCGGCATCGCCGTCCTGGCCATCTCGACCACGAGCGTCGACCAAGCAACCCGAAGGTTGGCCCTCACGTTGGGTTTGGCAGGGCTCGCGGTGGTGATCGGTTTAGCCTTCTTGCTGCGTTGGGTCGATCAACTCGGACTGCGGCCCATTGCCGAGATGACCGATGCGGCCGACGCCATCGCTTCCGGCGATACTCATCGGCGTATCCCGGCCGGCAAGCCCGGCACCGAGGCCGCCCGCTTGGGCTCCGCGCTGACGACGCTGATCGAGGCAACGCAAGCCTCTGAGGAACGCCTCCGACGCTTCGTGGCCGATGCCTCGCACGAGTTGCGCACGCCGCTCACCTCAATTCAGGGGTATGCCGAGCTCCACCTGGCCGCGTCACCTACTGCCGAGCCCATCCCGGCAGGCGTCACTGATGCCTTGGGCCGGATCCAGGCCGAGTCGGCCCGGATGCGGCGCATCGTCGATAGCCTGCTGGACCTCACCACCCTGGATGAGTCCGGCATCGAACAGCGGGGTCCGGTAGACCTCAAGCGGATCGTCGAAGATGTCGCCAGTGACCTGCGCGTGATCGCACCCGATCGCGAGATCACTACCCACACCCCGGAGCAGCCCACCACGATTCAGGGAGATCGAGACCGCCTGGTCCAGGCCCTGATGGCCTTGGGTGCCAACGCCCTTCGTCATACCCCCAACGGCTGTGCGGTCAGCCTGACGGTGCGGCCCACCGAAGAGCTGGTCCTGCTGGAGGTGGCCGACGCCGGCCCAGGTATCCCCGCTGAGCATCTCCCCCACCTCTTCGAGCGCTTCTATCGGGTGGATGCGGGTCGCTCGTCAGGCCGCGGGGGCAGTGGCCTCGGTCTGGCCATCGTCGATGCGATTGCCCGCAGCCATGGCGGAGCCGTGTCGGTGCGCTCCGCACCAGGTGCAGGCAGCGCCTTCACGATCGCGGTGCCGCGCGATGGCGGGGCTTCCCCGTCGAGGGCGTCGCACTAACCCGGACGGCCGACACGCCCTGGAGCACTAGCCCGCCGACGAGCACGACGAGACCGAGCAAGGCTCCTGCCGAGAGCACTTGCCCCAGTAGCAGGGCGCCCAGGAGGGTCGCGGTGAGGGGGTCAGCCAAGGTCAAGGTGGCGGTGGTCGCCGCCGGCAAGGCACCGAGCCCTCGAACCATCAGAAGATTGGCCACCCCCATAGTCAAGACGCCGAGGTATGCGGCCAGGGCTAGCCCGCTGGGCGTGGCCAACCAACCCAGGCCAATGACCGCGGCCACCGGCACCATGACCACGGAGCCCAAGAGGAAGGAGGCCCCGAGGATCTCCATGGTCGACACCCCGCGTTCAAGCAGGCGTTTGGCCATCACCGTGTAGGTGCCGCTGGCCAGTCCGGCACCCGCACCCAAGAGGACACCAGGCAGTGCCTCCGGAGCAGAGTTGAGTCCAGTAACGAGCGACAAGCCCAGGAGGCAGAGCGCAGTTGCCACGAACCACGCACCCGTGGGACGCACCCCAGACATGGCCCAGCCCAGCAAGCCGGCCGCGACCGGAGTGCTACCAACGGCCACCAAGGTGGTGACCGGGACACCGGCATACGGGATCCCCGCGAAGAAGAACGGCTGGTATGCCGCCGCGCAGCTGGCCGCGATGACCACAGCGGGCCGTCGCCACAACACCACGATGTCCGCAACCCGCCGGCCACGCAGGAGCAGATAGGCCACCACCGCCACGGCGCCCACGCACAGGCGCATGGCACCAACGGCGATCGGCGACGCGCTGACCGGCGCGAGCGCTTGGGCCACGCCAGCGGTCCCGAAGAGCACCCCACCGGCCAGGACCGCCGACACCGGATGGTGCGCAGTCGAGCGGACTCGCGGCCGCGGTCCTACGGTGCCGATCACGAAAGTCACCCTAGGGCGCCCTGAGCGTGTAGCTCAGGGTCGTCCATGACCGGGCAACGTCAGCGCGTCAGTCGTCATCCTCGTCATCGAGTTTGATGCTCGCGGTGGCCTGCACCTGTACGAGGAACTCGTAGTTGGTCTTGGTCTTGCGCAGTCGGTCGAGCAGGAGTTCGATCCCCGCCTGGGGGTCAAGAGCGGCCAGCACGCGACGGAGCTTCCACATGATCTTGAGTTCCTCTGGTGCGAGCAGAATCTCCTCGCGCCGAGTGCCGGAGTTGTTGATGTCCACGGCCGGGAAGATGCGCCGGTTGGCGAGCTGACGGTCGAGCTTGAGCTCCATATTGCCCGTGCCCTTGAACTCCTCGAAGATCACCTCGTCCATGCGCGAGCCGGTCTCCACGAGCGCGGTCGCCAGGATGGTCAGCGAGCCGCCATTCTCGATGTTGCGGGCAGCACCGAAGAACTTCTTGGGCGGGTACAGCGCGGCGCTGTCGACACCACCGGAGAGGATGCGGCCACTCGCCGGTGCGGCGAGGTTGTAGGCGCGTCCAAGCCGGGTGATCGAGTCCAGCAAGACCACGACGTCATGACCCATCTCGACCAGGCGCTTGGCCCGCTCGATGGCGAGCTCGGCGACGGTGGTGTGGTCATCGGCCGGCCGGTCGAAGGTCGAGGCAATGACCTCACCCTTCACCGCGCGCTGCATGTCCGTGACCTCTTCGGGTCGCTCATCGACGAGCACGACCATGAGGTGGCACTCGGGGTTGTTGGTCGTGATCGCGTTGGCGATCGCCTGCAGGATCAGGGTCTTGCCGGCCTTGGCCGGGGCCACGAGCAGACCACGCTGACCCTTGCCAATGGGCGCAACCAGGTCGATGATCCGCGTCGTCAGCTGGTTGGACTCGGTCTCGAGGCGCAAGCGCTCCTGGGGATACAGCGGGGTGAGCTTGCCGAACTCCGGGCGCTTGCGCGCGTCATCCGGGGTCATCCCGTTAACCGTGTCCAAACGGGCCAGGGACTGGAACTTCTGACGGTTGTTGCGTCCGCCGACGGTCTGCATGGGGGGCTCTTCGCCATCGCGACCGGTCTTGATCGCGCCGGTGACCGCATCGCCCTTGCGCAGGCCGTAACGCTTCGCCATCTGCATCGACACATAGATATCGCTGCTGCCAGGCAGATAGCCGGTGGTCCGCACGAAGGCGTAGTTGTCGAGGATGTCCAGAATGCCGGCAACGGGCACCAGCACGTCGTCTTCGGCGATCTGCTGCTCCTCGATCCCTTGCTCGCGCTCGCCGCCCTGGGGCAGGCCGGTTCCGCGGCGCTTGTCCCGGTTGCGGTTACGGTTGCGACGGCGACGGCCGCTGCGGCTCAGGCCGTCGAGGTCATCGTCACCCCGATTCTGCTGACCGCCCTGACCCTGCTGGCCGCCCTCGGTCCGCTGAGCCGTGTGGCGGGGCTGGCGGGCTTCGCGCTCGGGACGCTGCCCCTCAGCCTGCTCGGGCTTCTCGGCACGATCCGCCCGGTCCGAGGCGTCCTGCGCGGGGGCCGACGACGTGGGCCCAGAGTCCGCCTGAGCCGTCTCAGGCTGCGTTGCCTCGGGCTGAGCAGCGGCGCGCTGGACGCGCCGGCTCGATGTGGCCTTGGCCTCCCCGGACCCCTTGGGCGCCGACGCAGCCTTGGGCAGGCCCTCGCCGTTCTGGCGAGCCTTGATGGCGTCAACGAGATCGCCCTTGCGCATCTTGCCGGTTCCGGTGATGCCCATGCTCGACGCCAGTCCTTGGAGCTCAGCCAATTTCATGGCCGTAAGCGCTCCCGACCGCCGCGGCGCTGCGCCGGTGGTCTCGGTGACGTCAAGAGTGGTGGTGTCTGACACGAAGGATCCTTCCCCTCGCTCGCGGGTCCTGGCAGGAGTGCTGGACCTCGATCGTGACCATCAGGCCGCAGCCCGGCCGTGATGGTGTTGTGTGCTTCCCCTCGGACGGCATGCATGCCTGAGTTGGCTCGCGTCCGGGAACAAACCGCGGCAATCAACGAGATGAACTCGGCATCGACTGCGGTTGTGCAACCAATGTATCACCGCTGGAGCAGTCAGACGTGCATTCGCCGCTCAGGGCAACTCGCGCGCAGTCACCACAGCGCCGTGCGTCGGAATGCCCGGCGCGATCACGCGCCAGCCCTCCTGCCCCTGGTCGCGGACCTCATCGACGGCCGAGCGCAGCGCCAGTGCCAGCACCGACGGCCCCGCCCCGGAGATCACCGCCGCATGTCCTAGCCCACGAAGTCGATCGACGAGAGCCATCGACGCGGCATACGAGGGGCGACGGGCCTCTTGGTGCAACCAGTCTCGGGTCGCGGCCACCAGGTGCTCCGGGGCCGCTCCAATGGCGTGCGCGAGCAGGGCCGCGCGCCCTGAATTGGCGGCCGCATCCGCCAGCCGCACCTGGGCGGGCAGAACCGAGCGTGCCTTGGCGGTCGAGAGTTGAATCTCCGGGACGAAGACCACCGGCTCAATGTCCGGGTGAATGGGCAGGTTGACCGTCGTGGTTCCTTCGGCCGGGTCATCGGACCACGACAGCGTCGCTCCGCCGTAGACCGAGGCCGACGCATTGTCGGGGTGGCCCTCGAGTCGTGAAGCCAAAGAATTGGTGAACGACAGGTCCACCTCCGGGCGTCCGGCGGCGAGATCCGCGAGCGCCTGAGCTGCCACGATGCCGGTCACGATCGCCGTCGCAGACGAACCCATGCCGCGGCCATGTGGGACGGCATTGTGGCACTCAAGGTGCAGGCCAGCGGGCTTGGTGACGGCGAGTTCATCCCACGCCAGGGCGAGGACGCGGGCGACGAGGTGAGTCTGGTCGAGCGGCACCATGCCGGCACCTTCGCCGCTCACCTCGACCCGGACCCCCGGACTATCGAGCACCGTCACCGAGCATTCGTCCCAGACACCCAAAGCCATACCGATCGAGTCGAAACCCGGTCCGAGGTTGGCACTGCTCGCCGGCACGCGGACGGTGACCCGCGAGCCGGGGATGAGCAGTGGTGCGCTCATCTCACCCCTCGAGGCCGAGCGCGCGGGCGACCGAGTAGGCGTCCACGGGCACGCGCACGGGAGTGACCTCGCTGCCGTCGGCCGTCTTGAGGGCCCAGTGGGGGTCCTTGAGGCCATGGCCGGTCACCGTGCACACGATGGTGGCGTCGCGCGGGATGTGCCCTGCCCGATGAGCTGTGAGCAGGCCAGCGATGGAGGCCGCCGATCCCGGTTCAACAAAGACACCCTCGGTGGCCGAGAGCAGCCGGTGCGCTTCGAGGATCTCCTCGTCGGTCACCGAGTCAATGCGACCACCGGACTCATCCCGGGCAGCCTCCGCTTGGGCCCACGAGGCCGGATTGCCGATCCGAATGGCCGTCGCGATGGTCTCCGGTTCATCGATCGGGTGCCCGAGGACGATCGGCGCAGCCCCGGCCGCCTGATAGCCCCACATCTGCGGCCGCTGCGTCGCCTTGGGCGCGAGGATCTCGCCACCAACGCCGGGGGTGGGCTCGGAGTACTCGACGTAGCCCTTCCAGTAGGCGGTGATATTGCCGGCATTGCCCACCGGAAGGATGTGGATATCCGGGGCATCGCCGAGCGCATCGACGATCTCGAATGCCGCCGTCTTTTGACCCTCGATACGCGCCGGGTTGACCGAGTTGACCAACTCCACGGGGTAGGCCTCGGCGAGTTTGCGGGCAACCGTCAGGCAGTCATCGAAGTTGCCCTCGACCTGGATCAGCGTGGCACCGTGGGCGACCGCCTGGGAGAGCTTGCCCATGGCAATCTTGCCGTCCGGTACGAGCACCGCACAGGTCATGCCGGCCTTCGTGGCGTATGCCGCGGCGCTGGCCGAAGTGTTGCCGGTGCTGGCGCAAATGACCGCTTTGGCTCCCTTGCCCTTGGCCACCGAGATGGCCGTGGTCATGCCGCGGTCCTTGAAGGATCCGGTGGGATTGAGGCCCTCGAATTTGACCAGCACATTGGCCCCGGTTAGTTCCGAGAGTCCCTCACACGGGATCAGCGGGGTGCCGCCCTCAAGCAGGGTGACCACCGGCGCTCCCTCAAGGAGGGGAAGGCGAGCGGCATACTCCCGCATCACTCCACGCCACAACTGTGCCATCGGCTTACGATCCTTCCACGCGCATGACCGAGATGACGTCATCGACGGTCTCCAGGGCCGCTAGCACCTCGACGGTGGCGGCAAGCGAGGCATCCGGCGCCTCATGGGTGACCACGATGAGCTGTGCCCGCTGACGATCGCCGTCGGCGGGTACCTGCTGGCGCACGGTCTCGATCGAGACGCCATGCTCGGCGAAGGCCGTGGCCACCTGGGCCAGCACACCAGGGCGATCCGCCACCGCCAAGCTGATGTGATAGCGAGTGAGGGCGCTGCCCATATCGACCACCGGCAGATCGGCGTACGCGGACTCACCCGGGCCTCGCCCACCGGCCACCAAGTGACGGGCCACGGCGACAACATCGCCGAGCACCGCTGAGGCCGTGGGATCCCCACCGGCGCCCTTGCCGTAAAACATGAGTTGACCCGCAGCCGCGGCCTCGACGAAGACCGCGTTGTACGCCTCGCGCACCGAGGCCAGCGGGTGACTCCTCGGGATCATCGCCGGGTGGACACGAACGCTCACCGCTGGACCATCGGCGGTGGCGACTCGCTCACAGATAGCGAGCAGTTTGACGACTGCGCCCATCTCTTTGGCGGCCTGGATGTCGGCGGCGCTGACCTCGGTGATGCCTTCGCGGTGCACATCCGCGCTGCTCACGCGGGTGTGGAACGCCAAACTCGCCAAGATGGCGGCCTTGGCGGCCGCATCGAAACCCTCGACATCAGCGGTGGGATCGGCCTCGGCGTAGCCCAGAGCCTGGGCCCGCTCCACCGTCTCGGCGAAGCCGGCCCCGGTGGTGTCCATGGCGTCCAACACGAAGTTCGTCGTGCCATTGACGATGCCCATGACCTTGCTCACGGCATCCCCGGCGAGACTCTCGCGGATCGGCCGCAGGATCGGGATGGCGCCGGCGACGGCCGCCTCGAAGTACAGGTCAACCCCGTGGGCGTCGGCCGCGGCATACAGGGTCGGGCCGTCCTCGGCGAGCAGGGCCTTATTGGCCGTCACCACCGAGGCGCCATGACTCATCGCGCTCAGGATCAGTTCGCGGGCAGGTTCGATGCCTCCCACGACCTCGATGACGATGTCCGCGCGGGTGACCAGTTCCGCCGCATCGCCGGTGAACAGGGTGGGGTCCACCGGGACATCGGGTCGAGGCCGCTGGGGCCGACGGACCGCAATGCCCACAAGCTCCAAGGGCGCGCCGACGCGAGCCGCCAGGTCCTCGCTGTGGCGAACGAGCATCGTCGCCACCGAGGACCCCACGACGCCGCAGCCGACAAGGGCAACGCGGATTGGCGCACCGGGCTCACGTGCCATGACCGACGAACTCCTTACGAGGAACGGGGATGCTCGGCTACCAGGAGGTCGTCCGTATCGTCGACATCGAGGGCAAGCAGGTCCTCGATCGTCTCACGCCGGACGATCACCCGGGCGCGTCCGTCGCGAACAGCGAGGACCGGAGGCCGAGGGGTGTGGTTGTACTGGCTGGACAGGGGCCGGCAATAGGCCCCGGTACCGGGCACAGCGATGAGGTCACCGGGGACGATGTCGGCCGGCAGGTACTCGTCCTGCACCACGATGTCGCCGGCTTCGCAATGCCGGCCGACAACACGCGCCAGCATCGGCTGAGCATCCGAGGACCGGCTTGCCAAGGTGCAGGAGTAGTCCGCTTCGTAAAGGGCCGGGCGAGCGTTATCACTCATGCCGCCATCCACGGATACATAGGTACGCGCGTGGACGCCGTCGAGCAGGACCGGCTTGACGGTACCTACTTCGTAGAGGGTGAACATCGCGGGGCCGACGATGGCGCGACCCGGCTCAATGCTGACCCGAGGGATCGGGAGGTCGCCATTGTCGTCGGCCGGAAGCCGCTTGGCCTCGACCTCGATGATGTGCGCCATCTGCTCGGCGAGCAAGGTGGGACTCATCGGGTCATGCTGGCTGGTGTAGGCGATGCCATAGCCACCGCCGAGGTCCATCTCGGGGCAGTGGTAGGCCAGCTCCTCGGCGATCCGCACGTGCAGACCCATCAGGCGGGCCGCTGAGAGTTCGAAACCGCCGGTGTCAAAGATCTGGCTGCCGATGTGGCTGTGGAGCCCGAGCAAGGTGAATGCCTGGGGCGCGTCAAGGATCTGTCGGCAGGCCTCGAATGCTTCACCGGACTGCAGGCTAAAGCCGAACTTCTGATCCTCGTGACCGGTCGCGATGAACTCGTGGGTGTGGGCTTCCACGCCGACGGTGACGCGCACCATGACCGGGGCGCGCACCCCCAGCTCGATGGCGATCTCGCGGATGCGCTCAATCTCCATAAAGGAGTCCACGACGATGCGGCCAACCCCATAGGTGAGGGCCTCACGCAACTCGGCCACCGTCTTGTTATTGCCGTGAAAGCCGATTCGCTCACCGGGGAAACCGACGCGCTGAGCGACCGCGAGCTCCCCGCCGGTGCACACGTCCAGCCCCAGGCCCTCCTCCATCACCCACCGAGCAATGGCAGTGCAGAGAAACGCCTTGCCGGCGTAGTAGACATCAGCTGGGCCGCCGACATTCTCAAAGGCGGCGGCATATGCCTCCTTGAATCCCCTTGCGCGGGAACGGAAGTCGACTTCGTCCAACACGTATGCCGCAGTGCCAAACTCCTCTGCGAGGGTCACCACGTCGACGCCGCCCACGGTGAGGCGACCATCCGCGGCGCGGCTGACGGTCGAGGGCCACAGCGGCTCCAGGAGCGCCATGACATCGGGCGGATAGGGCAAGTAGAGCGGCGGACCGCCATAGCCCTCGGCGTGCAGAGCACCGGCCTCATGTGAACGCATCGGTTACCTCACATGCGCTCGGGCGCGCTGACACCGAGCAGCTCCAGGCCGTTGGCGAGCACCTGGCGGGTGGCGTCATTGAGCCACAACCGGGTGCGATGCAGATCGGTGACCTCCTCCTCGGCGCTCATCGGCCGAACCCGGCAGGTGTCGTACCACTTGTGGAAGCGTCCAGCGAGGTCCTCGAGATAGCGCGCGACGCGGTGCGGCTCGAGGAGGTGAGCCGCCTGAGCGATGACGCGGGGGAAGTCGCCAAGCACCGCCAGGAGGGCAGCCTCGGTGGGGTCGGTGAGCAGGGCGGGGTCGAAGCCGTCCACGCGGTGAACACCGTCCTCGGCAGCCAGCCGCGCGACATTCGCCGTCCGGGCGTGCGCGTACTGGACGTAGAACACCGGGTTGTCATTCGTCTGACGCCGCAACTCTTCCCCGTCGAGCGAGAGCGGGCTGTCGGCGGGATAGCGCGCCAGGGAGTAGCGCAGCGCGTCGCTGCCGATCCACTCAAGCAGGTCGTCGAGATAGAGCGCGTTGCCGCGCCGCTTGCCCATCCGCTCGCCGCCGATGGCGACCAACTGACCGATCTTGACCTCGATGTTGTGCTCCGGGTCGTCACCGGCGCAGGCGGCGATGGCCTTGAGTCGGCCGATGTAACCGTGGTGGTCGGCGCCGAGGAGGTAGATCTTCTCGTCGAAGCCGCGGTCCTTTTTGGACAGGTAGTAGGCCGCATCTGCCGCGAAGTAGGTCGGCACCCCGTTGGCCCGGATCAGCACCCGGTCCTTGTCATCGCCGAAGTCGGTCGTGCGCAACCAGATCGCCCCATCGCGATCGAAGACGTGGCCCTGCGCTCGCAACCGTGCCACGGCATCCTGGACCGCGCCAGCTTCGTGGAGTGCGGTCTCGGAGAACCAGACGTCGAAATGCACGTGGAAACGGTCGAGGGTTTCCTTGATGGCTGCCAGCTGGGCCGGGTAGGCAATGCTCCACGCGGCCGCGATGGCCTCATCGTGCGGCAAGGTCGTGATCTCCGGGCGGGCCGCCTGCACCTGCGCGGCCAAGGCGTCAACGTATTCGCCCTGGTAGCCGCCCTCGGGGGTCGGCGTGCCGTTCAGGACCGCGAGCACCGAGCCACCGAGTTTGTCAGCCTGCGCGCCGGCATCGTTGATGTAGTACTCGGCTGTCACGTCAGCACCAGCGGTGCGCAGGAGCCGCACCATGGCGTCGCCGAGCGCTGCCCAGCGGGTGTGACCAATGTGCAGCGGTCCGGTGGGATTGGCGGAGATGTACTCGAGGTTGATCACCCGGCCGGATTCGCTCGCGCTCGCGCCGTATGCCGCCCCCGCCTCGACGATGGCCCGCGCAAGTTCGCCGGCGCTGGCGGCCTCGAGGGTGATGTTGAGGAATCCAGGGCCTGCGATATCGACGGCCGCGATGCCGCGGATCTCACGCAAGCGGGCGGCCAAGGCGGTCGCGACCTCGCGGGGTGGCATTCCAGCAGGCTTGGCCAACTGCAAGGCGAGGTTGGTCGACCAGTCACCGTGGTCCCGGTTGCGGGGACGCTCCACGCGGACCTCGTGCGGGAGCGCAGCTGCGAGTTCGCCAGCGTCGACGGCAGCCTGCAGCGCACCGTGAATGGCTGCGGAGAGATCCTCGGGAGTCACCCCGGGATTCTAGTGGGCACCCTCGGGCAGCCGACCTCCGGCCACCAAGCGTGAGACAGCTGCCACGAGGTCGTCGGGGTCAAAGGGCTTGGCGATGAACTCGTCGATGCCAGCCTCCTGGGCTTGGAGGCGGTCATGCTGCTGAACCGATGCGGTCACCATCGCTACCGGAACCGTGTTGAGGCGACGGTGGGAACGGATGGCGGCAATCGCCCACCAGCCGTCATAGGGCTCCATGTGAGCGTCGAGCAGGATCACCTCGGGGATCGGCATCTCCGGATCGATCAGCCGGCTCATCAGGGCACGCCCATCGGCGCTTTCCTCGACCTCGTAGCCGTGGAGCTCAAGGTTGATGCGCAGAAGACGACGAATGGACTCAGTGTCATCGCAGACCAGCACGAGGGGACGCCGAAGGCGGGCATGCGGCGCCTCCGTGTGGATCCCCAGTTCCATGTTTCGCAGTCTAGGCTGCTAACCTCACCGGGCGAGATCGTGTGATCGGCTGATGCTGATGGACGAACATCGTGATCCCAGGTCGGATATCCGGCCCCCGTAGCTCAGGGGATAGAGCACCGCCCTCCGGAGGCGGGAGCGCAGGTTCGAATCCTGCCGGGGGCACCCCATCGAAGCCGACGCTTGCGTCGGCTTCTTTCATGTCAGCACGCGGGTTTCTGGTCAGCCCGCGAGCACCCTCACCTTTCACACCCGCATCACTTTTCCTCTGCTTGGTGACCTTTCCGGTTGACACACACCGTGCGGCATATGCCGCCGCGCGCTTAGGTGACCAAGCAGAGGAAAAGTGGGACGGGTGAGGCGCGGGGGACTTGGCGCCGTGGACTTGGCTCGGGCAGGCGCGCCAGCTACGCCAGCGAGCCAACCTTCGCCACCACGCGGTAGGTGTACCCATCGGCGCGGTAGGAGGACAACAGTCGCACGGCGGAATGGGCATCACGTCCCAGAGGTATCCGGGCGATCACCAATCCACTTTCGACGCAGAGAGCCGTGCGGGTATCGGGAGTCGCCGCGAGGTACCAGGCACGAGGCAGATCCTTCCCCCGCTCGAGGTCGGCCATGCTGCCCCAGGTCAGCAGATCAACGAGCCACCACAAGGCCCCCCGCCTCTTGGTCCGCTCCAATCGATAGACCGTAGTTCGCGGTGGCAACTCCTGGGCAAGTAACTCAAGAATGCCGGTCGACACGGTTGCTCTCCGTTTCTCGTGATTCATCGCGCGCGTCCCTGCGCGTTCCTGCGCGCGCCGGTCGCGTCCCTGCGCGCGCCGGTCGCGGCCCGCCCCCGGCGCCACAGGTCATGGCGACGGGCTCGGCCCCTCCTCGCGACCGACGCCCGCGTTGGTGCCCCGGTTGGCATCCCCCCGAGGCCGAACCGGACCCCCGGTGAACACGCCCTCACGCTATGAAGAGGCGAGGGCCACCCACCATTAACTTTCGGCCAGTCCTCCCGGGTCTCCGGCCCAAGCCGAGGACCAGGCGCGCGGACGCAGCACCTGTTGACACCCCGCGTCCTGGGGTGCAGGGTACGACCCACGATCGTGCGGGCTCCCCCGGCGCTCCCACGATTACCACCCACCCCATGGAGTCGCGATGTCCTCCCTTTCTCCCCGTCCCTTCCGTCGGACTCTGGTCCTCGTCAGCGTTGGCGCGATGCTGTCCTGGCAAGCCATCGCGGCGCCGGTGGCCTCTGCCACGGGAGCGGTCGGCCTGACGGCCTTGGACGCCTCTTACACCCAGGATTTCGACACTTTGGTGTCGACCGGGACAGGCACGGAGGCGGCCAACACCCCCGCGGGCTGGACCTTCCTGGAGTCCTCCACGTCCGTTCCGGCCAACACCACCTATACGGCGGGTACTGGCTCCGGCAATTCAGGCGACACCTACAGCTTCGGCTCGGCGGGCAGCAGCGAGCGCGCCCTGGGTCAGGTGCGCAGTGGTTCCAATGTCGTCACCCTGGGTGGGCAGTTGACCAATGGCACCGGCGGCACGATCACGAGCCTTGATGTGGCCTACGTGGGCGAACAATGGCGGCTCGGATCCGTTGGGCGCGCCGTTCAGGACGGTATGACCGTGCAGATCAGCACGGATGCGACCTCGCTTGGAGCCGGGACCTGGACGGACGTGCCCGGACTCGCCTTTGCTCCGCCAACGACCACGGGAACCGCTGGCCCTCTGGACGGCAACGCCACAGCAAACCGGGCCGCGCTGAGCGCCACCATCACCGGACTGACGGTGGCTCCGGGGGGCAGCATTTGGCTGCGCTGGAGCGATATCGATGCGACCGGTTCGGATGACGGGCTCGGCATCGACGACATCTCGATCACCCCTCACGGCGCTCCCGGCGGAGGCAGCACAAACCCCACCGGTGTGGCTGCGCTTGACCCCGCCTCCGTCGTTCAGGGCGCCAGCAGCATCCTGACCGTCACCACAACCCCTGGCACCGACCCCGCGAGCACCGGCCTGTCTGTGACGGCCGATCTCTCCAGCATCGGCGGCTCGGCGGCGACCCTGATGACCGACGACGGGACTGCCCCCGATACCACGGCAGGCGACGGCATCTTCAGCACCACCGCGACCGTCGACGGAGCCAGCAGTCCGGGCGCAAAGTCCCTCGGGTTCACCGTCTCCGACGAGCAGGGACGCTCCAGCACCGGCACGACGATCCTCACCGTGACCCTCCTGAATCCGTGCGAGGCAGCGGATGTCACCATCGGCTCGATTCAAGGCACCGGTGACACGGTCACCACCACGGGCACCGTGACCATCCAAGGCGTTGTGGTCGGCGACTACGAAGGCGCCCCACCCAACTTGCGCGGCTTCTATGTGCAGGATGCCGGCGATGGAGACAACTCGAGCTCGGACGCGATCTTCGTCTTCGAGGGCGATAACGCCAACCGCGTCGCCGTGGGCGATGTCGTGCAGGTGACCGGTACCCCCAGCGAGAACCAGGGCCAGTCGCAAATCTCCTCAACCATGGGGATCGCCTCTTGCGGCGCTACCGACACGGTTACGCCGACCAGCGTCACGCTGCCATGGGCCAGCCCGAGCACGCCGGAGGCCTACGAGGGCATGCTGGTCAAGCTCGACCAGACCGCCTATGTCACCGAGCACTTCCAACTCGCACGCTTCGGCCAGGTCGTCCTCTCCAGCGGAGATCGTCTCCGTCAGCCGACCAATGTGGTGGCACCTGGACCGGACGCCCTTGCGCTGCAAGCCGAGAACAACCTCAACCGCCTCATCCTCGATGACGCCACCCAGACGCAGAACCCGGACCCGATCGTGTTCGGCCGTGGCGGTCAACCGCTCTCGGCGAACAACACGCTTCGCGGTGGCGACACGATCACCGGCGTCACCGGGGTGATGACCTTCACCTGGGCAGGCGCTTCGGCCAGCGGCAACGCGTATCGCTTGCGCCCGTTGGGTTCGCTGGGCGGCACGGCCCCCGACTTCCAGCCAACGAACGCGCGCCCCGCGACCGCTCCCGCCGTCGGCGGCAGCCTCGTCGCGGCCGGGATGAACCAGCTCAACTACTTCAACACCTTTGGCACCGGTGCCTGCACCCTGGGCGTGGGAGGGGCTGCGACCGACTGCCGCGGCGCCAACTCGGCCGCCGAGTTCGACCGGCAGTGGCCCAAGAGTGTGGCCGCCATCCTCAAGCTCAACCCCTCGATCTTGGGCGTCAATGAGGTCGAGAACGACGGCTATGGCCCGACCAGCGCCCTGGCCGATCTTGTCGACAAACTCAACGCCGCCACCGCGCCGGGCACCTTTGCCTACATCGACGCCGACGCGGGCACCGGGCAGACCAATGCGCTCGGCACTGACGCCATCAAGGTCGGCATGATCTATCAGCCGGCCAAGGTGCAGCCCATCGGGACGACTGCGGCCCTGAATAGCGTGGCATTCGTCAACGGTGGCGACGGAGCAGCGCGTAACCGCGCTTCGCTGGCGCAGGCCTTCCGCGAGGTGGCCACCGGCGGCGAGGTCATCGTTAACGTCAACCACCTGAAGTCCAAGGGCAGCGCCTGCGACGTTCCGGACGCCGGCGACGGCCAAGGCAACTGCAACGAGGTCCGCACGAAGGCCGTCAGCCAGTTGACCAGTTGGTTGGCCACCGACCCCACCGGCATCGGTGACCCTGATGTCCTCCTCCTGGGGGACTACAACTCCTACGCCATGGAAGACCCGATCATGGCGCTCCAGGGCGCCGGGTACGTCCACCTGATCAAGACCCGGCTCGGCCCGGCGGCATACTCCTATGCCTTTGATGGACAGTGGGGCTACCTCGACCACGCGCTAGCCTCGGCTTCCCTCGACAGCCAGGTCGCGGGCGTCGCGGACTACCACATCAACGCGGACGAGCCCACGGCGCTGGACTACAACACCGAGTTCAAGACGGCGGGCCAACAGGCCAGCCTGTATGCCGCTGACGAGTTCCGCGTCTCCGACCATGACGTCGTGGTCGTCGGCCTAGCCCTCAACGGTTTGCCGCCGGTGGCGGATGACCTGTCGTTGGCCACCGCCGAGGACACCGCAGTTCCGGTCACTCTGAGCGGCAGCACGTCAGGCTCCGGACCGCTGACCTATGCCGTGGTCTCCGGGCCATCGCATGGCAGCCTCAGTGGCACCGCTCCGGCGCTGACCTACACCCCAGATCCTGACTGGACCGGGACGGACTCCTTCACCTACGCGGTCAACGACGGCGTCCAAAGCTCGGCACCGGCCACAGCCACGATCGTGGTGACCCCGGTCGACGACGCACCGAGGCTGGATGTCGCGCTCGGCACTTGCACGACCGCAACGGCCGCCACCGTCTTCCTCCAGGTGAGCGATGTCGACGGCGGTCCGCGACCGACGATCACGGCGACCACCTCCAACCCGGCGTTGGTTCCGGCATCTCGGATCACCCTGGGCGGGAATGCCGCCTATCGCACCGTCAGGGTGAAGACCATCAATGCCGCCAGCGGTGTCGCGGTGGTCACCCTGACCGCGACCTCTGGGGATGCCACGTCCAGTGTCACACTGACCGTGCGTCAGGGAACCAGCGGAGCAAATGTGATCACCGGCGGCGACGGCAGCGATCTGATCTTCGGCCTGGCCGGCGCCGACACCCTCTCAGGTGGCGGCGGACATGACGTGATTTGTGGCGCTGGCGGCAATGACCTGATTAACGGGGATGCCGGAAATGACTCCCTCTTCGGCGTCGGAGGCAAAGACACGGTCAATGGCGGTGACGGCGATGACTCGATCTCCGGCGGCGCGGGCGCTGACCTCCTCCGTGGGGATGCCGGCGATGACTCGATCTTCGGTGGCACGGAGAATGACACCCTGACCGGTGGCGCCGCGGCGGACTATCTGGACGGCGGCGCCGGTACCGACTCAGCAACCGATTTCGCTCCGGCCGACGGAGATATTGCGGTCGACATCCCCTAGGGGAACAACCGCTTCAGGAGCGCTGGGAGGCGTCCATCACTTCGCCGACCAGTTCCTCCAGAACGTCTTCGAGGAAGACGACGCTGGTCACCTGGCCCGCCGCTGATATCACGCGGGCCAGGTGAGCGCCGGTCTCCTGCATGGTCGAGAGCACTGCTTCGACTTGGTCCTCGCCTCGAACCGTGGCCAGTCTGCGTACCCGCGCCGACGGGACCGCGGCATCGCGATCTGCGCCCGCGGCATACAGCACGTCTTTGAGGTGGAGATAGCCAAACGGGATTCCCGACGCGTCCACGACCGGAAACCGCGAGTAGCCGTGCTTGGCGACGAGTCGCTCGATTTGGGCCGGCGTGGCCGCAGAGGTCACCGTGACCAGTTCGGTGAGGGCGACCCCAACATCCGCTGCGTCCTTATCCGAGAACTCCAGCGCCGCGCCGATCCTGGCGTAGCGATCCACTCCAACCAGACCCTCACGGTGTGACTCATCGACGATGTGCGCCACCTCTTGGGCCGTGAATTCCGCAGCGAGCTCGTCCCGCGGTTCGATGCCGAATGCCTGGACAACCGCCTTGGCAATGTGTTCCAGAGCCGCAATCACCGGCCGGAAAAGGCGGGCCATCCGGTAGAGCGGCGGCACCAAGAGCACTGCTACCCGCTCCGGCCCGGCGATGGCGAGGTTCTTAGGGATCATCTCCCCCAGCACAACGTGCAGGTACACCACGATCAGGAGGGCCAGGACCAGAGCGCCGGCATCGGCCGCGCCTTCGGGCAGGCCGAGCCTGGCCACGACCGGTTCGAGGGCATGGTGCAGGGCAGCCTCGGAGAAGGCGCCAAGCAAAACCGAGCAGACTGTGATCCCCAACTGGCCCATCGCCAACAGGGATCCCAAAGACCCCAGCGCTTCGATGGCGACCCGCGCTCGAGAGCTGCCAGCCTCCGCGAGCGGTTCGAGCTGACTGCGCCTGGCGGCCATCGCGGCGAACTCGGCCCCCACGAAGAAGGCATTGCCGAGCAGCAGCACAAGCGTGACGACAATCGCCCAGGTCGTCATACGCCCTCACCACCCTCGAGCTCGTCAGCGGGCCGGGGTGGGGTCAGCCGGACGCGATCGACCCGGCGCCCGTCCATGTCGACCACCCGCAAGGTCCAGCCGTCCAGGTCAACCACGTCGCGCGTGACCGGCACGCGGCCCAGGCGGGCCATGAGATAGCCCCCAACGGTCTCGTAGACCGGGTCGTCCGGGACGGGAGCACCGATGCGCGAGCGCACCTCATCGGGCCGCCACAGACCCGGAACGGACCACTCGCCGCTGGCGAGTTGACGCCCAGTGGTTTGGGCTCGGTCGTGCTCGTCGCTGACATCACCGACGAGTTCCTCGACCAGATCCTCCAGGGTGACCACTCCGGAGGTGCCGCCGTATTCGTCCACCACCACCGCGATCTGCAGGCCCTCGGTTCGCAGTTGTCGCAGTAGCGGATCCAACGGAAGGGTCTCGGGGACCAGCAGCGCCGGGGTCATCAGGGCCGACACCGGGACGTCGGGGCGTCGCTCGAAGGGGACGGCCACGGCACTCTTGAGGTGAACGATGCCGTCGATATCGTCCCAGTCCTCGCCGAGCACCGGGAAGCGCGAGTGTCCGGTGGAGGCGGCGAGCGCCACGACGTCGGCGGCGCTGGCGGTCCGTTCAATGGCGGTGGCCCGAGAGCGAGGGGTCATCACATCTTCGGCACTTTGCTCACCGAACCCGATCGAGGCGGTGATCAGCCGGGCAGTGCCGGCACCCAAAGTGCCTGCCTCGGCGGAGGTTCGCACCATCGAGGCGAGCTCGGCCGGCGATCTGGCAGCCGACAACTCCTCTTGCGGCTCGATCCCCAGTCGGCGCAGCACCTGATTGGCCGAACCATTGAGGACCAGGATGAACGGCTTGGCCGCGGAGGTGAACAGGCGCAGCGGCAAGGCCACGACCTTGGCGGTGGCCAGCGGGGCTGACATGCCGAGGAACTGGGGTACCAACTCCCCAAAGATCATCGAGAAGAGAGTGACCAGGATCAGGGCAAGCAGCCCGGCGACCGTGGTGAGCGCGGTTCCGGTGAGCCCAACACCAGCCAGTGGCGTGGTGAGCAAAGAGGTGAGCGCAGGCGAGGCCAAAAAGCCCAGCGCCAGCGTCGTGATCGTGATACCCACCTGGGAGCCCGACAGTTGGGTGGACAGCCGCCGAAGGGAGATCAGCACCGAGCCCGCACCACTGTCCCCTTGGGCCGCTGCGGCCTCGACCATGGGGCGGTCAAGCGCCACGAGCGAGAACTCACCAGCGACGAAGAGCGCGGTGCCTGCCGTTAGCAGGACACCGGCGAGGACGAGCAGCCAATCGGACATCACAGAGATCCTACGGGCCGTCGGCTCATACTCCTGACTGAGCCGCGTTCCGCCTGCCGGTGGATGACGCGCCTGGGTCGTCATGTGAGGATGACCCGTATGGCACCTACATCACCCCATTCGGGTTTGATCGCGGTCGAGCACTTGACCAAGAAGTTCGGGGACTTCACGGCCGTCGATGATCTCAGTTTCACCGTTGCACCCGGTCGGATCACGGGCTTCTTAGGACCTAATGGCGCCGGCAAAACCACCACGCTGAGGATGTTGCTCGGCCTGGTGCGCCCGTCTTCGGGTTCGGCCACGATCAACGGCAAGGCGTATGCCGATATCCCCAGGCCCTTGACGGTGGTCGGCGCCGCTCTAGAGGCGACCAACTTCCACCCGGGGCGCTCCGGCCGCGATCACCTGCGCGTGCTGGCGGACACCTCCGGCATTCCCTTGCGCCGCGTCGACGAGCTCTTGGACCTCACCGGTATCCCGGCTGCCGCCCGCAAGCGGGCCGGGGAATACAGCATGGGCATGCGGCAGCGCCTTGGCCTATCCGCCGCATTGCTCGGCGACCCCGAAGTTCTCCTGCTCGACGAGCCCAGCAATGGGCTGGATCCGGAAGGCATCCGCTGGCTGCGGCAATTCCTGCGCCACCTGGCCGCCGAGGGCAAGACGATCCTGGTCTCCAGCCACCTGCTGCAGGAGGTGGAGCAGACCGTTGATGATGTGGTCATCATCAACAACGGGCGGCTGGTCAAGGCCGGCACTATGGCGGACCTGCATGGCACCCCGGGGGCTTTGGTCCGCACCTCGGACCCCAACCGACTGGCCGGCGCGCTGCGCGTCTCGGATGTCACCAGCACCGTGGCCGAGGACGGTGAGACCTTGGTGGCCGAAACGTCCGACCTGCGACTGATCGGTGATGTGGCCCTTCGCGCTGGGCTGCCCATCTGGGGCCTGAGCCCAAAGCAGGCCGACCTTGAAGACCTCTTCTTCGCGCTGACCGAAGGCACCAACCGCAATCTCGGCCCGGCCGCGCCACGAGACGTCGACGCGCACGTCGGCGAGGAAGGAGCGAACGAGTGATCCCCGCGATCCGCTCCGAGCTGCGCAAGTTCTTCACCACCCGGATGTGGTGGGGCATGGCGATCGGCATGTTCATCGCCGGCGCTGCCTTTGCTGCCCTCTTTGGTTTCCTGCTCACCTCTGACGTTTCTGCCGGACCGCCTGGGCAAGAGATCCAGGTCGATGCTGTTCAGTTGGCCAATTCGGTGTACGTCGGCGGCCTAGGGATCGGGTACCTCCTCACCCTCACCATCGGCATCATGCAGATCGGTTCCGAGTACCGCCACAAGACGATTACGTCGACCTTCCTGTCCACGCCCAATCGGTTGCGCGCCATGCTCGCCAAGGTGGTGGCCCTCCTGGTCATCGGTGCGCTCTACGGCCTGATCTCGCTGATCGGGTCGGTCACGGTGGGCGCAGTGGTGCTGAACGCGCGCGGGGCGGATCCTTTCCCCGGCACCGAGGTGCTGCGCACGCTGGCTCTGAGCTTGCTGGTGCTGGGGCTCTGGGCGCTGATCGGGCTCGGTATCGGCATTCTGATCCCGAATCAAGTGGCGGCCATCCTGATCGGCGTCGGGGTCGCCTGGATCGTGGAGCCATTGCTGGGGTTCGCCATGAACTTCTGGGAGTGGGGCCGCGAGCACGTCGCGCCCTATCTGCCGAGCGCGGCGACCAATTCGGTGGTCAATGCTGCCCAGTCTGCTGGCGAGATCCGACTGGAGTGGTGGGGCGGAGCTCTCGTGCTCGCGGCATACGCCATCGTCCTGTCCGGCTTCGGCATCTGGCGGACCATGCGCGCCGACATCGCCTGACCCACTTTTCCTCTGCTTGGTCACCTCCCGGGACCGGGACTCATAGTCGTGCGTATGCCGCGGCACGTTTTGGTGTGCTGAGTCGGGCTAGCGCCGTCGGTATGCCGGTCACCGTGCAATCGATGCCGCTCGCTGGCAACGCTCCCCTGGTGAGCACGGATCCGGGCTAAGGTTATGGGACATCGCCGAACCTCAGTCGTGAGCAGAAAGAGGCGCATTCGCCGTGGCCGAGCCGTCCCCCTCCAGTGACCCGTTGTCCGCCTTCGGACCCAACGAGTGGCTCGTGGATGAGCTGTACGAGCAGTTCAAGAAGGACCGAAACTCGGTGGACAAAGCCTGGTGGGACTTCTTCAAGGACTACGCACCGGGCGAGGGTCATCTCGGGCGGGACGCCGCGGTCAGCGCCCAACAGACCAACGACCACGTACCGGCCGCCGGGTCCAATGGATCGAGCGCCCAGGTGACCTCGGCACCCGCGACCGCCGCACCCTCGGCACCCGCAACCGCGCCGACGTCAACCCCCGACGCAGCGCCGGCTCCGGCGGCAGCGCCCGCCCCCACGGCCCCCATCACCGCACCCAGCGCGCCGATCCCGGTGGCCAAACGCCCGGAGGCCACCCCCAAGCCCCGTGACCCCTCGGACTCCCCCAAGTCCAGCGGTCCGATCGGCGAGTCCGAGGTCTCGCCCATCCGGGGTGTCGGGGCCAGGATCATCGCCAATATGGAGGCCTCGCTCGAGGTCCCCACGGCGACCAGCGTGCGCGCGGTCCCCGCCAAACTCCTCATCGACAACCGGATCGTGATCAACAACCACTTGGCCCGCGCCCGCGGCGGCAAGGTGAGTTTCACGCACCTCATCGGCTACGCCATGGTCAAGGCCCTCGAGGTCATGCCGGCCATGAATTTCGCCCTCGGCCACGATGATGCCGGCAAGCCTGTCCTCGTCCAGCCCGCCCACGTGAACCTCGGCCTGGCGATCGACCTCGCCAAGGCAGATGGCACCCGGCAGTTGGTCGTGCCCAGCATCAAGGCGGCGGAGACGATGGACTTCGCGCACTTCTGGACCGCCTACGAGGACGTGGTCAAGAAGGCACGCTCGGGCGCGCTCACCGTTGAGGACTTCCAGGGCACCACCATTTCGCTGACCAACCCCGGCACCATCGGCACGGTCCACTCGGTGCCGCGCCTGATGCAGGGCCAGGGGACGATCATCGGGGTCGGCGCCATGGATTACCCGGCGGAATGGCAAGGGGCCAGCAATGAGACCCTCAACCGCAACGCGGTCTCCAAGATCCTGACGCTCACCAGCACCTATGACCACCGGATCATTCAGGGTGCTCAGTCGGGCGACTACTTGCGCTTCGTGCATGGGCTTCTGCTCGGGGACAACGGCTTCTACGACGAGATCTTCGAGAGCCTGCGGATCCCCTACGAGCCCGTGCGCTGGGTTCAAGATATCGACACCTCGCATGACGACGACATCAACAAGGTGGCGCGCGTCCAGGAACTCATCCACGCCTACCGCGTCCGCGGTCACCTCATGGCCGACACCGACCCGCTGGAGTACAAGCAGCGGCGCCACCCCGACCTCGATATCACCCGCCACGGCTTGACCCTGTGGGATCTAGACCGGCACTTCGCGACCGGCGGATTCGGCGGCGAGCCCTTCCTCAAGCTCCGCCGAATTCTTGGTGTCCTGCGCGACTCGTACTGCCGGACCATCGGGGTGGAGTACATGCACATCCAGGACCCCGACCAGCGCGACTGGATCCAGTCCAAGATCGAGATCCCGCACGAGAAGCCCAACCGCGAGGAGCAGTTGCGGATCCTGCGCCGGCTGAACGCAGCGGAGGCTTTCGAGACCTTCCTCCAGACCAAGTTCGTGGGCCAGAAGCGCTTCTCTCTTGAGGGGGGTGAGTCGGTGATCGCGCTGCTCGATCGGGTGCTTTCGCGGGCGGCCGAGGAGGGCCTCGACGAGGTGTGCATCGGTATGCCGCACCGCGGCCGCCTCAACGTGCTCGCCAATATCGCGGGCAAGTCCTACGGCCAGATCTTCCGTGAGTTCGAGGGCAAGCAGGATCCCAACTCGGTTCAGGGTTCCGGCGATGTCAAGTACCACCTCGGCACCGAGGGCACCTTCACCGCCGAGGATGGCGCGACCACCAAGGTGTACTTGGCGGCCAACCCTTCGCACCTTGAGGCCGTCAACCCCGTCCTTGAAGGCATCGTGCGCGCCAAGCAGGACCGCCTCAACCTCGGCGGCGACGCCTTCACTGTCCTGCCCGTGCTCCTGCATGGTGACGCAGCCTTCGCTGGCCAGGGCGTGGTGGCCGAGACGCTCCAGCAGTCGCAATTGCGCGGATACCGCACCGGCGGCACGGTGCACGTCGTCATCAACAACCAGGTCGGCTTCACCACGGCTCCGAGTTCGTCGCGGTCATCCACGTACTCCACCGATGTCGCGCGGATGATCCAGGCGCCCATCTTCCACGTCAACGGGGATGACCCTGAGGCGTGCGTGCGGGTCGCCGAATTGGCCTTCGACTTCCGCCAGGCGTTCAACAAGGACGTCGTGATCGACATGGTCTGCTACCGACGCCGCGGGCACAACGAGGGTGACGACCCCTCGATGACCCAGCCACTGATGTACAACCTGATTGAGGCCAAGCGCTCGGTCCGCAAGCTCTACACCGAGTCCCTGATTGGCCGCGGTGACATCACCGTCGAGGATGCGCAGAGCGCCCTGCGTGACTACCAGCAGCAGCTCGAGCGGGTCTTCGTGGAGACCAAGGAAGCCCTCAAAGAGGCCGACCAGGATGCCGTGAGCGCCGAGAGTGGAGCGCGGGATGACGTCGGCACCCACGGTGGACTCGAACCCCCCGCGGCCCAGGCCAGCGATGCCGACGCCACGACTCATTCGGCGACCCAGACCGGCATCGCGCCGGAGACGCTGAGCCGGCTGGGCAATGCTTTCTTGGCAGTGCCGGATGGTTTCACGGTCCACCCCAAGCTCATGCAGATGCTGGAGAAGCGCGCCGAGTCGGTGCGTGAGGGCGGTATCGACTGGGGCACCGGCGAGTTGCTCGCCTTCGGGTCGCTGCTGATCGACGGGACTCCGGTGCGTCTGGCCGGCCAGGACAGCCGCCGAGGCACCTTCGTCCAGCGGCACGCGGTGCTCATCGACAAGGTCAACGCCTCGGAATGGACCCCGCTGCTCTACCTGGGCGATGGTCAGGCCAAGTTCTGGGTCTACGACTCACTGCTTTCCGAGTTCGCGGCCATGGGCTTTGAGTACGGCTACTCCGTCGAACGACCTGATGCACTGGTGCTCTGGGAGGCGCAATTCGGCGACTTCGCTAATGGCGCCCAGTCCATCGTCGACGAGTTCATCTCCAGTTCCGAGCAGAAGTGGGGTCAACGCTCCTCGGTGGTCCTGCTGCTCCCCCATGGCTTCGAGGGTCAGGGCCCGGACCACTCGTCGGCGCGCATCGAGCGCTACCTCACCCTATGCGCCGAGGACAACATGACGGTCTGCTACCCGTCCACCCCGGCGTCCTACTTCCATCTGCTCCGCCGCCAGGCCTATGCCCGCCCCCGCCGGCCCCTCATCGTCTTCACCCCGAAGTCGATGCTGCGGCTCAAGGCCTCGAGCAGCATGCCCGAGGAGTTCACCACCGGCGGGTTCCGGCCGGTCTTGCCGGACCGCGCCGATGCCCCGCGGACAGGTATCGACCGGGTACTCATCGCGTCCGGCAAGATCGTTTATGACCTCGAAGCCGAACGCGCTCGGCGTGGCGACACCCGTACCGCGATTCTGCGCCTGGAGCAGTACCACCCGGTCCCCGGAGCCGAACTGGCCGCTGAGTTGGCGGCATACCCGGGCGCCGACGTGATGGTGGTTCAGGACGAGCCCCGCAACCAGGGTGGTTGGCCCTTCCTTGCGCTGAACCTTCCGGAGTCGTTGGCGGCGCACGGAGAGCACCGCCCGCTGCGGGTGGCCTGCCGCCCGGCCTCGGCCTCCCCGTCAACGGGGTCATCCAAGATGCACGCAGCAGAACAAGCCGAGCTCATGGCTCGTGCCTTCGACCGCTGAGGGCGAGCCTTCGGTAGCCTCGCTGGCGTGTACTTCACCGACCGTGGGATCGAGGAGTTGGCGACCCGACGCGGCGACGAGGAGGTGACCCTCGACTGGCTGGCTGAGCAGTTGCGCACCTTTGTGGACCTGCATCCTGAGTTCGAGACGCCCGTCGAGCGGCTCGCCACCTGGCTGGCCCGTTTGGACGATGACCTAGATGACGACGGAGAAGGGCCCGGGATCGGCGATGACTGAGGACGAACGGCCAATCGAGTTTGCACCAAGCGCGCCGCCGGTGTCCTTTTCACCGAGCGCGGCTGCCCAGGTGCCGGCCGAGGGGCGACGGGATGTGGCTGTGGTCTTCCTCGGCGACTCCCTCGTGGCCGGGCTCGGCGACCCCAAGGGCCAGGGCTGGGTATGCCGCGTGCTCGGCCGCACCGGGCACCCCGATCTCGAGCTGACCGGTTATCCGCTGGGCGTTCGCGGAGACACCTCGGCCGATGTGCTGGGCCGGTGGCACGCCGAGGTCCCAAGTCGTTGGCGCGGTCGCGCGGAGCGCCGACTGGTGATCTCGGTGGGCACCGAGGATCTCTTGCAGGGAGTCAGCCTGGCGCGCCATCGCCTGAATCTCGCCAATGTGTTGGACGAAGCATCCTCCGCCGGGGTGGGTGCCTTCGTGGTCAGCCCGCCGCCCAGTGGCGACCCGGCCGTCGACGACCGCCTGTCGGTGCTCGTCGAGGCACAGGCCGATGTCTGTGCCCGCCGATCGGTGCCCTTCGTGGATACCTACACGCCGCTGACCGCCCATGACCAGTGGGGTTCGGATCTGGCGGCGAGCCCAATCGCGGGGCATCCGGGGCAATCCGGCTATGGCCTGATGGCCTGGCTGGTGCTGCACGGTGGCTGGGCGGACTGGCTCGGCATTTCCTGAGCCCTGGGTCCGAGCCTGGGGTAGGGCCGGGCCGACGCGTGGCTCAGACGGCAAAGACAATCTTGCCGTTGACCTCGCCGGCCGCCATCCGCGCGAATCCTTCACGGGCCTGCGCGAGCGGCATCACTGAGTCGATCAGCGGGTCGATCCCGGCAGAGACCACGAGCCGAGCCAGCCGAGCGAGTTCATCGCGGGTGCCCATGGTGGAGCCCACCACGCGCAGCTGCTTGAAGAAGATCTTGGTCAGCTCGGCTTTGGCCGGGGCATCGCCCGAGGTGGCCCCCGAGATGACGATGGTGCCGCCCGGACGCAGGGCATTGATCGAGTGCGACCAGGTCGCCGCACCCACGGTCTCCATCACCGCGTCCACCCGATCGGGGAGGCGATCGCCGGTGCCGAAGGCGCGCTCAGCGCCCAGGGCCACAGCCCGCTCGCCCTTCTCCGGGTCGCGGCTGGTCACCCACATCCGCAGGCCCGTCGCCGCGCCCAGTTGCACGAGCGCGGTGGCCACCCCACCGCCAGCCCCTTGCACGAGCACGGTCGCTCCTGGGGCGACGCCGGCATTCGTGAACAGCATCCGGTATGCCGTGAGCCAGGCCGTGGGCAAGCAGGCGGCCTGCTCCCAGCTCAGTTCAGCGGGCTTGGGGATGAGGTTGCGGGCAGGGACGCTGACCGCCTCGGCCAAGGTCCCGGGATACACCTCCGAGAGCAGTGATCGGCGAGGATCGAGGGTCTCGTCCCCCACCCAGTCCGGCGAGGAGATCACCGCATGGACCAGCACCTCGGACCCATCCTCGCTCACCCCGGCGCCGTCGCAGCCGAGGATCATCGGCAGACGTTCGGCGGGCAAACCGACGCCCTTGAGGCTCCACAGGTCGTGGTGATTGAGGGCGGCCGCGCGTAGGCGCACGGTCACCCAGCCGGGACGCGGCTCCGGATCCGGTACTTCCGCGATCGTGAGCCCCTGGAGGGGATCAGCGAGCGACTGGCTGGCCGCATACACAGCGCGCATGACCGAGAGCCTATCTCCGGAACCGCGGGATAGGCTCGAGACCATGACCGTGCTTTAGGGGAAGCCGTACCTGTTCGTCGCCACCACTGCGTTGGTGTTGCTCGCATCAGGATGTTCGGGATCGTCGTCGTCACCATCGTCACCCGCCCAGGCTTCGGCGGGCCAATCCTCGGCGACCGCTGCCGCGAGCAGTACCACGCCTTCAGCCAAGACCCCCGCTGCGGTGCCTGCGGGCTACCAACTCGTCAAGGCGCCCACGGTCAAGGTCTCTTTTGGAACGCCCAAGTCCTGGACCCCCTGGACCAGTGCGCACTCACTAACCCCAAGACCATGAAGCTGATGATCGAGAAGAGCGGACAAACCGAGGCCGCCTTGCGGCAGGCGCTCGCGCAAATGGAGCTTTTCGTGGTGGGGCCGTCGATTAAGGGCTTTGCACCCAATGTCAACGTGATCTCTTCACCCGGAACGGCCCTGCCCACCGACGCCCAACTACACGCTCAGCTCGATGCGATGGTCAAGGTCACCGCCATCCGCGAGGAGTCCACGGCCATGGGTCCGGTTCGGGTCTCCACCTACACGATGGACATCCAAGGCACCCCCATGGCGGCGGAGCAGATCTATGCCATCAATGGCGGGCGCATCGCCATCATCACGGTCTCTGCCCGGGACGCCGCCGAGGCCAAGACCTACGCCACAACGGTGCTCAAGACCCTGCGTCCAAGCTGAGCACTGACGGCGCGGCCTGTGCCCACGCCGCTGACCAACTACGGGGAGCGCTCAAACCGGCCTCGACCCACCGGTCGTGCGCCAGCACGCTGTAGGTCGGTCGCGCTGCCTTGCGCGCGAAAGCCGCAGCGGTGGTCGGTTGCACCGCGGCCGGATCCAGTCCAAGGCTGTCGGCCACCGCCCGGGCAAGATCGAACCAGGTAGCCGAGCCCCCATTGGTGGCATGCCACGCGCCATACGGTGCCTCCGCCGTCGCCAGTCGCTCGATCGCGTCGGCAACATCCACGGTCCAGGTGGGCTGGCCCACTTCGTCGGTGACGACCGACACCGAACCACGCTCCCGTAAAAGTCGCGCGATGGTCTGCGGGAAGCAGGGCCCGCGTTCGCCATACAACCAGGCAACCCGGACAACCCAGGTGCGCGGGCACAGGGCGAGGGCAGCCCATTCCCCGGCCAGTTTGGTGCGCCCGTAGGCCAGCGTCGGCCCCACCGGAGCGTCCACCGCATACGGGCTGCTCGCAGTGCCGGGGAAGACATAGTCGGTGGACACCTGCACCAGCGAACCACCATGAGCAGCAACAGATTTCGCGAGGTTAGCCACGCCCACCGCATTCACGGCGTAGGCCGCAGGCTCATCATCCTCGGCGGCGTCCACGGCGGTGTATGCCGCACAGTTGGCTACGACATCGTGACCACGCGTGGCGCGTAGGCAGGCCGCCTCATCGGTGATGTCCAGTTCGCCCCGGCCCGCGCGGGTGACCTGGTGCCCACGCTGCGTGAGCAGGGCAACCAGGTCGGTGCCCAGCATGCCCTCGGCACCGGTGACCAGCCAGCGCATCAGTGCCCCGTCCGCTGGTAGCGGGACTCGGCGACCGCGCGCGCGGTGCGCCACCAACTCTCGTTCTCTTGGTACCAGGCGATCGTGTCGATCAGCCCCGAACGCACATCACCGTGGGCCGGCGTCCACGAGGTCTCCTGGCGCAGCTTGCTGGCATCGATGGCGTACCGCCGATCATGCCCTGGACGGTCAACGACATGCTCGAACCAGTCCGCCGGCTTGCCCATGAGCTCGAGCAGCAGAGTGACGATGGCGCGGTTGCTCTGCTCGCCGTCGGCACCGATCAGGTAGGTCTCCCCCAGCCGGCCTTGCTCGATGATCGCGATGACGGCGTCATTGTGATCATCGACGTGAATCCAATCGCGGACGTTGAGCCCGTCGCCATAGAGGCGGGGGCGCACGCCATCGAGGATGCCGGTGATCTGGCGGGGGATGAACTTCTCGGGGTGCTGCCGGGGACCGTAGTTGTTCGAGCAGTTGGAGATTGTCGCCTTCAGTCCGAAGGAACGAATCCAGGCTCGCACAAGCAGGTCAGCGCTGGCCTTGCTCGCCGAGTAGGGCGAGGACGGGTTGAGCGGGCTCTCTTCAGTGAACCGCGAAGGGTCGTCAAGTTCGAGATCGCCATACACCTCGTCGGTGGAAATGTGATGCAGGCGCTTGTCGTGGCGCCGGACCGCCTGGATGAGTTCGTAGGTGCCTACGACATTGGTGTCGATGAAGGGCCACGGGTCGGTCAGCGAGTTGTCATTGTGCGAATCGGCCGCAAAGTGCACGACGACATCGTGGGCCCCCACGAGTTCGTCGACCAGCGCGGCATCGGTCACCGAGCCCTTGACGATCTGGATCTCACCCGCAATCGGGTCCAGTGATGCCGCATTGGCGGCATACGTCATGGCATCAAGCACCGTGAGTTGCCACTGCGGGCGGACCAACCGCGCGCGGAGCACGAAGTTCGCGCCAATGAACCCGGCTCCACCGGTGACCAGGACCTTCACAAGGCCACCCTAACCACCTCAAGCGCAATAGGCTGACCCCCGTGAAAGGCATCGTTCTCGCCGGTGGATCGGGCTCCCGTCTGCACCCGATCACGCGCGGGATCTCCAAGCAGCTCATGCCGGTCTACGACAAGCCGATGATCTACTACCCGCTCTCGACGCTCTTGATGGCCGGGTTGCGCGACATTCTGCTCATCACTACGCCCGATGACCGCCCTCAGTTCGAGCGCCTTCTCGGCGATGGCAGCCAGTGGGGAATCACCATCACGTATGCCGAGCAGCCCTCCCCCGATGGACTCGCCCAGGCGTTCATCATCGGCGCCGACTTCATCGGCGAGGACTCGGTAGCGCTGGTCTTGGGGGACAACATCTTCCATGGCACCGGCCTCGGCACCGCGATGCAGGCCAACACCGACCCCACCGGCGGTCGGATCTTCGCCTACCACGTGGCCGACCCGCACGCGTATGGCGTCGTGGAGTTCGCCGACGACGGCACGGTGATCTCCATCGAGGAGAAGCCAGCACATCCGCGCTCCTCGTATGCCGTTCCTGGGCTCTACTTCTACGACAACTCCGTGATCGACATCGCCCGTGGTCTGACCCCGAGCGACCGGGGCGAACTCGAGATCACCGCAGTCAACGCCGAGTACCTGCGTCGAGGGCAGCTCAACGTCACGGTGCTCCCGCGAGGAACGGCGTGGCTCGACACCGGCACGTTCACTGGTCTCCTGGAGGCCAGCCAATTCGTCCATGTCATCGAGGCGCGGCAAGGCCACAAGATCGGCTGCGTGGAGGAGGTCGCCTGGCGCATGGGCTGGCTGGATGACGCCGGCTTGCAGGCCCACGCGCAGGCGCAACTGCGTAGCGGCTATGGCGAATACCTCCTGCGCCAGTTGGCCGAGGGTCGGCACGCCTGATGGAGATCACCCCCCTGAGCATTGCCGGCGCCTTCGTCATCACCCCGCGCCAGTTCCGGGACGATCGAGGGGTATTCCTCGAGGCTTTTCGAGGCGACCTGCTCGAGCGCCACCTCGGGCACCGTCCAGACATCATCCAGACCAATGTTTCGGTCTCCCGTCGAGGAACTGTTCGCGGGATTCACCTCTCCGATGTCCCTCCCGGGCAGGCGAAGTACGTCATGGCGCTGTCGGGGAGTTTGGTGGACTACGTCATCGACCTTCGGATCGGCTCTCCGACCTTTGGGGCGTGGGACAGCGTGCTGCTCGACACCACGAGCCGCCAAGCGGTGTATATCGGCGAGGGTCTGGGGCACGCATTTTGCGCGCTCGAGGATGGCACCACCGCGATGTATCTGTGCACGGCGACCTACGACCCGACGAGCGAGCGCAGCATTCATCCGCTGGACCCCGAGATCGCCCTCGAACTACCAGAGGGAATTCACCCGCTGCTGTCGCCCAAGGATGCTGCGGCGCCCATGCTGGCCGAGGCGGTAGACCAGGGATTCTTGCCCCGCCTCTGAGCGGCTGGCGCACTATGCCGGGAAGGCAGCTTCCCAGGCGACGATGATGTCAATGGCTTCGTCCAGCTCCCGCTGCATGACCTCAAAGGCCTTAGCCGGACGGCCAAATGGATCGGTCACGTGCTGATCCCGGCGACGACGACGAATATGGCGGGATTGGGCCACCAGGATGTCCGGCAGCACACGCCAGCGTCCAGCCGGGCCACTCCCAGCACCGGCCTCGGCCAACAACGTCGGCCAGTCGGCGTGGGCGCCAATCACGTCGAGTAGGTGTGCAAACTCTCGGATGGGGCGGATCTTGCGAAAGGCGAAGGGCGCCTCTTCGATGACCAGCTCTCGGTGCTCATCAGTCATCACCAGCACGGCGTCATGACCACGAACCTGCTCGCTGGTCAACCGGGTCCCCCGAAAGCCGGATACTGAAATCCCTTGCGCAACAAGCAACTTCGCAGATCCGGAGTCAACAGGTGCTCCCACGAGCGCGTGTGTCCCAGCGCTGGTCACGACGAAACGCCCCGGCCTGATCCGGTTCAACTCGGACTCGAGCCGCAGCGCGGCATAGGGCGAACGGCAGACGTTTCCCGTACACACGGTGAGCAGCCGGACGACCGGCGCGAGCTGAGCAGACATGACCTCATCACCCTAGTCGAGCCGATCCGTTGCCTGGCCATTGGTTAATGGTGCGCCACCTTGGCAGCGAGCCAGAGTTGAGGCAGGGATCAGATCCGCTGGCCCCCGACAAAGGAAAGAGAGACAACATGACTGCAGCAGCCCTGGTCGCGCCGCCGCGAAGCGCCGGTCGCAACTGGAACCTGAATCTCGACTCGCCCACCACGGGCGGCACCGAGGTCACGCAGCGCACCCAGCATGCGGCCCAGATCGTCCTCATCGTGGCGATTGCGGTGGTGCTCATCGCGGGCATCGTCGCCTACTCCCTGGTCGCCTACCAGTGCATCATCCACGGGTACCGCCGCGTGGTCAGCTACGGCCCGAATGGCTGGAAGGTGTGGCAGTTCAGGATCGTCTGCTCCAAGTAGTTCGGGCAGGGGGCGCCGCACCCGCAATGTGCGGCGCCCCCTTCACGCATCGTACGTGCTCAATCCACGCCTAGCCCACGGAAGGTTCGTCATGAAGAAGTCCCCCGCATCCTGGTTGACCACCGCCATTCTCGCTGTCGGAATCGGGGTCGTCACCACCCTGACCATCTTGGTCGGATCGCTGATCTACGCCTCTGCCACTGGCGATTCGCTGCGGCTGCCAGGAGTTCTGGAATACCAGGTGAGCGACGACGCGCTTGCCGTTCAGACCAGCGCCTCGCTGCCCTGGACCGTGCTGCTGCTCACTGCCGTCATTGGGCTACCCATTGCCATCCTCTCCACGCGCAGGACTCGCCGTGCCATCCAGTGAGGCCGTTCTGCGGGTCGATGGCGTGAGCCGTCGCTTCGATCAGATCTGGGCCCTGGAGCAGGTGACTTTCGCGGCGCCCGCCGGCGCGCTTGTGGGATTGGTCGGCCCGAATGGCTCGGGCAAGTCAACGCTGGTCAACTGCGTCGTCGGACTGGACAGTCCGACTGCCGGCTCGGTGCGCGTGGCGGGCCAACGGGCCGGTTCCGATGCAGCGCGCCGCCTGGTGGCCTTCGCCCCCGACGAGTTGCCCCTCCCGGAGATGCTCACCGGCCACGAGTACCTCGCCTTGACGTGTGCTCTTGAGCATCGGGACCCCAGGACTGCGGTTGCGCTGGCGTCCATCTTTGGCTTGGACGGCCACCTGGACAAGCTCGTGGGCGCCTACAGCCATGGCATGAAGCGTCGACTGCAGTTCAGCACGACGTTGTCGTCACCTGCTCCACTCATCGTGATGGATGAACCCTTCTCCGGGCTGGATCTTGAAGCAGCAGTGCTGCTTCGCGCCTCACTGGCCCACATCGTCCGTGGCGGGCAAACGGTCCTCCTCACGATCCACGATGTGGCGACGGCGGAGCGCGAATGCGACCGTGTGGTGGTCCTCTCCCAAGGATCGGTTGTGGCGGAAGGGAGCCCGGTTCAGATCGTGTCCCAGGCAGGGCTTCCTTCACTTGAGGATGCTGTGCTCGAGGCCAGTGGAATCACCGCGCAGATCACGGAGCGAGTCGGGCGACTCGCCGACGCCTTGGCCGTCGCGTGCTAAGCCATGCGCCCCTCCTGCGGGCCGTCCTGCAGTCGTACCGCAACGCTCTGGTGCGCGCCTACCGAAGCAACCCCGCGCTGATGGTGCTGGCTGGTTTCGCCTTGGTCACGGGTTATCTCGCGATCCTGGCCGTTCAGTTGCAAGCGGTGGCATCGAGCATCGACCCGACGACTCTGTCCCAACTGCACCAAGACCAGCTGGGGCAGGTTTCGGACGCGGCCATGACGTCGGTAGCGGCCATCGCGGCAGCTGTCCACCTGGTCCTCGGGCTGCTCGGGACTCTGGGCCCTGGATTGCGCATGATTGCGCGCCGGGGTCTGCCCACCCGCTGGTCACGAGCGTGGTCCCTGAGCGCCGTCGACATCGGCGTATCGGTAGTGATGGCCCTCGCGTTTTCCGGCCCACTGTGCTCCTTGACCACCTATCAAGTGGATCGGCTCGACGGATCAGCCGCCGGTCCGGCCCTTCTGGGCTCGGCCGCGATGACCCTGGCCGCCGCGATTGGCGGCGCCACGACTTCCCTCGCGGCCCTCGCCGTTGTCCGCTGGCTGGGCCGGCGAGCCCGCAGCCAGGAGAACCTGGCCGCAATTGCACTCGTCGTTCAGGGCCTAGTCCTCATCACCGCGGTGGCGCTCGTCTTGGCTGGCGACACCCGTGGTTTGTGGCTTCTGCTGCCAGGCGCTGCACTGTGGGGCAAGGTCGGGTGGGCCACCCTCGGGCTGCTCGTGACCGCTCTGGCATCCCTCGCCATCGCGGTCTGGGGCGCTGAGCCAGGATCGGTGACTCCCATCTCGGTCCGCCGAACCCGGGCCATCCTCCAATCGTGGTCGGTTCGCCCTGGGCTGCTCGGCGGCGTCACATTGCTTCGCGATCCCATGGTGCTCGGCTCCGCCATGCTGGCCATTGCTGGTGGGTTCTTGGTGCGGATCCTGGTTTCGCAGCACATTCTCGCCGTCTCCCAGGGCGGCCTGCTGATCTTGGTTCTCGTTGGCCTCGTCGGACTTTCGATGATCACGACCACCTATGCGATCTCGCACAGCCTCTGGGTCGTTCACTCCCGCCCCCACGGCTTACGGACGCTGGCTTCTCAGTTGGTGGGCTGGCACGCTATCGCCGCCATCGTGATTGCGCTGTTCACCCTCGCCGCTGCTGGATACGTCACGGATATCGCACTCGTCCTGCTCTCGGTAGCCGCGGCCCTGCTCTCCAGCCAGACGGCCCTTGCCTGGAGCCTGACACTCTTCCGCAAAGGCACATCGGCTGAGCATCGCGGGGTACTCGTGGTGGCTGGTCTGCTGTCGACCGTCACCATTGGACTGCTCTGGACCGGAGTCATGCACCTCCCTGTCATCCCCGAACAGTGGTTCACCCTGGCCGCTGTTGTCCTCGGCGTCGCCGCCACTATCGGCCTCGTCACCACCCGGATTCCTGACTCGATCGGAGGTGCCCGATGATCTCCATCGCGGCCCGTGTCGGCTATGGCACCATGCGCGGACTGCGCGCCTTGTGGGTCATGTGGTTCGTGGCCGGTGCCGGGGTACTGGCACTCGAAGCTTCACTTTCACTCCCCGGAGCGGATCTCTGGCGCGTCGCCGCGGCCTTCGTGGCCTTGCCTGCAGCGGTGGCCATCCATGAATTGGGCCACGCGTGGGCCGCCGTGGCCATGGGCTTGCACGGCATCTCCATGCAACGCACCACGCTCGGGATTCACGTTGATTGCCCGAGAGGCACTGGTCAGGAAGATGCGACAGTGGCCTTCGGTGGGCCCTTGCTGTCCTTGTTCGGCGGAGTGCTCCTCTGGCTCGTCAGCCTGGCAGCACCAACAGCCGGTCCCTGGCAGATCGCTGCGGTCATCGTGGGCTCGGGATGCCTCAGCCTGTTCCCCCTTTCCGGTGACGGTCGGGTCTTCTGGACCTGGGCGTTCGTGGCAGTGCGTACCCGGTTCGCGAAGTGAGGGCAGCTCTCGACAGCTGGCGCGCCGCCGTGATCTGGGCGCACTCTGCCGGAAGCCTCGCGCGCCGATTCAGATGGTTCGGGCGACTCATGTGGCCGCTCTCGGCGACCATGCACCTCCTCGCTGCGGCCGTTCACGCCGACCACCTGCGGCTCACCGATGGAGCGGCGATCATGGTGGTGCGGGGACGTGGACGGCCCCGCATCGGCGCTCTGATGATCGGCGTGGCGTACACCATCGTCGTGTGGACGATCGCGGCCGTGGGAGCTCATCGAGCCGTCCACTACATCGGTCCGGTGGGATTGCTCATCCTTCCGGCCCTCGCGATGCTGGTCGGGGCGGACATCATCGGGTCCGCACTGGCGCCAACGCTGTCACCCCGCGTTCGCGAAGCAACGGCGAGCGCCCGGGATGCGGGAGCCGTTCCGCTCGCCAGTTTGGCCGCCTGGCCCAGGCACCAGGGATACGGTGACGAGCTCATGCGGCGAGTGACCGATGAACTGGACGGCGTGGGCGCCTCAGCCGTCCTCGCGTGTCGGCAGGAACTGCGGGGGTGGTATCGGCACCACGGCTTTGTTGACCAGGGTCCGGTGATGGTGCGACCGGCTGGCGGAGCGAGTCAGGCCAGCGCCGCCACGGCTGCGGCCACAGCCTCGGACACCCCAGGCTGAAAGACCGATGGGACGATCTCGTCCACGCTGGGCTCGACCACAAGGTCCGCGATCGCCTGAGCGGCCGCCAACTTCATCGCCTCGGTAATCTTGCTGGCCCCCGAGTCCAAGGCTCCCCGGAAGATGCCAGGGAAGGCAAGGACGTTATTGATCTGGTTCGGGAAGTCCGAGCGTCCGGTCGCCACGATCGCTGCGTACTTGCCGGCGATATCGGGGTGAACCTCAGGAGTCGGGTTGGCCAGGGCAAAGATCATGCAGCCTCGCGCCATCGCGGCAACCTGCTCCTCGGGCACGGTCCCGCCGGACACGCCGACATACACATCGGCGCCGGCCAGGGCATCACCCAAGGATCCGGATAGCCCCCGAGGGTTGGTCGAGGCGGCCAACCGGTGCTTGTGCCCAGAGAGGTCCGCACGGCTCGGCGAGATAATGCCGCGCGAGTCACAGACCACGACATCGCGCACCCCGGCGCGCTGGAGCAGTTTGGTCACCGCCACCCCGGCAGCGCCGGCACCGGCCACCACAATCTTGAGGTCAGGCATTGACCGCTCGAGCACGCGGCAGGCGTTGATCAGTCCGGCCAAGACCACGATTGCGGTTCCGTGCTGGTCATCATGGAAAACCGGGATGTCGAGGCGCTCCTTGAGTTGCTCCTCAATCTCAAAGCACCGTGGCGCCGAAATGTCCTCCAGGTTGATTCCGCCATAGGTCGGCGCGATCCGCGCAATCGCCTCGACGAGTTCCTCCACCGAGCCGGAATCCATCACCACCGGCACGGCGTCGATGTCCGCAAAGTGCTTGAAGAGGACCGCTTTGCCCTCCATGACCGGCAGGGCACCGAGCGGGCCGATGTCTCCCAAGCCCAGCACCGCGGTCCCATCGGAGATGACCGCAACCATGTTGCCGCGGGAGGTGTATCGGGCCGCGAGCGACGGGTCGGCGGCGACGGCCAAGGACACCTCAGCCACACCGGGCGTGTACAACAGGGCCAAATCGGCCCGATCCCGCAGTTGCTGAGTCGCGTGTACGCCGAGCTTGCCGCCCTCGTGAGCACGGAACACCGGGCTCTGCGGGTCGAACAGCGGGTGCTGGGCGGGCGCGGACATGAGCAAAGGCTCCTTCACGGAACGACGAAACGCCACTGGGGGCGAGGGGTAGAGCCAGACCGACATTCGGTCGGCGGGGCGCGGGCCGGACTCGGGTGCAAGCCGCTGATGGCGCCGCAAGCGGGGGTGTCCGCACGGTTCGGCCATCATCGCATAGGCCTGTCCAGGGACGGAGTTATCAGAGTGTGACGATTCTCGCCGTCGTGAGTGGCAGGATGCACTACGTCACTATCGATGTGAAAGGACCTCTGATGCTCCGCACGCGTGCCCTGGCCCTCGCGGCCCTGGCCTCCACGACCTTTGCTCTGACTGCCTGTGGCTCGGACTCGATGACCCCGGGTGGCACCCCCACCAGCGGCAGCCCGTCCGCCCTTCCGGCCCTGACCGCCGACGACGCACTCAAGGCCATGCTGCCGGACTCGGTCAAGAGCAGCGGCGTCATCAAGGTCGGCATCGACCCGACCTATGCCCCCAACGAGTTCCTCGACGCCGACGGCAAGACGGTCAAGGGCATGGATGTCGACATCTTCAATGCCGTCGCGGCCAAGCTCGGCGTTAAGGTCGAGTACATCCCGGCCGGCTTCGACACCATCATCTTGGGCGTCACCTCCGGCAAGTTTGACGCCGGCGTTTCGTCGTTCACGATCAATGCCGAGCGCCAGAAGCAGGTCAACATGATCCAGTACTTCAGTGCTGGTACCCAGTGGATCACCCAGACCGGCAACCCCAAGAAGGTCGACCCCGATAACGCCTGTGGCCTCAACATTGGCGTCCAAAAGGGTGTCGTGCAGATCGATGACCTCAAGGCCCGCAGCGACAAGTGCGTGGCCGCTGGCAAGGCCGCGATCAACATTGGCATCGACCCCGACCAGGGCAAGGTGACCGCTGGTGTCGTTTCGGGCAAGTACGACGCCATGCTGGCCGACTCCCCCGTCGGCCTGTATGCCGCGCAGCAGACCAATGGTCAACTCGAGGCAGTCGGCAATATCTACGACGCGGCCCCGTACGGCTTCGTGGTCGCCAAGAAGGAGACCGGATTCGCGGATGCGATCAGCAAGGCGCTCACCGCGGTCAACGGCTCGGGCCACTACAAGAAGGCTCTTGAGAGCTGGGGCAACGCCTCCGGTGCCGTGACCGACTTCCCCGTCAACCCGATCAAGTAAGTCGGGGCTAGTGAGTATCTCCACCGAAGACCGGCCGGGCGTCATTGACGCCCGGCCGGTCCGGCATCCTGGTCGCTGGGTAGCCGTCGCGGTCATCCTCGTCATCGTCGCCATGATGGCGAGTTCCGCGCTCACCAATCCCCGCTGGAACTGGGGCAAGGCGTTCGAGATCATGCAGCAGACCCCCATCATCCGGGGTCTGCTCATGGGGACCATCGTGGGCACCATCGGCGCGATGATCGTGGGCTTCAGCCTCGGAGTCCTCATGGCGGTGATGCGCCTCTCCGACAACCCGGTGTTGCGGGGTGTGGCTTTCGTCTACGTGTGGTTCTTCCGGTCGATCCCCCGGTACGTCTTGCTGGCGACCATGGGCTCGCTGGGCTATCTCTACCCAGTCCTGGACATCGGTGTGCCCTTTGGCAAGGCCATGGGCCTGACCGTGGCACAGATCGACGTCAATGCGCTCTCCAATAGCCTCGTCTTCGGAATCCTCGGGCTGGGCTTGTCGGAGGCCGCCTATATGGCCGAGATCGCTCGCGCGGGCATCCAGTCCGTCGACAAGGGTCAAACGGAGGCCGCTCAGTCCATCGGCATGTCCCCCGGCCAGACCATGCGGCGGATCATCCTGCCCCAAGCCATGCGAGTGATCGTGCCCCCCACCGGCAACGAGACGCAGGCGATGGTCAAGGACACCTCCCTGCTGCTCGCCATGGGCGGCACGGCGGCCACCAATGAGCTCTTCTACCAGGCTCAGGCCATCGGCACCCGGACGCTGCTCATCATGCCGGCCTATGTCGCTGCCGTGGCGTGGTACCTCATCGTCTGTTCGGTACTGATGGTGATCCAGGCTCGTCTCGAGCGCTACTACGGCCGCGGCTTCGGTACGGCATCCCAGAACAATGCCACCCGAGCCAAGTTGCTCGGGCTCGCGGGAGGAGGTCCGCGATGAGTCCCACAACAGGTCGCTCACCGCTCGTCCATGCGGTCAATGTCTCCAAAACCTTTGGTGACAACGAGGTGCTCAAGGGCATCGATCTGGATGTCTACCCCGGCGAGGTCGTCGTTCTCCTTGGCCCGTCGGGCTCCGGCAAGACCACCTTCCTTCGGTGCATCAACCAACTCGAGACCATCAACGGCGGCCGGATCTGGGTTGACGGGGACCTCATGGGATACGAGGACAAGGGTGGCGTGCTGCAGCGGCTGCACGACAAGAAGATTGCCGAGCAACGCCGTGACATCGGCATGTGCTTCCAGCGCTTCAACCTCTTCCCCCACAAGACCGCCCTCGAGAACGTCATGGAGGGTCCGGTCCAGGTCAAGAAGATGGCGAAAGCGGACGCCGAGAAGCGAGCCATGGAGTTGCTCGCGCAGGTTGGTCTCGCGGACAAGCCGGCGGCCTACCCAGCCCAACTCTCCGGCGGCCAGCAGCAGCGCGTGGCCATCGCTCGCGCCCTGGCCATGGATCCCAAGCTCATGCTCTTTGACGAGCCGACCTCCGCGCTCGACCCCGAGCTCGTCGGTGAGGTCCTCAAGGTCATGCGTGACCTGGCCGCCAAGGGCATGACGATGATCGTGGTCACCCACGAGATGGGCTTTGCCCGTGAGGTGGCCGACCGCGTGGTCTTCATGGACGGCGGCGTCGTCGTCGAGCAGGGCCCGCCGGCCGAGGTCATCGGCAATCCGCAACACAACCGGACCAAGGCCTTCCTTCGCCGGATGCGCCAGGAGGAGGAGCAGCACGCCAAGGTCGTCTCCGAGGTCGTCGAGGCTTCGGCCGCGGCGCTCGCTGACGCTCCCGAGTGAGGATTCCCCTCCCCGCGCTCGTCCGGGTCACCGGACGTTCGATGCTCCCCACGTATGCCGCGGGCGACCTGCTGTTGGTCGTCCGCGGCATACGTCCTCGTGCGGGCGCAGCCGCGGTCGTCCGGCTGCCCCCGGACCCGTATGGCCGACCACGTCCGCTGGCCATCAAGCGCCTCACCGGGACCGATCCCGATGATCAGACGCGGTGGTGGTTCGAGAGCGACAACCATGCTGAAGGGGTCAGTGCCTTCGAGACTGGCTCGCTCGCGCAGGAGGACGTGCTCGCGATCACTCTGTGTCGGGTGTCGCCCCGCTGGGGTAGGTTGAGGGGGACCGACACCCCCAGCTCATAGCTAGGAGCCCGAGAGATGTTGTCCCTCTTCCGCATCACTGATGTCAGCGCCCACTGCGACCTGCCGTGTGGCGTCTACGACCCCGCCCAGGCCCGCATCGAGGCCGAGTCGATCAAGGCGATCTGCACCAAGGTCGCGGACAATGACGACCCCGACTTCCGGACCCGCTCGGCGATCATCAAGGAGCAGCGCAGCCATCTGGTCAAGGAGCACCTGTGGGTGCTGTGGACCGACTACTTCAAGGCCCCGCACTTCGAGAAGTACCCGCAGTTGCACACTCTGGTCAATGAGGCCACTAAGTTGGCTGGCGCAGCCGGCACCAAGGGTGCCTTCGATGTCGCCAAGGCCGATGAGCTGCTCGCCAAGATCGACGAGATTGCCGCGATCTTCTGGGAGACCAAGGCCTAAATCGGGGCCGATACGACGTAGAGCTCTCCTGTCCCGCGGGCCGTCACCACTCCCGTGTCCGCGGGCAGGAAGGCCGACTCCGTCCCCTTAAGGACCACGCGCTCACCGCCTGCGGTGACGCTGACTTCTCCGCGCAGACAGAACGCAATGCGCGGACCCTGAACTGCGCCCGGGAGGATGCGCTCCTCATCGGCCCTGACCCGGTGCAACCGGAAGCGGTCGGAGGTCGTCTCAAAGGTCTCGATCCCCGGCTCCAGGTGAAGGGGTCGGCCGATGACGCCATCGGCCGAGGTATCCACGATCTCGAGCAACTCCTTGACATTGACCGTCTTGCCGGTCAACCCCGCCCGAACGACATTATCGGAGTTGGCCAGTACCTCGACGCCAAGCCCGCGCACGTATGAATGCAGCACCCCGGCAGGCACATCGATGAACTCGCCCGGATGCAGCACCCGATGGTTCATCAGCAGCAACACCACCACGCCGATATCGTCCGGGTGCTCCTCAGCGATCCGCACCACGGCCGCGCTCAGTTCCCCCTCCGGATCGTCGCGCCCCTCGGCCATCACACAGGCCGCCACGACATCACGCACCAAGGCCACTCGAGCCGTTTCCGGCGTATGCAGGATCCCCGCGAGCAGCGCATGAAGCGGATCGGGAGCCTGAAGTGCGCGGTCCAGCAACTCGACCAATGCGCGGACCCCCAGTCCACGGAATGTCCCGGCCACCTGCTCGATCGAGCGCATGCCGACGAAGACCTCGAAGGCACTCACGGCCACCAGCAATTCAGGCTTGGCCCAGTCATCGACATAAACCTGCGATCCCGTGACGCGGCGGACCTGGACGGCACGTTCCGCGCTCGGGTGCACTTGGATGGAGATCGCGTGATTGGGCGCCAACACCTTGAGCAGGAAGGGCAGCCGCGGGCCGTACGCGGCCACAGTTTGGGGGCCAAGTTCGCGCTCGGGGTTCGCGGCGATCAGACTCGCCAGATCGGCATACCCACCCCGGTCCACCCCGCTGGGGCCCTCCTCATGGGCGCCCATCCAGAGCTCAGACTCGGGCTGCACC